>OGUB01000559.1_pt1 | contig 10552 bp, 10 predicted proteins | sample 1573721 | NCBI WGS metagenome assembly OGUB01 (sample SAMEA2581904, study PRJEB24529) | metagenome | biome: Human gut stool | place: China | collected 2011 | reverse complement strand
GAATTGGCCGTTTCTTGCAAGTTCTGTCAAATCCCTGCTATACTGTTCTAAGGTCTGTGTGGGTTTCTTTCCGCGCGGTCTGCCATTCTGGAAATCTTCACGGTAGTAATTGGCATCCTCGCCCATTGCCGCAAGCGTATCCACATACAGCTTCTTTATCGCAATGCCGAGTGTATTTAACAGTCTTGCCGCAACACTCTCTGTTTCTTTAATAATCGCAATTAACAAATGCTCCGTTCCGATACTGTCCGCATGAAAACGTGCTGCCTCCTTTGCTGAATTTTCCAAAATGCGGCGTACACGCGGCGTATAGCCTGACGGTTCTTTCACGCCAACCTGATTATCCGGTGCAATCAGCTGATAGACGAGGTTGATAATTTTTTCCGCTGTGACATCGTTATTTAACAGCACGGTTGATGCCAGGCTGTCTTCTGCCTGAATCAGTCCGATTAACAAATGTTCCGAACCGCTATAGCCATGCCCCAGCATTGCTGCTGTTTCTGCCGCATGGTCAAGCGCTTCCTGCGCCTTTTTTGTAAATCTGCTCTGCATATTTTTTCTCCTCACTTTATTCAATTGAAGGTAAATTTTCCCTGATAAACTGCGCCCGCATCACATCGGTTTCTTCCTCTGTAAGTTCCTGTGATGCAAGCATTTCAAGATTGCCCGGCTGAATCCCTATCATCAGCTGGTAAATCGCATAATCTCTCTCATCCGGCGTTTTTACAAGCCCCTCCGCCAGACCGAGCCGTAACTGTGAAAGCAGTACCAGCCCGTCTTTTAATGATACCTTCCTTGCATATTTTAAAATGCCGTAAGAACGGTAAATGCCGTCCAGCACGGAAATCTTTTGTTTTTCTTTTAAACGGTTTCTTAAAATCCGCTCCTGTGTGACAATCTGCTGCACAATGTTGGTAATATTCTCAATCAGTTCTTTTTCCGTAACGCCCAGCGTAATCTGATTGGATATCTGATAAAGATCCCCCGCAGACTTATTGCCGTCCGAATAAACGCTGTGCATGACCAGTCCGAATCTGCCAATTTCCGCCGCAATACCCTGTATTTTATTATTCCATGCAAGCGCCGGAAGGTGACACATATAAGACACTCTCATGCCTGTTCCGACATTGGACGGACAGGTTGTCAGATATCCGTACTGCGTATCATACGCATACGGAAGCACCGCACCGATACAGTCATCTATATGGTCTGCCGCCTCATAGGCGCGCTCCATATCCATTCCTGCACGGTATGCCTGTATGCGGATATGGTCTTCCTCATTTAACATAATGGACAAATCTTCATTCGATGATACAAATCCGCCTGCGACGCTCTGACTTAATAAAAACGGACTGATGACATGACGTTCTTTCATTGCTTCGCGCTGGACTTCTTCCAGATTCTCAAAATGATACTCGTGAAAATCTTTGAATTCCGGCAGAACACGCAGCTTTTGTGCCGCCTCGCCAATCATTTTATGCGCATCCGGTGTATCCAGTTTTAATGAAAAATTATAATCCTTTAAATTTCTTGCAAGGCGCACCCGGCTGGAAATGACCACATCACCCTCCGGTCCGTTCTGCTCAAACCATCTAAGCATTATGCTCCTCCTTTGCCTGTAATGCCTTAATTTCGTCACGGTATTTTGCCGCCGCTTCAAAATTTTCCAGCATGACGGCTTCTTTTAACCGGAGCTTCAAAGCTTCTATATCCTGCTGTTCCTGCTCCTGTTTTGTTTCAGGCTGCATTTTTTCTTTTGTGTAAGTCTTGCCGGTATGGGTATCACTGCCGTGAAGCTTTTTCATATGGTCGCCAATCAGCGGACCGAATACATCGATACACTCTGCACAGCCAAACTTTCCCACCCTCGTAAATTCTTCATACGTCATGCCGCATTTCGGACAGCGTACATACTGCAATGGATTTTCTCCCTGTTCCTGCGTCTGTCCCGCCGCAAGCATACCTGTCAACAATTTCACAAACGGAACTTCATTGGAAGCATATCCCATCATTTCCATCTGTGCCGCACATTCTTTACATAAATGGTGTTTCTGCACTCTCCCATTCATAATCTCTGTAAAATGTACGGTTGCTTCTCTTTCTTTACAGTTCTCACACAACATATGCTTCTCCATTTCTATAGTCTGCCACTGTCTTCCATTTCTGATATGACACCGTCTACAATTCCATGAATTTCTTCCGCGCTCATGCCATTACATTTTGCGCGTGCAATAATCTGGCGCAAATCCTTTGTCATGGACTCGATTGCTTTTCTCTTATCCAGTCCAAGATTGACCACTGCGCCCCGCCTTTTATCCAGTGTAATATAGCCCTCCTGACGAAGCAGTGCATACGCCTTATTGACTGTATGCATATTAATCCCTGCATATTCTGCCATCTGACGCACGGACGGCAGGGACTCGCCCTCCTGCAGCTTTGACACGGCAATCGCCTCCACAATCTGATTACACAGCTGCATATAAATTGCCTCGCTGCTGTCAAAATCAACCGTTATCCACATATACTCCTCATTCCGCAGGCATTTTAATGCCTATTTAATACCACTTCTTCTTTTTTGCCACAAACAGCGGTCCGAAATAAAAGATTCCCGCCGCGATAAATGCTGCCATTAAAGAAAGGATATTAGAAGCTGTTAATTTTATCATTCCGTCATAAACAAGTCCTGCTGCTACGCCCATAATCAGAGCACACACAGCCGGAACAATAAAGGTCTGACGGTATTCCATCCGGTATCCGATATGTCTATATAATGAAATTATATTTAATATGAAAATAATAATCGGAAAACTTGCGTTACCTATTACTATAGCATAAATTCCCAGTCTTGAAAACTTTAACAGCACAAATACCAGAATAATATGCACAACCAGTGAAATGCAGGAGTGCTTTACCGGCGTACTCATCTCGTCAATGCCCTGCAAAGCCGAACTGGTTACGGTAGACAATGTATAAAATACTACGGCTATCGCACCGATTTTTAACATCATGCCGCCCTGCGTGCTGTCATATCGTGCAAACAGCAGTTGGATAATCGGTTTGCCGAGAACAAACAATCCGACAAAAGACGGAATTGCAATAAACATATTGGTCTTTAATGTTTCTTTTATCTTTTTGCGCACTGCACCGATTTCGCCCTGTGTGTACGATGCCACAATACTCGGTAACATTGAAGCCGACATCGCGGAAGCGACACCCTGCGGAATACCGATTAATAAGCTGTAACTGGAATTAAAATTACCCATATCGGTCGTAATGCTCTTTGTAATATCGGTGCCAATCATCATATTACTAAACATCATATCATCAATGACCGCACTAATCTGGTAAAACGTCTGTCCTAAAATAATCGGAATCATTGTAAGTGCAATGGTTCTGTAAATATCCCTTTCATACTGTCTTTTACTGACTCTGTCCTTTGCCACCATGCGTGCAAAGGTCGGACGGTATATCAGATACAGCACAATTAAAAAGATTAATGCTGTCAATGCACCCATTGCTGTACCAAGTGTTGCCCCTGCCGCACCGTAAGCCGCCGTATTGGCTGATGACTGATATGCCTGAATGAGGAAATATCCCGCAAGAAGGCTGACTGCCGCATTGACAATCTGTTCTGCAATCTGTGAAACCGCAGTCGGAATCATTGTTCCCTGTCCCTGATAAAAACCTCTCATAACGCCTAAAATCGCCACAAAAAAGATGGTCGGTGCAAGAATCCTAAGCGGAATTGCCATGCCCGGAACACCTTTATAAAATACATTTTCGATAAAATCCGCTCCAAAGAATAATAAAAGAGCTGCGATACCGCCTGTACAGGTCGCAAAAATCAGCGCACACTTAAAAATAGAAGCTGCATTTTTAAACTGCTTTGCAACAAATTTTGCCGAAACCAGCTTTGACACTGCCATTGGCAGCCCATATGCCGACAGTACCAGCATAATATTGTATACATTATACGCCGCACCATAGATTCCGTTTCCGTCACTTCCGATAATATTTACCAGTGGTATCCGGTAAAACATTCCTATAATTCTTACCAGAATACCCGCCATGGCAAGAATCCCCCCATGCACCAGAAAGTTTCTTTTATTTTCAGACATTTTTTCTACCTTTCTTCAATCTTCCGTATTATTACTAGATAATATAACAAAGAAAAAAAGAATGCAATGAAATAATCCTTAAATATTGTGGAACACAAACAAGCCTCTATACATAAAATTGTATTGTAAATGAATTTTGGAGGAATCAAAATGAGTGATTTAGCAGCAACAAACTGTGGCGGATGTGGAGATTGCAATGGATTTGGAGGCAGCTCATGCTATTGGATTATTATCCTGCTCCTTCTTTGCAGCAGCTGTGGCAACGGATTAAACAACAACGGTGGCTGCGGCTGTGGCGACAACAGCTGCCTGTGGATTATCCTCTTACTGTTCTTCTGCGGCGGATGCGGCAACAACGGTTCATTTAACAACGGCGGATGTGGCTGCGGCTGCTAATCCGGTTAAAAACTGTCTGAACTGACGTTTATAAACAGTTTTCCCTGCGGCATCAGCCGCAGGGTTTTCTTTTTACTAAAACAGTCACTCTTCCTGTTTTTCATGGAAACACGCCATATCAATGCCGTAAACACTGGTTTCATCCGTTACAATCATGCGCTGTGGTTTTTCTTTCTTTATTTTATCTGTCTGTATTTTACTTTCCTGCACCTGCCCGCGCTGTGCTTTTCCTCTTTGCATTTTGGCTGTCTGTACCGGATTTTTCTGCAATGAATTCCACGGTCTGTCCATATCTTTTTCCTCCACATATAAATCTGCTATTATTATATTCATACATTTTTCTCCATTGCATATACTATTACTATATTGAGTGACGGCAGAATGGAGGAAACATGGCAAAAGAATTACCTATCACCGAATTTGACCTGCGTACCGTCGATGAATCCACACAAATGTTTAAAGCAATGATTCCTTTTCTGGATTATCAGCTGCAAAAGCCCCTTTCTTTAATAATCCGCATGAATGAATTTTCACAGACACTGCGTTTTTATAACCGTTCTCCGGGAAACCCTGCAATCCGGGGGCAGAGCAGCCATGCCTACATAAATTCCATCAATGACATTTTTACCAATGACGACTTTTTAAATACGGTAATGCCTTACTGTCCTGAAAAATATGCCGCAATGATTGAACAGTTCCGCAGCTTTTCAAAGGTGTCCGAAATGATGAATCTGTTTCAGTCCTTTGATGACGGCGCCGATTTATTCAACAATCCCATTATTCTGAATATGATGAATCAGACTGTCAATACTACAAATAATACCGCAAATTCCAAAAATTCCAAAGACGGCAATACCCCCGGCAAAACTGACGTCAAAGCCCCACCGCCAAAAAAAACTCCGGCAGACGGTGCACAAAATGAGCCAAATGTTTCTGCCGACACTACCGGCATGCCAAAAAGCCAGCATACTTCCGGCACAAAATCCTCTGCCCCTCCCACAGGTCTTTTAAATATGCTTCTGACCCCGGAGCAGCAGAAACAATACGATACCTACATGAAAACGCTGTCTGATTTTAATTTGTAAAAGAAAGGAAATAAACGATGTCTGAACTGGATTTTAAAAAGCAGCTTTTAATCAATGAATTTAAAACGCTTTCAAAAGGAAAAAGCAATGATGAAATTCTGCCGCTGATTCTTGCATTAAGCCGCAAGGCACAGCAGTCCGGCATTTCATTTTCTAAAGATGACATTTACCTGATTATCAACCAGGTCAAAGACGGTTTAACACCAAAAGAACAGCAGCTTCTGCCGCAGCTTTTAATGCTTCTGGAACAGCGCTGATACAACAAGCCGGAAACAGACCGGGATTTTCTCCCGGTTCTGCTCCCGGCTTGTTTCACTTTTTATTTGAAAGACAGTATCACACTTTTATTTACTGTGTGCCACCCGGATTTGTTTTGCCGCCTGCACCATATTGATAAGGCTTGCTTCCGTTTCGGGAATTCCTCTCGTCTTTAAGCCGCAGTCCGGATTGACCCACAGCTTATCCGGTTCAATCTGTGTCAGCATTTTTTCAAGTACCTGCACGATTTCTTCTACAGAAGGAACACGCGGTGAATGAATATCGTAAACGCCCGGTCCGACCTCTGTTTCAAAATGATTTTCACGCAGGGCAGAAAGAATCTGTAAATCCGAACGTGACGCCTCAAATGTGATTACATCGGCATCCATGGCATCAATCGCCGGAATAATATCTGTAAATTCACTGTAGCACATATGGGTGTGAATCTGTGTTTCCGGTCTGACACCGCTATGTGTCAGTCGGAATGCCGGAATTGCAAAATCCAGATACTCTGTATCCCAGTCAGAGCGGCGAAGCGGCAGTTTTTCCCTTAATGCAGCTTCATCAATCTGAATCATGCGGATACCGTTTGCCTCTAAATCCAGCACTTCATCACGGATTGCCAGTGCAATCTGTGAAATGGATTCTTTAATGGAAATGTCTTCTCTTGGAAAAGACCAGTTTAAAATCGTAACAGGGCCTGTAAGCATTCCCTTCATCACCTTATCCGTCAGGGACTGTGCATAAACTGACCATGCCACTGTCATCGGCTTTTCGCGGTATACGTCACCCCAGATGACCGGTGGCTTGACACAGCGTGTTCCGTAAGACTGAACCCATGCTTTTTCCGTGAAAAGAAAGCCGCCCAGTGCTTCACCGAAATATTCTACCATATCATTTCTTTCATATTCACCGTGTACCAGTACATCCAGTCCAATTTCTTCCTGCTTCTTTATACATTCCGCAATTTTTTTCTTATTAAATGCAGTATATTCCTGCTCGGTGATTTCTCCCTTACGGAATGCCGCACGGTTCTGCTTGACATCTTTGGTCTGTGGAAATGAACCAATCGTTGTTGTCGGAAACTGCGGTAAATGAAACGTTTCTTTCTGTAACTGCTGGCGTTCACTGCGCTTTGGCAGTCTGACATAATCTTTCTCAGTCACTTCTGACAGACGCTTCTTCACCGCCGCATTTTTACAATCTCCGTCTGCTGTAAAAAGTGCGCTGTTCTTTTTTTATGCGCTCTCCTGCGGATAAGACGGATTTTCGGCAAATCCGCTTAATTCCTTTAATTCTGAAAGCTTTTCTTCTGCAAATGCAAAATAGTCCAGATACTTTTCTGAAAGTTTTGTTTCATGTTTTACCGTATATGGAACGTGTAATAATGAACACGATGTTGATAATACAGTCTGTATGCCCTTTCCTGTAAGCTGCTGTAACTGATTTAATGTCCGGTCATAATGATTTCTCCAGATATTCTTACCGTTTACAAGACCGGCAAAAAGCAGTTTGTCCTTCGGGAATCCGTACTTTTCAATTAAATGAACTGTTTCTTTTCCTTCAATAAAATCGAGTCCGATACCGTCAAACGGCAGTTCTGTCAAATCCTTATAATTGTCACGCACATCGCCGAAGTACGTCTGTAACAGAATCCGGACTGTCTTTTTGCAAGGCAGTACATTTTCATAAATTTTATGAAACAGTGCAATATCTTCTTTTGATAAATCACGCACCAGTGCCGGTTCATCAAGCTGAAGCCACATTATCCTGTGTGCCGCACATTTTTCAAGCACCTGCTGATATGCCGCGATCACCGCATCTGTAAAATCTTCTGCTGTTTTGCTGCCTGTATAACGGCACAGCTTTAACAGCGTATACGGTCCTGTAAGAACCGGCTTTGTTTCAATGCCGAGTGCCTTTGCTTCCTCATATTCTTCCCACAGCTTCTCTCCCACAAGCGCAATCTTTGTATCGTCCTCTGCTTCCGGCACAATATAATGATAGTTTGTATTAAACCATTTTTTCATTGCCAGCGCCTTTACGTCACCGGATTCTCCCTGATAACCGCGTGCCATTGCAAAGTATGTATCCAGTGCGGATAAATTTAATTCCTGATACCGCTTTGGCACAATGCCTAACAAAACGGCCGTATCCAGCACTGTATCATAAAACGAAAAGTCATTACATGGAATGTAATCAATTCCTGCCTCTTTTTGTACCGTCCAGTGTGTTTTTCGCAGTCTGCGTGCTTCTTTTAAAAGCTCCTCTGCTCCGGTTTCTTTTCTGAAATATTTTTCCGATGCAAACTTTAACTCTCTTAATGTTCCCACTCTTGGGAATCCGATAACCGATGTCTTCATTCTTTCTCTCCTTATTCTAAAATCCCTGCGGGCAGCTTTATCCGCCGTTTTTCTTTCATTTACGGACTTTATCCACAAATGTCGTATTTATGGATTTTATTATAAGAATGTCGGTATCATTTGTATAATACCTATAAATGTTATTTGTTCATAGCTTTAAACTATATCAAAAAATCTGAAACCACTTGTGCCTATACACCTCATGATTTCAGGCTTTAAATATGAAACTTTACGATTCCACGTATTTTTTCAACGCTTCCAGATAGGTCGCTGCCAGCCGGCTCATCATTCCCTTTTTATGCGTGATGTAGCCAACCCGCATTTCGCTTTCATCGGCAAGCGGCACAGCAATGATGTCTTTGCCGTTTAATTTTTTGTCAATGACACCACTGCACACTGTATAACCATTTAATCCGATTAAGAGATTAAACAACGTTGCCCTGTCACGCACACGGATATTTTTCTTGCGCTCAACCGCCGAAAAAATTTCTTCCGAAAAATAAAACGAATTATGCTCTCCCTGCTCGAAGGACAGATACGGATACTGCTCCAGTTCCTCATTGGTAATCACTGCATTTCCCGCCAGCGGGTGCTTGCGGCTGATAAAAACATGCGGTCTTGCAACAAACAGCGGATGAAATTCCAGCTCGTGTGACTTTAAAATCTTACCCAGAACCGTTTCGTTAAAATCATTCAGAAACAAAATTCCTATCTCACTTCTCATTCTTGCCACATCTTCGATAATTTCATAGGTCTGCGTTTCCCGCAGACTGAAATCATATTCGTCCTGTCCGTATTCCTTAATCAAATCCACAAATGCATTCACCGCAAACGAATAGTGCTGTGTTGATACACAAAACTGTTTCTTTCCGCCGCTTCCGCCTTTGTATTTATCCTCCAGTATCGCCGCCTGTTCCAAAACCTGTCTTGCATATCCCAGAAAATCCTCCCCCTCTTTGGATATGCTGATTCCCTTATTCGTCCGGTTAAATATCGTGATATTCATTTCTTTTTCCAGCTCGTGAATCGCATTCGTCAGACTCGGCTGGGAAATAAACAGCCGGTTCGCGGCTTCTGTAATCGTCCCTGTATTTGCAACTGTAATTACATATTTTAACTGTTGAAGTGTCATTTTTTTACCCGTCCCATACTCATTTCTGTCATATCAATTTGATATTTATATCATATCAATTATAGTTTTTACTTATCCTTATTTCCATAGTATAATCGAGCGGAATAAAAAAAGCAATCGCCACCGCTTGCGATAAAATTGCTGAAAATCCGGAGAATATGTATCATCAGGCATACCCTGACATTGGCAGTATTGTGCCGCAGGTATCACAAAACTGCTCCTATCGCAGAATTCAATACATTCCGTCTGCGGTTTCTCCTACATTAAAATGCCTGCGGAATGGAGAGAACGATGAAAGAGCAAACTATTTTCCCAAGAGAAGAACATGCAGATGTCCTGTTCCAGAAAATTCTGGCTGACCCATGGGCATGCGACAAGCTTTTTGAAACTTTTTGCAATGATTTATTCAGTAATGATGAACTGGAGGATTCCCTTTCTGCCGATGAATTCTGTCAAGCACTGTTTCGCGCTTACCGCAACAGGGATTTATCCGCTTTTCTTATGGCAATCAGCAAAAATACCCTTTTTGATCTGATACGAAATTCTTATCTGATTCCCTATCGTTTTAACGCTGACGGAAAGACCAATCCTGTCATTATGACAGATGAGAACGGGGTGCTTCTGCCTGAATTTAAAAATTGCATCCATGAAAAGGAGTATCAACATTTTCGTGAAGTTTATAACCATTTTGACGGAAAGAAAAAGATGTATCTTGCACAGGCTTACCGTTACAGTCATTCCTACCGCGATGACGATATGAATATTAAACAGCAGGTTTTAGAAAAAAATACCGGTGTACTGCTGATCCGTGAGCTTCCCGATACCATTAAATTAAAAGAAACAGAATCAGAAGCCTACTGTGCCGTCTGGGATTTAATGATCCAGCTGGAAAAAGAACTGCCAATGGCTTTCGTATTTTACGGTCAGGATTCCCTTGTCGAGCAGAATAACCGATATGATGAACTTGGGATTTTCCTGCCAAATTCTCATTTTTTGAAAAATCTGGAGCGGCATGCCGCCAAAGCGGAGGCGATTATTTATGGATAGCACAAAAGATACAGCCGGACCGGCTTCTTATGTTGATATTATGGAAAAAAACCACATGGAAATCCCCTGGCATGACTATGCAAAAGCAGACAGCAACGTCCTGATTGAAAATGCAGGATTAATCGAAAAAGCTTCTGTTATCGGCAGAGTAGG
>OGUB01000556.1_pt1 | contig 10585 bp, 10 predicted proteins | sample 1573721 | NCBI WGS metagenome assembly OGUB01 (sample SAMEA2581904, study PRJEB24529) | metagenome | biome: Human gut stool | place: China | collected 2011 | reverse complement strand
AAGGTACAGTAACAAACGCTCTTGCTTCTGCTTTTGTCGGTTCGCTTGGCGGTGGGAAGTCATTCTGCAACAATCTTCTTGTGTATTATTCGGTTCTCTTTGGGGGACAAGCGGTTATCTTAGACCCAAAATCAGGTGCGAAACGTTCCTACTTGAAAAGAGTAGGCACAGCACTTCATTAAATCAATATTTAATGTGTGTTGGAGAACTAAACACACGAATAGTCGAATGACGGGGTAACGCCCTGAAAGGCTACTTTAATACTCCGACTGGCAGAAACTTGAGTAAACAAGGCTCTGTCAGAAGCTCGGTGAAGTCGGCAGACAGACACCGTAACAGATAATGCTGACGAAAGATTCCCAGAGGTGGGCGTTGTGTCCTATATGCCGGAAGTCTATAAAATATCTATGGTTAGAATGTAGATGAGAGGTCTACTGACGAATCCTTGAATGTACAGGTCTATATCGGGGCTGGATAGAAATGTCCAGTGACACAAACAGTGTCGCTACTGTGGGTGAGTAAGACTCCGCATTTATGAAAATCCATATAACGTTAAAGGCGTTATCAAGGTAGCAGGCTTATAGAGGAAACCTAAGGATATATGTACAGATAGTGTGTTTGGAACGTTGAAAGCTGACAACATGGAGATTTTACTGTCTGTGAAGTGTTCACATCAGAGAGTTATTGTGAGATTAGCAATGATATAAGGTGTGTTAATGTCAGTGAGAGTGGTGGCACAGTACCTATGAAACCGTGATAACAAGCGGTGGAGGGATAGCCACTAGTCATATGAAGAATAGAATTACTAAGAAAAATGGTATGGGTTCGAGTAAGACTAAGAGATGTACTTGCTCCTGCAAACAAGGAGGGTACAGACCATGCTAAAGAAAAACAAGCTCCGCTATAACGAGTATTATGATATGCAACATATTTATGACGAGTTATACGCACAGAGCAAGAACGGTAATAACTTTTATAAGTTACTTGAAATTATTGGTTCGGAACAAAATATTTGTTTAGCTTACCGTAATCTGAAATCAAACAGTGGCAGTAAAACGGCTGGAACGGATGGAATGACGATAGACGATATAAAACAACTCAGCAATGCTGAGATTGTTGCTACCGTTCGGGAAAGCCTTAGCAACTACCGCCCCAAATCAGTCAGACGTGTTTTCATTCCAAAAGCTGGGAGCGATAAAATGCGTCCATTGGGGATTCCGTGTATCTGGGACAGGCTGGTACAACAATGTATCCTGCAAGTCCTAGAGCCGATATGCGAACCAAAGTTCCATAATCATTCCTATGGATTCCGTGCGAATCGAAGTTCCCACCATGCAGTCAGCAGAGTAACGACACTGATAAATTTATCAAAATATCATTACTGTGTTGACGTAGACATTAAAGGATTTTTCGATAATGTCAATCATGGAAAACTATTAAAACAAATCTGGACACTTGGTATTCGGGATAAAAGATTGATTTGCATTATCAGCAAAATGCTGAAAGCCGAAATTGACGGCGAGGGTGTCCCAGAAAAAGGAACGCCACAAGGCGGTCTGTTAAGTCCACTGCTCTCCCTCATAGTCCTTAATGAATTAGACTGGTGGGTAAGCAGTCAGTGGGAAACATTCCAGCCGAAGAACCGCAGTAAAAATGGGTGGCTTCAATACGCAAAGAAATATACCAAACTGAAAAGCGGTTTTATTGTACGTTACGCTGATGATTTTAAAATCATGTGCTCAACCTATGGAGAAGCACAAAGATTTTACCACAGTACCGTAGATTTTCTTAATAAAAGGCTGAAATTAGAAATCAGTCCAGAGAAATCAAAGGTAGTAAATCTGAAGAAAAATTCATCAGATTTTCTGGGGTTCAAAATCAAAGTCATTCCAAAAGGAAGAACGAAACACGGTTATGTTGCCAAAACAGATATGAACCAAAAAGCATTAAAGAAAGCGAAAACAAATTTAAAGTTAAAGGTAAAAGATATAGCCAGACATACGACTGGCTTCAATATCAGCAGATATAATCTGACAGTTATCGGTATGCAGAATTACTACTGCATAGCAACTAACGTATATAACAACCTGACAGAAGTAAGTTACGCTCTCTTACCGACCATACGAATCCGTTTAAGGAACATTGCAAAATCAGTTCCATTTGAAAGTACAAGTTCAGAATTTCAGAGCAAGACAAAAGGAATCAGACCAAAAACAAAAATAGTGATGATTGCGGATAATCCGCTATTGCCGATTCAAGGAGTACAACACAAAAATCCTATGAATTTCTCGCAAGATATTTGTAATTTTACAAAGCAAGGGAGAAACAAGGTGCATGAGGACGTTGTAGTTGTAACAAAAGAAGAAATCCGAGCGTTGTTGGAAAATGAAAACCCTGCCGATAGTGTAGAATTTAACGACAATCGTATTTCAGCATATATCGCACAGCAAGGCAACTGCTATGTAATGAATCGTCGAGGAACTCCGTCCACTCTGATATGTATTCACAAATCAGACAAAGGAGATAACCTTGACAGATATTCTAATCTGGCATTTGTGGAAATTCCCATTGCAAAGGCAATCCTAACAGAATCAGCAGACGAAGCAAAATCACTGTTAAAAGGTTATGTTCTTAATAGTCAGCAGAAGAAAAAACTGAACAGAATACGGACGAATTACGGATACCAGACAATAACTGGGAAATAACTTATAAATCTATTTGGATATGATGGAACGCCGTATGAAGCGAAAGTTTCATGTACGGTGTGAAGCGGGGGAAAACTTGGAGATAACATCAAAAAGTTACCTATCGCTATAGCGTGGCAACTGGAAAGAAACGCTCCCAGAAATCGCCCATGAAATCAATATCGTAAACCTTACCAGCGACAAGGACAATGCAGGACTTCTTGACCCGTTCGTGATTATGAAGAATGTAAAAGACGCTGAAAGTCTGGCAATCGACATCTTAACATTCCTTACGGGTATTTCCTCTAGGGACGGCGAAAAATTCCCTGTACTTCGTAAGGCGGTACGCTCCGTTACCCAGAGCGACAGTCGGGGCTTGCTCCATGTGATAGACGAGCTACGCCGTGAAGATACACCCATATCAAGAAATATCGCAGAACATATCGACAGCTTCACGGACTACGACTTTGCACACCTGCTGTTTTCAGACGGTACGGTGGAAAATGCAATCAGTCTGGATAACCAACTCAATATCATTCAAGTAGCGGACTTAGTATTACCAGATAAGGATACAACATTTGAGGAATACACGACCATTGAATTATTGTCGGTGTCTATGCTGATTGTGATTAGTACCTTTGCCCTTGATTTTATCCATTCAGACAGAAGCATTTTTAAGATTGTAGACCTTGACGAAGCGTGGGCGTTCTTAAATGTGGCACAAGGCGAAACTTTATCAAATAAGCTGGTGCGTGCTGGACGAGCTATGCAGGCAGGCGTCTATTTTGTTACACAATCTTCTGGCGACGTGTCAAAGGAAAGTCTGAAAAACAATATCGGCTTGAAGTTTGCCTTTCGTTCTACTGACATCAACGAGATAAAGCAGACCTTAGAATTTTTCGGTATCGACAAGGACGACGAGAACAACCAGAAACGCTTGCGTGATTTGGAGAACGGACAATGCTTATTGCAGGACTTATACGGGCGTGTCGGTGTGGTGCAGATACACCCAGTCTTTGAAGAACTGCTACACGCCTTTGATACCAGACCGCCCGTACAGAGAAATGAGGTGGAGTGATGAAAGAAAGGATAAAAGGTGCGTTCACAAAAAGGAAGATACTTCACTTTCTCAAAATGGCTCTGTTTGTCGTGGCACTCTCCCTTATCCTGCTCTCACTTCTGGGGACGGTGGCTCATGCGACGGGGCTTGTGGACGATACCATAAACGCAGAAAATCTTTACTCAAAATATCCGCTGTCGAATTACCAGCTTGATTTTTATGTGGATAATAGCTGGTCGTGGTTGCCATGGAACTGGCTGGACGGTATCGGAAAATCGGTGCAGTACGGACTTTACTGCATTACCAATTTTGTCTGGACGATAAGCCTTTATTTAAGCAATGCTACGGGCTATGTGGTGCAGGAAGCATACAAACTTGATTTTATTAACGATATGGCAGACAGTATCGGACAAAGCATACAGACCCTTGCAGGCGTTACCGAGAACGGCTTTTCTTCTACGGGCTTCTATGTCGGTTTCCTGCTTCTCATTATCTTAATAGTGGGACTTTATGTTGCCTATACGGGACTTATCAAACGCGAAACCAGCAAGGCACTTCACGCTGTTATTAACTTTGTGGTGGTGTTCGTGTTGTCCGCTTCCTTTATTGCCTACGCTCCCGATTACATCAAGAAGATAAATGAATTTTCATCAGACATCAGTACCGCTTCTTTGGACTTGGGAACAAAAATCATGCTCCCCAACTCTGACAGCGAGGGCAAGGACAGCGTGGACTTGATACGGGACAGCTTGTTTTCCATTCAAGTGGAACAGCCGTGGCTCTTGCTTCAATTTGGTAACAGCAACGCAGAGGAAATCGGGACAGACCGTGTAGAAGCTCTGGTATCAGTAAGTCCAGAGGACGAGGACGGCAAGACCAGAGAGGAAGTCGTGAAAACAGAAATCGAGGACAATGACAACAACAATCTGACGATACCGCAGGTCGTAAACCGTTTAGGTATGGTGTTCTTCCTGCTATTCTTTAACTTAGGTATCACGATATTTGTATTCTTGCTTACGGGTATGATGTTGTTCAGCCAGATACTCTTTATTATCTTTGCAATGTTTTTACCTATCAGCTTTCTACTTTCCATGATACCGAGCTATGAAAGCATGGCAAAGCAGGCAATCGTGAGGGTATTTAATACCATAATGACACGGGCAGGAATAACGCTCATTGTAACGGTGGCGTTCAGCATTTCCAGTATGTTTTATAACATCTCCACAGACTACCCGTTCTTTATGGTGGCGTTCTTGCAGATAGTGTGTTTTGCTGGTATCTATATGAAACTGGGCGACTTAATGAGTATGTTCTCACTTAATGCTGGCGACAGTCAAAACATGGGACGAAGAATTTTCCGCAGACCGTATCTGTTTATGCGACATAGGGCTAGGCGTATGGAACACCGTATTGCAAGGGCGGTAAGTGCTGGCGGTATTTCGGGCGGTGTTGCTGGTGCGGGAGCTGGAAGTGCCGTTGCTGGCAAGAGAGCCGAAAGAAAAAATACGGCTTCTAAAGAAAATCGGGGCAATACCACTTCCAGCATGGGACAGCGTGCAGGCTCAAAGGTGGGTGCTGTCTTAGATACGAAAAATAAAGTGAAAGACAAGGCTAACGCTGTCAAAGAGAATATCAAGGATATGCCGACACAGACCGCTTATGCGGTGTATTCCGCAAAGGAAAAGGCAAAGTCCAGCGTATCAGACTTCAAGCGTGGCATGGTGCAGGAACAGCAGTTCAGACAGACGGGACGCTTGGAAAAGCAGGAACAGCATAGACAGAATATCGCTGACAAACGTATGGAGCTTCAAAAGGCACAAGAAGCAAGACAAAGAAAGACGGACGGATCAGCGACAACGGGAGCTACCCGTCCCCATGAGCGACCAGCCACAGCTTCAACCATTCCAAAGCCGAGTGCGGAAAAAATGCAGGAAGTGAAACGTCCTGCCACAGCGACCACTTCAAAAGCAAGTGAACCAGTCAAGACAAATGTTGTGAAAGAGCGTCCGTTATCTTCTGGTGCTTCTGATAAGAAAGCGACCCAGCCTGCACAGCCAGTACATAGGCAGAATGTAGAAAAAGTAGTATCGCAGGAAACACGCCAGAATTACAAAGCAGAGCGTACTACAAAGAAACAGACCTTTGAACAATCAAAGCGTACAACGGAACATACCGAAAAGAACCGTAACCTTGTAACGAAGAAAGGACAGAAGAAAAAATGAAACTGAAACATATCGCTCTTATTGGCAGTCTGTTTCCTATCCTCTTTTCCATAGTCCTTTTCTTTGGTGTCCTCATTAGTGCGGACAGCGACGACGAGAACAGCAACTTTTCTTCTGGCATTACGGGTATGAATTTATCCGCAGAAGTCTTGAAACATCAGCCTATGGTGGAAAAATACGCCAGAGAAAACGGTATCTCCGAGTATGTCAACGTGCTACTGGCTATCATTCAAGTAGAAAGTGGCGGTACGGCAGAAGATGTTATGCAGAGTTCAGAAAGTCTTGGTTTACCGCCCAACTCTTTAGATACGGAAAGCTCAATCAAGCAGGGGTGTAAGTATTTTGCGTCCCTGCTTTCTTCCTGTAAAAATCAAGGTATCGACGATTTGAATGTAGCGATACAGTCCTATAACTATGGCGGTGGTTATGTGGGATATGTGGCAGGAAAAGGAAAGAAACACACCTTTAACCTTGCAGAGAGCTTCGCCCGTGAGAAATCGGGTGGAAAGAAAGTAACCTACACCAACCCGATAGCCGTTGCGAAGAACGGGGGTTGGCGGTATCAGTATGGCAATCAATTTTACGTCGAATTAGTCAATCAGTATTTAACTGTTCCGCAGGTATCGGGAGAGCTGGCACAAAAGGTCATGAATGAAGCGTTAAAATATCAAGGCTGGAAATATGTGTATGGCGGTAGCAATCCCAACACTTCTTTTGACTGTTCGGGACTGACGCAATGGTGCTATGGAAAAGCTGGTATCTCCTTACCGAGAACCGCACAAGCACAGTATGACGCAACCCAACATCTTCCACTTTCGCAGGCAAAGGCTGGGGACTTGGTATTTTTCCATTCTACCTATAACGCTGGAAGTTATGTAACACACGTCGGTATTCTTGTTTCGCCGACACAGATGTACCACGCAGGCGACCCGATAGGATATGCAGACCTAAGTAGTAGTTACTGGCAACAGCACTTAATCGGTGCAGGACGAGTAAAACAATAGAAAGTGAGGATTTCATCATGTTTAGAAAGAATAAGAAACAGACAGAAACTATCAAAGAACCCAAAGAAAAAAAGGTGCGTACTTTCAAGGTAGGCACACATAAAAAATCCGTGATTGCATTGTGGGTGGTGCTTATCGCAAGCGTGAGCTTTGGGGCGTATAAGAATTTTACGGCTATCGACCAGCACACGACCCATGAAAAAGAAATCATAGAGCTTCGCTTGCAGGACACCAACGGGATAGAAAATTTTGTGAAGAACTTTGCAAAGCCCTACTACACATGGAGTAACAGCAAAGAAGCGATTGAAGCAAGGACGCAGGCAATCAGCGGTTATCTGACAAAGGAATTGCAGGACTTGAATGTGGATACCATTAGAACCGATATACCGACCAGCTCCACAGTTACAGATGTGATTGTATGGAGTATTGAACAGTCGGGAACGGACACTTTTTCTGCTACCTACGAAGTGGATCAGCAGATAAAAGAGGGAGAACAGACAAGCAATGTGAAAGCAACCTATACCGTAAAAGTCCATGTAGACGCTGACGGGGATATGGTAATCGTTCAGAACCCTACCCTTGCACCAGCAATCGAGAAATCAGATTATGAGCCTAAGACACCAGAAGCAAATGCAAGTGTAGACGCTGATACCGTCAATGACGCTACTGCATTTCTTGAAACATTCTTTAAGCTGTACCCGACAGCCACAGAAAAAGAGCTTGCCTACTATGTATCGGGAAATGTGCTTGAGCCTATCGGCAGGGACTACATTTATGCTGAACTGGTAAACCCTATCTTTACAAAGGACGGGGACAATGTGAAAGTCAAAGTTGCTGTGAAATTCCTTGATAATCAGACAAAGGCTACACAAATATCGCAGTATGAACTTGTGCTACATAAGGATAGCAACTGGAAGATTGTAGGATAATAAAATATGGAAAGTTTGCTTGACATTCTTTACTTGCAGGAGTATCATAAGATTAGAAAAGGAAAGCAAACTTTCCATTTGTTCAAGAAAGGGGTATGTTGTGAAAAATCGTTTAGAAGAATTACGAAAACAAAGAGGTATTAAACAAGAAGATTTAGCGACTGCTCTTGAAGTATCTCGTCAAACAATAGGCTCTTTAGAAAATGGACGCTACAATCCCTCTATTATCTTAGCTTTTAAAATTGCAAGGTACTTTCAAATGAGTATTGAAGAAATATTTATTTATGAGGAGGAAAGCAAATGAAACATAAGATACAAAAAGTTGAATTATTTATCGGTGTAATAATCTTTTTAGGTGGTTTACTAACTTATGGTTTAGGCGTACACCAACTATTGCCCGTACCTCGTCCAGATTTGGTTGTCTATGGTACAACGCTTATTGGAATAATATTGATTTTTATGGGTTGTGATATATTCAGTAAGCCAACAAAAGAAATGCAAATATTAGAAAATGATGAAAGAAATATCGCAATTACTAATGCTTCTCTTGCGAATGCTTATAAAGTAACACTTACATTATTGGTTCTTGTATTATTTGCTCTTGTCTTTATGGGATATATGAGTAAAGTTGTGTTTTTTTCGATAGCAGGAGTTATTGCTATCGGACAAATTACATGGGTTATAACAGCTCGTTATTTAGATAAAAATACGTCTTAATTCTTCAAGTATTTTTAGTTTTTCCTTCTCCATAACTACGCCCCATTCTTTTTTTGTATAGTAATATTGTATCATTAAGAATCACAAATCACAAGTGATTTGTGATTAATCACTTGTGATTTGTGATAAGTGATTTGTGATTAATATATAAAAGCCCTCTTTAAAGGGCTTTTATGTTTATTTTGAAAAAGAGATAAAATCAATATATCCCTTTTCCCCAATTTTTACAACGGCATTGTAGGGCTTTTTCTCTTTGTTTTTGATTCCTTTTACCAGGGTTTCTTTTCCCTCCAGTAATTCTTTTACATTCGTTTTGGTTAGTTTTTTCTTTCTAAAATGTTCAGCTAAAGTAAACTTACATTCAGGATAATTTGAACAACCATAAAACGATTTTTTTAATACAATATTGTTGCCACACTTAGGACATTTTCCTACAAGGGGTCCCGAGCGCTTAGTGGGAATTTGTACCCCTTATCGATACAAATTCCCCGTAGGCGCTAGGGACCTCTTTAGCTTCTTGGAAGCTGTCAGTAGTATATCTAATAATTTATCTCCATTCCCTTTAGTAACGTGTAACTTTCCAAATTTAAAAAAGCGACTCATAGAATTATTTCCTCCCGTTAAATAATAGATAACTATTAAAAATAGACAATACTTGCTCATAAGTAACGGTACTTAAATTGTTTACTTTGGCGTGTTTCATTGCTTGATGAAACTGATTTTTAGTAAACAGTTGACGATATTCTCGATTGACCCATTTTGAAACAAAGTACGTATATAGCTTCCAATATTTATCTGGAACATCTGTGGTATGGCGGGTAAGTTTTATTAAGACACTGTTTACTTTTGGTTTAGGATGAAAGCATTCCGCTGGCAGCTTAAGCAATTGCTGAATCGAGACTTGAGTGTGCAAGAGCAACCCTAGTGTTCGGTGAATATCCAAGGTACGCTTGTAGAATCCTTCTTCAACAATCAGATAGATGTCAGACGCATGGCTTTCAAAAACCACTTTTTTAATAATTTGTGTGCTTAAATGGTAAGGAATACTCCCAACAATTTTATACCTCTGTTTGTTAGGGAATTGAAACTGTAGAATATCTTGGTGAATTAAAGTGACACGAATGTTCAGTTTTAATTTTTCTGACGATAAGTTGAATAGATGACTGTCTAATTCAATAGACGTTACCTGTTTACTTATTTTAGCCAGTTTCGTCGTTAAATGCCCTTTACCTGTTCCAATTTCGTAAACGGTATCGGTTTCTTTTAAATTCAATTGTTTTATTATTTGGTTGAGTACTTTTTCACTCGTTAAAAAGTTTTGAGAATATTTTATATTTTTGTTCATGTAATCACTCCTGAAGTGATTACATCTGTAAATAAATACAGAAGTTAAACGATTTGTTTGTAATTTTAGTTATCTGTTTAAAAAGTCATAAGATTAGTCACTGGTAGGAATTAATCTAACGTATTTATTTATCTGCGTAATCACTGTTTTTAGTCTGTTTCAAAACAGTAGATGTTTTATCTACATTACGCATTTGGAATACCAACATGACGAATCCCTCCTTCTTAATTACAAATTTTTAGCATCTAATTTAACTTCAATTCCTATTATACACAAAATTTTAAGATACTGCAATATCAACACACTCTTAAGTTTGCTTCTAAGTCTTATTTCCATAACTTCTTTTACGTTTCCGCCATTCTTTGCTGTTTCGATTTTTATGATATGGTGCAAGTCAGCACGAACACGAACCGTCTTATCTCCCATTATATCTTTTTTTGCACTGATTGGTGTATCATTTCGTTTTTCTTTTTGTGCGCCTAAATTTCCCACAATCACTCACTTCTTTCTATTTCTTCTTATTCTTATTTTATCATCAACAATCACAAATCACTTGTGATTTGTGATAAGTGATTTGTGATAAGTGATTTGTGATTAATATATAAAAGCCCTCTTTAAAGGGCT
>OGUB01000551.1_pt1 | contig 10676 bp, 7 predicted proteins | sample 1573721 | NCBI WGS metagenome assembly OGUB01 (sample SAMEA2581904, study PRJEB24529) | metagenome | biome: Human gut stool | place: China | collected 2011 | reverse complement strand
AACGGAAGCCGCGTTGACGATGCCAGCGGTCGATGTCGGCAGCGGTAAAATCCTGTCCCGCACGAGTGGCGGAACAATGGATGATGATGGTGTCTCTCATTGTGAAATCCTCCTTTCTTGTTTGCGTATAGTAGGGGAGGTGAATCCGAAGGTGGCAGCCTCCTCTGCAGACAGTTGACGGTAATATTGCTTTGTCACCGAGTGGTGTACCGGAGTGAAGGGAGCGTGAATCGGTGGTACAGCCGTATCCGTTATTGCCAATGAGTTTAAAAAGACAGGCAGCTGTGATAAAGCCGATGAATTGGCAAAGGGAACCTTCATGAAATCGTTTCCCCGATGTTGCCTTGCACGTAGGTTATGTAGCCATACACGATCCGGATGTTTCAGTTGCAGGATGAGCCAGTGTTGGTGTGACGGTTTCAGGCGTTCCTCTCTGCCCATTTCTTTCATAGACGGATAGGCACGTAAAATGATTCCTTTCGCATCCGTTACGGCGCAGGGAGTTTTGCGGGAACCTGTTCCGGTGGGGCGTAATCCTGTGCGGATGGCGTGCATCGTGTTGGTGTATGCATCGCACCATTCAAGGTTTGACACGTGGTTGTTCATTGTGTTTCCGTCAAGGTGGTTTATTTGCGGCAGATGTTTCGGGTTCGGAATAAATGCTTTGGCAATTAAGCGGTGGACGTTGTAATCGGTACAAATTCCTTTATTCAGGAGTGATACCGTTTCATAACCGGTTCCGATGATTTTAGTGCAAAGAATTAACTTCGATTTGCCCTTGAAACTCAATACCCGCCCATGATCTGAAATCATATAGTCGGGGTTCTCTTCAATAAATCTCCAATTTTCCATACTTGATACTGATAAATGTTAATAAAATTATACTCTGTTAAAAAATAGTCGCTTCTCTGAATTTAGCAAGGAGAAACGGCGTTTCCTGCATCTGTTAAACGGCGCTTCCTAGTGTGGAAAAGCGGCGTTTCTTGTATGTGTTAAACGGCGTTTCTTGCTGTCTTCATCTTGCTCTGTACGAGGTTCGAGCCGTTCGGCACAGTGAATGAGAAATTCTAATTCTTCTCGGCAACCTTGAATCGCTTCTTGCAGGGAGTCTACATTATACTGTCTGCAAAGAGCTTCCCACTCTTTTCGTTCTTGCTGATTCATTCCTTTTTCTTGTAGGTTCATTCCACTTCGATATCCAGAAAATTTTCAGCGTGAAAGGTGCGCCAGCCTTTGGCATCGATGTCGTAATAGACGACAAATGTGTTCTCCGGTTTTGGTGTGTACGGGCGGCGGAAACTATGTTCGTAGCCGATGAGTGTGCCGGTGGCACGACGGATGGTTCCATCCTGCTTGGTATATCGGAAACAGACGTTTCCGTGATGCATTTGTCGGATAAGCTTTCCTATCCGGTGAGCCGTGACGAGTGCATCGTGCCGGCTCATGCCATTACTTTGCCGGATGACAGCGGCCTGCTTCATAAGCCGTATCCGTTGAAGTGAATGATTCTTTTTGATTTCAGTCATTTTTTTTATTCGGTTTATTTTTGATTACGGTGGCAAAGGTAGAAGATGAGTTGCGTAAAGGTTGTCCAAGCTTGACGCATAAAAAAAGAATGGATACGAATGTGTCATGCTTGAATGAGTCGATGCATTAAAAGATTCGACCTGTTTTTTTTGATTATGTCAGTTGGGTAGAAAATGGGTACCTCCAAATCTATCCATATTTAAATTTATTCATGGAATAAGAACGAATGTGTCATGCTTGAACACAAATGTTAAAAGAAATATCGGACTTTTGTGGAATAATATAAAAATAAATTATGAAAAAGGAAAGCAAGAAATTTAAAGTAAAAAGTAGAGATAAACAGAGTAAAACAACCGGTGTCCGTCATAGTGACGACGATGTGAAGAAAGCGGTGGTGGATCGTATTTTTAAGATAGAACAGTTGAATAATATTCCGGAAAGATATGTGGCGAACCATTCGAATTGTTCGCGCTCTTCAATAGGACGTATGTGTAAATGTAAATTTGACGGTCAGAGTCCTATCCCCGATTGGACAACTATTCATAATTATTCTGCTTGTATCATTGGAAAGTCTGAATTTATTCCCGGATTTCCCGAAGTGTTGTGTCATGTTTTAAATCTAATTGTTGACGATTCGGCAGATATAGACTGCACGGTGGATAATGACTGCCATATAGACATTGAAATTCGATTTCATACCTCCAAAAAACTGGTTAAGGATCCTATGGAAAAGGAAGGAGATAGGGAGAAAGAGGAACAATAAAAAGTAGAATTAAAGACGAAAATAGAAGGAATGGACTAATGATTACCAAGTTCTTGATGAACTTGGTACATTACTAATCACGAACTTTCCATCAAGGTCAGTGGTAGTTCCGATAGATGTACCTTTAATTACAACAGATGCCCCTATGACAGGTTGATTGTCTTCCTCGGAGAAGACAACGCCTGTTACCTTTTTAGAGGTTTGGGCAATTGTCAGGCTAATGCTTGCTAATAAGCAAGTTAATAACAGCGTTAGTTTTCTTTTCATATAGTTTTTATATAGTAGAATAGTCTGTTTTGTTATTTAATTATTTGCAAAAGTAAGCACATTTTTAGAAAAACAAAGAAAAATATGAAAAAAAATGCGAAATTGAACTGTATAGACAAAATACTATTGATGAAAAAGAAATGCAGATGAAACGAGTGTGTAAAAGTGAATTTCTATGCCTTTGTGATGGTTGATAATTCAAAAGAAGTTTCTTTTTGATATTTAAATGTGATAAAATAGCCTGATAAGATGTTTAATAACACATGAAAAATCATTAATTAGCATCTATCGGTAGAAAAAGGATAGTTTTCGGGAAGATTATGAATTTCGTGACCGTTATCTTTTATATTGTCACTTGGAGTTCAGGATAAAAGCTATTTGGGAACTGGAAAGGTCATTATATAAAAGATATTTTCTACCTCTTCAGTAAACCGGTAAAAGACGAAAAAAGTAGATTAAAGGCAAAAAAGGAAGATTATTTTTATCTTATAGTTCCGCATTTGTTTGCTTGTATTCTCTTTAGGTATCTTCTTTTTTATGTTTATTAAAGACTTTATATTTAGATATTTGCGGAGGAATGGGCTATGAAACGTATAAGTTCATCAAGAACTTTGCGAATCACCTATGTCGGCATGAAGCCGCAGGATGTTCCTATTAAGCCGGGGACAATCAAGGTGATGATGAAATCCGACTCCGAAGTATTGCAGGAAGTAGTGGTGACCGGTATGCAAAAGATGGACAAACGCCTGTTTACGGGAGCCACCAAACAATTGGATGCCGATAATGTAAAACTGGACGGTCTGCCCGACATCAGTCGCGGCTTGGAAGGTCGTGCGGCAGGAGTTTCCGTTCAGAACGTTTCGGGTACTTTCGGTACCGCTCCTAAGATTCGTGTGCGCGGTGCTACTTCCATTTACGGAAGTTCCAAGCCCCTTTGGGTAGTAGACGGAGTGATTCTTGAAGATGTCATCGACGTAGGTCCTGACGATCTTTCCTCCGGTGATGCGGAGACATTAATCAGTTCCGCCATAGCCGGGTTGAATTCCGACGACATCGAGAGCTTTCAGATATTGAAAGACGGATCGGCGACTTCCATTTACGGTGCACGTGCGATGGCAGGCGTGATTGTGGTCACCACCAAAAAAGGCCGTGCCGGAGTCAGCAAAATCAGTTATACCGGTGAGTTTACCACCCGTGCCATACCCAGTTACAAAGAATTCAATATCATGAATTCGCAGGAACAGATGGGTATCTATAAAGAGATGGAGCAGAAAGGCTGGCTGAACAGTGCCGACCTTTTCCGTACCAAAGACACGGGAGTGTACGGTCGTATGTATCGTCTCATCGACGAGTATAATAACAGCAACGGCCAGCGCGGACTTCTCAACACCCCCGAATCCCGCAATGCTTATCTCCGTGAAGCGGAAATGCGTAACACCGACTGGTTCGACGTGCTTTTCACCAATGCCATTTCGCAGAATCATTCCGTCAGCGTCACCGCCGGAACGGAAAAATCATCCTTCTATGCCTCGTTGAGCGCTATGCTCGATCCGGGCTGGTACAAGCAGAGCAAAGTGAAGCGTTACACAGCCAACGTAAACACCACCTATAATCTTTATAAAAACCTGTCGATCAACCTGATTTCTAACGCTTCCTACCGTCAGCAAAACGCACCGGGAACGATGAGCTCTACCCTCGACATCGCTTCCGGAAAGATGTCACGCGGGTTCGATATCAACCCTTATTCTTACGCGCTCAATACGAGCCGTACGCTCGACCCGTCTGCGGATTATATCAGTAACTATGCTCCATTCAACATTCTTCACGAATTGGATAATAACTACATCGAAATCAATATGGTCGATGTGAAATTTCAAGGCGAGCTGAAATGGAAAGTGATTCAAGGGCTTGAATTGAGTGCCCTCGGAGCGGTGAGATACCAGACCTCGTCGCAGGAAAAAACCGTGCTCGACGATGCCAACGAAGCCGTTGCCTACCGTACCGGTATGGACGACGCCACCATCCGCGAACAAAACGGATTGCTTTATAAAGACCCCGACAATCCATACGCCCTGCCTATCACCCTGCTGCCCGAGGGGGGAATCTACCAGCGTCAGGACCGCCGTATGTTGGGGCTCGATTTCCGCGGAACCCTCTCATGGAATCACCTTTTTGCCGAAAAACACATCACTAACTTCTTTGCCGGTATGGAAGTGAACAGTCTTAAAAAGGCATATTCTTCCTTTCAGGGCTGGGGAATGCAATATTCGATGGGGGAAATTCCTTCCTACGTCTATCAGTTTTTCAAGAACGGAATAGAGTCCGGTTCGCGTTATTACAGTCTGGGGCACTCCGAAACCCGCAGCATTGCGAGCTTTCTCAACGCTACCTATTCTTATGACGGGCGTTACACGCTCAACGGAACTTTTCGTTATGAAGGAACCAACCGCATGGGGCGCAGCCGTTCGTCACGCTGGCTGCCCACGTGGAACTTGTCCGGTGCGTGGAACGTGCATGAGGAAGCTTTTTTTAAAGCGCTCCAACCCACTCTTTCCAACCTGACTCTGAAAGCTTCTTACTCTCTTACTGCCGATCGCGGTCCGGCGGAAGGAACCAATTCACAAGCCATCATCCGCAGTTTCTCTCCCTATCGTCCTTTTACCGATATTCAGGAAACGGGACTTTACATCGAGGACATCGAGAACAGCGAACTCACCTACGAGAAAAAGCATGAACTGAACATCGGCATCGACCTCGGTTTGCTCGAAAACCGGATCAATTTCTCTGCCGACTGGTATCAGCGCAACAACTATGACCTGATCGGTGTAGTTCCCACGCAGGGAGTGGGCGGTTTCATCAACAAATATGCCAACGTAGCCACGATGAAATCCCACGGTGTGGAGTTCACCCTTTCCACCCGCAACATTCGCACGAAAGATTTTTCGTGGAATACGGACTTTATCTTCTCCTACGCCAAAAATGAAGTGACCCAACTGAAAGGACTCACCAGCATGATGGAACTGGTATCCGGCAACGGTTTCGCCCGTGAAGGCTATCCCGTGCGCGGACTGTTTTCCATCCCTTTTGCAGGGCTCGACGCGGACGGTATTCCACAGTATCTGATTGACGGAAAACTGACCACTACCGGTGTCAACTTTCAGGAACGGGAGAAACTTGATTATCTGAAATATGAAGGTCCTACCGACCCTACTGTCACAGGAAGTTTCGGTAACGTATTCACTTACAAAGGCTTCAAACTGAATGTCTTTATGACCTGTTCTTTCGGCAACGTAGTTCGACTGGACCCTGTGTTCAACTATAAATACTCCGACCTCACCGCCATGCCGCGTGAGTTTAAGAATCGTTGGACGGTTTCCGGCGATGAGGCGAAAACCAATATACCAGTGATTATAAGCGACCCGCAATATCAGGCGAATACCTCGCTCTATCTTGCTTACAATGCTTACAACTACTCTACGGAGCGTATTGCCAAAGGCGATTTCATCCGTATGAAGGAAATATCACTGATGTATGAGTTCCCGAAAAGCTGGATTGCTCCTGCCAAAATCTCCAACTTGTCGCTCAAGTTGCAGGCCACCAACCTCTTCCTGATTTATGCCGACAAGAAACTAAACGGGCAGGACCCGGAATTTGTGAATACCGGCGGTGTAGCATCGCCCGTACCCCGCCAGTTCACCCTCACCCTGCGCCTGGGACTGTAAGTAAAGAATAGAGAATCAACCTAAAAACATACGAGAGATGAAGAAAAAGATAAACCATATACTCCCTGCACTGGTACTGACCGCAAGTTTAGGTCTGACCACCGTCTCCTGCAACGGCTTTCTGGACGAAATGCCGGACAACCGTACGGAGTTGAACACCGACCAGAAAATAGCCAAACTGCTTGTATCGGCGTATGCCGACGTGTCGCCCAACGAACTGTTCGAGCTTTACAGCGATAACTCTGATGATAGTGGCCCTACCTACGGTTACTACAAGCTTTCCGAACAAGAGTGCTACCACTGGCAAGACACCAAGGAAGAATATCAGGACACGCCCAATTCTCTTTGGGGAGGTTACTACAGCGCAATAGCCGCCGCCAATATGGCGCTCAATGCCATCGAAGAAAAAGGAAATCCGGCGTCACTCGACCCACAGAGAGGTGAAGCGCTCGTGTGCCGTGCCTACTGTCATTTCATGTTGGCGAATATCTTCTGCAACGCCTACGACACTCATGCCTCCCAATCTTTAGGAGTGCCTTATATGGAAGAGGTAGAAACCACCGTATCTCCCCGTTACGAACGAGGCACGTTGGAAGAAGTGTACCGAAAAGTGGAGCGTGACCTCCTCGAAGGGATCGACTTGATTTCGGACGACAGCTACTCTGTACCCAAATATCACTTTACCCGTAAAGCCGCTTATGCCTTTGCCGCCCGTTTCTACCTTTATTATATGAAGCCCGATTTTTCCAATTGCGACCGTGTGATTGATTTTGCCACCCGTGTATTGGGGACTAATCCTGCCGATCTGCTGCGCAACTGGGAAGCGTTGGGTAATCTTTCCGTGAACGGAAACGTGCAGGCAGATGCCTATATCGCCTCTTCCAATGAAGCCAACCTGTTGATAAGCAGCACCGTTTCCAACTGGGGAGCAATCGGGAGTGACTATCTGATAGGTCCGCGTTACTTCCACAACCAGACGCTCGCTACCAGCGAAACCTGTCTGTCTTCAGGATTGTGGGGCAGTTCGGATTATTTCTATCTGAAACCTTTCTCCACCAACGGGTTTGTTGCCAGTATCCTGCGCAAGAGCGGGCTTTATGAGGGCACATACCTTTATTATATGCCGGTTTTGTTTTCTACGGACGAAACCTTGCTTTGTCGTGCCGAAGCATACGCGCTGAAGAAAATGTATGCCCAGTCGGCAGCCGACATCACGAGTTGGCAACGTGCCTATACCCGCAACAAATCGGTGCTGACACCCGAACAGATCAACACCTATTATGATAGGATGAGTTTTTATACTCCCTTCACGCAACAAACACCGAAAAAGAAACTGGCCCCCGACTTTACGATTGAAGAGGGAATGCAGGAAAACTTCATCCATTGTATTCTGCATATCCGTCGTATCACCACCCTGCACGAAGGGATGCGCTGGCCCGACATCAAGCGATATGGCATCCTGATTTATCGCCGTGACATGGCCAACCAGCGTGTCACCGACGAAATGCCTCCGAACGACTTGCGTTATGCAATCCAAATTCCGCGGAGTGTGATCGTGGCGGGTATACAACCCAACCCGAGAAGAAATTAACAAAGAAAAAAGTGGAAGTTATGAAAAAACAGCTCATTTATTTTTTGCTTGCCCTTACCGCAGTCTGCCTGGGAGCTTGCAACAATGACGACGAAATAGATACTGCGCACAGCATTTTCTCCACCGAGCCGGTGGAGAGGAACGCTTTCGACGATTGGTTGCTCGACAACTACACATATCCCTACAACATCGATTTCATGTATCGCATGAAGGACATCGAAAGCGACCATAAATACAATCTTGTACCTGCCGATTATGATAAAGCGGTGGCACTGTCCAAAATCATCAAGCACGTCTGGATGGACGCTTATGTAGAACTGGCTGGAATCGATTTTCTCCGCGTATACGTGCCTAAAACCTTTCATCTCATCGGATCGCCTGCTTACGAAAGTAGCGGGAATATGGTACTCGGTACGGCAGAAGGCGGAAAGAAAATCACGCTTTACAACGTGAACGACCTCAACGTGAAGAAAATCAATATCGAAAAACTGAACAACTATTACTTTGAAACGATGCACCATGAATTCGCTCATATCCTGCACCAGAAACGGAACTTCGACCCTTCTTTCAACCGGATCTCGGAGGGGAAATATGTGGGAGCCGACTGGTACTACTACATGACTGCAGAGGGCGCCATGCCCCGTACAAACGATATAGCGTGGCCCGACGGCTTCGTGACCGCCTATGCCATGAATCAGGCGAACGAGGATTTCGTGGAAAACATAGCCATGTACGTCACCCACACGCAGACCTACTGGGATAATATGTTGAGGGCTGCCGGAGAAACGGGTGCAGCCACTATCAATAAAAAGTTTACGATTGTTTACAACTATATGCGCGACACTTGGGGAATCGACTTGAACGAACTGCGTAAAATCGTGCTGCGTCGTCAGCAAGAGATTACCGAAATTGACTTGAGTACGATTCAATGAGTATGAATTTTAATTATACATTATCACTATGAAGAAGAATATAACGAAATACCTCTTGCTGGCTCTTGCCTGTCTGGGCTTGCAGTCATGCCTCTTTCAGGAGGAGAACTACTTTGACGATTCGTCTGCCAATCGTGCCACAGCCGATGTGAGTCGATGCGGCGAACTTTTGAAAGGAGCACCGAATGGCTGGGTGATGGAATATTACGTCGGCAAGGATTATTCGCTTGGAGGCATCACCCTGCTTTGCAGGTTTGATGGTCAGCGGGTGACAATGGCTTCGCAGATGTCGGAAGCAGATGAGACGGTCAGTTCGCTCTATAGCGTTAAGTCGGAACAGGCGACGATGTTGTCATTCGATACCTATAATTATCTGGTGCATTATTTCGGGCAGCCGCAGGGAAGTATGTCTGACGACCCGAACGGGACGCTCGGAGGCGACTACGAATTTATTATTTCGAGTGCTTCTGCCGAGCGTATCGAACTGAAAGGCAAAAAATACGGCAACCGGATTGTGATGAAGGCACTTACCGAAGACCAGACGTGGAAGCAATATCTCACCAAAATTAAGAAGGTGGAGGACGATGCTTTCTTTTATGAATATGACTTACTGATGGACGGACTCTACACAGGACAAATGATTCGCAGCAACTATACGTTTATCGTGACTTATTACGACGAAATATGAAAAGTGCATCAGAAAACCGTGCCTTTTATGTTTACCGCCGACGGACTACGTTTCCATGAACCGGTAACGATAGACGGGCAGACGATGCAGAATTTTGTCTGGAAGAACGAGCTTATCAGCTTTGTCTGTACCGACGAAGGGGCTACGGGAGTCAAACTGGAGGGTGTCTACACTGCCGGGTATCAAAGCTATGATTATTATCCGGGCACTTATCAGATGGATTTTTACCGCCTGAACGATGAAACGGGACAACTGGAAGTGGCCTCGCAGGAAGTCCGGCTATTGAAGAACGAAGACGGGAAGAGTTACTGGCTCAAAGGGTTGGAATATGATATTCTGGTGATGTATGACAAGCCGCGCGGCGGACTTTCTGTCTCCCCGCAGCTTCTCAAAAAGGTGCAGGGCGGATATGTTTATCTGGCTATGTGGGACGTAATGAACGATTATGTGCTCCGTAGTGAGTCTATCGGACTGATTAGTTATGCTACCACTAACGGCATTTACCTGGTGGACAATGGAGTCTGGATGGGGGAAGTTTCCGGATTCATCTTCGGAGTGTACAACTCGCAGGAGGAGGACGCGGCTTTCATCGGATACACGGATGCGTTTGCTTCCATCAGATTAGTTAAAAAAACAATAGAAGAATAGTATGATGAACAAGTTATTTATGATCGTATTATCTGTATGCTGCCTGCTGATGGCAGCGTGCGGCACGGATAATGATGAAACGCCGCAGGGCTTACGCATCGTGGACACGGATGTCGATCTGGCTGCTGGCGGTGGAACGGTGGAAGTGGCTTTGCAGGCTGCCGGGGAACTGACGGCTGTTTCCGGTGCGGACTGGTGTAGGGTGATCGAAGTGACAAACGAGAAAATCACATTACTTGCCAGGGCTAATTATGAATATGTGTCACGTGCCACGCAAGTGACCGTAAGCGATGGTAGCAACGAACAGAAGATTGTGGTGACACAGGCTGGTAATATTTTTGCGCCCGATACCGACCAACAGGTGTTGCGGCTTGGCAATGCTCCTTCACAAACCGTGGTGCGGGTCAACAGCTCGTTCGATTTCAAGGTGAGTGTACAGAAAGGAATCGACTGGGTGGAAGTCCCTTCAGCCTCGAAAGAAGAAGGCTTCTTGCTCGTATTGAAAGAGAACAAGACCGGAAATCCGCGTGCTTGCCAA
>OGUB01000534.1_pt1 | contig 10877 bp, 10 predicted proteins | sample 1573721 | NCBI WGS metagenome assembly OGUB01 (sample SAMEA2581904, study PRJEB24529) | metagenome | biome: Human gut stool | place: China | collected 2011 | reverse complement strand
GGTGAATACGAGGCATTCCGGATAAAAATCGGGGAAGCAGAGGGGAAAAACTGGTGGTGCATTTTATATCCGCCGCTCTGCTTTGTGGATACGTCTTACGGCGTGCTTCCGGATACCTCAAAAGATACTTTAAAGAATATTTTGACAGAAGATGAATATAATGCTATAACTAATACCCGGGTTGAGTACAGGTGTAAGTATTTAACCTTTTTAAACCGCCTGTTTGCGGAGAAAAAGTGAAAGCGTGCATATGGTTTTACGGCTGTGAGGCGGATTATTAGAAATGATGAATGAAAAGTATAATAAAGATAGAGAATAGCCGCCCTGTGCGGCAGAATGGAGAAGAAATCCTATGGGAAGACAGGAGCCAATCGGCGTATTTGACTCAGGAGTAGGCGGACTTACCGTGGCGCGGGAAATCATGCGTCAGATTCCGAATGAACGGATTGTATATTTCGGCGATACGGCAAGAGTTCCTTACGGCAGTAAATCAAAAGAAACCGTGACAAAGTATTCCAGACAGATTATACGGTTTTTGCAGACAGAAAATGTAAAAGCAATTGTCATTGCGTGTAATACAGCCAGTGCATTTGCGCTGGATACCATGCAGAAGGAGTTTGACCTGCCGATTATTGGGGTGGTAAAGCCGGGGGCCAAAATGGCGGCACAGACCACAAAAAACGGTAAAGGCGGTCTGATTGGGACGGAAGGCACAATCCGCAGCGGCGTTTATGCGGAATTTATCAAATCCTTCAAACCGGATGTAGAAGTTATCGGAAAAGCATGTCCGCTGTTTGTACCGCTGGTTGAGGAAGGCATGTGGCATGATACAATTACGGATCAGATGGCACAGCGGTATCTGGAAGGCTTAAAACAGCAGGATATTGACACGCTGATTATGGGCTGCACCCATTATCCGCTGTTACGTTCCACGATTCAGAAGACAATGGGTGAGCATGTTAATCTGGTTAATCCGGCATATGAAACGGCGATTGAATTAAAAAATGTGTTAGAACGGGAAAGTCTTGCCAATATTTGTGAGGTAGACAGTCCGTCTTCCATGTATCGTTTTTATGTCAGTGATGCAGCAGACAAGTTTAAGGCATTTGCCAATGCAATTCTGCCGTTTGACATTACCATGACACAGCAGATTAACATCGAACAGTATTAGGAGAAACCATGAAAGAAAAAGTATATATCAATATCAAGGGACTGCAGCTTGCTGCGCAGAATGTACCGCGCGATTATGAAGAGGATGAGGATGACCCGGTTGAAGTGATTAATGTCGGCCGTTACCGGATTATCAATGGCAAAGAATACATAAAATACGACGAGGTCTTAGAAGGAACGACAAAAAAATGTACAAGTACCATTAAAATTGCGGGAAATTCGGTTGAGGTTACAAAAAAAGGTCCTGTAACCGCACACCTGTCTTTTGTGCCGGGCGAAAAAACGATGACCTTTTACGAAACACCGTATGGTAATATTTACCTTGGCATTTTTTCGAGAAGCGTTGATATGCAGCGCACAGAGGATAAGCTGACAATCAGTATTGATTATGCGCTGGAGTTAAATTACGAACAGGTATCAGACTGTAAGGTAGATATTGAAATCAGTTCCAAAGGAAAATTTTCGCTGCTTTCATAGCGTTTTGCGGGAGGAGTTACAAATGTTATTCAGTAAAAAAGATTTACAAAAGCTCATCATTCCACTGATGTTTGAACAGCTGCTTGCAGTCAGTGTCGGTATGGTGGATACATTAATGGTCAGCCAGGCAGGAGAAGCTGCGATTTCAGGCGTGGCACTGGTGGATAATATTAACAGACTGATTATTCAGGTCATGGCAGCACTGGCAACAGGTGGTGCTGTTGTATGCAGTCAGTTTGTCGGAAAAGGAAAAGAAGAAGGCGCGAAGAAATCGGGCGCACAGTTAGAAACTGTGCTGCTCGTTTTTTCTGTCTGTATGACACTGCTTTCTTTAATCGGAACGAGAGGGCTGCTGCATGCGGTATTCGGAAATGTGTCAGAAGATGTTATGGACAGTGCAGTGCTTTATTTTACGGTAACATCGCTGTCGTTCCCGTTTTTAGGCATTTACAATGCGGGGGCTGCGATATTTAGAAGCATCGGCAACAGTAAAATCAGCATGCAGATCAGTCTGCTGATGAATGTGATTAATATTGTGGGAAATGCCATATTTGTATTTGGTTTCCACTGGGCGGTATTTGGCGTGGCACTGGCAACGCTGCTTAGCCGGATCGTGGCAGGCATAGTGATTACTCTGCTTGTCTGCGGAAAGACCAATCCAATCCGCATTGACAAATGGTCGGAATTAAAGCCGGACGGCAGTATTATTAAGAAAATTCTTGCAATCGGTATTCCAAGCGGCGTCGAAAACGGAATGTTCCAGATCGGAAAGCTTGCTGTAACCAGTATGGTTGCAACGTTTGGCACGGCATCAATTGCCGCCAATTCCGTAGGCTATACGGTGATTGATTTTGCCAATATCCCGGGAAATGCAATGGGACTGGCACTGATTACGGTTGTCGGACAGTGTATTGGTGCCGGTGAAAAAAAGCAGGCAAAGCAGTATACGAAAAAGCTCGTCGGACTGGCATATCTGGGTGACTGGATATGCAATATTGCGTTGTTTTTACTGGCAGGAACGATTGCAAAGTGTTTTCACTTATCACCGGAAGCCGTGCGGATTGCCGAGCAGATATTACACTGCTTTGCCGTTACATCCCTGTTTATCTGGCCGCTGTCCTTTACCCTGTCAAATGCGCTGAGAGCAGCGGGAGATGCAACCTTTACCATGATTGTAAGCATCGCTTCAATGTGGATATTCCGTGTCGGCAGTTCGTATTTCTTTGGCATTGTACTGCAGATGGGTGTGCTTGGTATATGGATTGGCATGTTTGTAGACTGGGGTGCAAGATCAGCACTGTTTGGCTGGCGGTTTTTAAGCGGAAAATGGCTTCAGAGGAAAGCATTGGCGTAGGAAAATAGTGCGAAAAAAGCCTCTGTTACTTGTTTTTCAATCCAGATTGTAATAAAATATAAATATTAATAGTCAGGATAAACGAAGGAGGACTTTGGGATGGACGACAGGGTATTGGAGAAGAAAAAGGGACTGAATCTGATGACAAAGATTCTTGTTACGGCATTAATACCGCTGATTTTGATTGTAGTGATTGCAGGTATGTCAATTCATTCGGTCGGTTCAGTGGTTGCCAGAAAACTGGTCATGCATGAAATGCAGACAGCGTCCTATGCATTGGAGATGACACTTGACAGCTTAGGCAGTGGTGATTACCGCAGTGATGGTACAAATCTTTATAAAGGGAACTATAATCTGACCTCAAATAATCAGACAATTGACGATTTTAAGAAGAAGACCAATGTGGATGTAACCGTATTTTGGAAGAAGACACGTATGGTAACAAGCGTTATTGACAAAAATGGGAAGCGTAGTACAGGGACTGACATTCCGGACAGTGTTTATGATAAAGTAATGCAGGATGGAAAGTATTTCTCCGATAATGTGGATATTGGAGGTACAGAGTATTACGGTTATTATGAGACTTTAAAGAATGCAGACGGCAGCAGTCAGGCAATTATTTTTACAGGAATGCCTTCAAGTGATGTAAAAGCAATTTATAAAAAACGTCTGGTTAACACAACGGTATTTATGATTGTAATTACGCTGATGGCATGTGCACTGCTTGCTGCGGTTATAACATTTATCGTGAAAGCAATTACAAAGGTAATCGGACATCTGGGTGAAGTGGCAGATGGGGAACTGGATTTTAAAATCAGTGAAAAGCTTTTACAAAGAAGTGATGAAATTGGTAATATTGCGCGTTCAGTCCATACCCTGATAGGAGGGCTGGCTTCTATTGTCGTAAATATCCATCACTCAACAGGAGAACTGGCTGAATTTAAAGATGATTTTCAGAAAAAATTTGAAACGATTAATAATTCTATTTCAAATGTAAATGTGGCTGTGGATGAAATTGCAAATGGAGCGACAAGCCAGGCGGATGAAACGCAGAAAGTAAGCAGCCAGATTAATGATATGGGTGATGCCATTACAAAGACCTCACAGAATGTTGATTCACTGACACAGAGTACTGAACAGATGAAGGAACATAATGAACAGCTGGATACAACCATTCAGGAACTGATGGCAATCAGTGACAGAAATAAAGAATCTTTAGCTGCAGTTTATAACCAGACCAATGAAACCAATCAGTCTGTTATGCATATTGGTAATGCCGTAGATATGATTACGGATATTGCAGGTCAGACTAATCTGCTTTCATTAAATGCGAGCATTGAAGCCGCAAGAGCAGGTGAATACGGAAAAGGCTTTGCCGTTGTTGCAGACCAGATCAGACAGTTAGCAGACCAGTCTGCCAATACTGCAAAAGAAATCGGTGAGATTGTTGCAGAACTGATTGAAAATTCCAATACCAGTGTGGAAACCATGGGGGTTGTCCGACAGGAAATGACCGGACAGTATGAAAAGTTAAATACTACAAAAGACATATTTGAGCAGTTGAATGAAGAGGTAAACAATGTAGTAACAGCCATTGAAAGTATTTCTACGGAAGTGGAATCCTTAGATAGATTAAAGGGAGAGGTACTCGGCAGTGCAGAAAGTCTGGCAGCGATTGCCCAGGAAAATGCGGCAAGCACCGAAGAAACATCTGCATCTATGGTGGAACTCGGTGAAATTGTCAACGACTGTAACACAAAGACCAAGCAGCTGGTTGACATTGCAGACAGCATGGAAGAAAACGTACATAAATTCCATGTCGCAAGCATCATCAAAGGTTAGCTGATGTTTTATAATACCGTGAGGAAATGACGATTAGAAAATGTTGGATTTTTTGTGAAGAGTGTGCTATGATAGCCAAAGAAATGGAAGGAATGGTGATAGGGCATGAGTGAGTTTAGTACCGCTGAGATTCATACCAATGAACGTCTGCTTCGTTCAGATGTGACGTTGGAAGAATGCAAAAAAATAGAAAAAGTGTTGCGCAAGAATAATATTTCTTATTTTGAAAAGTGGAAATTTCACACAGGGCTGTTTCATGTAATCAGCAGCCGTAAAAATTCCAAGTGTGATATATACATTCATTCAGATTCCATCGAAAGGGCAAAGCAGGCACTGGGAATCCAGACAACAAAGTAGTTTGTAGTACAATGATGTGCGGCAGTTTTGAAAGAGGATAACCTTTTAAAAACTGCCGCATTTTGATTATTGGAAAAGAATTCCGTAAGGTAAAATGCGGTACAAGAGCCGATTTAGCAGCCGGGCATGCCTGCTGTGAAGATAAAGACAAAAAGGGATTGGAGAAACAAAATGAAAAGGCAGATTTTAAAAGCACTTACAGTATTGCTGATAATATCGGCATTGACAGGCGGCATGGCAGCCTGTGGCAAAAAGGAAAAAGCGCAGATGTCAGACGGAACCTTTACGGTTGGCTTTGATGCGGAATTTCCGCCGTATGGTTACAAAGATGAAAGCGGCGAATATGTCGGTTTTGACTTGGACCTTGCACAGGAAGTCTGTAACCGCAACGGCTGGACACTTGTAAAGCAGCCGATTGACTGGGATTCAAAGGACATGGAATTAAATTCGGGAACCATCAGCTGTATCTGGAACGGATTTACGATGGACGGCAGGAAAGATGAATATACATGGTCTTCTGCCTATGTGGATAATTCACAGGTGGTTGTTGTAAGAGCCGACTCCGGCATTACAAAGCTTTCCGACCTTGCGGGAAAAGTTGTTGTTGTACAGGCGGATTCCTCTGCATTGGCAGCATTTACGGGAGAAGATGCAGAAGAAGCAAACCGTGCGCTTGCGGCAAGCTTTCAGTCCTTACAGCAGGTGTCTGATTATAACAGTGCGTTTATGAATCTGGAATCCGGTTCAGTCGATGCGGTCTGCATGGATATCGGTGTTGCAAAGTACGAACTGGAAGCCCGAGGCAGCAAATATGTGATGTTAAATGAACACGTATCTTCCGAGCAGTATGGCATCGGTTTTAAAAAGGGCAATACCGAATTAAGAAATCAGGTACAGGAAGCGTTAAATGAAATGCTGGCAGATGGTACATTTAACGAAATCGCACAGAAGTGGAAGCTGGAAGAAAGCGTATGTCTGGGACAGAGCGGGGCAGATGAAGTGCTGCTTGCCGAAAACGGACAGACACAGAAGAAAAATTCTGTTGCACAGCTGGGAGAAATCATTGTGCAGTTAAAAAACGGCATGTTTGCCACACTTGGTATTTTTATTCTCACACTGGTGTTCTCACTGCCGCTCGGACTTGTGATTACATTTATCCGTATGAGTAAAGTAAAGCTTTTACAGTGGATTGCGAAGATTTATATTTCAATTATGCGTGGTACGCCGTTGATGCTGCAGCTTCTGGTTGTATTTTTCGGACCATATTACCTGTTTGGCATTTCACTGTCATACTCGTATCGTTTCTATGCAGTTATTATTGGTTTTGCATTAAATTATGCGGCATATTTTGCAGAAATTTACCGCGCCGGTATCGAAGCTGTTCCGGCAGGACAATATGAAGCCGCCGAGGTGCTGGGATATTCAAAGACACAGACCTTTGTACGTATTATATTCCCGCAGATGGTAAAGCGGGTGATGCCGCCTGTAACCAATGAAGTGATTACCCTGGTAAAGGATACATCGCTTGCCTTTGCACTGGCATACACAGAAATGTTTACGCTCGCAAAACAGGTTGCGGCAACGAATGCAAGCATTATGCCGCTGTTTGTAGCCGGTGTATTTTACTACATTTTCAACTTCTTAGTTGCATGGATTATGGAACAGATTGAAAAGAGCATGCAGTATTACAGATAAATTATAGATAACGTATCTGCGGATTGCCAAAAAGGCAGGCGGCAGGAAGCGTCTGCGGAAATGAGGAATTAAGATGAAATTATTAGAGATGAAGCATGTCGGCAAAAGTTTTGGCGAGCTTGAAGTATTAAAAGATATATCAATGGAAGTGGAAGAAGGCGAGGTTGTAGCAATTATCGGACCATCCGGCTCCGGAAAATCAACCCTGCTTCGCTGTGCAACCCTGCTTGAAACAATGGATAATGGTGTTTTGAAATACTGTGGGGAAGCGGCAACGGATAATGCGGAGGGAGAAGCCACCCATTACGTATCCAGACAACAGCTGGCACAGTTAAAGAATAATTTTGGACTGGTTTTCCAGAATTTTAATCTGTTCCCGCATTATTCGGTTTTAAAAAATGTGACGGATGCGCCGATACATGTGCAGAAGCGTGACAGGGATGAAGTCTATAAAGAGGCAAGGGAGCTGCTTAGAAAAGTAGGACTTGCAGAAAAAGAAAACAGCTATCCGGGACAGTTATCCGGTGGACAGCAGCAGCGTGTGGCGATTGCCAGAGCGCTTGCCATGAATCCGAAAATGCTCTTTTTTGATGAGCCGACTTCGGCACTGGATCCGGAAATTACAGCCGGTATCTTAAAGGTACTGCGTGAGCTGGCACAGGAAAAAATGACGATGGTGATTGTAACGCATGAAATCGCATTTGCAAGGAAAGTGGCAGACCGTGTTATTTTTATGGACAGCGGTGTGATTGTCGAGCAGGGAAAGCCGGAAGATGTCATTGATAATCCGGATAATGAAAGAACAAAAGCATTTTTACAGAAGCTATCCTAATATGAATCGGAGGAATTATGGGTACAAAACCGGTAAGAATAGATAACAGAAAACGTGAAAAGGCACGCAGGCGCAGACAGACTGCCGCGACGCGGGCAGCAGTGTTTGCAGCAGCGCTTGTGCTTGTGGCAGTGCTTGTAGTGGCTGGCATTATAAGACATCATAAAAAGACACAGACGGTGCAGAATGATACTTCTGCACAGACGGTATCACAGACAGGAAATGGGCAGGAAGAACAAAACGGTACAGACAGTGCACAGGGACAGCAGATATCCCATACAGAAGCAGCCGGAGAAACACTTGCAGGCACACAGGTACAGAGTGTGACGGCAAAGGGCTATGCCATTCAGGTGGTAGACGGTGTGACGTATATCGGCGGCGTGATGATTGCCAATAAGTCTTATTCCCTGCCGGAAAGCTATGCACCGGGTGATTTGCTGCCGGAAGTCAAAGAAGCCTTTGCAGTCATGCAGAAAGCCGCTGCCGCACAGGGCTTAAATATTTACATTTCTTCAGGTTACCGCTCATACAGCCGTCAGCAGACACTGTATAACAATTATGTAAAGAGTGATGGAAAGGCACTGGCAGATACGTATTCGTCAAGACCGGGATATTCGGAACACCAGACGGGACTCTGCTTTGATTTAAATACGATTGATGATTCCTTTGGCAATACGAAGGAAAGTGCATGGCTGGAACAGCATGCACAGGAGTACGGATTTATTATCCGTTTTCCAAAGGGAAAAGATGCACAGACCGGCTATCAGTATGAGCCGTGGCACCTGCGTTACTTAGGCATTGACATGGCAACAAAGGTGTATAACAGTGGACTTTCACTGGAAGAATATTTAGGAATTACGTCAGAGTATGCCGACTAGTGTGAAAAATCCATAAATGAAAGATTTTTCACACAGCAATTTGTTTCCGAGTGAAAACAAATTGCCTAATGGCAGATGAGAAATCGCCCAGAATAGGAGTAGTATAATGAAGCTTTTTGTATACAGTATGAGAGAATATGATGAACTGGCCTTTTTTGAGAAGTTCTGTGGGGAATACGGTGTGGAATTCGGGTATACGACACAGACACCGTGCCTTGAAAATGTAGAGCTTGCAAAGGGCTATGATGTTGTGGATATTATCACGACAATTATGGATAAGCCGATGATTGATGCGTTTCATGCGGCGGGAATCCGTTGTATTTCATCAAGAACGATTGGGTATGACCATATAGATACGGAATATGCCCATACGCTTGGCATGGGTGTGACTCATGTAACTTACAATCCGGCGAGTGTGGCGGATTATACAATTATGTTAATGCTGATGGGGTGCCGTAAGGCAAAGCACATTATGGAACGTGCCGCGATTCAGGATTATACGCTCAAAGGAAAAATCGGCAGGGAGCTCAGCGACTGTACGGTTGGTGTAATTGGTACGGGACGCATCGGAAAAACGGTGATTGACCATCTTGGCGGTTTTGGCTGTAAAATGCTTGCTTATGATATTTACGAGCAGGAAGCAGTAAGGGAAAAGGCAGAATACGTAAGCCTTGACAGACTGATTCGGGAAAGTGATATTATTACACTGCACGCACCGGCAACAGATGATAATTATCACATGATTGATACGCAGGCAATTCAGAAAATGAAGGACGGTGTCATTATAATCAATTGTGCGAGAGGTGCGCTGATTGACACAGATGCTTTAATTGAAGGCATTGAAAATGGAAAAGTTGGTTTTGCGGGGTTAGATGTTGTGGAACATGAGAGCGGACTGTATTATTTTAACCGTATGGGTGAACCGCTTGGCAATCCAAAGCTGGCAATCCTGCGTTCCTATTCCAATGTCGTTGTAACACCGCATACCGCATTTTACACGGATGAAGCCGTATCCAATATGGCAGAAAATTCGATTATCGGAGCAATGAAATTTATCAGCGGGGAACACAGCAGTTTTGAAGTCAGGTGATGGCAGATGAGAAATTGCCTGTGCTTGGCATATTTTCATAAAATACGGCTTGAGTACCGGTGTCGAATATTGTATACTAAAGTAAATTGTAAAAAATGGAGGATATAAAGAAAATGCAGGAATTTAAACCATTCAAAGAAGGAAAAGTAAGAGAAGTTTACGATATCGGAGAGAATCTTATTCTTGTGGCAACAGACAGAATATCAGCATTCGACCACATTTTAAAGAATAAGATTACAGATAAGGGTGCAATCTTAACACAGATGTCAAAGTTCTGGTTTGATTACACAAAGGATATTGTAAAGAATCATATGGTTTCTGTAGATGTAAAAGATATGCCGGAATTTTTCCGGTCAGAAAAATACGACGGAAACAGCATGCTGTGCAAGAAGCTGGAAATGCTCCCGATTGAATGTATCGTGCGTGGATACATTACAGGCAGTGGCTGGGAAAGCTACAAGAAGAACGGTACTGTTTGTGGCATCAGCCTTCCGGAGGGTTTAAAGGAATCAGAAAAACTGCCTGAACCGATTTATACTCCAAGTACAAAGGCTGAATTAGGCGACCATGATGAAAATATTTCTTTCGAGCAGAGTGTAGAAGTGTTAGAAAAGCTTTATCCGGGCAAGGGCAGAGATTATGCAACACAGATTAAGGACTGTACAATCAAGCTTTACAAGAAGTGCGCAGAATACGCATTAAGCAAGGGAATTATCATTGCAGATACAAAGTTTGAATTTGGTCTGGATGAGAACGGCAACGTTGTTATCGGTGATGAAATGCTCACACCGGACAGCTCAAGATTCTGGCCGTTAGAAGGATACGAAGCAGGAAAGTCACAGCCGTCATATGACAAGCAGTTCGTAAGAGACTGGTTAAAAGCAAATCCGGACAGCGACTACCTCCTCCCGGACGATGTAATCGATAAGACAATTGCAAAATATAAAGAAGCATTTGAATTATTAACAGGCAGAAAATTCGCTTAACTGTAAATGATGGAGCCAAAGCGTAAATAAAAGCAGGGAAGAACCCAAATAAGCCGAAGTCAAGTAACACGGTAAATTTTTTCCTATAATGTTCCGACTGCCACGCTCTTCCCTCATGGAGCCAAAGCGTAAATAAAAGCAGTGAAGTCCCCAAATACTCCGAAGTCAAGTAGCACGTTGAGGCCTTTTTGGTACT
>OGUB01000529.1_pt1 | contig 10903 bp, 10 predicted proteins | sample 1573721 | NCBI WGS metagenome assembly OGUB01 (sample SAMEA2581904, study PRJEB24529) | metagenome | biome: Human gut stool | place: China | collected 2011 | reverse complement strand
GTCGGTCAGTCCCGGAGTACATTCCGGGTCCATAATTTTGAAATTGTCGAAGGTCAGCAGGTTGTAGCCGCTGAAGTTTAATCCGAGTGAGCTGAGGCCCAGTTTCTTCAGGAATTTCTTTCCGGTGATGGCGGATTCCCGACAGGACTTCTTCAACAATATTTTGAGTTGCCTGCATGCTTTCACTCTGATTCTGTAGAATCTGCTGCATCTGCTGCATATTTTCCACGGCTTTTGCAGAATCCTCCATAAGTACCTGCGTAGTTTCACCGATTTCACGGCTCGATTCGTTGGACTGGTCTGCCAGCTTTTTAATCTGATCAGCAACCACGGCAAAGCCCCTGCCGCTTTCTCCTGCCCTTGCCGCCTCAATTGAAGCATTCAGGCTTAACAGATTGGTTTCTTCCGCAATTGATGTAATCAGTGCTGTTGCTTCGTAAATTTTATTGACGGAGTCATTCGTTCTGTTCGTCTGCTCCTGCACTTCTTTAATCGTATGTTCCACTTCTCCGTTAATTTTCATCAGCTTCATCAGCGTTTCTGCGGCTCTGCTGCCGGACTGCTGCATCTGCTGTGCATTTTCATCTAATATGCCGACCTCCTGCGCTGTCTGCGTTATATTTTCACCCATCAGCTTCATCTGCTCAGACGTATTCTTAGAGGTTTCTGCCTGCTGTGTGGAATTGTCCACAATCATTGCCACTGTATCTTTAACCTGTGTCATCGTGCCGTTGGTGGTGTCTGCTGCCATCCCCAGCACATCCGATGCCGTTGACAGATGCTTTGCATTTTCTGAAATTTCACGGATAACAGACTGCATGGCATCTCTGAGCGTAATCGTAACCTTTGACAATGCACCGATTTCGTCCTTTCTTGCAAGCAGCTTTTCATCTACCCATACTTTTAAGTTGCCCTGTGCCAGCTCCTCAACAACCTGTATACTGCTTTGGATATTACTGCTCATAGACAATGCTATTTTCATGGCAAATGCAATACACACAAGCATAATCACAATCACCGCCATAACAATACTGCCAAGAATCCTGTTGATGACCGCATCTTTTTGCGCCTTATTCGTACCGACAAAGACCATGCCGATAATCTCGCGGTCCGAACCATTCTGATAAACCGGCATGTAATAGCCATAATTTATATTTCCTTCTAATGATACGTTTTCGCTGAAATATTCTTCGCCGTTTTGCAGAACCTTTGTAATAATCACATCGCCCGCCGGTGAACCTAAAATACGGTTTCCATCCGAGTCCGCAGCCGAAGTCATAATCCGTTCGTTTCCGTAGAAAAATGTCACATCCATATCCGTGTTCTTTTTGATACGGTCTACCAGACTTTCCGACTTGGAAATGTTATAGCTGCCCTTCCAGATATCGCCATTGCTGGTCTGTATGTAATCGCCCGTATTCTGGTCATATGCCGCCAGTGTCGCCGCCGCCGTGCCTTTTAACGCTTCCTCAATCTGGTTGATTAATGCACCTTTTACCGTGGTAAAGGTTAAAAAAATGGATACAATGCCTAAAAGCAGCACCGGTATAATGGTAATGGATAAAATTTTCTTTTTAATACTCATCTGTAATTACCCCTATTCGACAACGTGAACGGTTTTAAAGTACCAGTTGATTTTGCCGGTAATCGTTGCGGCATCAAGTGTTTTACCCTGTTCGCCTACGGTTTCTCCCGTATTGGTTTCAATGACACCGTCAAACACACCGTTTTTGCCGGATACAATCTGCTGTTTGGCTTCGTCCACCTTCTGTTTTGTCCCTGCCGCACAAAAATCTGCCAGTTCCGTAATGCTGACCAGATTTTCATTCATGCCGCCGTAATAATTACTGCCGTCCCACGTTCCGTCCAGAACACTCTGTACCGCAGAGGTGTAATAAGCACTCCAGTTCCAGATAACACTACACAAACATGCATTTGGCGCATCTTTACTCATATCCGAATTATAACCGATACTGTATACGCCCCGTTCCTGCGCCAGTGTCTGAGGATAAAGCGTGTCACAGTGCTGTGTAATTACATCACAGTTCATATCAAGCAATGTCGCTGCAGCGGCTTTTTCCGCTTCCGGACTGTACCAGCTGTTTGTTACCTTAACGTAAATCTGTGCATCCGGATTGACAGAATATACACCCAGTGCGAAAGCATCAATACCGCCCGTAACCTCTGAATTGGAAGAATCCATTGCGGCAACATAGCCGATTTTATTAGTTTTGGTGTTCATGCCTGCCACAATTCCGCTTAAGTACCGCGGCTGATAGATTTTTCCGAAATAGTTGTTAAAATTTTTACCGTTGCTTAAATAACCCGTGCCGTGTGAAAAATACACAGACGGATACTGTTCCGCTATTTCTGCGGTTGTCTGCATATAGCCCCAGCTTGTGGAAAATATGATATTACAGCCCGCATCAATACACTCCTGAATCGCAGTGCGTGTCTTTTGTGCATCACTGTCATCGACATTGATTTTGCGTATAATCTGGTCATCTGAAAGTCCGAGGTTTTGCTGCATCCCCTGAATTCCTAAATCATGTGTATAGGTATAGCCGCTTCCCTCTGCCGGATCAGACAAATGAATGACCCCGACTTTGATATTTTCTTTTGTAATGCCTGTGGTATTTTGTACCGATACGGTACTGTTGTCAGAATAACCCTGATTGGTTGCATAATCGTCCGGCTTCTGTGCCTGACACCCTGCCAGCAGCAGACTGCACGCTGCTGCCGCAAAGATTCTGTAAAACGCTTTTGTACGCTTACAATACACTTTCTTATTCATATGAATCTCCCCTTTGTCACTACAATACACCCGTGGTTGCATATATATACTATAATTTATCATAAAAATAAGAATTTGTAACGCTTTATTTCGGATTTTTTTAGACTTTTTATATTTTTTTAATACGCACAAATAAGCGGACAAAAATAATTTTCTGCCCGCTTTGCTTTGTGTTTTAAATGGCATCTGCCGTCAATGCCGCATTCTGCGTATTAATAATGCTTAATATTTCCTCACGGATATGCATATATTCCTGTGTATATTTTGCACTTTCCTGATTCGTGCCTACGATATCGTAGGTAAAATCCGTATGAAATTCTTTGACAATCCGTCCCGGTCTTGAAGACATGACAATTACTCTTGTTGCCAGTGCCAGCGCTTCATCGACATCGTGTGTAATCAGGAAAATCGTATTGCCGGTCTTATTCCAGATTTCACGGATTAACGTCTGCATGTTCTGTCTGGTTAAGGCATCAAGCGCGCCAAACGGCTCATCCATGAGAATCATCTTCGGCTGGTTTACCAGCACCCTTGCAAGAGAGGCTCTCTGCTTCATGCCGCCGGATAATTCATACGGCTTCTGCTTTGCAAAATCCTTTAAGCCGACCAGCTCCAGATACTTTTTAACACCAGCTTCGCGCTCATCTTTTGGAACTTTACGCATTTTCGGTCCGTATTCCACATTTTGATAAATATTTAACCATGGATACAATGTCGGTGTCTGGAAAACAACCCCGCGGTCTGCAGACGGTCCTGTAATCGGCGTATCACCCATCATTGCCGTTCCTTCTGTCGGCTGATGAAATCCTGCTATGATTTTAAGCAGTGTACTCTTGCCACAGCCGGACGGGCCTAATACACAGATAAACTCACCCTTTTCAATTTCCAGATTGACATTTTCAAGTGCTGTCACACTTCCCTTTTCACTGGCGTATCTTAAATACGCATTTTTTATGGAAACGACCGTTTCCCTTTTGATTTCACTTGCCATAACCTTCACCTCTCTCTGCCTGTCTGACATTACTTACCCAATGCGGTTTCAATGTACTTCGGATTCACTGCCTTTTCAAATACGGACTTGTCCGGTACTTTTGTAATACTGCCCTGTGTCTTTAAAAATTCTGCCGTGTCGTAAAGGTTCTGTACCACAGCACCCTTTGCACTGCTTGTTCCAAGATACGTTGAGGAAATCTGTTCACTGCCTGTCAGCCATGTCGAACCGCTCATCTGGAATTTTGCATTGTCTTCTGTCAGTTCCATTGCTTCTGCAATCGTCTTGATTGCGGTGCTTTCATCGTTCTTATACATGGATACGGATTTATCAAGTGCCTTTATATAAGCGGCTACAATATCCGGGTGTGCTTCTGCAAACTTTGTACGGACCACTTCAACATTGGAGGTCATATATCCGGCTTTTGCAAGCTCACCGCTCGTTATTACAGTTTTCTTATTGGATAACTGGGATAATGTCGGCTCCCAGATATAAGCCGCGTCAATATCGCCACTGTTCCATGAAGCGTAGATTTTATCCGGCTGCATATCCAGTACCGTTACATCCGATGCACTTAGTCCGGCATTTTCCATTGCCTTTAAGAGTGAGAAATGGGCTGTGGATGCAAACGGAACCGCCACCTTTTTACCCTTTAAATCCGCTACGGTATTAATCCCTGATGTGCCTGTTGCAACAAGGGATTCCACATCACCCAAAACTTCATGAATCCAGATTAATTCCACGCCTAAATCCTGTGCGATTGCAAGCGAAGCCGGACAAGAACCCTCCAGTCCAAAGTCAATGCTTCCTGCCGCCAGGGCGGTGTTTACGTCTTTGCCGGAACTAAATTCCACGATTTCCACGCTGACGCTGTCACCCATTTCCTCCTGGAAATAATTCATTGCCTTTGCAATGCCTTCATCGTTTGGCATCTGCTGTGTACCGATTTTTACAATGGTTTTACCATCCGATGTCGTTGCTTCCTTTTTACTGCCGCACCCTGTTAATGCAACCGATGCTGCAAGCGTACCTGCCAGTGCCAGACTTACCAATCTCTTTACTCTCATAATGTTTTCTCCCTTCTTTAATCCCTGTTTTTTGCTTCTGTCATCTATTTTTATCAGTCCTTGCCACTCCACGGAACCAGCTTCTTTTCAAGGAATTTTAAAAGCCAGTCAATGAAAAGGCCCGTAAAGCCCATAACGAAAATACCGACAAAGATAATGTCATGTCTAGACCAGTTGCCCGCATCAACAACCAGCCGATACCGGAAGATGCGGCTACCATTTCGGCGGCTACCAGTGTGGAATATGCTACACCAATAGCAGTTCTTAATCCAACAAAGATTTCAGCTGCACAGGAAGGTAAAATCACACTCCAGAACACCTGCATCCGGGTTGCGCCGACCGTATAGGCGGCATTGATATAATCTTCCTTAATTCTTGCGACTGCCGATACACATGCCACATAAATCGGTGCAAAGCAGGCTAAGAATAACAGTGCAATCTTTGAACTGTTACCGATACCGAGTGCCAGTGTCAGCAGCGTGTAGTAAGCCAGCGGCGGCAGTGGTCTGTAAAATTCGATAAACGGTTCGACAAATGCCTTGATTTTGGAACTAAAACCACTTAAAAGTCCAAGCGGTACAGCCGTTACTACGGAAAGCAGGAAGGCTTTTAAAAGTCGTTCCATACTGGTTCCCAAATGCTGTAATAAGGTGTGTCCCTTATATCCTTGTGTTAAAACTTCTACAAATGAATCCCATGTTGCCTTCGGTGTCGGAATCAGCTTCGGGTCAACCAGTTCCAGTGCCGTTACCAGATACCATGCGGCAAAAAATAAAATGACTGCACAGACGGAAATAATCCGTTCTGTTGAAATTTTTTTCTTTTTCTTCATAATCCTTTCCCTTCCTTTTATAATGCTGTATAGACCAAAAGGAGCCTGACGGATTTATTCCTGTCAAGCCCCTTTGCTTCCTTTATTCATGTATTAAATTGTCATGACCTTTCCTTCTCTTACACTGTAAGAGCTTTGCAAATCTACCGTGAAGATTCTGCCATCACCGTGTTCTCCGGTGCAGTTGACTGCCATTAATTTATCAACGATAAGCTGTTCATCATCATTTTCTGCTTCTATAATAAACATTCTTTTATTGTTTAATCCTGTTGTAATGACCGAACCGTCCATAAAGGTCCGTACCACTGCCTGTTTTCCTCTGCCGCTGACTCTCACGCATGTGAATCCCGGCTTTCCGATGTCAAGCAGTGCCTGTTTGGTTTCTGCCGTTTTGTTCGGCCGCACAATTGCGATAATTTCTACCATAACATTCCCTGCCTTTCTACAGTCCTTCTGTCTTTGAACTGATTGTATAGGCTTTCTTAATCGGTGTTACAAAAATTCGTCCGTCACCGAAATTGCCTTCGCCAGTTCTTGCCGTTCCGATAATCAAAGAACAAACCTTTTCTTCTACTTCATCGTCCACGACAATCATCAGCATTTCCTTCGGAAGCTCATCATAGAATACAGAGCCGACCTGTAAGCCCTTTTGCTTGCCTCGTCCATATACCTCAATTTTAGTTACTGCCGGATATCCTGCATCTGCCAGTGTCTTTAAGGTTTCGTCTACTTTCTCCGGTCTGATAATCGCCCGAATCATTACCATAATGCCCCTCCTTTTCTACCGCTTCCTGCGGTGCTGTGCTTTTGTTTGTTTGAATCTGATTGAAAGTTTAGCACCTCCTGTATCCATTCACAATGTCTTGAAAAACAAAGTTTTTTGTGCTGGTGCACAGGTCTTTGCTTTTTTTATAAAAATGTGATAGTGTCTAGGAAAAAGTGTATGCATTAAAATACCTGTGGAAAGGAGTATCAATTATGAAGCTTCCAGGTTATTATACGTCCGGTCAGTTTGCACATATGGCAGAGGTATCGGTACGGACAATCCGCTATTACGACCAACAGAATATTTTAAAACCTTCTTATATTAATGAAAGCGGTGCGCGTTTTTATACCGATGAGGACTTTGTACGGCTCCAGCAGATTTTATTATTGAAATATCTCGGTTTTTCACTGGAAGATATCCGTGAAATGACGATTAATGATACCGACTATCACCTGATGCAGAATGCCTTAAATCTCCAGTTAAAGCTGATTGATGATAAAATCGAACAGATGCAGCTGGTGAAACAGGCAATTCAGGATACTTCCCGTGAAATTTCCAAAAATCACACCGTAAACTGGAGCCAGATGCTGCATCTGATTCACCTGACCGGTATGGAAAAGAGTTTAAAGACACAGTATCAGAATGCCAGCAATATTTCTGCCCGTATCCGTCTGCATGAAATGTATTCCCAAAATCAGACGGGATGGTTTCCATGGATTTACCACAACTGTAAAATCACAGACGGCATGCGCATTCTGGAAATCGGCTGTGGGGACGGTACACTCTGGAATGAAAATATGGCAAAACTTCCTCAAAATATTTCCGCAGTCTTATCCGATATTTCAGAAGGCATGCTGCGTGATGTCAGAAGGCGTATCGGCAGTGATTCCCGCTTTTCTTTTCAGGCATTTGACTGCCACCGGATTCCATTTGCCTCAGACAGCTTTGACCTTGTGATTGCCAATCATGTACTGTTTTACTGTGATGATATTGCAAAAGTCTGCCGTGAAGTATCCCGCATATTAGTTCCCGGAGGAAGGTTTCTATGCAGTACCTACGGTGCTTCCCATATGCAGGAAATCACGGCACTCGTCCAGGAGTTTGACAGCCGTATCCAATTATCCGGTGATGCCCTGTATGCAAGGTTTGGGCTTGAAAACGGCGCAGAACTCCTTGCACCGTATTTTTCAGAAATTTCAACACAGCTCTATGACGATGCCTTATATGTCACAGATGCGGCACCGCTGATTGAATATATTCTTTCCTGCCATGGCAACCAAAACCAGTATCTGTTAGAACGTTATCAGGATTTCCGCCGCTTTGTGGAAAAAAAGACGCTCAAAGGATTTCATATTACAAAATCGGCAGGGCTTTTTATCTGCCGGAATAAAATATAGAAATTCTTTCATAAAATTTTCCGGAAAAAGCTTGAAGGTGACGTAACGTCATCTTTTATACTGGGTATATTGACAAAATTTATTTGCCTGATTTTAGAACAAAGCATTTACTGTTTCTACAAAAGACTGGAGGTTTTATGAAAGGAATTATTTTAGCAGGCGGTTCAGGCACACGTCTTTATCCGCTGACAATGGTCACTTCAAAACAGCTGCTGCCGGTTTACGATAAGCCGATGATTTACTATCCGCTGTCCGTACTCATGAATGCCGGCATCCGCGACATTTTAATTATTTCAACACCGCAGGATTTACCGCGTTTTCAGGAACTGCTGCGCGACGGCAGCCAGTTTGGTGTCCGCTTATCTTACAAAGAACAGCCAAGCCCGGACGGACTGGCACAGGCATTTATTATCGGTGAAGAATTTATCGGTGATGACAGTGTTGCCATGGTACTCGGCGATAACATTTTTGCCGGACACGGTTTAAAGAAACGTTTAAAAGCCGCGATTGAAAATGCCGAAAGCGGCAGAGGTGCCACCGTTTTTGGCTACTACGTAGACGACCCGGAGCGGTTCGGTATTGTAGAATTTGACAAAAATGGCAAGGCCGTATCCATTGAAGAAAAACCGGCAAAGCCAAAGAGCAATTACTGTGTTACCGGCCTGTATTTTTATGACAACCGCGTTGTGGAATACGCTAAAAATTTAAAACCAAGTGCGCGCGGCGAGCTTGAAATTACAGATTTAAACCGCATATACCTGGAAGAAAACCAGTTAAATGTCGAGCTTTTAGGACAAGGCTTTACATGGCTGGATACCGGAACACACGAAAGCCTTGTCGAAGCTACCAATTTTGTAAAAACAATTGAACAGCACCAGCACAGAAAGATTGCCTGCCTTGAAGAAATCGCTTATTTAAACGGCTGGATTTCAAAGGAAGATGTTTTAAAGGTTTATGAACTGTTAAAGAAAAACCAGTACGGACAGTATTTAAAAGATGTCTTAGACGGCAAATATATGGATGTACTGCACTAAAGGAGGATTTATGACTATTATTGTAACCGGCGGTGCCGGATTTATCGGAAGCAACTTTATTTTTCATATGTTAAACAAATACCCGGATTACCGGATTGTCTGCTTAGACTGCTTAACCTATGCCGGAAATTTATCAACTTTAGAGCCTGTCATGGACAACCCGAATTTCCGTTTTGTAAAGGAAAGCATTACGGACCGTGAGGCCGTTTACCGTCTTTTTGAAGAAGAAAAGCCGGATATTGTTGTCAACTTCGCCGCTGAAAGCCATGTTGACCGCTCTATTGAAAACCCGGAAATCTTTCTGGATACGAACATCAAAGGTACTGCCGTTTTAATGGACGCCTGCCGCAAATACGGCATTACACGTTATCATCAGGTTTCTACCGATGAAGTATACGGCGACCTGCCGCTTGACAGACCGGATTTATTCTTCACGGAAGAAACGCCGATTCACACCAGCAGTCCTTACAGTTCCTCAAAGGCCGGTGCGGATTTACTGGTGCTTGCCTACCACAGAACTTACGGTCTTCCGGTAACAATCAGCCGCTGTTCCAACAACTACGGTCCGTATCATTTCCCGGAAAAGCTGATTCCGTTAATGATTGCAAATGCCTTAAACGACAAGCCGCTTCCTGTTTACGGAAAAGGTGAAAATGTGCGTGACTGGCTCTATGTAGAGGACCACTGCAAGGCGATTGATTTAATTATTCACAAGGGACGTGTCGGTGAAGTTTATAATATCGGCGGCCACAACGAAATGAAAAATATAGATATCGTAAAGATTATCTGCAAGGCGCTTGGCAAACCGGAAAGCCTGATTACTTATGTAACCGACCGTAAAGGACACGATATGCGCTATGCCATTGACCCGACAAAGATTCACAATGAACTGGGCTGGCTGCCGGAAACGAAATTTGCTGACGGCATTAAGAAAACCATCCGGTGGTATCTGGACAATCAGGACTGGTGGAAAACGATTATTTCCGGTGAATATCAGGATTACTATGAAAAAATGTATAAAAACCGCTAATAGAAAGGACATGAATTTATGAAAGTGCTTGTTACCGGTGTCAAAGGGCAGCTCGGACATGACGTTGTAAATGAACTTGAAAAACGCGGACATACTGCTGTCGGTGTTGATATTGAAGAAATGGACATTACAGACTTTACCAGTGTTAAAAAGACACTGACAGCGTTTTCTCCGGAAGCGGTCATTCACTGTGCGGCATGGACGGCTGTCGATGCCGCAGAAGATACCGAAAATCAGGAAAAAGTCCATCTTGTCAACGCTGTCGGTACGGAAAATATTGCTAAAATGTGTAAACATCTGGATATTGCCTGCATGTATATTTCAACTGACTATGTATTTAACGGTCAGGGAACTGACAGCTGGAAACCGGACTGTAAGGACTATGCACCGTTAAATGTGTACGGACAGAGCAAATTAGACGGGGAACTCGCCGTTTCCGGTCTGCTTTCCAAGTATTTTATCGTCCGTATTGCATGGGTATTCGGTCTAAACGGCAATAACTTTATCAAAACGATGTTAAAGGTCGGTGCAAACCACGATAAACTGACGGTTGTCAATGACCAGATTGGCACACCGACTTATACATTTGATTTGGCACGACTGCTTGTCGATATGATTGAAACCGACAAATACGGTTACTACCACGCAACCAACGAAGGCGGCTTTATCAGCTGGTATGACTTCGCAACGGCTATTTTTTCCGAAGCTGTGGCTTTAGGACACAGTGAATATGACAGCGGGCATTTAACGGTTGCTCCTGTTACTACGGCGGAATACGGCATTTCCAAAGCCGCAAGACCGTTTAACAGCCGTCTGGATAAGCACAAGCTTGTTGAAAACGGATTCACTCCGCTTCCGACATGGCAGGATGCACTAAAACGATATTTGAAAGAAATTTTGTAATATGCAGGGCATCAAGATGCCTGCAGAATGGAGAAGTGTGAAAAATAACGCTGATGCGCTTATTTTTCACACGGAGATTTGTTTCTGAG
>OGUB01000525.1_pt1 | contig 11049 bp, 10 predicted proteins | sample 1573721 | NCBI WGS metagenome assembly OGUB01 (sample SAMEA2581904, study PRJEB24529) | metagenome | biome: Human gut stool | place: China | collected 2011 | reverse complement strand
AGTTTATGGTCATGGCAGCCACACTTCTGGATATCAAGTGCCGGATGCTTCTTCCAAAAGAAGGTGATGAGGAGGGGAATGAGCAGGATCCAAGAGCAGAGCTTGTCGAAAAACTGTTAGAATACAAGCTTTATAAGGCAATGGCAGAAGAGCTTAAAGATAAGCAGATGGATGCGACAAAGCTTTATTATAGAAAGCCTGATATTCCTAAAGAGGTCAGCGGATATGTGCCAGAGGTTGATATAAAAGATGTGATAGGAGATACCGATCTTTTAAAGCTTAATGCAATATTTTCAGACGTAATGAGAAGAAAAGATGAAAAGGTTGACCCAATAAGAAGCAAGTTCGGTAAGATAGAGAAAGAAGAAGTTACTATGTCAGAAAAGCTTGTTGATATTAAGGCGTTTATGATGGAGCATAGGACATTCAGTTTCAGGGAACTTCTTATGAAGGGGGCTTCAAAGGTTGCGGTTATTGTTACATTTCTTGTTGTATTAGAGCTTATTAAGACAGGATTTATTATTGTAGAGCAGGAGGGGACTTGCGAGGAAATATATATAACAGTGACGAAGGATCCGGAACTTATAGAAGGAATTACCGAAGAATAATTAATAATACAGCAATGCTTTATAAGTTTTAAAAGCATATATGTATATGACACAGTAAGTGTGTATTAATTCTGTTAATCAAAGCAGGATAAGAATGGAGTGCAGAATGAGTATAGAAAAGACAGAAGCGGCAATAGAAGCTATACTATTTACTATGGGTGAATCAGTAGAAGCAGAAAAGATTGCAGTGGCTATAGAACACGATGTCGATACAACAGTCAAGATTATCCATAATATGATGGATAAATATGAAAATGAAGACAGAGGTATCAAGATAATTGAATTAGAGGGAAGCTTTCAATTATGTACCAAAGAAGAATATTACGACAATCTTATTAGAATATGCAGTCAGCCAAGACGATATACATTGACAGATGCAGCACTTGAAACGCTCTCAATAATAGCGTACAAGCAGCCGGTTACCAAGATAGAGATAGAAAAGATAAGAGGTGTTAATTCAGACAGGTCAGTTAATAAGCTTGTTGAATTAGAACTTGTTAAAGAAGTTGGAAGACTTGATGCACCGGGAAGACCGATGCTTTTTGGAACAACTGAAGAATTCCTTAGAACATTTGGTGTAGGTTCTATTGATGAACTTCCGGTTATAAGTGAGGATATGGTTGAACAGTACAAGGAAGAGGCTGAATATGAAATAGCAAGCGAATTAAAAGAAGAAGCTATGAATGAGGAACAGCTTACCCTGGACATATAATCAGCTGGACATTTATGTATAGATAGTTAGAATATAATGAGTTCACCTGATACAAGTGGTTATCTTAAACAGTGGGCAGAAATGAGGTATATTATGGAAAGAGCAAATGCGTGGAATAAGTATGATTCTAAAAAGAAAGCAGAAGTATTTGATTTTGCGGAACAGTACAGACAGTTCATCTCAAAATGTAAGACAGAAAGAGAATGTGTAAAGGAAGGCGTTAGGCTTTTAAAGGAAGCTGGCTATGCGGACTTAAAAGACGTTATTGCTGATAACAGGACATTAAAAGCTGGCGATAAAGTGTATGCTGTCAATATGAATAAGGCACTTGTTGCGTTTAATATAGGTGAAGAACCTATAAGTGCAGGAATGAACATACTCGGAGCACACATAGACTCACCAAGACTTGATATAAAGCAGAACCCTCTCTATGAAGAAACAGGACTTGTTCTTCTTGATACACATTATTATGGTGGTATTAAGAAATACCAGTGGGTTGCAATTCCACTTGCCATTCACGGAGTTGTTGCATTAAAGAATGGAACAACAGTAGAGATTGTAATTGGTGAAGATATGTCTGATACAGTAGTTGGTGTATCTGACCTTCTTATACATCTTGCTTCGGAGCAGATGGAAAAGAAAGGCACAAAGGTTGTTGAGGGTGAAGCACTTGATATTCTTGTTGGAAGTATGCCACAGGAGAAGGAACAATGCGATAAGGAAGCCAAAGATGCTGTTAAGAAGAATATACTTGCAATATTAAAGGATAAGTATGGAATAGAGGAAGAAGATTTCCTGTCAGCAGAATTAGAAGCTGTTCCAGCAGGTCCTGCAAGAGATTATGGAATAGACAGAAGTATGATAATGGGCTATGGACACGATGACAGAGTGTGTGCATATCCATCACTTATAGCACTTATTAATTCAAGTGAAGTTAAGAGAACAGGTGTATGTATTCTTGTTGATAAAGAGGAAATTGGAAGCGTTGGTGCTACAGGAATGCAGTCAAGATTTTTTGAAAATATGGTTGCAGAAGTTATGGACAGATGTGGAAATTATTCTGAGCTTGGATTAAGAAGGGCACTTGCTAATTCTTATATGTTATCATCAGATGTAAGTGCGGCATATGACCCTAACTATGCGAGTGTATTTGAGAAGAAAAATGCAGCTTATTTTGGCAAAGGCATGGTGTTTAATAAATACACAGGTGCAAGAGGCAAGAGTGGCTCTAATGATGCATCAGCAGAATTTGTAGGAAAGTTAAGAAAGGTTATGGATGATGCAGATGTATCATTTCAGACAGCTGAACTTGGTAAGGTAGACATCGGCGGTGGTGGAACAATAGCTTATATATTAGCTAATCTTGATATGAATGTAATTGACAGTGGTATTGCTGTACAGAATATGCACGCGCCATATGAAGTTATAAGCAAAGCAGATTTGTATGAAACATTAAAGGGTTATGAGGCATTTTTAAAAAATGCTTAATAATACAATAATGCAAAAGTGATTATATAATATTTGCAAAATATTAATATTTGGAAGGATGACATATATATGAAATGGAATAGATATTCAATTAAGACAACAACACAGGCTGTTGATTTAATAAGCAGTGCTCTTGATGATATAGGAATTGAGGGGATAGAGATACAGGACAATGTACAGCTTACACAAGAAGAAGCTAAGACAATGTTTGTTGATTTTATTCCTGAGCTGCCACCAGATGATGGAACAGCAGTTGTTAATTTTTATATTGATTCAGATGAGGACGATGGAACATTAGTTAAAAAGGCTGAGCAGGAAATTAAAGATTTAAGAATGTTTGTTGATATCGGTGAAGGAACAATAACAAGGTCTGAGACAGAAGATAAAGACTGGATTAATAACTGGAAGCAGTACTGGCATACATTTACAATCGGTAATCTTTATATTAAGCCAACCTGGGAAGAGATTACAGAGGAGATGAAAGGACATCCTGTCCTTAGCATTGATCCGGGAACTGCATTTGGAACAGGTTCGCACGAAACAACAAGAATGGTTATTAAGCAGCTTGAAAAGTACGTTAAAAAAGGTGACAGAATACTTGATGTAGGCTGTGGAAGCGGAATACTTTCAGTCGTTGCCCTTAAATATGGTGCGGAATATGCACTTGGTACAGATCTTGACCCTAATGCAATTATTGCCTCAGAAGAGAATTCAGTTCAGAATAATATAACTAAGGAGCAGTTTGAGGTTATTGAGGGTAATATAATTGATGATAAGAATATTAAGGATAGATGTGGATATGAATGTTATGATATAGTGTGTGCTAATATTCTTGCTGATGTCTTAGAGCCATTATCAGTTAATATCCATGAGTATATGAAGCATGGAGCATATTTTATAACTTCTGGAATTATTAATACTAAAGAAGATGAAGTTGTTAATGCTTTCAAGAAGAATTCAGAGCTTGAGATAGTTGAGATTAACCACGATGGCGAATGGGTTAATGTAACAGCCAGAAGAAAGTAATTAATAGATAACGCGAAAGGATTACATATGTATCATTTTTTTGCAGAGCACGAGAATATATTTGACGATTACATTGATATTAAAGGCGGGGACGTTAATCATATTAAGAATGTACTGCGTTTAAAAAAGGGTGATGAGATACTTATAAGCAGTGGCGATAATTATGATTATAATTGTGTTATTGATACAATATCCGATGACTATGTACGTAGCCTTATAACATCAGTTAATGAGAAAGGCAATGAACTTTCATCAAAGGTATATTTATTTCAGGGACTTCCTAAAGCTGATAAAATGGAACTTATTATACAGAAGATGATTGAGCTTGGCGTGTATGAGATTGTTCCTGTAGCAATGAAAAGAAGTGTTGTAAAGCTTGATGATAAGAAAGCAAAGAGCAAGGTTGCAAGATGGAATACAATAGCTGAAAGTGCTGCCAAACAGAGTAAAAGAAGTATTATGCCAAAGGTTAGTGATGTTGTAAGTTTTAAGCAGGCAGTTGCTATGGCTTCGGAATTAGATGTATTATTACTTCCTTATGAGTGTGCAGAAGGAATTGAACATACAAGACAGGTTATTGCTTCTATCGGGAAAGGAAAGAGCATAGGTATCTTTATTGGACCAGAGGGTGGCTTTGATAAAGATGAACTTGAGCTTGCAACTAATGCAGGAGCTGATATAATAACACTTGGCAGACGTATATTAAGAACCGAGACAGCAGGTCTTATGCTGATGTCGGTGCTTATGTACAATATGGAGGAATAATAATGCAGGCATATCTTGATAATTCAGCAACGACAAAGTGTGCACCTGAGGTTGTAGATGTGTGCGTAAAAGTTATGAGTGAAGATTATGGCAATCCATCATCAAAGCATATGAAGGGCGTTGAAGCTGAAAATTATATAAAAGAAGCAAAAGAAACAATAGCTAAGACTTTAAAGTGCCAGGAAAAGGAAATACTTTTCACATCAGGCGGAACAGAGTCTAACAATATGGCAATAATAGGAACTGCTATGGCTAATAAGAGAAAAGGCAATCACGTTATTGTGTCATCGGTAGAACATTCATCTGTAAAAGAGCCTTTTAACTTTCTTAGTGAGAATGGTTTCAGGGTAACATATCTTAAAGTTGACAGAAATGGAATTGTGGACCTTAATGACCTTAAGGAAGCGTTAGATGATGAAACAATTCTTGTATCAGTAATGTATGTCAATAATGAGATTGGTGCAGTTGAACCTATTGAAGAAATCGGACATATTGTAAAAAGCTACAATCCTGATATAGTGTTTCATGTAGATGCAATTCAGGCATATGGCAAATACAAAATAGTACCTAAGAAGTATAACATAGATTTATTATCTGTAAGTGGACATAAGATACACGGTCCAAAGGGAAGCGGATTTTTATATATTAAGGATAAGACAAGAATTAAACCTATAATATATGGCGGTGGACAGCAGAAGGGTATGCGTTCTGGAACAGAAAATGTACCAGCAATCGCAGGACTTTCGGCAGCAGTCAAGCTTATATATAATGACCAGTTTGAGGATAAGATTAATAATCTGTACGAGCTTAAAGACTATTTTATAGATGAACTTGAAAAGCTTGCTGATGTTGTTATTAATTCATATAAAGGCACAAAGTCAGCACCACAGATTGTAAGCGTAAGCTTCAGGGGTGTAAGGGCAGAGGTGCTGCTTCACGCACTTGAGGATAAGAATATATATGTATCCTCAGGTTCAGCCTGTTCTTCTAACAAGCCGGGCTTAAGCAATACGCTTGTTGCGATAGGTCTTGATAATGACCTGCTTGACAGCACATTAAGATTCAGCTTCTGTTATAATACAACTAAGGAAGAACTTGAATATGCAGTCATTGCATTAAAAGAACTTCTTCCTGTGTTAAGAAAGTATACAAGACATTAATAATATAATTAAAATTGAATGGAGATAAAAGATGTATAAAGCATTTTTGATTAAATATGGAGAGATAGGTGTAAAGGGTAAGAACAGATACCTTTTTGAAGATGCACTTGTAAGACAGATAAGATTTGCCCTTGAAAAGGTTGAGGGGGAATTCGTAGTATCAAAGGAAAATGGAAGAATATATGCTACAGCACAGACAGAATTTGACTATGATGAGGCTGTAGAAGCATTAAAGACTGTATTTGGAATAATTGGAATATGTCCAGTTGTGCAGATAGAAGATAATGGATTTGATGACCTTGCTGAACACGTTATTAAGTATATTGATGAGGCATATCCTGATAAGAATATTACATTTAAGGTAGATGCAAGAAGAGCAAGAAAGAACTACCCTATGAATTCTATGGAGATTAATATGGAGATGGGTGGAAGAATATTAGACGCATTCCCTGAGATGAAGGTAGATGTTCATAAGCCACAGGTGCTTTTACAGATTGAGATTAGAAAGCATATTAATATATATTCAATAGAAATTCCAGGACCAGGAGGAATGCCAATAGGAACTGCTGGTAAGGCAATGCTTTTATTATCAGGAGGAATTGACAGCCCTGTAGCTGGATATATGGTAGCCAAGAGAGGTGTGCAGATAGAAGCTACATATTTCCATGCACCACCATATACAAGTGAGAGAGCTAAGCAGAAGGTAGTAGACCTTGCAAGACTTGTGTCTAAATATGCAGGTCCAATAACTCTTAATGTAGTTAATTTTACAGATATACAGCTTGCTATATATGAGAAGTGTCCTCACGATGAGCTTACAATCATTATGAGAAGATATATGATGAAGATTGCAGAAGAACTTGGCAAGGAAAGCAAATGTATGGGACTTGTTACAGGTGAGAGTATCGGACAGGTTGCAAGCCAGACTATGCAGAGCCTTTACTGTACTAATGAAGTATGTACAATGCCAGTATACAGACCGGTTATTGGTTTTGATAAGCAGGAGATTATTGATATATCAGAAAAGATAGGAACATATGAGACATCAATCCAGCCATTTGAGGACTGCTGTACAATATTTGTAGCTAAACATCCAGTTACAAAGCCTAATCTTAATATAATCAAACAGCACGAGCATAACCTTGATGATGTTATTGATGAGCTTATGAAGACAGCCATAGAAACTACAGAAAAGATAGTTGTTAAATAAAATGATGTAAATAATAACAGGGTGCCATACGAATTAACGTGTGACATCCTGTTATAGAATAACCATATTAAACTGTCTGGCTGATTATACAATATATGGCTTTAATACAGCAAGAATTGTATCAATATCATTCTCAGCGTGAATATTTAAGTCGATAGGCTTTGATAAATCAAGGCTGAAAATACCCATAATAGACTTTGCATCAATTACATATCTTCCAGATACAAGGTCAAAGTCAACATCAAACTTTGTAATATCATTTACAAAGGATTTAACTTTATCGATTGAGTTTAATGAAATCTGTACAGTTTTCATTGGAATACCTCCCATAATATAATAATTTGCTTACTGAGTTAATTATAATATTTATGGGATTTATGTCAAGAACAAAGGAGGCCGATTTGAAAAAAGTTGCGATACACAACCTTGGTTGCAAGGTTAATTCATACGAAGCAGAGTCAATGGAGCTTATGCTTAAAAATGCAGGCTATGAAATAGTTCCATTTGATGAAGCGATAATTGCAGATGTATATATAATAAATACCTGTTCGGTTACTAATATAGCAGACAGAAAGTCCCGCCAGATGTTACACAAGGCTAAAAAGATGAATCCATCAGCAGTTGTAATAGCTGCCGGCTGTTATGTACAGGCAGATGAAGCAGGAGTTAAGAAAGATGAAGCTGTAGATATCGTGCTTGGCAACAATATGAAGATTAATATTGTTGATGTGCTTGAGCAGTATTTTAAGGATAATACAGCAGACGAATATGTGGTTGATATAAGCCACGATACAGAATATGAAGAATTAAAGATAGATAAAGTAAGTGAGCATACAAGGGCATACATTAAAATACAGGACGGATGTAACCAGTTCTGTTCATACTGCATTATTCCTTATACAAGAGGAAGAATAAGAAGCAGGGCGATTGAAGATGTTGTAGACGAAGTTAGAAGATTAGCTGACAATGGCTATAAGGAAGTTGTTCTTACCGGAATACATCTTTCTTCTTATGGCAGGGATACAGGTAAAGAGACCTTGTTAGATGTTATAGAGGCGGTTAATTCAATTGACGGAATTGAAAGAATCAGACTTGGTTCATTAGAACCAAGAATTGTGACAGATGAATTTGTCAGCCGTATAAGCAGTATGAAAAAGCTTTGTCCACATTTTCACTTATCATTACAGAGCGGCTGTGATAAGACACTTAAGGCTATGAACAGAAAGTATGATACTGCTGAATACTTAAAGGGCTGTGAAATTCTTAGAAAATATTATGATAACCCAGCGATTACGACAGATGTTATTGTGGGCTTTCCTGGTGAGACAGAAGAAGACTTCAAGATTACGAAAGCATTTGTTGAGAAGGTGCATTTTTATGAAATGCACATATTTAAGTATTCAAGAAGAAAAGGCACAGTTGCAGATACTATGCCTGATCAGGTAGATGATAAGATTAAGACAGCAAGAAGTAATGAACTTATTGAGCTTGCTAATGAAATGTCAGCACAGTACAGAAGTACATATGCAGATAGTGATTTGAGCGTGCTTATTGAAGAAAAGCAGAATATAGCTGGAAAAGAGTATTATACAGGCTATACACCTAATTATATAAGAGTTATGATTTCGGCAGAAGAATTTGATAAAGAAAATGTTTGCAGTAATTCAGGCGATGGTAATATAATTAATAATATATATACAGTGAAGGGCTGCGGTCTTGATAAAGAAAAGCTGCATATAATCGGAATGGAGAATTATAATGGCTGAATTAAAGTTAAGAAAGAATGAAAAAGGAATGATACTTGCAATTGATATGGGAAATACCAATATCGTTATTGGCTGTGTTGATGACAAGAAAGTATTATTTGAGGAAAGATTATCAACAGATTATTCAAAGACAGAATTGGAATACGCCATAGGTTTTAAGACGGTGCTTGAAATATATAATATTAACTCAGATGACATAAAAGGAGCAATTATATCATCAGTTGTCCCGCAGCTCGTTAATATAATAAAAGCGGCAGTAGAAAAGACAGTTGGAATTACACCGCTTATGGTCGGACCTGGAATAAAGACAGGTCTTAACATTCTTATGGATCAGCCAAGACAATGGCTACGGTGCCCCAGCCATAATTATAGATATGGGAACAGCGACAACTATAAGTGTTGTAGATGAGAAAGAGAATTATATAGGTGGAGTTATACTTCCGGGAATACGTGTGTCAGTTGATTCGTTAGTATCAAGAACAGCACAGCTTCCAAGAATAAGCCTTGATACACCAAAGAGTGTTATGGGTAAGAATACTATTGATTGTATGAAGAGTGGAGTTATATATGGCAATGCTTCGTGCATAGATGGTATGCTTGACAGAATTATAGAAGCTAATGGTTTTGGAGTTAATGGAAAGCCAGAAGCGAAAGTTATAGCTACAGGTGGACTTGCAAAGGTTATAGTTCCTCACTGTAAGCATAATATACACATAGATGCGGAATTATTGCTTAAAGGTCTTAGAATTATATATGATAAGAATGTGGAGGGTAATTAAATGCTTAAAGGTAAAAATGTACTGCTTTGTGTTACAGGAAGCATAGCAGCTTATAAAATTGCAGAGCTTGCAAGCAGACTTGTTAAGCTTCATTGTAATGTTGATGTTATAATGACTAAAAATGCGACGAATTTTATCAATCCTATAACATTTGAAACACTTACAGGCAATAAGTGCATAGTAGATACATTTGACAGGAATTTTCAATTTAATGTTGAACACGTTTCACTGGCTAAGAAAGCAGACTGCGTTATGATAGCACCAGCCTCAGCTAATATAATAGGCAAGATAGCTAATGGGATAGCAGATGATATGCTTACAACAACTGTAATGGCTTGCAAATGCAAAGTTATGATATCGCCTGCTATGAATACTAATATGTATGATAATCCTATTGTGCAGGATAATATCGCCAGGTTAAGAAGATTTGGATATGAAGTTATTGAGCCAGATAGCGGTTATCTTGCGTGTGGTGACACTGGAAGGGGCAAAATGCCATCGCCGGAGAGCCTTTTATGGTACATTTTAAAGGAAACAGCATATGAAAAGGACATGAAGGGCATTAAGCTTTGTGTAACAGCAGGTCCTACAAGAGAAGCAATAGACCCTGTAAGATTTATCTCTAATAATTCTACAGGGAAAATGGGCTATGCAATAGCCAGAATGGCAATGCTTCGTGGAGCAGATGTTACACTTGTATCAGGAAAGGTTGATGTTCCACCAGTTCCATTTGTTAATATTATAAATGTTATATCAGCACAGGATATGTATGATGCTGTCACCGAAGAAGCAAAGAATTCAGATATTATAATTAAAGCCGCCGCAGTAGCGGACTATACACCTTTAAATGTAAGCGATAATAAGATAAAGAAAAAAGACGGCGATATGTCAATTGCCCTTAAACGCACAAAGGATATAATAGGAACGCTTGGAGAACATAAAAAAGAGGGACAGTTTATATGTGGATTTTCTATGGAAACAGAAAATGTAATTGCCAATTCCAAGGATAAGCTTATTAAGAAGAATATGGATATGATAGTTGCTAATAATGTAAAGGTAGCCGGGGCAGGCTTCGGAACAGACACTAATGTTGTAATTATAATTACCGGGGAAGATAATATTGAACTGCCTATGATGTCTAAAGAGGATGTTGCTTCAAAGATACTTGACTTTATAATGGCAAAGCGTAGGTAAGATATTGGCACGTTAATATATAATGTATGTAATAAATGTAAATATTATAATAATTGATTTATATAAGGTTTAGTTTAAGACAGAAATTCATTGACTTAAAATTGCAATTTGTTAATTTGAAGTCAATGAATTTTATAGCGGAAATAGTGTGGATTTATGTTTGTATACAGATATATGCCATAAATTTACAAAAAAGTTTAGTGGTACAAATCCAGTAAATATAAGGCTTTACGAATGCTTATCATAGATTTGGCAAAAAAAATCAAAAAAAGTTGAAAAAAGATGTTGACATATGTGAGAGGTGGTGATATTATAATCAAGTCGCCGCGATACGACAGCGA
>OGUB01000523.1_pt1 | contig 11079 bp, 7 predicted proteins | sample 1573721 | NCBI WGS metagenome assembly OGUB01 (sample SAMEA2581904, study PRJEB24529) | metagenome | biome: Human gut stool | place: China | collected 2011 | reverse complement strand
CACCGCCTGTGCCGCTGCCGAAGCAACTACCAATGCCTGCGGATCTGCATTGCCCACATCTTCACTCGCACAGATTAAAATCCGCCTTGCAATAAACCGCACATCCTCCCCGGCATATAACATTCTTGCCAGATAATAGGCAGTGGCATCCGGGTCCGAGCCGCGCATGCTCTTAATAAATGCTGAAATCGTATCATAGTGGTTATCACCTGTTTTATCATAGCGAATCACACGCTTCTGGATACATTCCTGTGCCGTATCCAGTGTGATATGCACTTTCCCATCTTCTGATTTTGCTGTTGTAAGAATCCCCAATTCTATTGCATTTAACGCACTTCTTGCATCGCCGTTTGCTACATCGGCAAGAAATTCCAGCGCATCTTCGTCAATCTGCGCATGGAAGCTGCCCATGCCTTTTTTTTCGTCCTGTACGGCACGCACAATCAGCTTTTTAATATCTTCTTTTTCAAGCGGCTTTAATTCAAAAATAACCGAGCGGGATAAAAGAGCGCCGTTGACTTCAAAATAGGGATTTTCCGTTGTCGCTCCGATTAAAATCAGCGTCCCATCCTCCACATACGGTAACAGATAATCCTGCTGTCCTTTATTAAAACGATGAATTTCATCGACAAACAATATTGTCTTTTTACCGTACATGCCGAGATTATCTTTTGCCTTGGCAACAATGTCTTCCATATCTTTTTTCCCGGCAACGGTCGCATTAATCTGTTCAAATGCCGCACTGGTCGTATGGGCAATGACCTTTGCCAGTGTCGTCTTTCCCGTTCCCGGCGGTCCGTAAAAAATAATGGAGCTTAATTTATCTGCCTGAATGGCGCGGTAGAGCAGCTTGTCCTTTCCGATAATATGCTGCTGCCCCACCACTTCATCCAGTGTCTGCGGTCTTAAACGAGATGCTAACGGCGATTCCTGCTTTATTGTATTTTCACGCATATAATCAAATAAATCCATAGTTATCCTCATTCCTTGGCAACTTGTTGCGAAGGGGCGATGAGAAATCCGCGCAGGCGGTTCCTCATCTGCCATCAAGGGGATTTGTTTTTGCTCAAAAACAAATCCCTGTGTGAAAAAGCTTTGATTTAAGGCTTTTTCACACTATCCCCTTTTAGTCTTTAAACTGTTCTGCCATTGCCTCTAATTCATTCTTTTTCTTTATAAAGCATTGTAATAATCTTGGGTTAAATATACCGCACTCTCCGTCCAGAATCATCTGATAAGCTGTATCATATGAAAATGACGGTTTGTAACAGCGTTTACTAATCAGCGCATCATAGACATCTGCCAGTGACACCAGCTGTGCACCAATTGGAATTTCATCTCCTGTAAGTCCTTCCGGATATCCGCCCCCATCGAATTTTTCATGATGATACCTTGCAATCTGCGAGCAGTACTGCATATATTCTTCTTCCCCTTCATCGTTAAAAATACGAAGGATAATATCATATCCTTTCGTTGTGTGGGTCTTCATAATCTCAAATTCTTCCGGTGTGAGTTTTCCCGGCTTTAGCAGAATCGTATCGGAAATTGAAATTTTTCCCACATCATGTAATGGCGATGCCTGTACAATCATATCAATATCGTTCTGAGTCAGTCCATATTCCGGGCATTCCTCTTTTGCACATTCCGCCAGGATTTTTGTGAAAAATTTCACACGCTTAATATGCGCACCGGATTCCACATCACGGAATTCTACAACATTGCCCAGAGATTCAATAATTTTTTCATTCAACCGCTGTATCTTCCGGGTCTGACGCATGGTCTTTTCTTCTAACGCATTTTTGTGTTTATATAAATCAATGATGTTATTTAAGCGGCTGCTGAAGCTGTATGTATCAATCGGACTTGTCACAATATCAATAACACCATGTGCAAATGCATTTTTATAGACATCTTCTATATATTCACCGGATAAAAAAACAACCGGAACATTATCGATATAGTCCATTTTCCGCATATAATCAAGTAAATCAAAACCGTTTATCCCATTGGCATACATTTCCGTCAGCACCAGACACAGAGAATCCTTTTTTTCATCAACAATCTCAATTGCCTCCTGACTGGAACCCGCTTTAATAATTTTATATTTTCCCGTAAAAATATCTCCCACCATATGCTGGATACCATCATTTGCCATTACTACAAGAATGGATTCTGTATATGCATCTTTATATACCGTATCGTCAGCCTGTACGGAAACACCTGTCATTCCCTTTTCTTTTGCCTGTTTTAACGCCGTTTCCGCGCTGCTGTAAAGCTGCCAGAAATCTGTGCCAAAACGTGAACTCACCGCTATTCCCACTGTCACTTTTATCCGTACATCCGGATATCCGGTAATTGTTGTCTGCTCTGCTACCTGCATAATTTTATCCATATACTGCTGCTGCATCTTTTCTTCGTACAGTGGAATATACAGACAGAACTCATCGCCGCCAATACGGGACATCACCACATCGGAACGGAATATAGATACCATATTGGCAGCCATATTGTTGATTACCATGTCCCCCGCGGAACGTCCGTATGTATCGTTAATCCATTTTAATTCACGGATATCCATTACAATAATCGCACAGTTGCCATCATTAAGCAGTGCTAAATCATGATTTACCCGTTTTTCAAAACTGCCTCGGTTATAAAGACCTGTAAGCATATCATGTTCTGATATTTCCATATAACTGCTGCTTTCTGTTTTAACCTGGGAAAGCGGCGCTGTATCGGTAACATCTGAAACAATAATCTGCGCCTGCACTTCCCCGGTCTTTTCATCTTTGTAGATTTTTCCATAACAGAAAACTACAATGATATCGCCATTCTTTCTCACCAGACGGTGTTCCTGCATATTTTCGTTCTGATTCCTGCGTATCTGCATCATCTTTTCTATATATTCAACGATATCTTCTGCCGGAATCAAATCGGTATGTTTTAATTGATTTTCTCTGTAATCTTTTTCAGTATATCCTGTCAGTTTCTCAAAATTTTCATCTGCCGAGATGATACGGTAATCACTCATCCGTATTCTGTAAACAGAATAAATAACATCTTTTACATTACTACTCATTTATTCCTCCACAGGCTCTAGTAAACCCAATAATAAGAAATATAACATATTTTTTTTCAAATTTCACTACCCGAAAGCAGATTTGCCTATTTTTCACAAAAAAATACAGCAAAAGCATACAAATTAAGTCTATTTCATATACTGCATTAAGAAAATGAATTGCTTTTTAGCGGAAATGAGCTTCTTATGCGTAAAACTGTGCTTCTTTATCCGGCAGTCCGTCTGACTGCCCTACTTCTTTCCGTATGTTTTTTGTTAACCTCCGTTTTCCCCTGCATTACATATGCCGGAAATTCCGACAATGGTCCTGCCATTACCTCGCCCGCTGCCATTTTAATGGAAGCTTCCACCGGACAGGTGATTTATGAAAAAGATGCCGATACAGTCTTACACCCCGCAAGCATTACAAAAATCATGACATTAATTCTGATTTTTGATGCATTAAACTCCGGTAAAATCAACCTGACCGACGATGTGACCGTATCCGAATATGCCGCTTCCATGGGCGGCAGCCAGGTCTTTTTAGAACCCGGCGAAACACAGACGGTCGAAACCATGATTAAATGTATCAGTGTTGCCAGTGCCAACGATGCCTGTGTTGCCATGGCGGAACTGATTGCCGGCAGCGAGGAGGGCTTCGTTGCCAAAATGAATGAGCGTGCCAAAGGACTTGGCATGAATAACACTACTTTTATCAACTGCTGCGGACTGGATACAGACGGGCATATGTCAACTGCAAGGGATGTTGCCCTGATGAGCCGTGAACTGATTGTGCAGTATCCTCAGATTCACAATTACTCAACCATCTGGATGGATACGATTACGCACGTTACCCGCAAAGGCGAAAGTGAGTTCGGTCTGACAAACACGAATAAGCTTATTAAACAATATCAGTGGGCAACAGGCTTAAAGACCGGTTCTACCGGACTTGCCAAATGCTGTCTTTCTGCAACCGCCAATAAAGACGGTGTTGAATTAATTGCCGTTATCATGGCTGCTCCCGACAGTAAGACCCGTTTTTCAGATGCCGTAACGCTGCTGAATTACGGATATAGTGTATGCGACATTTATCACGATACTGAAATGCCGCAGCTCCCAAACCTATCCGTATCCGGTGGGCGGTGCGATACGCTTTCACTTTCCTATGCAAAAGAATTTTCGACCTTATTCTTAGAACCTGTCGATACCGCCAGCATCGAAAAACAACTGACTCTCCCTGAAACAGTCACAGCACCTGTAAACGAGGGGGACGTCATCGGCACCCTGACATACACATTGGACGGAAAGACCATCGGCACGGTCGATATCACTGCCACACAGTCTGTTTCTTCTGCCACATACGGCGATGCACTGTTTAAAATGTTCCGGAAACTTACCGGTGCCGCGTGATTTAGAAATACAGCATAACCGTGCAGGATAAAAAAACGATAAAACAGCATACAATAAGCCGCAAAAAACGGAATCCACGGTATCTGAAACTTAAATCTGTTTCAGATACTGTTGATTCCGTCCTTTTTTACTTTGCACCCGCACCGGCAGATTATCGTCTTTCTGCCCGGTACTGTTGCATTAAATACTTTACCGTTTTACTGATATTTTGTTCCAAGCCAGAAACGGCTGACATCGCCAACCTTCTCAAGCCCATTCCCTTTTTTTGCACAGGAATAAAGCTGTCCGTCGGCATCGTAAAAATACAGCCTGTTTTTATACAGCAGTGTATATGCCGTGTCTGTCTGTTCCGTCTGCTCACACATTTTTACAGGACTGCCCTTTACCGATGCACAATAATACTGCACACCGTCTTTGATATAAGTAATACCGTTCTGTGTATTGTCCACACTGCTGAGTGTTCCTGCCGTGACGCCGGATGTAATCCCGCTTTTCTTTCCTTTTTCACTGTAACAGAGTGTACCGTCTGCATTAATGTACACCAGTATATTATCCGCCGGAAGATACTCATAATCTGCCTGCAGCAGTGTATCAACCTGCACACGTTCTTTAATACCGTCTTGTGACAATTCCGCATAGGTAATTTTATTCGGCGCTAAAAGATACAGATACCCTGCCTTTTCCTCATAAATGATTTCTACGGAAGATGACAGTTCCTGCATCATATACTTTGTCTTTTGTTCTGAAATGTTGTAGTAATACCACTCACCGTCGTCACTGAAAATCAGCGCATGGGCATTCTTTGAAGTATTTACCGTATCTGCCTTTGCCGTAAAAAAGTTATCTGCCTTCGCACTTTCTGCATACACGCTTCTGACACTGTCAGATAATTCATTTTCTTTTTTATTCTCATCATAATCATACAAATACAATACATTATTCTTGTTGTAGCAGGCAATTTTTTCTTCTGCCGCATACACAAAATATTCTTTTAACTGCCCTTCTATGAGTGTAAGCTTTCCGGACGCATCGTATACATATAACTGCATAGCTCCGAGTCCGCCTTCCTCATTGACAACCTCGACATCGGAATAAATAACTTTTCCTTTATTCGTAATATAACCGATATCTTTATCATAAGCATTTTTAGACACCTGTACCGCATCCTGTCCATCTTTCCATGTATACAGCGCATACTGCGCACTGCCCTCATCATAGACGGTTGCCGCAAAATATTCCCCGTTGTCGCTTGCAAGCGTATTTGTCACCGCATCGGCATCAATCTGCTGTGGAAACTGCGGCGTGTAAAATGTACGGTTATCGACTGCAAAAACCGCCTGCTTATTTTCACACACATAATTATTTTCCAGCCCTGCAACATTGTAAATCTTTGCACCGGAACTCATATAAAGCACATAATTTTTACGGGAAGCAAGCTTGTAAATGCCAAATCCGCCGCCTGCCAGTACACATACAACCAGCACTGCCGCGATAATCCGTTTCCGGTATCTGCTAAAAAAGCCTTTTCGTTTCTTTAGCTCCTCTGCAGCACTGCCTGCTGCTTCTTTTCCGGTATCATACACCTTTTTCATCATACCCAGATAATCGATTTCCTCATACTCCGGCTGTTCCTGTGGCTTCTTTTTTACTGCTCTGCGGTCATCGGCGTTTTCCTCTTCCGGTTCTTTCTGCGGCTTGTCTGTGTGAGAAGAAGCAGACTCTTTTTCAGCCTGCTTCTTTTCATACGCCTCTTTTCGCCTCAGATAATCGGCATTATTGACGATAATCTCTGGTCCCGGTTCACAATTCGGGCAGGCACTGCCCTCATACTCCTGACCACATTTCGGACATTTCATGGCGATTCCTCTCACATATTAAAATGTAAATTTGTCTGCGAAATATGCCTTTAAATCAGCAATCTTTACACGTTCCTGCTCCATTGTATCTCTGTCACGTACCGTTACGGCATTATCTTCTTCTGAATCAAAGTCGTATGTAATGCAGAACGGTGTACCGATTTCATCCTGTCTTATGTATCTCTTACCGATATTTCCTCTGTCATCGAATTCACAGTTATAAGTCTTTGAAAGTTCAGCAAACACCTTTTCTGCGCCTTCATTTAACTTCTTAGACAGCGGAAGCACACCGATTTTAACCGGTGCCAGTGCCGGATGGAAATGAAGCACGGTTCTTACGTCACCGCCTTCTAATTCTTCCTCATCATATGCAGAACACAGGAATGCAAGTGTTACACGGTCTGCCCCCAGTGAAGGCTCGATAACGTATGGAATGTACTTTTCCTTTGCTTCATCATCAAAATAAGACATATCTTCACCGGATACGGTCTGATGCTGTGTCAAATCGTAATCTGTTCTGTCGGCAATACCCCAGAGCTCGCCCCAGCCGAATGGGAATAAGAATTCAATATCCGTTGTACCCTTGCTGTAGAAGCATAATTCTTCCGGAGAATGATCTCTTGCACGCATTTCATCTTCCTTGATTCCCAGCTTCTGTAACCAGTCGATGCAGTACTGTCTCCAATATGTAAACCACTCCAGGTCTGTTCCCGGCTTGCAGAAGAATTCAAGTTCCATCTGTTCAAATTCTCTGGTACGGAATGTGAAGTTACCCGGTGTAATTTCATTTCTGAAAGACTTACCAATCTGACCGATACCAAACGGTACTTTCTTTCTGGATGTTCTCTGTACATTTTTAAAGTTGACGAAAATACCCTGTGCTGTTTCCGGTCTTAAATAAACGGTATTCTTTGCATCTTCCGTAACACCCTGGAATGTCTTAAACATCAGGTTAAACTGCCTGATTTCTGTAAAGTTGTGCTTTCCGCAGGTCGGACAGTTGATTTCGTGTTCGTCAATGAAATTCTTCATCTGTTCCTGTGTCCAGCCGTCTACAGAACCGCCTAAATCAAACTTATTCTCATCTGCCCAGTCTTCAATCAGCTTATCGGCACGGAATCTTTCATGACATTCCTTACAATCCATTAACGGATCAGAGAATCCGCCAAGGTGCCCTGAAGCAACCCATGTCTGAGGGTTCATTAAAATTGCACAGTCCACGCCGACATTGTACGGACTTTCCTGAACGAACTTCTGCCACCATGCTTTTTTCACATTATTCTTTAATTCTACACCCAGATTGCCGTAGTCCCATGTATTAGCAAGTCCACCGTAAATTTCTGAACCCGGATACACAAATCCTCTTGCCTTTGCTAAGGCTACAATCTTTTCCATTGTCTTTTCCATTTCTAATCTCCATTCCTCCGCACCTGCGGCTCATTCTTCTCTATCCTTTTTCTTTTATGCGCTTACACTCCGCATAAACATGCAACAATTTTATACTATTTTTATCATTCTGACAAGACCATATTCTTCTTCTGAGCGGCTTTCTTACAAAGCCGCGATTACTATATATGGATATTTGTGCTGTTCACAGCGCAAATATCCGTGTGAACAATCTTTGATTTAAGGATTGTTCACACTAGTCTTCCCACGGGCGGATTCTGTATGCCGCGCCGATTTCATCGCAAATCTTTTGACACTGTGCTTCCTGTTCGTGACTGATGGTCGTATCTACGGTTGTCATGACAACATGCGGTACGTATTTTGTACACGCTTTTGCAAATGAAAGCATCGCATCAAAGGATTCTTCCCCGAATTTACTTCTGACGAGCTTTAAATACTCCTCTTTTTCCGGATGGTTTAAGCTGACGGATACCGTGTCTACAAGTCCCTTTAATTCCGGTGCGATGTCACGTCCGTTAATCAGACTGCCTGCACCGTTGGTATTGATACGGATAGGCTTGTTATATTTTTCCTTGACAAATGCCGCAATCTCTTTTAACGCATCAAAACGCTCTGTCGGCTCACCAAAGCCACAAAACACCACTTCGTTGTACTGTGTCATATCAAACTTTTCAAATTCTTTTTTTACTTCTTCCACAGACGGCTCTCTTTCCAGCCACAGTCTGTCGGATTCTCCGATTCTGTCCATCGTCTGCCTCAGACAGAACGTACAGGCATACGGACATTTATTTGTCAGATTGACGTACAGATTATTATGTACCTTATAAAGAATTTCCATCGTATAATCTCCTTTTCCATATCTTTATTTTAAGGTAGTGAGCAGTTCCTCAAAGCAGACACCGTCTGTCAGCGGAATGTCCATTTCCATAGATTTCAAAATACATTTTTTAATAAATGCGGATGCTTTTTTCACCGAATCGTGGAAATCCACACCGTTGACCGCATCTGCCGCAATAATGGCACTGAAAATATCACCCGTGCCGGAACGGGACATCCCTGCCTTTTCGGTCTTGATAAAATAGCCCTCCTGCCCCATTTCATAACAGAAATTCGCCACATATTTCCCCTGCTGGATACCTGTGATAACAATTTTTTCCGGTCCTTTTTCCGCTAAAAGCTCTGCCATATGGGTCAGCTCTTTTTTGGTCCAGCTTTCATGATATGCCATTCCGGAAAGGATACAGCCTTCTGTCAGATTCGGTGTTAAAATATCCGCATGTGTCACCAGCTTTTTCATTTCCTCACAGGTTTCCTGCGTATAAGTCGGATACATTTTTCCGTAATCGCCCATCACCGGATCGATAATGGTAATGTTGTCTTTTGTCTGAAACAGTGACAGAAAATGCTCCACAATCCGTATCTGGCGTGCCGAGCCTAAAAAGCCCGTGCAGATGCCGTTAAACTGCCATCCCAGTTTCACCCACTCCTGCATATAGTCTTCCATTTTATCTGTATAATCATCAAAAAAGAAGCTTTCAAAACCCGTGTGATTGGAAAAAATCGACGTTGGCAGTGGACAGCACTGAACCTTCATTGCCGAAATGACCGGCAGCTCCACAGCAATTGAACAACGCCCAAACCCGGACATATCGTTGATAACCGCTATTTTCTTCTGATGATTGTGTGACATATCTGACATATCCTTTATCCTCTTTTTATTCTTATTTCTGTACGGCTCTGCCGCAGTCCGTCATTTTAAAGGCACATATCCGAAACGCGGAGCACGAACATATGTCCGTGTCCTGTATCCCGGCTTACTTTACCCCGGCAGCATGGCTTCGGATTTCATCTGCTTATCCAAATGCTTTGCACAGATACGCTTTAAAACCATTTTCAATTCCGTGAGTACATTTTCACTGACTGTAAACGTATACAGCTTTTCAAGCGGTGCCGTGACAATATACTGGAGCGTGTATACGGTAGATTCTTCTAACTGTATGCCGTCCGGCGCCTGTCCGTGACACGCATGGCAGTAAATGCCGTCCGCCGTCATCGAATACGTATCTAAGTCCTGTGTACCGCCGCAATTCTTACATGCAAACACTTCCGGACACTCGCCGTTTAAGGCAATCATTCTTAATTCAAAAATACATTTTACCAGTGTATCCGGAATCTTTTTGTTTGCCAGCGCCTTTAACGAAACATATAGGAGATTGAGCATATCTGCCGCATCAAGATTTTCCCTGCCGTAATAATCCGCAATCTCTGCAAAATAACAGGCATAGCAGACCGCATCCAAATCTGAAATAACCGCCTCAAAGTAATGTGTTATGGTCGCCTGCCGTATCGTATAGGAAGTTCTCCCTTCATAGACCTGAAACGTTCCGAATACAAAGGCACGGGTAATTCCCACCAGCGGACTGTTTGGTTTTCTTGCACCCTTGGCAAAAGCGGAAATCTTTCCGCGCTCTTTGGTCAGCAGCACCACCCGCCTGTCAAATTCACCGACCGGCATAGACGATAAAATCATGCCGGTTACTTCTGTAATATCTCCCATACCGCTTCACATCTGCTATTCGTCTTTTTTCTTGTCATATCCGAAGTTTTTAATCAGAATATCACTGTCGCGCCATTCTTTTTTTACCTTTACCCAAAGCTGGAGGTTTACCTTTGTTTCTAACTGGCGTTCAATTTCATAACGGGCATTGGCGCCGATTTTCTTTAACATCTGACCACCCTTGCCGATAATGATACCCTTGTGCGAATCACGCTCACAGATAATCGTTGCCTGAATATCCGTAATTACACCCTTCGGGGATTTTCTTTCTTTCATGCTGTCAATGACAACCGCGATTCCATGTGGAATTTCCTCGTTTAAGGCATGCAGTGCCTTTTCACGAATCAGCTCGGATACAATCTGGCGCATCGGCTGGTCTGTAATCGTATCTTCGTCATAATACATCGGACCGTACGGCAGATACTGGAAAATCGCATTGATTAAATCATCGGTATTGTCGCCGTTTCTTGCGGAAACCGGAATAATTTCCACAAAATCCACTTCATTTTTATAGCGGTCAATAACCGGCAGAATTTCTTCTTTCTTAATCGTATCCACCTTGTTAATGACTAAAATAACCGGTGCTTTCACCTTTTTTAACTTTTCAATAATGTGCTGTTCTCCTGCACCGATAAACGTTGTCGGTTCTACCAGCCAGCAGATCACATCGACTTCACCAATCGTTTTTTCTGCCGCACCGACCATATATTCACCCAGCTTATTTTTTGCCTTGTGAATACCCGGTGTATCAACAAATACAATCTGCCCGCGTTCATCGGTAAAAACTGTCT
>OGUB01000516.1_pt1 | contig 11153 bp, 17 predicted proteins | sample 1573721 | NCBI WGS metagenome assembly OGUB01 (sample SAMEA2581904, study PRJEB24529) | metagenome | biome: Human gut stool | place: China | collected 2011 | reverse complement strand
ATTTGGAAACCTACCATAGAAATATGATAAGGCGCTGGGTGCTTAGCCTACACAAAACGGTTAGAAAGTATTTTGGTGAGGCCGTTGTCGTCACTCAAGAACTGGACGATATTGTATCAAGTCCCATTATCAAAGACACCATTATCAACAATGCCGATTGTAAGATTCTGCTGGATCAGCGAAAGTATATTAACAAGTTTGACTCCGTACAGTCCCTGCTCGGATTGACCGACAAAGAGAAAGGGCAGATATTGTCTATCAATCAGTCCAACGATCCGGCACGGAAGTATAAGGAGGTTTGAATAGGCTTGGGAGGTGTCCGGTCCGCTGTCTATGCCACAGAAACCTCTGTCGAGGAGTATCTCACCTATACCACGGAAGAAACCGAAAAACTGGAAGTCACACAAATGACAGAGAAGCTGGGCGGCAATATGGAGCAGGCTATCCGAATGTTGGCAAGTGAGAAGAAAAAGAAAAAATAAACGATTAAAATAAAGAAGCAATGAGAAAGAGAATTATAAGCATGTTGTTTGTCCTGTCGGCCTTTATAGTACCGGCAAGCGTACAGGCACAGTGGGTGGTGTCCGATCCGGGCAACCTCGTCCAGGGTATCGTGAACAGTGTCAACGAAATAGTGGAGACCTCGGAAACGGCGCAGAATGCCCTCTCCACATGGAAGGAGACCTCAAAGATTTTCGAGCAGGGGCGTGAGTATTACGACAAGCTGCGCAAAGTGAACGACCTGATCAGCGGCAGCGAGAAAGTCAAGGAGTCCGTCCTGATGCTCGGTGATATCTCCGAGATTTACGTGAACAATTTCGGCAAGATGCTAACCGACAAGAATTTCAGCCAGCGGGAGCTGAATGCGATAGCTGCCGGTTATAACACCATCATGAAGAAGAGCAGCCGCAGCATTACCGAGCTGAAGAATATCATCAATCCCACCGGCATGTCCATGAACGACAAGGAACGCATTGACCTGGTGAACCGGGTATACAGGGAAATGACACATTACAAGGAATTGGCCAACTACTACACCCGCAAGAACCTGCATGTATCCTACCTGCGTGCCAAGGAGAAGAACGAGCAGCAACAGGTATTTGACCTGTACGGCAAGGATGAGCGTTATTGGTAGTCTACAATTTTAAAAGAATCAATTATGGTATTATTATCCATTTCATTTGAAAATATGCACCAGATTCTTCGGAATCTCTATGATACGATGACCAAACTCTGCCACCCGATGATGGACATGGCGATGGCACTCGCTGCATTAGGAGCTTTGTTCTATATCGCTTACCGTGTCTGGCAGTCGCTCTCCCGTGCGGAGCCCATCGATGTCTTTTCGATGTTACGGCCTTTTGTCCTGGGCATGTGTATCCTTTTCTTTGACGTGATGGTGCTGGGAACTCTCAACGGTATCTTTAGCCCCATCGTTCAGGGAACCGGAATGCTGCTCCGTGACCAGACCTTCGACTTGCAGAAGTACCAGCAGGAGAAGGACAAGCTCCGTGCGGACATGATGGCTAAGACGATGATGACCGGACGTGTCTTTGCTTCCAATGAGGAGCTGGATGCGGAACTGGATAACATGGGCTGGAGTGAGGAGGAGCATACGGCCTTGCAGACCATGTATGAGGTTTCGTATGCCTTCTCCCTGCAAGGTATTGTCCAGATGGTCATGCGCAAATTGCTGGAGATTCTCTTCCAGTCCGCTTCGCTGGTCATCGACACGATCCGTACCTTTTTCCTGATAGTCCTAAGCATTTTGGGACCGATAGCCTTTGCCCTGAGTGTTTTTGACGGACTGCAGAACACGCTTGTCCAATGGCTGGCACGCTATATCAGTGTCTATCTCTGGCTACCGGTGGCTGATCTCTTCGGGGCGATGCTTGCCAAGATACAGACGCTAATCCTGCAGGAAGAGATGAACCTGATGGCCGATCCGATGAGTGTCATTGACGTGGACGGTTCCTCGGCCATCTATCTGATATTCATGGTCATCGGCATTATCGGATATTTTTGTGTGCCCACTGTTTCGAACTGGATTGTCCAAGTGGGAGGTATGAGTGCCTATAACCGGAATGTCAACAATACGACATCCAAGGTGACCAATGTAGCCGGTGCTGCGGCGGGTGCTTCGACGGGAAATGTCGGTGCCGTATTATTGAAAAAGTAGAAATTGAAAAAACATAAAATTATGGAATTTAAAAGTTTTAAAAACATCGAATCCTCGTTCAGGCAGATCCGCCTGTTCACGTTGGTCTTTCTGGGTATTTGTGCCTCACTGACTACGTATGCCATCTGAAAGTCCTACCTCTTTGCTAACCAGCAACGGGAGAAAGTATATGTATTGGATCAGGGCAAGTCACTCATAGTGGCGTTATCCCAAGATGCGGCATTGAACCGTCCGGTGGAGGCCCGCGAGCATGTGCGCCGCATGCATGAACTGTTCTTTACGCTGGCTCCCGATAAGGCCGCTATCGAATCCAATATCAACCGGGCCATGTATCTGGCGGACAAGAGTCTTTATAGTTATTACCGGGATTGGAACGAGAAAGGCTATTATAATCGTCTGATCAGCGGTAATATTAACCAGACTGTCCTGGTAGACAGCATGCAGTGTGATTTCGATAACTATCCGTACCGGATCACCACCTTTGCCCGGCAGATGATTATCCGAAACAGCAATATCACCGAGCGTTCCCTGGTCACCCGTTGCTTCCTGCAGAGTACGGTCAGGTCGGATAATAATCCGCAAGGCTTCATGGCGGAACGCTTTGAGATTTTGGAAAACAGGGATATAAGGACCGTTGAACGCTAATATATTAAGGTAATGAAAAGCAGGAAGATAAAGACAGAGATCAGCGAAAAACTGAAGAACGTTTGCGAGGAGCTGTCCGAAAAAGAGCGTAAGGGAGTGCTTGTGGGCATGCTGGTTACCAGTACCGTTCTATGTGGTATCACCGTAGCACGCGCTTTCGGGCGTTTTCTCTCTCACGGCACACAAAAGGAGTTGCCGTTTGTCCATCCGGTGGACTCCCTCCACCGGGCGGATAAAGACAGTATAATGTATCACCCTAAAACCAACGAGTAATGGAAGATAAAGATTTGGAAAAGCCCGAAGCGGCAGAAGAAACGGCGGTACAGCCGGAAAACGGCAGAGCCTTGAAGGAAGAACCTGAAAAAGAGAAGGAGGTGCTCACACCGGAAGAGATGGAAAAAAGAAGGAAGTTCATTGTGATTCCGGCCTTTGTGCTGGTCTTCCTGGGAGTCATGTACTGAATATTTGCCCCCTCCGGCAAGGAAAACGAGACGGAAGCCCCCGGAAATTCAGGATTCAATGTGAACGTACCCGAACCTACCACTGCCAAACTGGTGGATAAGAAGACCGCTGCCTATGAGAAGCAACAGGCGGAAGTGGAGGAAGAAAGCCGGATGAAGTCGTTGGAGCAGCTTGCCGGGACATTAATGAACGAAGGAAAGGGGGCATCCGATACCGGTGAAAAAGAAAAGGACGGAGACCGGTTGCAACAGTCCGTTAATACCTACGAGCAAATCTCCGGGCAGTTGAATGACTTCTATGAGACTCCCAAAGAGACGGCAAACAGCGATTTGGAAAGAAAAGTAGATGAACTGAACAAAAAGCTGGAAGAGGCGGAAAAGGAGAAGAACAAGGCGGCTACCCGAGAAGAACTGATGGAGCGGTCCTACAAGATGGCGGCAAAGTATCTGAACCCGGATAAGGATACGGTCCAGGAGAAAGCTGTCGGAAAAGAACCCACGGAAACTGTTCCGGTTCAGCGGGCGGAGTATCAGACGACCTCCGGCCTTTCACAACCTGTTACGGATTCCGCCTATATCGCTTCGCTTACTGTCGAGAGGAATTACGGTTTTAATACTGCTGTCGGGAACAGCTACCAAATGGGGACGAATACCATCGCCGCCTGCATTTCGGAGAACCAGATCATTGAACAGGGAGGCAGGGTAAAACTCCGGTTGCTGCAACCTCTACAAGCCGGCAACATTACCGTTCCGGAGAACAGTCTGGTAACAGGTGCGGCGGTCATACAGGGAGAGCGTCTGGATATCCTGATCAGCAGCATCGAGTATGCCGGGAATATCATTCCTGTTCAGTTGGCGACTTACGATATAGACGGGCAGAAAGGAATTTTCGTTCCCGGATCGGAAACCCGCAATGCGGCAAAGGATGCGGCTGGAACGGTCAGCGAGAGCATGGGAAACAGCGTTTCGTTTGCACGTTCTGCCGGACAGCAGGTGGTCATGGACCTGACGCGCGGAGTCATGCAGGGCGGCACGCGGTTGATCACCGGACGGGTTCGCGCGGTCAAGGTGACACTGAAAGCCGGATATAAGGTGCTGCTGGTCACAAAGAGACAATAACGGATTATTCACTTTAATAAAAAAGACAAGACAATGAAAATAGTTATAGCATTCTTGATGGCTGTTCTGGCCTCGGTATCCGGTTTTTCACAGGAGGAAAGGCCGGTAAATCCCGTCAGGATTCTGACGGCGGGCCAGCATATCATCCCTTATAAAATAGAGGTCACTTTTGGGAAGACGGTGCATATCCTCTTCCCTTCGGAAGTGCGCTACGTGGATTTGGGCAGTAACAATATCATCGCAGGCAAGGCTGACGGAGTCGAGAACGTGGTACGTGTCAAAGCGGCGGTGAAGGAGTTTCCGGGAGAGACGAACTTCTCCGTGATTACAGGAGACGGCTCTTTCTTTTCCTTCAATGTCGTTTATAAGGAAGAGCCTTCCACACTGAAGATCAATATGGACCAGTGGATGAACCCGGACGAGGGAGAAAAGAAAGGAGGCAGCTCCATCCGTGTCACGGAACTGGGCGAGGAAGATCCGACGGTCATTGCCAGCGTGATGTACACCATCCACCGGCTGGACCGTAGGGACGTGAAGCATATCGGATGCAGGCAGTTCGGGATGCAGGCTCTTTTAAAGGGCATTTATGTGCATAAGGACCTGATCTTCTTCCATGTTTCCCTGACGAACAATTCCAATGTGCCTTTCGATGTGGATTTCGTGCGATTTAAGATAGTGGATAAGAAGATAGCCAAAAGGACGGCTCAGCAGGAAACTTATATTGAACCGGTACGCACGCTCAATGCCCTGACACGCATCGAAGGAAAGAGCACGGGACGGATCGTGTATGCCTTTCCGAAAATTGTCATTCCTGACGACAAGTTGCTGGAAGTGGAAATTTACGAGAAAGGGGGAGGCCGTCACCAGCGGTTCTATATTGAGAACAGTGACCTGGTGGACGCGCGTATTGTGAATGAATTAATCGGTGAGTAATCATGAAAAGAGTTTTATTTATTTTGTTATGCATTTGTCTGCCCTTTGTGGCAGGCAAATCTTTTGCCCAGCGTTACCTGCCGGGGCAGAAAGGTATCCAGCTTACGTTAGGCGGTGTAGACGACTTCGGTTCAAATGTGAAGCATCTGCATGGTAATTTCCAGGTCGGACTGGCTCTGAGTCGGTATAACCGGAACCATTCCCGCTGGCTGTTCGGGGCGGATTATGTGAAAAAGCACTATTCCTATAAGGATGTTGCGATCCCCAAAGCGCAGTTTACCGGGGAGGTAGGTTATTTCGTGCCGTTCATCTCGGACCGTGGTAAGAACGTGTTCTTCTCTGCCGGTCTTTCCGCTCTGGCGGGTTATGAGACGACCAACTGGAACTGCAAGCTGCTCTATGACGGGGCGACTTTAAAGAATGACGGATGCTTCATTTATGGTTTTGCCCCGGCTTTCGAGATGGAGGCGTTCCTTTCCGACAGGCTGGTTTTTCTTTTCAATGTCCGCCAGAGGATATTCTTCGGATCATCCGTGGGGAATTTCCACACGGTGGCAGCTGTCGGTGTCAAGTACATTTTCAATTAGCAGCAACAGTATGGAACAAGGCAATTGGAACGTGGATGAGATGCTTCATTGGCTGGATATGAAAATAAACCGGGAAGACCGGAACATACGTGAACAAAGCAAGAAGATGAATGAGAATTTCCTACACTTTTTCGAATGGAATGCGGAGAGCCTGTATAAGTCTCATTTTATGTCCGGGTGTTATAAGATACTCCGGCAGGCGGTGGACGGGGCAAAGGGCATGGATACGGTTTGGAATATTGTTGAGGACAACATTGCTTACTGTGAGAACAAACTGTTGAACGGTCAGGTGGATTGTAACAGTTCCAGCCGGACAACGAATGTTGCCCATTTCCTGAAGTTGGAGTGTATGCAGCAGTTAGTTAGGGATTACCGGGAATTCGCGAATATCCTTGCGCAAACGCCTCCCGAAGAGAATTTGCAACAGACGGCTAATAAAACAGAAAAGAAGAGAGAAGAGCCGCCTGAAAGAAAGATAAAAACGGGCATCAGGCGTTAGCCGACAACGGACTCAATCAAGTAAATTATTCATTTAGTAATACGTAAAATCATGAAGATGAAATTAATAATAAGTGGTATCATGCTCACATTGCTTTGCCTGCTGGGTGGCTGTGATGATAAATTGGAAGTACAGCAGGCTTATGATTTCTCGCTAACGTCCTGGTATCTCCAGAAGACCATTTCCCCGGATGAGACCGTGGAGATTCGTCTGACACTCAATCGTAGCGGAAACTATGAGGAAGCCGGCTATCAAATCGGTTATATACAGATGGAGGGTAGCGGCGAGGTGTACGACAAGAAGAAGGTCTATCTGGTGAACCGGGAGATGCAACCGTTGGATTCGATAGCGGAGTTGGATGACAGCGATCCCTGCCGCCAGGTATTCACGCTCTTCTATCATAACCGAAGCAGCAAGAATGCGGAAATTAAATTCGTGATAGCGGATAATTTCCATCAGGAAAGAGAACTGGATATATCCTTTCAGAGCGAAACTGAAACGGACATGGAACTATAAATCGGACAACAATGGATAAAAGTGATTTAAGGATCGAACAATTGCAGCAATATCTTGACAAGAAGAAAGGGGTTGTGGAAAGCGATATAAAAGAGTATAACCAGCAACTGGGAAAAAACTATCTTCATTTCTTTGACTGGCATGCCGATGACTTGTATAAGGCCTGTTATATGGATAAGAATTATAAGGCCATTCAGGAGGCGATTGATACCGCTGAAACGCCGAAGGACATTGAAGGCTATTTGAAGCGTTGTACCCTGTATATAGAAGAAGATCTCCTGAACGGTCCGCTTGTCAAGAAAAGTACCAACCCGATGTCGAATATGGCCCATTCCCTGGAGATGGAATGCAAACAGGAGTTACTGAAGGACCTCCGGTATTTAAACAGGCTTCTTCAGAGTGAGACTGTAAGTGAAAGAATAAGGCCGCAAGAAGCACCCCGACAAGAAATTGTGCCTGTGAAAGAAAAGAAGAAAACGGGACCACGGTTGAGATAGTATCAATTGAAAGCAATAAAAAAGCTACTGAATTTTTGTTTCAGTAGCTTTTTTATTTATCCCGGTCTTATATTCCGGCTATACCAGATAAGCCTCAAAAAGATAATGTATGAATAACCGGCCCTTTTCCGTCCAGACCGTCAACATGGCCGTGCCTGTTTCTCCTGTGCGGCTTTCCCATACATGGGTCCGGGTTGCTGTATAGCCTTGATTCTGGTAAGGAGCTTTGAGCAGCCACTGACCGGATTGACGGAACTGGATGCCTGCCCATCGGAGCCGCTTGTTCAACATTCCGGCAGTCATTCCCAATTCTTTCGCTATCTGTGTGGTCGTGTAGGTGCTTTGGGATTGCAGGACTTTGTCGTAATACTGAACTTTTGGGGCCTGTAGCTTGAGTTTCAGGATAGCATAGTTGTTCTCCTTCTCCAATGCTGAAATACGGCTGTCTCGCTCTTTTATACGGTTCTGTGCGAGCAATATGGCACGCGCAAGCAGTTCATTATCCGTTTCGCCATTCTTCTTAAGAAGATAGCCACCGTTCTTTAGTGTTTCGGGAACCAGTTCATCAAATATCCAGCTTTCGAATTTCTCAGCGGAAGGCAGCTTGCTACCGGCAATCAGCCGGTATACGTTTCCTTCGCTGATGTACTTGATTTTCTGGACGGCACTGCGTGTAGGGGTGTCGTAAACCACGACACCCATTGGTTTACAATGTCTTACGACGGCATCTCTCGGATTGGAGTAGCCAAGTGCGGCGGCAACATCCGAGGCGCAGAACCATATTTTCCCGTCAATTTCCAGTGTCCGGATGCGTCCGAACTCGGGATGTTCAAATATCGATACTTTATTCATGACTGTTTAATTTATAGGTTTCTTCTATTGCTTTAAATATCTCGTAGACTACCTGGGGGACGATAGCGTTCCCGTATCCTTTAATGGATGCCTGTCTTCACCGAGAAAAGGAGATACCGTCCAATCGGGTGGAAAGCCCATCATCTCGGCTACAAACAGGGGATTGAGTTGGAAACTCTTTCCAGTCCGGGCGAAGAAATCCGGAAGGCTGTTCTTCTGTGGTATCTTTCCCCGTTTCTTCAGGTTCTCCAGTGAAGGTGCGCCTTTCCAATCCCGCGCTGTCGGTGTCGGCATCACTTGTCCTTCTGCCAGCCATTGTAGGATCGATTCTTCCAGATTGTTCCCGTCCGTGTTTTCCAGCTCAGTATTGTCCGGTATCGGTTCCGGTAGTATCCCGTAAAAGTCCAGAAAATCCGTCAGGCCGTTGGGATTCTTCTCTCCGGCTATCTGGGCATGGGGTGAGGATAAATTCATCGATTTCCATTTCCTGACTCTTTCGGCATGGTGTATCTCTGTTGCCACTGGCGTTGGCAGAAGCATTCCATGGATTATCTCCGGTAGTCCCTGCTGCCTGCTGCCCGGCCCCCTGCGCTTGTAGTCCTGTGCCGTCACGGTGGGCAATAAACCAAACTCTATCCCGTCTGTGAGGTGCACCGACGGAACAAGCCGGTATAAGTACCGGCTGGACGGAATATCCTTCGCGTTCAAGATCACGGCAAATGGTTTCAACAACATATTGCTGTCGTCTTTTAAATACAGGCTCACTCTCTCCGAATAGAGTGGATTGACTTCCCACTTCAGTCTCCTGACCGGGCTGTACCATCGTGAGGATGCCAGCAACGTTCTCACCAATGACTCAATCGGGCCTGATCTCATGTATGGCCCTGAGCATGTGAGGCCAGAGATAGCGGTTATCATCCGCTCCCTTTCTTTGGCCTGCGACGGAGAATGGTTGACAAGGAAAACCTCCTGTAAGGACATTGATTTTTCCTCTCCATTCCCTGAAATCTGTCGTTGTGACATCTGTATAACTTTTCGCATCTTTAAACCAGTAATTTAGAATGGTATTACAAAAATCGTCTATCTCGCAATGGAAGGCATTCTGCCATCCCATTCATTCGGCAGCCAGGTCTGGGGCGCCGAATCCACTAAACAGGGAAGCGTGTACCAGACGCTTCCGCTGTTTCTTGTCTTGCTCTTCTTCTTTCATTGTTTATTCATTATTTAGAGGTTCGAGGTTCATTACTTTTTTGTCGATCTTACGATAGATGCTCCCCATCTCCAGCATATTTTCCAATCGGAGCAGGTCCGTGATTTCATAGACGGTCATCCCTTTCTGTGTCGTGAAGCGGATATATCCTTTCTGTCGCTGTATCTCCACTTCTTCGGGAGTCATGTGCAGGACTTCACAGATTTCCTGCAAGGTCAGGGTAAGGCTTACTTCCTTAACTGTGTAGATGTAAGTCAGGATGTTCAGCATCTGGAGGCATTTGCGGTGTGATTTGACGAGTGCTGCGAATTTGTTTCGTTCTATGACGATTACTTTAGCTTGATTTTCCATGTGAATTTTTATTTATGAGTTAATAGAATCGGATATGAAATCTTCGTTTAGACATTCTTCTCTCAGGAATTTATATACGTCAGAAGCCCAGAAGTAAATCTTGCCGCTGAGTTTGAAAAATGGGAGTTTCCCGGAATTACGCCAGCGGATCAGTGTCCGGTCGCATACTTTCAGCATCAGGCGCATATCCCGGCTGTCCAGCATTTGCTTACCGTTGAAACTGGTTACTGCTTCCAGAGCCGTTTCCAGCTTGGCAATCAGTTTTCGTTGTTCCTCAAAGTTGTCCTTTATCATTGCTTTGAGTATCTCAATATCATTTCTGTTCTCTTCCATACAATATTCCTTTGTTCTAATGGGTTATTTTTCTTTCTTCGGTTGCAAAGTTTTCAAAATTAGGCATGAAAAAATAGGGCTGACGGTAACCGCCAGCCCCACATTTTCCTTGTAACTCACTTGGTATCAATGTGAATTTTCAGAATATTTTTTCTTCATCAGGATAGAAAGGGGAATACACGCAATTCTCCTTCTTAAAAAAGAGACTGATAGAATGACAGAGGATATCGGATAAAAAAAGGGCTGACAATTAATTGTCAACCCTTCTATAAATATGCTATGATTAACTTGGAAGCATCAAAAACATTGCTTACCTTTGTGTTACAGAGATATTTGAAATTATGCAGAGCAATGCAATGTGTAGCTGGACTTCCACTACTATATCGTTACTTGCATCTTTATAAAAACACTTTTAATCGCTGATTTATAAAAGATTAAAACGAACTACACTCTTTTTCGGTGTGAAACAAATGGTTTCATGGTATGAAACAAACCACGGCTTGTGGGGTGACGTCCAGCATGCTGTGGGATGACTGAAGATGACCTTTAAGCAAGCTGGAGGTGTATTTATAATAAAAGCTGGAGAAAGGGATGTTTTATCCTTCCTCCAGCTTTTTTATTATTGATGAACAGTGAATTACTTCACTTCCCAAGTATCATTAGTCATCAACAGCTCCTGGAAATTGTGATATTTCTTCTTGCCTTTGATTTCTTCGATTTGTTCTGTAACTGCATCATTGTACGTCGGGGCGTCCACATCACGGATTACACCGAGTGCAATCGGGAAGTCGGGACCTTCCATCAAAGCCAGTTTCAGTTGAAGCGTATTGTCTTGGCAGTGTGCGTCGTGGATAAGGATATCTTTTTCTGTGATACCATTCTCACCCAGTTTTACTACTTTCAGCCCGAAGCCTTCCTGCATCAATCCGAACTCCTTGTTTTCACCAAATAACATCGGTTTGCCATGTTCC
>OGUB01000510.1_pt1 | contig 11240 bp, 9 predicted proteins | sample 1573721 | NCBI WGS metagenome assembly OGUB01 (sample SAMEA2581904, study PRJEB24529) | metagenome | biome: Human gut stool | place: China | collected 2011 | reverse complement strand
ACAACGGAAAGTGACAGCACGCAGCAGGAAACAAAAGCCGAGGAAGAAACAACGGCATCAAAGCTTTCATGGAGTGACGTTTATAAAGAGGCACTGGTGCCGGTGGTAGATGATCAGGGCATGATTACCGTTTATCTGACACAGGGCAGCAACGGTGTGTATAACAGTGGTAAAACAGCGGCGAAATATCAGTCATCGGACGGCGGTGAAACATGGAAATATATCGGGCAACTGGAAATTACCTCTTGAAATAAAGGTTATAGTGTGATAAAATTTATTAAATTTGAGAAAAAAAGACATTTTTGTGTCTTTTTTTTTGCGCAAAAGTAGCAAAATTTAATAATACGAAAGGAAATTAGGTGGCATTCATGAAAGCATTTTTAATTCTTGAAGATGGAACAGTGTTTAATGGAACGAGTATTGGTTCTACCCGCGAAGTAATCAGCGAGATTGTCTTCAACACATCAATGACAGGATATCTGGAGGTACTGACAGACCCTTCTTATGCAGGACAGGCAGTAACCATGACATATCCTTTAATTGGAAACTATGGCGTATGTTATAAAGATATGGAGTCTTTAAAAGCATGGCCGGATGGATATATTGTCCGAGAACTTTCCAGAATGCCGAGTAACTTCCGATGTGAAGACCCTATCCAGAAATTCCTTGCAGACAATGATATACCGGGTATCAGTGGAATCGATACCAGAGCGCTGACAAAGATTTTGCGTGAAAAAGGTACAATGAACGGTATGATTACGACAAATGAGAATTATAATCTTGATGAAGTTCTGCCAAAGATTAAGGCATACTCTGTAAAGGGCGTCGTTGATAAAGTAACATGTAAAGAAAAGAAAGTCCTGCCGGGCAAGGGATATAAGGTTGCGCTGATGGATTTTGGTGCAAAGAACAATATCGCAAAGTCCTTAAATTCAAGAGGCTGCGAAGTTACAATTTATCCGGCACGTACAACGGCAGAGGAAATCTTAAGCACGAATCCGGATGGAATCATGCTTTCTAACGGCCCTGGCGATCCAAAGGAATGTGAATTTGAAATTGCAGAAATTAAAAAACTCTATGACAGCAATGTCCCGATTTTTGCAATCTGTCTGGGACATCAGCTGATGGCACTTGCAACAGGTGCAGATACGCATAAATTAAAATACGGACACAGAGGTGCAAATCATCCGGTAAAGGATTTACAGACAGGAAAGGTTTACATTTCTTCACAGAATCACGGTTATGTCGTAGATGAAACGACACTTAATCCGGCAGTCGCAAAACCGGCTTTTGAAAATGTCAACGATAAGACCAATGAAGGTCTTGAATATATCGGAAAGAATATTTTTACTGTACAGTTCCATCCGGAAGCATGTGCAGGACCACAGGATACAGCGTATCTTTTTGACAGATTTATTGAGATGATGAAGAAGGAGGACTAAAAAATGCCAAAGAATCCGAATATTAAAAAAGTATTGGTAATTGGTTCAGGACCGATTATTATTGGACAGGCAGCTGAATTTGACTACGCAGGTACACAGGCTTGCCGTTCTTTAAAAGAGGAAGGAATCGAGGTTGTTTTAGTAAACTCCAATCCGGCAACCATTATGACAGACAAGGATATTGCTGATGAAGTTTATATCGAACCACTGACTGTTAAAGCGTTAGAGCAGATTATTTTAAAGGAAAAGCCGGACAGCATTCTTCCGACACTGGGCGGACAGGCAGGATTAAATCTTGCCATGGAAATTGCCGAAACGGACTTTTTGGAAGAACACAATGTGAAGTTAATCGGTACAACAGCGCTGACAATTAAGAAAGCGGAAGATCGTTTAATGTTTAAGGAAACCATGGAAAAAATCGGTGAACCTTGTGCGGCTTCCTTAGTTGTTAATAATGTAGAAGACGGTGAAGCATTTGCAGCTAAAATCGGTTATCCGGTTGTACTGCGTCCGGCATATACACTGGGCGGCAGCGGCGGCGGTATCGCACACAACGTTATGGAATTAAGGGAAATCCTTGAAAACGGTTTAAGACTTTCACGTGTCGGTGAAGTTTTAGTAGAACGCTGTATCGCAGGCTGGAAGGAAATCGAATACGAAGTAATGCGCGATGGTAACGGCAACTGCATTACTGTATGTAACATGGAAAATATTGACCCTGTCGGCGTGCATACCGGTGATAGTATCGTAGTTGCACCGTCACAGACACTTTCCGACAAAGAATATCAGATGCTTCGTACATCTGCTTTAAATATTATTGACGAACTGGGTATCACAGGCGGCTGTAACGTACAGTATGCCTTAAATCCGGACAGCTTTGAATACTGTGTAATCGAAGTAAATCCGCGTGTAAGCCGTTCTTCAGCACTGGCTTCCAAGGCAACCGGTTATCCGATTGCAAAGGTAGCAGCTAAGATTGCATTAGGCTACACACTGGATGAAATTAAGAATGCCATTACAGGAAAGACTTATGCAAGCTTTGAGCCGGCACTGGATTACTGTGTTGTAAAGATGCCGCGTCTTCCGTTTGATAAATTTATCTCTGCAAAGAGAACACTGACAACTCAGATGAAGGCAACCGGTGAAGTTATGAGTATTGCCAATAACTTTGAAGGCGGTCTGATGAAGGCAATCCGTTCTCTGGAGCAGCACGTTGACAGCCTGATGTCGTATGACTTTACAAAGCTGACAGACGAAGAACTTTTAGAAGAGTTGGCTGTTGTTGATGACAGAAGAATCTGGAAGATTGCAGAAGGTTTAAGAAGACATATTCCGGCAGCCAAGATGCATGAGATTTCAAAGATTGACTTATGGTTTATTGATAAATTACAGATTATTGTCGATATGGAAAATGCTTTAAAGAGAGGTCCTTTAACAAAAGAACTGCTCACAGAAGCAAAGAGAATCGAATTCCCGGATAACGTTATCGGTGAACTGACAGGAAAGACAGAAGCAGAGGTTAAGGCACTGCGTGACGAATATGGAATTCATGCGGCATTTAAGATGGTTGATACCTGTGCGGCAGAATTTGCGGCAGAAACACCGTATTATTATTCAGTATTCGGCAGTGAAAATGAAGCGGTTGAAACAAAGGATAAGAAGAAGGTACTCGTATTAGGCTCCGGTCCAATCCGTATCGGTCAGGGTATTGAATTTGACTTCTGTTCTGTGCACTGTACATGGTCTTTCAAGAAGGAAGGCTATGAAACGATTATTGTAAACAACAACCCTGAAACAGTTTCAACGGACTTTGATATTGCCGATAAGCTGTATTTTGAGCCGCTGACACCGGAAGATGTCCAGAATATTGTTGATTTTGAAAAGCCGGACGGCGCTGTTGTGCAGTTTGGCGGTCAGACAGCAATTAAGCTGACAGAAAGCCTGATGAAGATGGGCGTGCCGATTTTCGGTACAAAGGCTGAAGATGTCGATGCTGCGGAAGACAGAGAGTTATTCGACGAAATCTTAGAGCAGTGCGGTATTCCAAGAGCCAAGGGTCAGACCGTATTTACCGTAGAAGAAGCATTAAAGGCAGCCAATGAATTAGGCTATCCGGTACTTGTAAGACCTTCTTACGTGCTCGGCGGACAGGGCATGCAGATTGCCGTATCCGATGAAGACGTTGTTGAATTTATGAATATCATCAACAGAATTAAGCAGGATCACCCGATTCTTGTTGATAAGTACCTTATGGGTAAGGAAATTGAAGTTGATGCGGTATGCGATGGTGAAAATATCCTGATTCCGGGTATTATGGAACATATCGAAAGAGCCGGTATTCACTCAGGTGACAGTATTTCCGTATATCCGGCGAAGTCACTGACACCTAGAATTACGGATATGATTGTTGATTATACAGAAAAGCTGGCACGTTCCCTGCATGTAAAGGGTATGATTAACATTCAGTTTATCGTATACAATGATCAGGTTTATGTCATTGAAGTCAATCCGCGTTCAAGCCGTACTGTACCGTATATCAGCAAGGTAACCGGTATTCCGATTGTACAGCTTGCAACAAAGGTTATTACAGGAAGTAAAATTACAGATTTAGGATATGAACCGGGCTTACAGAAGAAGTCAGATTACTATGCAATCAAGATGCCGGTGTTCTCCTTTGAAAAAATCAGAGGCGCAGATATCAGCCTCGGACCGGAAATGAAGTCTACAGGTGAGTGCCTTGGTATTTCAAAAGACTTTGATGAGGCATTGTATAAGGCATTCCAGGGTGCAGGAATCAATCTTCCGAAGCATAAGCAGATTATCATGACACTCTGCGATGCAGATAAGGAAGATGGTGTGGATATTGCACAACGTTTTGAAAAGCTGGGCTATAAGATTTACGCTTCCCGCGGTACAGCCAAAGTATTAAAGGAGCATGGTGTCAATGCAATTCAGGTCAACAAGATTGGTCAGGAAGCACCGACACTCTTAGATTTAATCTTAGAGCATAAGATTGACCTTGTAATCGATACACCGGAAAATGGTATCGAAAGAGCCGGCGACGGCTTCTTAATCAGACGTTATGCGATTGAAACAGGTGTACACTGCCTGACAAGCCTTGATACAGCGCACGCGCTGATTTCAAGTTTAGAGCATGCGTTTAACAATAAAGACCTTACAATTGTCGATATTGCAACGATTGATAACAGAAAGTAGATACTAGGGGTAGTTGCCCCGGTATCATAAAAATAAAGTACCCGGCAGAGGAGATTTTAAAAATTTCTTTTGCCGGGTGTTTTTTATTTGCGCAGGATATACGTACAAGCAGTCATATGCGTGAAACGGCGTTGCATTTTCAAGGTGAATATGATACAATTTAAACAGTATTTTGTTCCTGTACAGATACAGGAAACGACATTTTGCAGGGAAGGAACAAGAACAATGGATGCAAGACGGGCACAGGATATATTAAGACATATTATTAATGATGAAGATTACGGCGCAGCGATGTTAGATAAGATCTCAGTTACTGAAAGTATTGAAGTGCTGACCAAGATGCTGCCGGATTGTGTGGCAACGGCACAGAATGATAACAATATCAATGATGCGGGATTTTTCAGCCAGATGATTCATAACTACTATCCGCTGATACTGGATAAAATTAAGAATGCAGAGCATTTATGGGTGGTTTACAGTGACAACACCGGCTATCCGTACATGATTGACGGTGATTTGTTCGTATTATATGATTATGCAAATCATGCGGAGCTTGAAAAGAAACTGAATACAGCAGGGTATCAGGTGGCACTGGAAAGTGTGACACCGACAGATTTCCGAAATGAAGTGGCGCATATGTACCGCAACGGCTATGAAAAAATCCGCTTTACAGACGGAAAGGGCGAACCGTTTGTTGTTGCCAAGGAAGATTTATACAGCTTTGAGGATTTCTTCAATGAAGAATACATGACCAATCCGGGGCTGCAGCGTGCAATGATTGAATTTTTCCAGGAATTCCGTAAAAATACGGCAGCAGATGCAGGGCGTGAGGAGATTTTAAAGAAGCGTGAAGATGCGATGATCCGCACAATGGTACACGCAGAATATATGGTTCCTTGTATCAAAGAGGAAACAGAAGACATGGTTGAGATTTCACATCCGTTTATTGATTTGACAGACCGGATTCAGGATAAGGAAGAAGGCGAGCGTGTGATTGCCATTCCAGCATTCACGGACGGTTTTGAAATGGATAAGTGCTACGAAGGACATCATGAGAATATGCTTTATCAGTATGACGAACTGGTAAATCTCGTGGAAGAACTCGGTGCATCCGGTGTTATCATAAACTGTCTGGGTATCAGCTACTATATGAAGCTGGAACTGATGCGGAAAATTAATATGTAAGATACCAGGGGATAAGAAAGCCGCCGCAGGCACATATTTCATTATAAATATGTGCCTGCAGCGGCTTTTTGTCTGACGGGGGATAAAATAGCCCTGTTTGACCGTCTTATTTTAAAAAGTCCTGACGCATCGGATTAAAGACGTCGACCAGCTTGCCGTCTTCAAGGGCAGTAACACCGTGTTCGACGTTGGAAGGCATATAGACGCTGTCGCCTTTTTTCACAACCTTGGTCTCACCGCCGATTGTAAATTCAAAGCTGCCTTCTGCCACGTAAGTAATCTGCAAATGTTCATGGTGGTGGAAATTTCCTTTAGAGCCTTTTTTAAATGTAATTTCACACATCATCAGTTCGTCGGAATAACATAAAATTTTTCTGGTAACACCCGGTTCGCAGTCGGTCGGTGTTACATCTGCATTAAAACGAAACATACTTAACTCCATTCTGAGAACGCAAATTTGTCAGTAATCTGCGGCGTTCACGGCACAAATTACTATTACTTCAATGTACTACAAAATAAGTGGTTTGACAAGAGGATTGCGGGGTTATTATAATAAATGGGAAACACAAAAAAGCTATGCTGGCAGGCATTAAAATGCCTGTGGAATGGAGAATAATATGTATAAATTGTATTATATATGGCTGGTGCCTGCGGTATTTTGTCTGGTTTATTATGTCTGCTGTGTGGCATATGCGGGCTTTGCATCATCTTTTATTACGATATGGCCGGTAACGGCAGTCTTTTTTGCAGGGATTTTTGCGGTGCGTTATGCACAGAATAAAGGTATTCTTATACTTCCAATGTGGATAAATGTGTTGTCTGCGGCAGGTTTATTAATACTTATCAGCTCATTTTGTCTGGTTCAGGCATTAATAACCGTGCAGATGAAGCAGAAACCGGAACCGGACTGTGAATATCTGCTGATTTTAGGCTGCCGCGTGCGGGGACTCGAAATTACAAAATCACTCCGCTACAGACTTGATGCGGCACTGGCATATCTGGAACAGAATGAAAAACATAGTAAAGATAATATTCAAAACAAAACGATACGTATTATCGTATCGGGCGGTCAGGGACCGGGAGAGGATATATCCGAAGCACAGGCGATGAAAGACTATCTGTGCGCACATGGCATAGAAGCTTCACGGATTTTTATGGAAGCCCAGTCCACGGATACGGAAAAAAACATTGCCTATTCGGCACGTTTTATTCCAGATAAAAATGCGAAAATCGGGGTGGTTTCCAATGACTTTCATCTGTTCCGTGCCAGAATGCTTGTCCGTGCGAAGGGGTTTCACAATGTCAGCACGATTGCGGCGCGGTCAGATGAAGTATTGTTTTTAAATTACAGAGTACGCGAATATTTCGGTGTATTAAAAGATTTATTTGGTGTAAAATTCTTTCACTTTATCGGAGAATAACAGACCCTTTGTGTAGCCGTCATGGTATAAGGCTTTGATTTTCTCCTTGTCTTTTTCCAGACGTGAAAAGCCGTCGGTGTTATCCGGACGGATTACAATGACCTTCTTTTCCTTTTCAAGCTGTTCGAGCTTCTTTAAAGAACGGTTGTAGCAGTCAGCACGGGAAAGGAGGTCTTTTCCGAGTTCCGGATACTTCCAGAAAGCATGCGCCAGAGCCTTTGTGGTGGCGCCGGTTTTCTTTTTGGATCCCTTCTGGGTTAAGACGACAACAACGCGGTCACAGCCGTCTGCGAAAGCCCGCTCATACGGAATCGAATCGCTCAATCCGCCGTCTAAGTACGGAGTATCATTTAAGTAAATATATGGGAAAAGGGCAGGGAGCGCACACGTTGCCTGAAGCAGCTTGTTGGTGCGGTCCTCGGTTGTATAGCGCATATATTCCGGTTTTCCGGTTAAAACATTGGTAACGACTGCGTAAAATTCGCCGCCCCACGCATTAAAGGTATCGTAGTCAAACGGAACCAGTTTATTCGGAATCGTGTCATAGGCAAATTCCAGTCCATAGACACTTCGGTTTGTCTTATCGGTCATATTGTGCATACTCATGTAGCGTTTATCGTCACGGTAATCTAAAAGAATCTGTAAATTTCTTCTTTTTTGTCTGGAAGCGTAGGAAACACCGTAGGCTGCACCGGCAGATACACCAATCATATAATCCGGCATAATATCCCGATCTAAAAATGCATCCATAACACCGCAGGAAAAAATTGTGCGGAATGCGCCGCCCTCAAATACAATTCCAGTTTTCATAATTGTCCTCATTTCTAAATGAATTTATTGTAATGTTTTTTACCATCAGGCTGTAATTCCTGAAATTACAGTAACATTTTAGTACATTTGATGTGAAATTTCCATATGAAAATACAGATAAATATGATATGATGATGTAAAAGTTGAAAGAATGAGGAAACTATGACACAGGAGATAAGGACACGCCTGCTTTTGATGGCAGATGCACAGTACGGGAGTTTTTCCAAAAGTCTGATTCCCGAATGTAAGCCGCTGTTAGGTGTGCGGCTTCCGGCACTTAGAAAAATGGCGCAGGAATTTGTAAAAAATAAAGAATGGAAAGAACTCGTACAAACAGACGGCGCAGACGATGTTTATTTTGAAGAAGCTATGCTGCGCGGTATGCTGATCGGTTACGGCACGGCAAAAGAGCAGGACAATGAAGAAGCAATGCGGATGTTTGATAAATTTGTGCCGTTTGTTGATAACTGGTCGGTGTGCGACAGCTTTTGTAACAGCATGACAATTGTTTCGGCATACCGGGAAGAATGGTGGGAACATTTACAATCCTTTTTAGCTTCCCAAAAAGAATTTGAAGTGCGCCTGTCTTTGGTCTTATTGCTGTCGCAGTTTTTAAAATGGGACGATGCGGGCAGAAAAATCCCCCGCAGGCGCGTGATTACAGAGGCGGATATTATGCAGAATATTGCATGGAAATCAAAAAAACAGGCACAGAATGACAGCCCGGAGGATTCAGGCAATCCATATTTGGAAAAAATTTTTTCAGTGCTTGACAGACCGTTTACACAGGGGTATTATGCACAAATGGCGGCGGCGTGGCTGACGGCGGAATGTTTTGTCATGTTTCCGGCACAGACCATGCGGTTTCTTATAAAATCCGGCATGGATGATTTTACATATAATAAGGCACTGTCTAAAATATGTGAATCCAGAAATCCGGCGCCGGAAGTAAAGGCACGGATAAAGAGCATGAAAAGATGATGTAAAAAGGAAATGGAGAAAAAGATGAGTACATCAACGACAAAAACAAAAGAAATGGGAAAAACGGCAATGTTTGTGGCAATTATTCTTGCAATGTCGTTTGTGCCGTATTTAGGCTATATCCCGCTGGGATTTATGAATGCAACAATTATTCACATTCCGGTTATTATCGGAGCGATACTGTTAGGACCGGCGCGCGGTGCATTTTTAGGCGGTATTTTCGGACTAACCAGCATGATTAACAACACATTTAACCCGAACCTGACTTCTTTCGTATTTTCACCGTTTTACAGCATTGGAAATGTGCATGGAAATTTTAAGAGTCTGATGATCTGCTTTGTGCCGCGAATTCTGATTGGCGTTGTGGCATATTATGTATATACAGGGATTGTAAAGCTTGTAAAGAAGAAGAAAAACGACGGAAAAGGCAGTGCTGCTGCACTGGCGGCAGCCGGTGCGGCAGGAGCGCTTACGAATACACTGCTTGTTATGAACGGCATTTACTTTTTGTTTGGAAGCAGTTATGCCAATGCAAAGGGAATTGCCACAGATGCCCTGTACGGTGTGATTCTTGGTGTGATTGGAACACAGGGCGTACCGGAAGCGATTGTGGCGGCGGTGCTGACTGCGGCAATCGGAAAAGCACTGCTTCATATCAGACGGTAACAGAAATGTTGATATTTTAAGAAATAAAACAAAAGGAAAAGAAAATGAAAAGACAAAATCAAAAAGGCATGATTCTTGCGATTGATATGGGGAATACTAATATTGTAATCGGCTGTGTAGACGATGAAAAGATTTATTTTGAAGAACGGCTCTGTACGGATTATTCAAAGACGGAATTAGAGTATGCAATCGGTTTTAAGACCGTTTTGGAGTTATATAATATTGAAAGTGAACAGATTCACGGTGCAATCATTTCATCGGTCGTACCGCATCTTGTAAACGTTATCAAGTCGGCAGTTGAAAAAATCATCGGCATTACGCCGTTAATTGTAGGACCGGGTGTGAAGACGGGAGTAAATCTGTTAATGGATCAGCCAAAGCAGGTCGGTACGGATATGGTTGTAGATGCAGTTGCGGCTATTCACGAATATGGTGCACCGGTGCTGATTATTGATGTGGGAACGGCAACGACCATCAGTGCGGTTGACGACAAGAAAAATTATGTGGGAGGTGCGATTCTTCCGGGTATCCGCGTATCGGTGGATTCACTGGTATCCCGGACAGCACAGCTTCCGCGAATCAGTCTGGAAGCTCCAAAATCCGTGATTGGAAAGAATACGATTGCGTGTATGCAGAGCGGTGCGGTTTACGGGAATGCAAGCTGTATCGACGGCATGGTTGACAGAATCCGTGAAGAACTGTGCAAAATGACGGGTGCAGAACAGGAACAGGTCAAAGTCATTGCAACCGGCGGACTGGCAAGGGTGATCGTGCCATACTGCCACAATGAAATTATATTAGATGATAAACTGCTTTTAAAAGGTTTAAAAATCATTTACGATAAAAATGTGGAATAGGAGAGGACTATGTTAAAAGGGAAAAACGTACTGCTTGGCGTAACCGGCAGTATTGCAGCGTATAAAATTGCGACACTTGCCAGCAGCTTAAAAAAGCTGGAATGTAATGTAGATGTCATGATGACACAGAATGCGACCAATTTTATTAATCCGATTACATTTGAATCTTTAACCGGTAATAAATGTGTTGTCGATACATTTGACAGAAATTTCCAGTTTCAGGTAGAGCATGTATCCCTTGCAAAAAAGGCGGATATTGTGATGATTGCACCGGCGAGTGCCAACGTGATTGGCAAGCTGGCATCGGGAATTGCAGATGATATGCTGACAACGACATTTATGGCGTGTACATGTAAAAAAATTGTCGTTCCGGCAATGAATACCAACATGTATTACAATCCGATTCTACAGGATAATATTGCAAAGTTAAGAAGGTTTGGCATCGAAGTGTTAGAACCGGCAAGCGGGTATCTTGCGTGCGGTGATACAGGTGCGGGAAAAATGCCGGAGCCGTCTGAACTGCTTGAATACATTTTACGCGATATTGCCCTGACAAAGGATATGAAAGGATACCGCGGGTGCATTACCGCAGGTCCGACACAGGAAGCAATTGACCCGGTGCGCTACATTTCCAACCATTCAACAGGGAAAATGGGATATGC
>OGUB01000504.1_pt1 | contig 11369 bp, 4 predicted proteins | sample 1573721 | NCBI WGS metagenome assembly OGUB01 (sample SAMEA2581904, study PRJEB24529) | metagenome | biome: Human gut stool | place: China | collected 2011 | reverse complement strand
CACTGAAGAAAACTTTGGAAGAAGCTGGAGCTGAAGTTGAGCTTAAATAATATTAAGCCTGATTATCAGGTAATTCGGTTAGGAATCCTCTAGACGAGGATTCTTAACCTTTTTGTGTCTATATTATTATTAAGTTCTACAAATAAATTATCAGATGTCTTCAAATACAGAAAACAAAAGAGTAAATTTTGCTTCCATCAAGAATCCGATGAAGTATCCGGATTTCCTGGAAGTGCAATTGAAGTCATTCCAAGACTTTTTACAACTGGATACCCCACCCGAAAAACGAAAGAACGACGGGCTGTATAAAGTATTTGCTGAAAACTTCCCTATCGCTGATACACGTAACAACTTTGTCCTTGAGTTTTTGGACTACTACATTGATCCCCCTCACTATACAATAGATGATTGTCTAGAGCGTGGGCTCACTTATAGTGTACCTTTGAAAGCTAAATTGAAGCTTTATTGTACAGATCCCGATCATGAGGATTTTGATACTGTTATTCAAGATGTTTATTTGGGTCCTATTCCTTATATGACGCCGAAGGGAACCTTCGTGATTAACGGTGCTGAACGTGTTGTTGTTTCTCAGCTGCATCGTTCTCCGGGTGTATTCTTTGGACAGAGTGTACATGCTAACGGTACAAAACTATATTCCGCACGTATTATCCCATTCAAGGGCTCATGGATTGAATTCGCTACAGACATTAACAATGTGATGTATGCTTATATCGACCGTAAGAAAAAATTGCCTGTTACTACTCTGTTGAGAGCTGTCGGCTTTGAAAATGATAAAGATATTCTCGAAATATTTAATTTGGCTGAAGAAGTTAAAGTCAATAAGGCCAATTTAAAGAAGGTTGTAGGAAGAAAACTTGCTGCGCGTGTCTTGAAGACATGGACAGAGGATTTTGTAGATGAAGACACCGGTGAAGTTGTTTCTATTGAACGTAATGAGGTTATCATTGACCGTGAAACTGTGCTTGAAGCAGAGCATGTAGATGAAATTATCGACTCAGGCGTTCAGAATATCCTTGTTCATAAGGAAGAAGCTAATTCATCAGATTATTCTATTATATTTAATACGCTTCAGAAAGACCCGAGTAACTCAGAAAAAGAGGCTGTGCTTTATATCTATCGTCAGTTGCGTAATGCAGATCCTGCTGATGATGCCAGTGCTCGTGAGGTTATCAATAACCTGTTCTTCTCTGAAAAAAGATATGACCTTGGCGAAGTAGGCCGTTACAGAATCAACAAGAAGTTGGGGCTGACTACGGATATGGATGTGAAGGTATTGACAAAACAAGATATTATCGAGATCATCAAGTATCTGATTGAGCTGATTAACTCTAAGGCTGATGTTGATGATATTGACCACTTGAGTAATCGTCGTGTGCGTACAGTGGGAGAACAGTTGTCCAATCAGTTTGCTATCGGATTGGCTCGTATGTCTCGTACTATTCGTGAACGTATGAATGTACGTGACAATGAAGTATTTACTCCGATTGATTTGATTAATGCGAAGACTATTTCTTCTGTTATCAATTCATTCTTCGGTACAAATGCATTATCACAATTCATGGACCAAACCAATCCGTTGGCTGAAATTACTCACAAACGTCGTTTGTCTGCGTTAGGTCCCGGTGGTTTGTCGCGTGAACGTGCCGGTTTCGAGGTGCGTGACGTACACTATACTCACTATGGTCGTTTGTGTCCGATTGAAACCCCTGAAGGTCCTAATATCGGTTTGATTTCTTCTTTGTGCGTTTATGCTAAAATTAATGAACTTGGTTTCATTTCTACTCCTTATCGTAAGGTAGCTGATAGTAAGGTGGATATTTCTGATGAAGGAATTGAATACTTGACTGCAGAAGAAGAAGAAGATAAGATTATTGCTCAGGGTAATGCACCTTTGGATGATGAAGGTAAGTTTGTTCGTGACAAGGTTAAGGCTCGTCGCGATGCCGATTATCCGGTTGTTACTCCTGATCAGGTAGAGTTGATGGATGTATCTCCTCAACAGATTGCTTCTATTGCGGCATCTTTGATTCCGTTCTTGGAACATGATGATGCTAACCGTGCATTGATGGGTTCTAACATGATGCGCCAGGCAGTTCCTTTGTTGCGTACAGAGGCTCCTATTGTAGGTACAGGTATCGAAAAGCAATTGGTTGAAGATTCTCGTACTCAGATTGCTGCTGAAGGTGATGGTGTGATTGAATATGTAGATGCAACCACTATCCGGATTTTGTATGACAGAACGGAAGATGAGGAATTTGTCAGCTTCGAACCTGCTTTGAAAGAATATAGAATTCCTAAATTCCGTAAGACTAACCAAAGCATGACTATTGACCTTCGTCCTATTTGTGATAAGGGTCAGCGTGTAAAGAAAGGTGATATTCTGACGGAAGGTTATTCAACACAAGGTGGTGAGTTGGCATTGGGTAAGAACCTGTTGGTTGCTTATATGCCTTGGAAGGGATATAACTATGAGGATGCTATTGTATTGAATGAACGCGTTGTACGTGAAGACTTATTGACTTCTGTACACGTGGATGAATATATATTGGAAGTGCGCGAAACGAAGCGCGGTATGGAAGAATTGACTTCTGATATTCCTAACGTGAGTGAAGAAGCAACTAAGGATTTGGATGAGAACGGTATTGTACGTGTCGGTGCTCGTATTGAACCGGGTGATATTTTGATTGGTAAGATTACTCCGAAAGGTGAATCAGATCCTTCTCCTGAAGAAAAATTGCTTCGCGCTATCTTTGGTGACAAAGCCGGTGATGTAAAGGATGCTTCATTGAAAGCTTCTCCTTCATTGCGTGGTGTCGTTATTGACAAGAAGTTGTTCTCTCGCGTTGTGAAAACCAGAAGTGAAAAGAATGCCGACAAAGCTATTTTGCCGAAACTGAATGATGAATTTGAAGAAAAGGCAGCTAAGCTGAAGGATATCTTAATTGATAAATTGTTGGTATTAACTAATGGTAAAGTCTCTCAGGGTGTAAAAGATTACTTGGGAACCGAAGTTATCGCTAAGGGCGCTAAGTTTACAAAACGCGACCTTGAGTCATTGGATTATACAGTGATTCAGTTGAGCAGGTGGACAGCGGATGCTCACAAGAACGATATGATTCGTGACTTGGTAATGAACTACCTGAAGAAATATAAAGAACTGGATGCCGAACTGAAACGTAAGAAGTTTGCAATCACAATAGGTGATGAATTGCCTTCAGGTATTATTCAGATGGCTAAAGTTTATATTGCTAAGAAACGTAAGATTGGTGTGGGTGATAAGATGGCAGGTCGTCACGGTAATAAGGGTATTGTATCTCGTGTTGTCCGTCAGGAGGATATGCCGTTCTTGGCTGATGGTACTCCGGTAGATATCGTATTGAATCCGTTGGGTGTGCCCTCTCGTATGAACATTGGTCAGATTTTTGAAGCTGTATTAGGCCGTGCCGGAAAAGAATTGGGCGTGAAATTTGCTACTCCTATTTTCGATGGTGCATCTATGGATGACTTAAATGAATGGACGGATAAAGCCGGATTGCCTCGTTACTGTAAGACGTATCTTTGTGATGGTGGTACCGGTGAACGCTTTGACCAACCGGCAACGGTAGGTGTGACCTATATGTTGAAGTTAGGCCACATGGTTGAAGACAAGATGCACGCACGTTCTATCGGTCCGTACTCTCTTATTACTCAGCAACCGCTTGGTGGTAAGGCTCAGTTCGGTGGTCAGCGTTTCGGAGAAATGGAAGTTTGGGCGCTCGAAGCATTCGGCGCAGCGCATATCTTGCAGGAAATCCTGACTATTAAGTCTGATGACGTTGTTGGACGTTCTAAGGCTTACGAGGCTATTGTAAAAGGTGAACCGATGCCTACTCCGGGCATTCCTGAATCTCTGAATGTATTGTTACATGAATTGAGAGGATTGGGATTGAGTATCAACCTTGAATAATAAAAATATAACTCTTTACAATATAAACAAGAAAGTATGGCTTTTAGAAAAGAAACGAAGATAAAGAGTAATTTCTCGAAAATCTCAATTGGTTTGGCTTCACCTGAAGAAATCCTTGAGAATTCGAGTGGTGAGGTGTTGAAGCCCGAAACCATCAACTACCGTACCTACAAACCCGAACGTGACGGTTTGTTCTGCGAACGCATCTTCGGTCCGGTAAAAGACTATGAATGTCATTGCGGTAAGTACAAACGTATTCGTTATAAAGGAATCGTTTGTGACCGTTGCGGTGTTGAAGTGACAGAAAAGAAAGTTCGTCGTGAACGTATGGGGCATATCCAGCTGGTAGTGCCTGTGGCACACATTTGGTATTTCCGTTCATTGCCGAACAAAATCGGTTACTTGTTGGGATTGCCTACCAAGAAACTTGATTCTATTATTTACTATGAACGTTATGTCGTAATTCAGCCGGGTGCTGCCGCTGAAGAAGGCGTAAATGAATATGATTTGCTTTCGGAAGAGGAATATCTGGATTTGCTGGAAAAACTTCCGAGAGAAAATCAATATCTGGAAGATACAGATCCTAACAAGTTTATTGCTAAGATGGGAGCTGAAGCCATCTATGATTTGTTGGCTAAACTTGATTTGGATGCACTTTCTTATGAATTGCGTCACAAGGCAAGCAACGACTCTTCACAACAGCGCAAGAATGAAGCATTGAAACGCTTGCAGGTCGTTGAATCGTTCCGTGCATCTCGCGGACGCAATAAACCTGAATGGATGATTGTACGTATTGTTCCGGTGATTCCGCCCGAACTTCGTCCGTTGGTTCCGTTGGATGGTGGTCGTTTTGCAACTTCAGACTTGAATGATTTGTATCGTCGTGTGATTATTCGTAACAACCGTCTGAAGAGACTGATTGAAATCAAGGCTCCTGAAGTAATCTTACGCAACGAAAAACGTATGTTGCAGGAAGCTGTCGATTCATTGTTCGATAACTCACGTAAGTCAAGTGCTGTAAAAACAGATGCAAACCGTCCGTTGAAATCACTGTCTGATAGTTTGAAAGGTAAGCAAGGACGTTTCCGTCAGAACCTGTTGGGTAAGCGTGTTGACTACTCAGCCCGTTCGGTAATTGTCGTTGGTCCTGAATTGAAAATGGGAGAATGCGGTATTCCTAAATTGATGGCTGCCGAACTTTACAAGCCGTTTATTATCCGTAAATTGATAGAACGCGGTATTGTGAAGACTGTTAAGTCTGCCAAGAAGATAGTAGACCGCAAAGAACCTGTTATTTGGGATATCTTGGAGCATGTCATGAAAGGACATCCGGTATTACTCAACCGTGCGCCGACATTGCACCGTTTGGGTATTCAGGCATTCCAACCCCATATGATTGAAGGTAAGGCTATCCAATTACACCCATTGGCATGTACTGCGTTCAATGCCGACTTTGACGGTGACCAAATGGCTGTTCACTTGCCTTTGAGTAATGAGGCTATATTGGAAGCTCAGATGTTGATGCTTCAGGCACATAATATTTTGAATCCAGCTAACGGCGCACCTATTACTGTACCCGCACAGGATATGGTACTTGGTTTGTATTATATTACAAAACTGAGAAAAGGTGCGAAGGGTGAGGGACTGACATTCTATGGACCGGAAGAAGCTTTGATTGCTTATAATGAAGGAAAGGTAGATATTCATGCTATCATCAATGTTGTTGTAAAAGACCTGGATAAGGATGGCAACATTGTAGATGTGATGATGAAAGAAACTTCTGTAGGTCGTGTGATTGTAAATGAAATCGTTCCGGCTGAAGTAGGTTATCTGAATACCATTATTTCTAAAAAGTCTTTGCGCGACATCATTAGTGATGTTATTAAGGCTGTGGGTGTTGCTCGTGCTTGTGAATTCTTGGACGGTATTAAGAACTTAGGTTACCACATGGCGTTCAAGGGTGGTTTGTCATTCAACTTGGGTGATATTATTATTCCGAAGGAAAAAGAAGAACTGGTAAAACGCGGTAACGAAGAAGTTGAGCAAATCATGATGAACTATAATATGGGTTTCATCACTGATAATGAACGTTACAACCAGGTTATTGATACATGGACTCATGTCAACAGCGATTTGTCTGACATCCTTTATAAGACTATTAAAAATGATGACCAAGGTTTCAACTCAGTATTTATGATGCTTGATTCCGGTGCTCGTGGTTCTAAGGAACAGATTCGTCAGTTGTCAGGTATGCGTGGTTTGATGGCTAAGCCGCAAAAGGCCGGTGCTGAAGGTGCTCAGATTATTGAAAACCCGATTCTTTCAAACTTTAAGGAAGGTTTGTCGGTATTGGAGTACTTTATCTCTACCCACGGTGCTCGTAAAGGTTTGGCGGATACTGCTTTGAAGACTGCCGATGCCGGATACTTGACTCGTCGTCTTGTAGACGTATCGCATGATGTGATTATTAATGAAGAAGACTGTGGAACACTGCGCGGTTTGGTTTGTACTGCTTTGAAAAATAACGATGAAGTTATTGCCACTCTGTATGAACGTATCCTCGGACGTGTTTCTGTACATGATATTATTCATCCTACCACCGGTAAGTTGATTGTTGCCGGAGGTGAAGAAATTACTGAGGATATCGCACAGGAAATTGAAGATTCTCCGATTGAAAGTGTAGAAATCCGTTCTGTATTGACTTGCGAATCGAAGAAAGGCGTATGTGCCAAGTGTTACGGACGTAACCTTGCTTCCAGCCGTATGGTTCAAAAGGGAGAAGCTGTCGGTGTCATTGCTGCACAGTCTATCGGTGAGCCGGGTACTCAGTTGACGTTGCGTACTTTCCATGCCGGTGGTATTGCCGGTAACATGGCTGCCAATGCAAGTATTGTTGCCAAAAACAATGCTCGTCTGGAATTTGAGGAACTTCGTACTGTTGATACAGTAGATGAAACTACCGGTGAAGCTGTGAAAGTAGTAGTAGGTCGTTTGGCCGAGGTTCGCTTTATTGATGTAAATACCGGTATCATTTTATCAACTCATAATGTTCCTTACGGTTCTAAATTGTATGCTGCTGACGGTGATGTGGTTGAGAAGGGTAAACTGATTGCTAAATGGGACCCGTTCAACGCTGTTATTATAACTGAAGCAACCGGTAAGATTGAGTTCGAGAGTATGGTTGAGAATGTAACTTATAAGGTAGAATCGGATGAAGCTACCGGTTTGCGTGAAATCATCATTATCGAATCTAAGGATAAGACAAAAGTACCTTCTGCTCATATTACGACAGAAGATGGTAACTTGATACGTACTTATAACTTCCCTGTGGGTGGACACGTTGTTATTGAAAACAATCAATCGGTAAAGGCCGGTGACATCCTTGTGAAGATTCCGCGCGCTGTTGGTAAAGCTGGTGATATCACCGGTGGTTTGCCTCGTGTTACAGAATTGTTTGAGGCACGTAACCCGTCCAACCCTGCTGTGGTTTCTGAAATCGATGGTGAAGTTACCATGGGTAAGATTAAACGTGGTAACCGTGAAATCATTGTAACATCTAAGACCGGTGAAGTGAAGAAGTACTTGGTTAATCTTTCTAAGCAGATTCTTGTTCAGGAGAACGACTATGTACGCGCCGGAACTCCGCTGTCTGATGGTGCGATTACTCCTGCCGACATCTTGGCCATTAAAGGTCCTACGGCTGTACAGGAATATATCGTAAACGAGGTACAGGATGTTTACCGTCTGCAAGGTGTGAAGATTAATGATAAGCACTTTGAGATTATCGTTCGTCAAATGATGCGTAAAGTTGAAATTGATGAACCGGGTGATACCCGCTTCTTGGAACAGCAAGTGGTAGATAAGCAAGACTTCATGGAAGAAAATGACCGTATTTGGGGTAAGAAGGTGGTTGTTGATGCCGGAGATTCTCAGAACTTGCAACCGGGTCAGATTGTAACAGCCCGTCAGTTGCGTGATGAGAACAGTATGTTGAAGCGTCGTGACTTGAAACCCGTTGAAGTGCGTGATGCTATTCCTGCAACATCTACTCAGATTCTGCAAGGTATTACTCGCGCTGCTTTGGGAACTTCAAGCTTCATGTCTGCTGCATCATTCCAGGAAACAACCAAGGTTCTGAATGAAGCTGCTATTAATGGTAAAGTAGATAGATTGGAAGGTATGAAGGAAAATGTGATTTGCGGTCACTTGATCCCTGCCGGTACCGGACAGCGTGAATTTGAAAAGATTGTTGTTGGTTCGAAAGAAGAATACGATCGCATCTTGGCAAATCGCAAAAATGTACTTGACTATAGTGAAGTAGAATAATACAATTCATTAAGACTTTAAATAGAAGGTCGGTTTTCCTAATGGGAGACCGACCTTTTTATTGTTCACCCGGCATGGGTATACCCTCCTGACTTCATCACTTTTCCCTACCATTACATAGCGGAAAAATGGAGTGACGCAAGTATGCTCTTGTCTCAATCAGGATGAAAGGAACCAGCATTCACACTCGCTACCTCGGTCAGCACATTGAGCCGGAAGCGGCAGCGGGAGGTGAGAAAAGCGGTTACTTCCTGTATCAGGGAGCATGGCGTCGTCTTCTTGACAGCATCTTTCGAGGATTCTGATTCTACTGCCTCTTCAATGTTTTTCGAAGATATCTTCCCGGCTTTCTTTCAATATGCTTCCGGGGAAGATTGTTTTGAGAGTGATGAATACATTCATGAGGCACTTTTTGAGATTGGGCGAATTACAAATATACAACATAAAAAAGCGTTTGTCTAGAAGAGGAGGCAAACAAATCAAATTCCGGTACAGGATATGACGGAATCTGACACAATGACATATATATGTGTAGGCTTATGCGTACGTCCGTGTAGCCCGATGCATATATACGTGTGGGCTTACACATATATAGGTACAGGCTTGTGCCACTGTATGTGTCAAAAAGACCTTGATGTCTTTTAAAAAGATCGGGAAGTTTCTTACAAACTTCACCACCTTTTAAAAAAAGCCCGGTATGTTTTTTATGTAAGGGCAGATGGGATTACCTTTCATCAAATTGGTCATTCCTTCTTTTCCGTTCATCCTTACATTTTAATCAAAACGTGCGGACAACCGCCGGCTAATAATGAAAGGGTATCCCTTCACTCCCATTTCAGTCACACTTCCCAAGCCGTTTTCAAATCTGCCTTCAGCATTTTTTTCACCGAAAGATGTTTTAAAATGAAAGGAGGCTGAAAAGACAACACGGCATGTTCATTCACCACCGGAACTCCCATTAACAGGACGTTTTGGCGGTTAATGAAAGGAGGAAACATATTTCCGCTTGTGGATGAAAAATACAGTTGGTTTTGTGGATTTGTCATTGTATGACAAACCACGTATAGGAAAAGTCGAGAGCCGGCATTGCTCCGATACTAGCCACGGACTTTTGTAGCTGATTTCTTTTCCACATTTATATGTTTGCGTAATTTTCCTTAATGGTAAGTTAACACCAACAAGCCTTCTATGCGATAGCAGCAATAAATCAACTGCACAAAGGAAGTCAAGCGAAATCATACGGCATTGGCAAGCCGGTCTTCACTAAATAGAAATGACATTCCGAATCATTCGTAAATCATATTTTGTGATAAAAAGATTTCAGCCATTTCTCAACAGGCTATCATTGTTTTTCTAAAAGTTTGATAATAATAGTCCCTTTTTCAGAATAATATATCTATATTTGTAGTCATTCAAAGCGACAAAGAGAGTTCGTGTTTGATATATTAATGTAAATAGAGCGTTTTTGATATTACTTTGTGTTAGAAAATCCCCAATTTTCGAAGCGGAACAAAGTGGATACAACAGAACGCTCACGTCGTGTGTTTATACTTCCTTCTAAAAGGAAATATGCATAACGGCGTGGGACTGTTGTTTTTATTTGTTCCGTGGGTATGGGGATACCTCTAACACAGATAAGACATTAAAACAGTTCCCACGCTTTTTTATATATTAATGCCATCCTCAGGGAGCAGGGAAGGGGTACATTGGGCTGCTATGAAAACAATAGAAGAATTGGAAGAACTCAACCATCAATTGCAAGTCGAGTTGAGGAAAGCTAGAGCCGCTCAGGCTCAAGCCGAAGCTGCTAATCAAAATAAATCAGTGTTTCTAGCCAATATGAGCCACGAGATACGAACGCCGCTTAATGTTATTATGGGGTTTTCGAATTTGATTGTTACTGCTGCTACCGAAGAAGAAAAGCGAATGTATGCAGAAGTTCTGGAAAATAATTGTTCTTTGCTGCTTCAGCTTATTAATGATATTTTAGATCTGTCAAAAATAGAGTCGGGAACATTGACTTTTGCAGAGGAAGAAATGGAGCTGAATATATTATTGGAAGAATTGGCAAGCGCAATGCGTACACGAATTGTTGCCGAGGAGGTTATTTTGAATTGTGTAACACTTTCTGCTCCTTGTTTTGTCGTGGCGGAAAAAAAACGGCTTTCTCAAGTACTTATTAATCTATTGACAAATGCTATTAAGTTTACTACCAAAGGCAGTATTCGTTTAGGTTATGAAATTCATGGAAAAATGCTTTATTTTTATGTGGCTGATACCGGATGTGGTTTTCCTGAATCCCAAAAGCAGAAAGTGTTTGAACGATTTGTGAGACTTGATTCAGCTAAACCGGGAACAGGGCTGGGGCTTGCAATTTGTCGTACTATTGTGGAAAAAATGGGGGGATGTATCGGGGTAGAATCAGAAGAAGGAAAAGGATCTTGCTTTTGGTTTACCATTCCTTATATTCCTCTCTGTATAGAAAAAAATGATATTTAGTGCGTCTATTGTTGCTTGATTGGTTCCTTTTCCTTATTTTTGTTCGCCCGCTAATAATAAGCAGATAATATTTACCTTTAATTATAGAAGAAAATAATCATGGAAAACGAAAAAAACAACAATCAGCTTCAAATAGAGTTGAAAGAAGAAGTAGCACAAGGCACATATGCCAATCTTGCCATAATTACCCATTCTAGTTCAGAATTCATAGTAGATTTTGTACGTGTAATGCCTGGGTTGCCGAAAGCAGGAGTTCAATCTCGTATTGTATTGACTCCTGAACACGCTAAGCGTCTGATGTATGCTTTACAAGAAAATGTGGCAAAGTATGAGCGCAACTTTGGACCGATCCGTATGCCTGAAGAAATGAATGGTGCCAATGGCGGTCCTGATGGCAAGACTTTTATTCCTCCTATGAGTGGCTTTAAAGGAGAGGCATAAGTTATAGCTTTGTCGTGGAAATGGCATATTAGCCTGTTTTTCAAAAGATTTTTTTTGGAGACAGGCTATTTTTATTGCTTAAAAGTATTGTTTATTAAAATGTTATTCGTAACTTTGCAGCCCAAAATGTATAGTT
>OGUB01000502.1_pt1 | contig 11416 bp, 8 predicted proteins | sample 1573721 | NCBI WGS metagenome assembly OGUB01 (sample SAMEA2581904, study PRJEB24529) | metagenome | biome: Human gut stool | place: China | collected 2011 | reverse complement strand
TACCACGTACTCGATGAAACCGGTCCGTATCTGCCGCAGGCCAAGCCGACTTATCTGATGGGTGTCGGTACACCGGCAAATATTCTGGAAGCGGTAGACAGAGGGATTGACTTCTTTGATTGTGTATATCCGTCCAGAAACGGAAGACACGGGCATGTGTATACAAAGTTTGGTAAAATCAATCTTTTTAACGCACAGTACGAAAAGGACGACAGACCGATTGAAGAAGGCTGTCAGTGTCCGGTCTGCAAAAACTATACGAGAGCATATGTACGCCATCTTTTAAAGGCAAAAGAAATGCTTGGTATGCGTTTCTGTGTACTGCATAATCTGTACTTCTACAATCATTTAATGGAGGATATCCGGGGAGCGATTGAAGAAGGAAGATACAGTGCCTTTAAGAAAGAACGCCTGGAAATGTTAAATACCTATGATAAAAAGTAAAAAATTATAAACAAAATGTTTTTTAGTGGACAGAAAGAATAAATTCCGCTATTATAGAGTGTATGTGTCAGGGACACGTATGTTATTACATTCGAAAGTATATTTTAGGAGGCAAATTAAAATGGGTTCAATCGGAATTATCGTTATTTATGTCGTTGCATTAGGACTGATGATGTATTTTCTTGCAATCAAGCCACAGAAGAAACAGCAGAAGGCACAGCAGCAGTTAATGGATTCAATCGAAATCGGCGATTATGTATTAACAACAAGCGGTTTCTACGGCGTAATTATGGATATTACAGATGATGATGTTATTGTAGAATTCGGTAACAACAAAAACTGCCGTATCTCCATGCAGAAGAAAGCCATTGCACAGGTAGAAAAGGCAAAGAGTTCGGAAGAATAAGTAATGAAAGTACAGACACCGGAGCGGAAAGCATCAATTCCCGCTTCGGTGTCTTTTGTTATTCATTTATCAGGCATTACATATTGAAAAATACATAAAAATACGTTATGATAATAAACAATAACCTTTTTCATACATAAATATGAAAGTGGAGAAGTATTCAGGGGCGGCAGGTACGGGTAGAACCCGCCGGATTCCTGTAAGAAAAGAGAAAGACAGGTGGTAGTAGCATGGATTGTAAAATAACATTAATTCCGGGAGACGGAATCGGACCGGAAATCGTAAGAGAGGCCGTAAAGGTATTAGATGCTGTGGGAAAGAAGTATGAGCATCATTTTACCTATGAAAAGATTTTAATGGGCGGTTGTTCCATTGATGCATACGGTGTGCCACTTACAGATGAGGCAATTGCTGTAGCAAAGGCATCCGATGCCGTATTACTGGGGGCAGTCGGCGGCAATGTCGGCAACTCCAAGTGGTATGACGTTGCTCCGAATTTAAGACCGGAGGCAGGACTGTTAAAGATTCGTAAGGAACTGGAATTGTTTGCCAATATTCGTCCTGCATATTTATACAATGAATTAAAAGATGCGTGTCCGTTAAAGCAGGAAGTAATCGGGGACGGATTTGACATGGTTATCATGAGAGAATTAACCGGCGGACTGTATTTTGGTGAACGACACACAGAAGAAGTAAACGGTGTCGTAACAGCAACCGATACGCTCACTTATAATGAAGAAGAAATCAGAAGAATTGCCATTAAAGGCTTTGAAATTGCCATGAAGCGCAGAAAGAAGCTGACAAGCGTGGATAAGGCAAATGTTCTTGATTCTTCAAGACTTTGGAGAAAGGTCGTAAAGGAAGTTGCAAAGGATTATCCGGAAGTTGAAGTAAGCGATATGCTTGTAGACAACTGTGCAATGCAGCTGGTTATGAATCCGGGACAGTTTGATGTGATTTTAACAGAGAATATGTTTGGTGATATTTTATCCGATGAAGCCAGCATGATTACCGGTTCAATCGGTATGTTATCCAGTGCCAGCTTAGGAAAGACAAAACTCGGATTATATGAACCAAGCCACGGTTCCGCACCGGATATTGCAGGCAAAGACATTGCCAATCCGATTGCCACCATTTTAAGTGCGGCAATGATGCTTCGCTACTCACTGGATTTAGATAAGGAAGCTGATGCCATCGAAGCGGCAGTAGCACAGGTATTAAAGGAAGGCTACAGAACCGTGGACATTATGGCAGACGGCATGCAGCAGTGCTCAACAACAAAGATGGGCGATTTAATCGCAGAACGTGTTTAAGATACGGATATAAAAATGTAAAATCTGTTATGAAGCCGGAATCCCGTTTATGCAGATACAGCGGGATTTCAGGCTTTCATGTTTAGAATAAAAAGAAAAGAAACGGAGAACAGTCATGAAAAGTGATAACGTTAAAAAAGGAATGCAGCAGGCACCACACCGCTCGCTGTTTAACGCATTAGGCTTTACAAAGGAAGAAATGGATAAGCCGCTCGTTGGTATTGTAAGCTCTTACAATGAAATTGTACCGGGACACATGAATCTGGATAAGATTGTAAATGCCGTAAAATTAGGTGTTGCAGAAGCAGGCGGTGTACCGGTTGTATTTCCGGCAATCGCAGTCTGTGACGGTATTGCAATGGGACATATCGGCATGAAATATTCTCTTGTAACAAGAGATCTGATTGCGGATTCCACAGAATGTATGGCACTGGCACATCAGTTTGATGCACTTGTTATGGTGCCAAACTGCGATAAGAATGTACCGGGACTTTTAATGGCAGCAGCAAGAGTGAATGTGCCGACTGTATTTGTCAGCGGCGGTCCGATGCTTGCAGGTCATGTAAAGGGTAAAAAGAGAAGTCTTTCATCCATGTTTGAAGCAGTCGGTTCTTATGCAGCCGGTTCAATGACGGAAGACGATGTACGTGAATTTGAAGAAAAAGTATGTCCGACATGCGGTTCATGCTCCGGCATGTATACGGCAAACTCCATGAACTGTCTGACAGAAGCACTGGGTATGGGACTTCGCGGCAACGGTACAATCCCGGCAGTATATTCTGAAAGAATCAAGCTGGCAAAACATGCCGGTATGGCAGTGATGGATATGTACCGCAAGAATATCCGTCCAAGAGATATTATGACAAAAGAAGCAATCATGAATGCACTGACAGTTGATATGGCATTAGGCTGTTCTACCAACAGTATGTTACATCTTCCTGCCATTGCACATGAAATCGGCTTTGATTTTGATATTAAATTTGCAAATCCAATCAGCGAAAAGACACCGACCCTGTGCCATTTAGCACCGGCAGGTCCTACTTATATGGAAGATTTAAATGAAGCGGGCGGCGTATATGCGGTTATGAAGGAACTGGCTGATGCAGGACTTCTGAATACTGACTGCATGACCGTAACAGGAAAGACGGTCGGAGAAAATATTAAAAATGCGGTAAACTTAAATCCGGAAGTCATAAGACCGTTAGATAACCCATATAGTAAGACAGGCGGACTTGCGGTATTGAGCGGAAATCTTGCACCGGACGGCAGTGTTGTAAAGCGTTCAGCCGTTGTAGATGAAATGATGGTTCATGAAGGTCCGGCAAGAGTCTTTGACTGTGAAGAAGATGCGATTGCGGCAATTAAGGGCGGCAGGATTGTAGCAGGCGATGTCGTTGTAATCCGCTATGAAGGACCAAAGGGTGGTCCGGGTATGAGAGAAATGTTAAATCCGACTTCTGCAATTGCAGGCATGGGCTTGGGTTCAAGCGTTGCACTGATTACAGACGGACGTTTTTCCGGTGCAAGCCGCGGTGCTTCTATCGGACACGTTTCACCGGAAGCAGCAGTCGGCGGACCGATTGCACTGGTAGAAGAAGGCGATATCATTAAGATTAACATTCCGGCATTAACACTGGAACTGGCAGTATCTGATGAAGAACTTGCAGCAAGAAAAGCAAAATGGCAGCCACGTGAACCGAAGGTTACAACAGGCTACTTAAAGAGATATGCTTCATTAGTAACCTCAGGAAACAGAGGGGCTGTTCTTCAGGTACCGGAAAACGAACAGTAACAAAAAGGTCAGTGGGTACCGGTATGAAAAATAGAATATAAAGGAAGGAAAGATACATGAAGTTAAATGGCTCAGAAATCATTGTAGAATGTTTAAAAGAACAAAATGTGGATACGATTTTTGGTTATCCGGGCGGCGCAATTCTGAATGTATACGATGCGTTATACAAACATTCAGATGAGATTACACATATTCTGACATCTCATGAACAGGGTGCTTCCCATGCAGCAGACGGTTATGCAAGAGCAACGGGGAAGGTTGGCGTATGTTTTGCAACATCCGGTCCGGGTGCGACAAACCTCGTAACGGGAATTGCCACAGCATATATGGATTCGATTCCGGTTGTTGCAATTACCTGTAATGTAACCGTTCCGCTGTTAGGTAAGGACAGCTTTCAGGAAATTGATATTACTGGTGTGACAATGCCGATTACAAAGCATAACTTTATTGTTAAAGACGTAACAAAGCTGGCAGACGTTATCCGTGCGGCGTTCCGGATTGCAAAGGAAGGCAGACCGGGTCCTGTTTTAATTGATGTAACAAAGGATGTAACGGCAGCAGAATGTGATTATATCAAGGAAACACCGAAGGCAATTGAACGTCAGACAGATACGATTAAAGAAGAAGATGTGGAACGTGCCGTTGAAATGATTAAAGCATCAAAGCGTCCATACGTTTTTGTCGGCGGTGGTGTCATTGCTTCGGATGCTTCTGATGAGCTGGCGAGATTTGTAAAGAAGATTGATGCGCCGGTTGCAGATTCCCTGATGGGCAAAGGCGCATTTGACGGAACAGACCCGCATTATACAGGGATGCTTGGTATGCATGGTACAAAGACGTCTAACTTCGGAGTATCTGAATGTGATCTGCTGATTGCCATTGGTGCGAGATTCTCAGACCGTGTAACCGGTAATGCAAATAAATTTGCAAAAAATGCAAAGATTCTTCACTTTGATATCGATGCAGCAGAGATTAACAAGAATATCCATTCTGATGCAAGCGTTGTCGGTGATGCCCTTGAAATCTTAAAACGTGTCAATGCAAAGTTAGAACAGCAGGACAGACATGAGTGGCTGGAACATATCCACGATTATGAGAAACAGTATCCGATGGCATATCGTAAGGACTGCTTAAACGGACCACTCATTATGGAAAAAATTTATGAGCTGACAAAGGGTGAAGCGATTATTTCAACTGATGTCGGACAGCATCAGATGTGGGCAGCACAGCATTACAAATATAAAAAGCCAAGAACGCTGCTTACATCAGGTGGTCTTGGTACAATGGGCTACGGACTTGGTGCGGCAATTGGAGCCAAGGTAGGCTGCAAGGATAAAACAGTCATCAACATTGCAGGTGATGGCTGCTTCAGAATGAATATGAACGAAGTGGCAACAGCAACCCGTTATAACATTCCGGTTATCGAGATTATTTTCAATAACCATGTACTCGGTATGGTACGCCAGTGGCAGGATTTATTCTACGGAAAACGCTATTCGGCAACTGTTCTGGATGATTGTGTGGATTTTGTCAAAGTGTCGGAAGGCATGGGGGCAAAGGGCTACCGTGTCCAGACTATTGAGGAATTTGAAGCAGCATTAAAGGATGCAATGGCATTAAATATTCCGTGTGTCATTGACTGTCTTATTGACAGAGAAGATAAAGTATTCCCGATGGTTTCACCGGGTGCGGCAATTTCAGAAGCATTTGACAGAAAAGATTTAGACAGAATGAACTCAGAAAAATAAAGAATTGAGTTGACAGGAACACTTTAATGGAATAAAATGGCAGATAATAGTTTTAAAACTTCTAGGAGGAAAGAAAAGTGGCAAGAGTTTATAATTTTAGTGCAGGTCCGGCAGTATTACCGGAGGAAGTATTGAAGGAAGCAGCAGATGAAATGCTGGATTATCAGGGTTCAGGACAGTCTGTTATGGAGATGAGCCATCGTTCTAAAGTATACGATAACATCATCAAAGAAGCAGAAGCAGATTTAAGAGAACTGATGAATATCCCGGATAATTATAAGGTATTATTCTTACAGGGCGGTGCATCCCAGTTTTTCGCAGAAGTTCCGATGAACCTTATGAAGAATAAGAAAGCAGCTTACATTATCACAGGACAGTGGGCAAAGAAAGCTTATAAAGAAGCTCAGATTTACGGTGAAGCCGTTGCAGTTGCTTCATCTGAGGATAAGACATTCTCGTACATACCGGATTGTTCGGATCTGGATATTCCGGAAGATGCCGATTATGTTTACATCTGTGAAAACAATACAATTTATGGTACAAAATTCAAGACTCTTCCAAACACAAAGGGACATCTGCTTGTATCGGATGTTTCATCCTGTTTCTTATCTGAACCGATTGATGTAACAAAGTACGGCGTTGTATACGGCGGCGTTCAGAAGAACATCGGACCGGCCGGTGTGGTTATTGCAATTATCAGGGAAGACCTGATTACAGATGACGTATTACCGGGAACACCGACCATGTTAAAGTGGAAGACACAGGCAGATGCAGATTCTCTTTACAATACACCTCCTTGCTATAATATTTATATCTGCGGTAAGGTATTTAAGTGGATTAAGAAGATGGGCGGTTTAAGCGCCATGAAGGAACATAACGAAAAGAAAGCAAAGATTCTGTATGATTTCCTTGACGAGAGCAGGTTATTTAAGGGAACTGTTGTAAAAGAAGACCGTTCTTTAATGAATGTTCCTTTTGTAACCGGTGACAAGGAACTGGATGCAAAATTTGTTGAAGAAGCAACAAAAGCAGGCTTTGTAAACTTAAAGGGACACAGAACCGTTGGCGGTATGAGAGCATCTATTTACAATGCAATGCCAATCGAAGGTGTGGAAAAACTGGTTGAGTTTATGAAGAAGTTTGAAAAGGAGAATACAAAATAATGGTAAACGTACATTGCTTAAATAATATTGCCTCTGTAGGTCTTGACCTTTTTTCAGATGACTACAATATGGAGAGTTCTTATGAAGATGCACAGGCAGTTCTTGTAAGAAGTGCCAAAATGCATGATATGGAATTAAATGATCATTTACTTGCAATTGCAAGAGCCGGTGCAGGAGTCAATAATATTCCACTTGATAAATGTGCAGAAGCCGGTATTGTTGTATTTAATACACCGGGTGCGAATGCCAATGCCGTAAAAGAACAGGTGCTAGCAGCAATGCTGTTAGCTTCCCGTGATTTAATCGGCGGTAATCAGTGGGTTGCTGAAAATAAAGACAATGCAGATATTGCAAAAGCAACCGAAAAGGCAAAGAAAGCTTTTGCAGGACAGGAATTAAAGGGTAAGAAGCTTGGCGTTATCGGTCTTGGCGCAATCGGACAGCTTGTTGCCAATGCAGCCATTGCACTGGGTATGGATGTTTACGGTTATGATCCGTATCTTTCAGTCAATGCTGCTTGGAATCTTTCAAGCAAGGTTACGCATATTGTCAATGTAGAAGACATTTATAAAGAATGTAATTATATTACCATTCATGTTCCGGCATTAGACAGTACAAAGGGGATGATTAACAAAGCTGCATTTGATTTAATGCAGGATGGTACAATTATCGTCAACTGTGCAAGAGATGTTCTTGTCGATGAAACAGCAATCGGTGAGGCTTTAAAGTCCGGCAGGGTAAAGAAGTATGTAACAGACTTCCCGAATCCGACAACTGCCGGAATGGAAGGTGCAATTGTACTTCCACACCTTGGGGCTTCTACCGCAGAAGCAGAAGATAACTGTGCAGTGATGGCAGTCAAGGAATTGAGAAATTACATTGAAAACGGTAATATTATAAATTCTGTAAATTATCCTGCCTGTGATATGGGCGTCTGCACGGCTACAGGACGAATTGCAGTCTGCCACAAAAATGTTCCGGCTGTTATCAGCAAGATTACAACGATTCTTGGCGATGCAGGTGTAAATATTGAGGAAATGGCAAATAAATCCAGAGGCGATTATGCATATTCTTTATTTGATGTTGATAAGAATGTAGATGACAGTGTGATTGATAAACTGGCTTCTATTGAAGGAATCATCAAAGTCAGGGTCGTAAAATAATAAATTCAGAGCTGTTTTCCACAATTGGAGGAGAACAGCTCTTTTTTTGCTTTGATTTTAGAAATGTTTGTTTACTTAAACAAATGGGTACGGTATAATAATAAAAAAATACAAATGTGATAGTGGAGGAGTGAAAATGAACAGCGGGATAAATCCAAAAGAAAAAGATTATGAGCTGGCAAGGGAGAATACCGTTGCCATGAATTGCCACTTTTTAGTATGCGGAATCATTTCCATTGCTTATTTTGTGGAATTTTTAAAAGGTGACGGCACCCTGTTGTATGTACTGGCAACCATTATTTTAGCAATGGGACCGGTAGTAGGAGAAATTATCTGCTATAAAAAACAGCATGATACAAAGATGATTAAGCATTTCGTAGGAATTGGCTATGCAATTTTATATACATTTGTAATGTTTACAACCAATAATCACTTTACGTTTGTATATGTTATTCCAATGCTGATTGCCATTACGGTATACAATGATTTTAAGTATTCGCTGCCGATTGAAGTGGGGGTGGTAATTGTCAATGTTATACAGCTGGCATTGTTTTTTAAAAGAGGGATTTATACGAAAGCGGATATGGCATCTGTGGAAATCCAGTTCTTTGTTATTGTACTGATTTGTGGTATTCAGCTGTATGTCTCAATTGTGGCAGAAAAGTTGAATCAGAAGAAGCTTGCAGAGTTGAAGGCAGAACATGAAAAGACAGAAGAATTGCTGACGCGGATTATGGATACATCCGATAAGATGACACAGCAGATTACAGAAAGTGCACAAAAGACGGCATCGCTTGGTGAAAGCATGCAGGCAATGAAAGAATCCATGGAAGAGGTGAATTCAGGCTCTAATGATACGGCAGAAGCAGTGCAGAGCCAGTTAAACCAGACCGAAGAAATTCAGGCAATGGTAGAGCAGGTTGAAAAAGGCACAGAGAATATCATTGACAGTATGAATCAGAATAAAGAAGCCATTGCGCAGGGAAATGCAAATGTCGGTATTCTTGTAAAACAGGCAGAAGAAACGGTTGAATCCGGCAAAAAGGTGACAGAAGAACTTTCACAGCTGGATACATATATGAGCCAGATGAATTCAATTCTGGATATTATTAACAGTATTACGTCACAGACAAGTCTTCTGGCGTTAAATGCAAGCATTGAAGCGGCGAGAGCCGGAGAAGCAGGACGTGGTTTTGCAGTTGTTGCTTCCGAGATTTCACAAATGGCACAGCAGACGAAAGATTCCACGGTGCAGATTTCGCAGCTGATTGAAAATGTATCCAATGCCATTCAGATGGTGGTTGAGGTCAGCGGCAGTATGATTTCCATGATTGAAAGCCAGAATGAAACCACTGAAAAGACAGCAGAAAGCTTTACGGTTATTGAAAAGAATTCGGACAATGTTTACGGACAATCTAATGAACTGGCAGCGTATGTTACAAAGTTAGCCGATGCAAACAAGAAAATTGTGGACAGCATTTCTACCATTTCGGCAATTTCCGAAGAAGTGGCTGCCCATGCAAGTGATACGCTTTCCGCAACAGAAAGCAACAATGTGATTGTGGAAGAACTGGCAGCGTTAAGTGGACAGCTTGAAACACTGGCACAGGAATTAAAAGAACAGTAAAAAGGGGCAGGGGATGACCCCGGAAAAGAGGACATATGGCAGTAATCAGACCTTTTGAATGTGTACGTCCGCAGGCAGAAAAAGCAGAGCGGGTGGCAGCACTTCCGTATGATGTATACAACAGAGAAGAAGCGTGCAGGGAAGTTGCCCGCGAGCCGCTTTCATTTTTAAAAATAGACCGTGCGGAAACACAGTTTGACAGTTCGGTCGATACCTACGCACCGGAAGTTTATGCAAAGGCAAAAGAGCTTTTGGAAAACGCTATTGCAGACGGTACATTTATCAAAGACAGCGAGCAGGCATATTATATTTATGAACTTACAATGGATGGCAGAGTGCAGACCGGACTTGTGGCATGTGCTTCAATTGATGACTACGAATCCAATGTAATTAAAAAACATGAAAATACAAGAGCTGATAAGGAATTAGACCGCATTACGCACGTGGATACCTGTAATGCGCAGACCGGTCCGATATTTTTAGCATACCGTGCCAATGCCGTGATTAACGGGGAGATTGATAAGGCAAAGAAAAATTCTTCTTTATATAATTTTGTATCGCCGGACGGGGTCCGTCATCAGGTATGGAAAATCAGCGAACCGCAGTCCGTTAAAGCAATCCGCGGTGCATTTGAAGGAATTTCATCTATATATATTGCAGATGGACATCACAGAGCCGCTTCAGCAGTTAAAGTCGGCTTAAAGCGCCGTGCCGAAAACCCACAGTATACGGGAAAAGAAGAATTTAATTATTTCCTGTCTGTGCTGTTTCCGGACGAGCAGTTAAAGATTCTGGACTATAACAGGGTGTTAAAGGATTTAAACGGTTATACCGAACAGGATTTTTTGGAAAAAGTTAAAGAGAAATTTACAGTTAAAGAAAGTGCTGTACAGGTGCATCCGGACAAGCAGGGAACCTTTGGCATGTATCTGGGAAAGAAGTGGTATCGGCTGACGGCAAAGCCGGAAATCTTATCGGATGACCCGGTAGACGGTCTGGATGTGTCTGTTTTGCAAAATGCCCTGTTGTCGCCGGTACTTAGCATTAAAGACCCAAAGACCGATGCACGCATTGATTTTGTAGGTGGTATCCGTGGAATTGGAGAACTGGAAAGGCGCTGTGAAACAGATTGTGTACTGGCATTTTCAATGTATCCGACATCAATTGCACAGCTTTTTGCCGTGGCAGATGCAGGACGGCTGATGCCGCCGAAGTCCACATGGTTTGAACCGAAGCTGCGCAGCGGACTGTTTATACATCAGATTTAAAAATATGGAGAAATGTGAAAAATCATAAATCACAATTTTTCACATAGATATTTGTTTTGAGCGAAAACAAATATCATAGATGGCAGATGAGAAATCGCCTGCGCGAATTTCTCATCGCCGCTTCGCAACAAAGTCGCTCAGAAATGAGGAAAATGTGAAAAATCATAAATCATAAATTTTCACATAACTAATTGTGCCGCAGGCGTCACAATTAGATTTATCGCAGGACAAAATCAGTCATTTTGTCCGCGGTTCCTCCAGCATTAAAATGCCTGCGGAATTGGAGAAGAATATGATTCATCAAACTATGGAACTGGATATTGATTATGAGCGGGCGGGGATTTTACATAAGGGACAGAAAGCGACACTGACAACTTATATTAAGGAAATGTATCCGGGGATGCAGAAGCCGTTTCACAGACCAATGGTTTTAATCTGTCCGGGCGGCGGCTATGAACATCATTCGCCGCGGGAAGGGGAAGCGGTTGCAGT
>OGUB01000491.1_pt1 | contig 11657 bp, 7 predicted proteins | sample 1573721 | NCBI WGS metagenome assembly OGUB01 (sample SAMEA2581904, study PRJEB24529) | metagenome | biome: Human gut stool | place: China | collected 2011 | reverse complement strand
ACCGTTTATTTTAATCCATTTGGCAGCGAGGTGCTGTATCAGGGAATCCTGACGGATATGCACCGGCGATGCGGTGTTGACCAAATCCCCGAAATCCTTGATATTGTACTTTAACGCACGATTGTAAAAATGATACCGCTTTTCAGGGTCTAATCCCTTTGCATAAAAGCATGTATGCGGCGTGTTTGCCACCGCAAGTTTATTCATCAGCAATCCGACCGCTTCGGAAGTATCTTTTTTGACACAGCTCCACTCCATCAGACTGCCGCCGCCCGCCGACAGTACACTGCTGTCACGGATATCCCTGTCCGAAAAACTTCTGCCACGATAAAAAATCCCCCGCTGGAACAGCTCCCGCTTTTCTTTATACAAGGTAATCTGTGCTTTCACCGCCTCAAGTTCTTCTTTGGACATATCACAGAAATTACATTCATAACCCAAATTCCCGAAAGCCGCCACGGCAAAGCGTGTTTCAAGCGGCGTGCGGCGCAGTGTCTGGTGATTCGGGCTTGCTGAAACGTGTGAACTAAGCACGGACGGCGGATAGCCGTAAGTGTAATTGTTTTGAATCTGCGCGCGGCTGACCGCATCTGTATTATCGCTTGCCCAGATTTGCGGAAAATAACACAAAATGCCGAGGTCAAAGCGGTTGCCACCTGCCGCACAGCCTTCAAATAAAATATCCGGAAAACGTTTTGTCAATACGTCCATGCAGTGATACAGCCCGCAGATATATCGTGGTGCTTCTTCACCCTGTCTGTCCGGCGGCAGATACGGTGAATAATCATCACTGAAAATCCGGTTCATGTCCCATTTGACATAAGAAATATCCGCACCGGAAAAAACACGGCTCATTTCTTCAATGACAAATTCCTGCACCTGCGGATTGGCTAAATCTAAAATCCGCTGGTTTCTGCCCTCGGAATGATTCCTGCCGGGAACGGCAGCTGCCCAGTCCGGGTGCTTTTCATACAAACGGCTGTTGACACTCACCATTTCCGGTTCTACCCAGATACCAAAATCCAGTCCAAGTGCTTTGATTTTCTGCGCAATTTCCAAAAGTCCGCCCGGCAGCTTCTTTTCATCGGCATACCAGTCCCCAAGGGAACTCTTATCGTCATTCCGGTTTCCAAACCAGCCGTCATCCATGACAAACAGTTCGATTCCCGCTTCTTTTGCCGCCTTTGCAAGGCGTAGCAGTTTCCTTTCGTTAATGTCAAAATACGCCGCTTCCCAGCTGTTTAACAGCACCGGGCGCAGTTTCCGTTTCCATGTGCCGCGAACAACATGCTCCTGCACAAAATCATGCAGTTGGTGACTCATTTGATTATAACCTGATGCCGCATAGGTCAGCACCGCTTCCGGTGTTTCAAAAACTTCACCTGTGCCAACTGTAAAGCAGAAATTTTTCGGCTGGATACCGGAAACGATTCTTGTACGTCCTGCCTGTACCTCTACAGCTTCATAGTGACTGCCGCTGTAAATAAGATTTATTCCGAAACACTCTCCGGTGTCCTCGGTCGTTTCTTTTCTGCCAAGCATGATAAACGGATTAGCACGGCTCGATGACGTTCCCGTAAAGGATTCATTGACATATTTTCCGGTTTCAAGCACGGCTTCACTGCGGTTCATTTCCCGTGTCCATGCGCCGTGAAATGTTGAAAGCACATAGTCTGCCCGGTGTAAATCAAGCTGCATGCTCATCAGCCGCCTAAGCTTCACAGGCTGTTCTCCTTCATTTTTAAAAACAGCGCGCCTTGTAATCACATCGCAGTCTTCGTATACGTCATAATACAGTTCCAGCTTTGTTTTTCCTTCTTTGTCTGCCAGAACGACCTTGAGCTGTTCGGATTTGCCGTTTTCATCATATGCACCCGGAAGTGTCTGCAAGCCGCATTTTGTTTCGGAAATCTGTGCGCTCTCAAACAAAAAATCCGCCGTTGTACTGCCATCCGCATATTCTGTTTCAATAAACGGTTCACGGATATCGCCTTTTCCGTAAGATGACATTTCAAGACAGCAATCCTCCAATGAAAGATTTTCAAAACTGCTGTCATACGCAATCGTATTGCCCGGAAGAAATGCCCTTTTTTCCATCATTACGGTCTGCTGTGCATGAATCCGCCTTCCATAATACAAATGCTCCGGATGTCCGCTCTCCATGACACAAAATACATAAGACGTATGCCGTGTATGCAGTGCATACAGATTTTTTTCTATCGTAATCATATCGGAAATCCTTTCTTTATCATATATACCTTTTAAGCCCGCAGTGTATTGTTAATCTCCTCCATTTTACTCTCTGTCAGAATATATTTCTTGTGAAAATAAAACACAGCAAGTAACAGTCCTGCAATCGGAAGCACCGTCATTGTCATACGCAGTCCGACCAGCGAACCGCCTGCCTGTGCGGCTTCTCCCGCCACAACTGCCGTATCCTGACTTAAATGGCTCAGCGACAGGCACACGGATACAACCAGTGCCGCTACACCGGAAGCTAATTTTACAACAAATGTCTGCATAGAAAAAATCACGCTCTCGTCCCTGCGCTTATTTTTTAATTCACCATAATCCACGGTATTGGCAAGGAAAATGGTTGTAAGCACCAGTAACATGCCGTTTGCCTCAAAGATGAAAAATGCCGGAATAAACAGTATAAATACATTGGACATTGTTGTAAATACAAGCACCAGCAGCACTAAATATCCTGCTATCGCCATGGCAAAGCTCACGTAAAAAATGCGGATTGTATTTAAAAATTTACGCAGTAACGGAAACAGAATCATCATCGACAATATCTGTATTGCACCGCCAAAGGTGTTAAACAGCGTATAGCCGTTGTACCAGTCCGCACCGCCGAAATCATATTTAAAAAAGTAAATCACCAGATTGGACGTAATGTATACCGATGTATTAATCAGCACAATGGTAATAACAACCGTCATTGCCTGGTCATTTTGCAGTAATGCCTTAAACATCTGCTTTATGGACGGCGCATCGACATCAACCGTTGATTTTTCTTTGATATTCAGACAGGTAATCAGAATGAATACAAAAAACAATACGGATAAAATCAGGGCAAACCACTTAAAGCCCGTTCTTTCATTGCCGTTTCCGAAAAAGTAGACGCACTGCATAGTGATAACCGTTACCAGTGCAGAACCGATCCCGGCGCAGGAACGTGCGAGCGTGGAAAGATTTTCACGTTCCTTTCCTCCCTGCGTAAATGCCGGAATCATGGACCAGTACGGAATATCCATCATGGTATAGGTCACACCCCATAAAATGTATGTAACCGCCGCATAGGCTACCAGCCCGCCGCCGTCCAATGCAGGCGGTGCCGCAAACATCAGATACAACACGATGGCATTGAGCGCCGTTCCCACAAACAGCCACGGACGGAACTTCCCGAACCGTGTCCTTGTCTTTGCCACAATAACCCCCATAACCGGGTCATTAAACGCATCAAGCACGCGCGCCGCCATTAAAATCATGCCCATTGCAATCGCGCTGACGCCTAAAATATCCTGATAATAATACAAAATATAACTTGCCGAAAACATATAAACCATGTCTTTTCCCACGGCACCCAGTCCGTAAGAAGCCATTTCCCTTTTACTTAACATACCTTACCTACTTTCTGCGGCTGCCAGTTCCACCGCCTTGTATGCCCCATCATATATGCCTGCTTTTTTATTGGCTTCAATGCAGTTACACATCTGAAATAACAGCGTTTCTTCATTTAAAAACAACTCCAGCATTTGCAGTGTATGACCGGTGTCACGACATTCCAGCGTACCGTCACCGATTTCTGCCGAATGGACTGCACCCCACTGTTCATGTCCACCGACACGCTTGATAAACAGCTTCGGCACCGGATAAAATGCCAGTTCGCTCGGTTTCGTAACCAGCACATCACAGCTTCTCATCAAAAGATTGGTACAGTAAACCGCTTCAAATATATTTTCATGCCAGAATCCGTGGATTCCCGTGACTTCTCCCGTCAGGGCTTCCTCTGCAAACTTTTTTGTATTCTCCCAGTTGTTAAAATGTTCACAAGAAAGTGTCTTCATCTGCGGAATTTCTGCCTTTAACTGCTCCCATACATTTTTATAATCGCCCACATTGACATACAGTGCAGCACGTCCGTCCCTGATATGCGGTATTAAATAACGGATAATCTCCGCAAAAATTTCTTTCTGCGCACCCGCACCGCCAATCGTCAAAAGAAAGCGCATCGGTTTTTTCTGCATTTTGCGCGCCCGCCTTGCCGCACAGTCTTCTTCGATTCCCTGCACCAGCTCATGGTCAATGTAGTGGCCTGTATACACAAGGCTGTCCTTTGGCATTGGATTTAACACTTTGTTTTTATCCATGCCGTTTAAAATACGGTAGCCTTGGTAGGCAAAACGCGTCTGCACCGTATGAATACTGCCCTCCGACAAATGCAATGCCATTGGCCAGTTATCCGGCACGGCATTGATAACACGCTTCATGCCCGCATGCACCGCCGCCTGCGCCGGCCATACATGTGTGGCAATGACCGGAATTTCTTTTGGCACATTTGCAAATACAGCTGCCATCAGTTCCGCATTTTTCTGGTCTGATGCATTGTAAGAAAGCTTTCTAAAGCCCTCGTAATTCATCGGTTCCCAGACAAACCGGTTAAACAGACGGCTTTTCTGGGACAATCTTGACCCCAGTGAGTATAAATCATTCTGCGCACGGATAACCTTTGTACAGGTCGTATCTTCATAAGAATTCAAATCCATCCAGTACGGTACATAGCCCATTGCATGTGCCGCTGAAGCAATCGCCATGGAAATGCGGTAATGACCGAAGCCCATGCGGATATTTCCCACAATAATGCCCTTTTCCGTATCAAACGGTATCGTTTGATTTTTCTCTCCGGCTGTGCCGTGCTTTTTGGCAACACGCACATCTACAATGCCAAGCGTATCGCCAAGCACCGCATTTTTACGAAGCCGCACCGGATATTTTGTACCGGTATCATCGCCATATTTTTTGATAAATTTTTTCTTAGAATGAATGGCATTTCTGTATGCCTTGCGGCCGATTTCATTGCCGTAAATGATTTTTGATCTGTCTTCCATAACCTTGCCCCTTTCTATACCTTTTTCTCGATTCCGTCCAGTAAAATGCCAACCACTTCGCTTAACCCTTCCGTATAGGAAAGTCCACTGTTGACTAAAATATCACGCTGGAAAAACTGCTCCAGTGCGGCTTCCATCATCAATTTAAAAATGGATAAATTCACGGGACGGATACATCCTTCTTTTATTCCCTGTTCCAGCAGTCCCATCGTCATTTCCCAGCCGCCTTCCAGCCGCTGTTCTACCCTTGTGTATATTTCAGGATATTTTTCCTTGAGCAGATACAGATTCGCAAAATTAATGTCTTTATAGCTGTCCGGCATGACACCGAGAATTGCCCTGATTTTCTCCACTGTGGACAATGCTTCATTTTCCAATATGGCACGCTCGCTTTCCTTTATCGTATCAAACAGGTAATCAACCATGGAAAGAAACAGTGAAGTCTTGTCTGAAAAGACCGTATATATGGTTTTCTTGCTCATGCCGAGGATTCCTGCAAGGTCATCCATGGTGAATTTCAATCCCTTTTGATTAAAGGCTTCTATCGTACCCTCTAAAATCTTCTGCTGCAGTTTTTGTTCCTGTATACTTTCTTTCATCGTTCCCTCCTTCTCCGTTTGTGTTTTGTGTAGTACTTTTGTTGGAAACTATTTTTTATTTTTTAGTTTCCATTATTATATCATATTTTATTTTTGTGCGCAATTGCTATTTTTATATGTATTTCTTTTAATTTTTTGTGCATGTATCACATATTTTTGTTCGTATTTTTCATAATCTTCCACTATATTTTGCACCTGACAACCGCAATGATTTTAGGCTTTTGCCCCTGACAGTTTTGTATTAAATAAAAAGACTCCACAGCCTATGAATTTCTCCGGCTGTGGAGTCTTTCTACCTATTATATAGGGTTATTTATCAGCATTTTTGACATTTCATCAAAATGCCTTATAAGTTGTACAATCACAATTTGCAGTTACAGGTTATCCTTCAATGGCAATATACTTATCACCCTTGACCGGTGCCTTTTCTTTCTTTGGAACAGAAAGTTTTAAGATACCGTCCTCGTATTTTGCCTTGATATCTTCCTGTGTCAGGTCTTCACCAACAAAGAAGCTTCTGCTCATTGCGCCGGCATAACGCTCCTTGCGGATATATTTGCCGTCTTTCTTTTCTTCATCTTTGTCAAGACCTTTAGAAGCACTGATGGTCAGATAGCCATTTTCATGGCTGGCACTGATTTCATCTTTCTTAAAGCCCGGCAAATCAATATCTACTTCATAACCGCTTTCCGTTTCCCTGACATCTGTTTTCATAACATTAGAAGCGTGCTTACCATATAGAACCTTGTCTACATCCGGGAACTTAAATCCATTCATAAAATCATCATTAAATAAATCTTCTCCAAAAATACTAGGCATTAACATAAGTCATCTCTCCTTTTCTAAAATCGCTGCTCATTTACCTGTTACTCTGGAACCGGGATGTTTTAAAACAAATTCAATTTCTTTATTTGTTCCTTTCCTTTGTTCTAGTTGTACTATAGCACTTATTATTAGCACTGTCAAGAGGTGAGTGCTAATTTTTTTAATTTTTTTGTGTACCAGATGATCCGTCAAAAAGCCTGCGGCTGTTATGAACATTTATATCGTTGAATAAACTGTTCTTTTTCACAGGGTCTGCCATAATAGTATCCCTGTAAATAATCAACCTGCATTTCTTTCATTTTAAGGCTCCATTCTTTTTTTTCAATGCCCTCTGCACATATCCTGACATTAATACTATGTACCATCGGAATGATGTTTTTATACAATTCATAATCTCTTGCATCATTCATCGCCTTTGCAGTAAAATCCCTATCCATTTTCACATAGCTGGGATTCATATCACGTATACAATGGAAATTAGAATACCCTGTGCCAAAATCATCTATTACAAAGCAGATATGGTTCTCATCCAATACTTTCCTGAACTTACAGAATACCGGTGTCATATCCATAAATCCACTTTCCGTCATTTCAATACATATGGAATCCGGTTGTAAATCATATTTTTTAATCACATCCAATATATCTCTTTCAACATTGCCATGCATAATCTGAACATATGAAACATTTATATTCATCTTAAAATCAGGAATATATTGCTGCATTTCACAACATGTTTTCGCTGCTTCATCTAATATATATCTTCCTGCCGGGATAATTAACCCGGTTTCTTCCAGTAATGGGATGAAGTCTACTGGTGAAACTGTCTCCGTATCTTCTTCAGAGGTCATTGAGAAACGCATAAGCGCCTCTGCACCAATAACCCGCTCTGAGCTGCAATCCACAATTGGCTGGTAATACACCTCAAAGCCGTTGAATCCATTCACAACAGAATTACGGAGTGCCGCTACTATCTTTCCTGTTCTTAAAAAGCTCTCGTAGTCGTTATCATCAAATATATAGAATCCATTTTTTCCCATTTTTTTGGCTTTTTTAAGGACAAATGCAAATTTCTTGCGGCACTCCTCGTAGCCTTCGCAAAATGTTACCGCATCCACAACACCTACCGAAATCGAAAAAACAGCCTCGTAGTTTTCAGATACTATAAACTTATACAGTCTGTCATCTATCTTTTTCTTAAGCTCCGCGGCATAGTCCTTTGAAGAATGTTCCAGATCAACAATCACATACTGGTCGGCTACAAGATGATATATCCTCTGTTTATCAGAAAGACATTCCTTCATGCAGTCAGCTACACTTTTCAAAATATGATTACCATAAGCCGCTCCGCGGGAACTATTGATTGCTCCAAAATCATCAATTCCTATATGCATAAGAAATCCCTTAGAAAGGTGTTTCTTCTGAGAACGCATATATGCGTTAAATTCAAGTCCTCCAAGCAATCCTGTGACATTATCTGCTCTCCTCTGATTCCCGGTTTCATTCAGACATCCAACCAGATATTGTGGTTTTCCCTGTGAATCATCTATCACAATACCGCGGCAATTAATCCATACCGGCCTTCCTTCTTTATCAAGCCATCTGTGATGAAGATTATGTACCTTTTCTTTTCCTTCACATATAGCCGTAAGATGCTCCTGAAGCATCTTACGGTCTTCTTCATAGACTACCTGTAAAAGAATATTCGTAACGTCATTTATAACATTTCCGGATATCATAAAACGGTCCACAGCCGACTCAGACAACTCCATTGTATTATTCTGCAAATCATATACATACAGATAGTCATCCATACATTTTGCGATTATTTCTAATAAAGTTTCTTTTGTCTGCTCACCAAATACCTTAAATATATTCTCACTCACAACAAGAACCTTTCTTTCCTAATCGTATCATAAGATACCAGAGTTAAAAGTCCTAACCCCACATGAACCTGCTCATAAGTGGAATCAGGCCTTTTATGCCCCAATATCATTATAATTCTCTTTTAACCTTTAGAATAACTTAAATCTGTTTACACGCTCATTCATCTTATCTGCACCCTCTGAGAGATTAATACTAATTGCTGTATTCTCTTCTGATGATGCTGCTGTACTCTGTACAACACCTGAAAGCTGTTCAATTCCCTGTCCGACCTGCTCTAATGACTCTGCCTGTGCATTGGCTTTCTCCATTGTATTCTCTGCCATTTCTGCAAACGAATCCATGTCCGAAATAATCTGATTGAAAGCTTCTGCCGTTGTAATTGTAACTGCATTTCCTCGTTGAATTTCAACTAAAGTTTTATCTATTAAATCTCTTGTATTTACCGCTGACTTAGCACTGTCTGCAGCAAGTTTTCCTATCTGATCTGCTACTACCGCAAAGCCCTTACCTGCCTCACCTGCCCTGGCAGCTTCTATCGAAGCATTAAGAGCTAACAAATTAGTCTGTGAAGCAATATCTTCAATATCTGTAATAATATTACCTATTTCCTTAGATATTTCTGTAATATGTTCCATCTCTGTCAACAGAACATTCATTTTTTCCTTTTCTTCATTCGCTTTGTTCGCAGAAGCTTTTACACGTTCAGATGCATTTTTTGTTTCCTTTGCAGTATCTACAGCAAGGTCAACAACTGTATCTATTGTTGCATTCAATTCCTGAATAACTCCGGCCTGTTCCGTTGCACCATCTGATAAAGACTTTGATGCACTTTCAACTTCCTTTGCGTTATGTGTAACCTGTTCAGCAATACCGCTAATTTCTGACAATGTACTGTTAAATCGTTTTAAAATATATACAAGTGACTCTTTCAATTCTGAAAAATCACCCAGAAACGGTGTAATATCATCACCATTTCTTGTCAAATCACCCTGAGCTATCAATTTAACCTCCTGAGAAATCTCACGGACATAATCTGAAAGAATATTCATTGCTTCTTTCAGCATTCTTATTGTATCTCCGAACTCATCATCTGATTCGTAAGTAAGCATTTCTATATTAGACAGTTCACCTTTTCTAAGACTGGCAACTGCTGCATCTATCTGCTGTACCGGTTCTGTTATTGAATCTGTAATTATCTTTCCGATAACTGTTGCAACTACTGCAATCGCGATTCCTGTTACAATAATGACAATAAAAAGGATAATAGTACAGATGTTGGCAAGTGTTTTCGCATTATCTAATTCCACCTGGAAATCATCATGTAATGTATTTAATTGTTTTACAAATGACATATAGCTTTCATATGCACTTCCGATCATAATCTTCGCTGCTTCAGCCTGTTTATTATCTCTACTCAATTTGTATACTTCATCTGAAGTTGATAAGTATTCTTCCCACGCAGAAGTTGCCTTTTCGTAATCGGCTTTTCCTTGCTGTGCTTTCTTATTTGAATTAATTATCTCACCTAACTTAGCTGTCGCGTCTTTAATCTGACTTTCTATATTATCATTTTCTTTTTCACACGTAGCCATAGCTGCGGCATCTGATTCTACAAGATGCTGATACTGCTTGATTCTATACTTAGCAGTCATTGTTTCTAATTCCTGCAGATACTCAAGTGAAGGAGACCACACTTCCGTAATATGACGTATATTCGAACGAATCACTAATGTCGATACAAGTGCCACCAGTACGAAAAACGCTGTCATAACTAATACCGACGTCCGATATACCTTCAATTTCGCTGCAACTTTTAAATTACCTATCCATTTTTTTAACTTTGACATATGGTTTCCCTTTCTTTCGTTTTTTGAATGAATTTTTTTACTGAATTTCATTGTAAAAAGCTCAGAAACGACCGAAATTCCCCAGCTTTATAATTGTCTCTCAGGAGATTGTTTAAAAAATATCACAATCTAGTTTGAAATGCAATAAAATTTTTTATTTTTTTTTGTATTTTTTTGTTTTTTTTTGTTTTTTTGAAGCCTAATCTAATATGGATTTTAAAATTTCCGCCTGTTGTTCTCTTTCCATAACAGGATTTTTTGAGAGTTGTTTATTTCCTATAATATAAACAACTCTCGAAAATTCTAAGCGCTTTATGCAATATTCTGCTTCAGGCACGTCTTAATATCATCTTCCGCGTTGCTGATTGCGCGGATATGAAACGTATCCACCAGATACTGCAATACATTCGGGCTTAAAAAGGCAGGGAGTGTCGGTCCTAAATAAATGTTTCTGACGCCAAGGCTTAACAGTGCGAGCAAATCCGCTACTGCTTTCTGCTCATACCAGGACACAATCATGGAAAGAGGCAGTCCGTTTACATCGGTATTAAACGCATCGGCAAGTGCAGTGGCAATGCGTACCGCCGAATAAACATCGTTACACTGTCCGACATCCATCAGACGCGGCAATCCGGCAATTTCACCAAAGTCCAGCTTATTAAACCGGTATTTTCCACATGCCAGTGTCAGAATCACACAGTCCTGCGGCACCATTTTTGCAAATTCCGTATAATAATTTCTTCCCGGTCTGGCACCGTCACAGCCGCCAATTAAAAAGAAATGGCGGATTGTTCCGTCCTTTACGGCTTCTACTATCTTTTCAGCACAGGTCAGCACCGCCTGATGTGCAAAACCCACTGTAATTTCCTTTTCTTCTTCATCATCGGAAAATCCACCTAATGCCAATGCCTGTTCAATGATTTCATGAAAATCCTTTTCGCCGTTTTCCTTTTTAGGAATATACTTTACTCCTTCCCAGCCGACAACATTGGTGCTGTAAATCCTGTCCTTATACCCCTCACGCGGACGCATCAGACAATTTGTTGTCATTAAAATACAGCCCGGCAGATTGTCAAATTCTTTCTGCTGGTCCTGCCATGCACCGCCAAAATTGCCCACCAAATGCGGATATTTTTTCAATCCTTCATAGCCGTGACCCGGCAGCATTTCCCCATGGGTATAAATATTAATACCTGTGCCTTTGGTCTGTTCCAGCAGCATTTCCAAATCTTTAAAGTCATGTCCCGATACGATGATAAACGGTCCTTTTTTTCTACGAACACTCACCTTATGCGGATACGGATTGCCATAAACGCTAGTGTTCGCTTCATCTAACTGTTTCATTACCTCTAATGCCATTTCACCGGTACAAATATTTTCCGTCA
>OGUB01000487.1_pt1 | contig 11773 bp, 15 predicted proteins | sample 1573721 | NCBI WGS metagenome assembly OGUB01 (sample SAMEA2581904, study PRJEB24529) | metagenome | biome: Human gut stool | place: China | collected 2011 | reverse complement strand
GACTGGTAAAGAATGCAGGCGCAGCAGCGGCGCATGGAAGAATCAGTTCTCCTCCGTTTAAGCACCCATGCTACTTCGGAACGGATATTCCGTCAGAAGACCAGCTGATTGCTTCAGGACACACCGTAGACGAAATCTGCAAGCTGATTGGTGCAGATTCCCTCGGCTATCTGGAAGTAGACCGTTTAAGTGAAATGATTAACGGACAGAAAGATTACTGTGATGCCTGCTTTACCGGAAATTATCCGATAGAGCCACCGACACAGGATATCCGTGGCGAAATGGGCTAAACAGACAGAGAAGTAAAGCTTTCTTCGATCGGTTTGATGAAACGGCACGAATGGAGAATGAGAATATACAGACTGTATATAATATGTGATATATAAATACACTCAGTACATAAAGTATGAAAGATGTATAGAATGTGTGCAATATATAGAGTGATGTAAAAAAGAAAGGCGGATTAAATCATGAACGACAGATACCAGACACCGCTTGCAGAACGTTATGCAAGCAAGGAAATGCAGTACATTTTTTCACCGGATATGAAATTTAAGACATGGAGAAGACTTTGGATTGCACTTGCCGAAACAGAAAAGGAATTAGGACTTGATATTACAGACGAGCAGATTGCCGAATTAAAGGCACATAAAGACGATATCAACTACGAAGATGCCAAGAAGCGTGAAAAGGAAGTACGCCACGATGTAATGTCACACGTTTACGCATATGGTTTACAGTGTCCGAAAGCAAAGGGCATTATCCACTTAGGCGCAACTTCATGTTACGTAGGCGATAACACCGACATTATTATTATGACAGAGGGCTTAAAACTGGTTCGTAAAAAGTTAGTCAACGTTATCAACGAACTTTCAAAGTTTGCGGACAAGTATAAGGCACAGCCGACACTGGCATTTACACATTTCCAGCCTGCACAGCCGACCACTGTCGGTAAGAGAGCAACACTGTGGCTCAATGAACTGGTTATGGACTTAGAAGACCTCGACTACGTGCTTTCAACTATGAAGCTGCTCGGATGTAAGGGTACAACCGGAACACAGGCTTCTTTCTTAGAGCTGTTTAACGGCGACCATGAAAAGATTAAGCAGATTGATAAAAAGATTGCACAGAAAATGGGCTTTGAAGCATGTCATCCGGTATCAGGACAGACTTATTCAAGAAAAGTAGATACAAGAGTATTAAATATTCTTGCAGGCATTGCGGCAAGCGCACATAAGTTCTCTAACGATATCCGCTTATTACAGCATTTAAAGGAAATCGAAGAACCATTTGAAAAATCACAGATTGGTTCATCAGCCATGGCTTATAAGAGAAATCCGATGAGAAGTGAAAGAATGGCATCTTTAGCAGATTATGTCATCTGTGATGCGTTAAATCCGGCAATCGTATCTTCTACACAGTGGTTTGAAAGAACACTGGACGATTCAGCCAACAAGAGATTATCCGTTCCGGAAGGATTTTTAGCAGTAGACGGTATCTTAGACCTTTACTTAAATGTTGTAGACGGACTGGTTGTATATGATAAGGTTATCAACAGAAGACTGATGTCAGAGCTTCCGTTCATGGCAACCGAAAATATCATGATGGACGCTGTAAAGGCAGGGGGCGACAGACAGGAACTGCACGAAAGAATCCGCGAGCTTTCTATGGAAGCAGGCAAGCGTGTAAAGCAGGAAGGCTTAGACAACAATCTGCTTGAATTAATCGCAGCAGACCCGATGTTTAACGTAACGCTTGAAGAATTACAGGCAAAATTAGACCCGATGAAGTATGTCGGACGTTCTAAGGAGCAGGTTGAAGAATACTTAGCAGAAGTGATTCAGCCGATTCTTGCTGCAAGCAAAGACGAGCTGGGCATGACAGCAGAGATTAACGTATAAAAAGAAAAAAGAAACAGCTGATAACGGCATTGTATATTGGTAGACAGCGATATACAGTGCCGTTATTTTTATGGTATAATGCAGGGGAGTTGTTAAATCGTAATTTAATTATTTAAGGGATGAATAATGAATAATAAGTCAATTATCAAAGGTTTTTTATTTCCGACATTACTTCAGATAACTGTTGTTGCGGCACTGGTTGGGATACTAAAAGCAAAAGGGTATGAATTGGGATACAATTCGTTTTTGGGAATGGTTTTTATTATATTTGGCGGTGTGTCATCTGCACTTTGGGGTGTATTTACCAAATCAAATATAATGCTAAAAGACCGTTAAGTATATTAAAAGATTTTTTCGATATAAAGCAATCAATTAAAATCTATGCAGTAGTACTGGTATTTTTATTTATGGATTTTTATTCTGTGATAGTAAGTAAAGGATTTAAAATAGAAAGCTTACTGATTCTGTTGGTTCTTTTCTTTAAGGCAATAGTGTTTGGCGGAATAGAAGAAATAGGCTGGAGATATTCGTTTCAACCTTGCCTAGAGAAAAAGATTCCATATATTGCTGCAACGATTATTACTTTTTTGTGTTGGAGCATATGGCATTTTCTGTTCTTTTATATTGATGGCAGTATAGAAATTGTTAATGTTCCGTATTTCTTATTGGGATTATTAACAAACTGTTTTATTTTTTCGGCGTTGTTTGCATATTCAAATAGTTTGTGGATATGTGTAATGACACACGCATTAATTAATACATTATCCCAAATTACTGTAAATGATAATGCACTTATAGGTAATATATTCAAAGTAGTATGTATATGTTTTGCGTGTTTTTTATTTCATGTATCAAAGAGGAAAAGAATATAAGTTATTGTATCCCTGCAGATCGGAAGTTGTTTAATGGAGAATGTATGAAGAAGAGAATAACGCTTATTGTTTTTTCGGTGCTAATAATGGTTGCTTTATATGTGTTGTATTGTTTTAATTATATTCCACATAAAAAATATACAAATGCAGATTTCAATATAGAAGCTTACAAGAGCAATATTGATAAAGACAATGATGGTATAGATGACCAAACAGATATATTAAATAATGCAAATAATTACATAAAAACTAATCCAAAATATAAAAGCAAATATTATAATACAGGTTATCCAAATGATGAATATGGGGTTTGTACTGATGTAGTAGCTTTTGCTTTAAAAGATGCAGGATATGATTTGATGGAATTAGTAAATGAGGATATAAAAAACAATAAAGAATTGTATGATATAGATGCCGTTGATAAAAATATAGATTTTAGAAGAGTTAAAAACTTAAAAGTATATTTCGATAATAATGCAATAAGTCTTGCTACAGATATAAATGAAATAGAAGAATGGCAAGGTGGAGATATTGTTGTATTTAAAAAACATATAGGCATTATATCTGACAAGAGAAATCGAAAAGGTATATGTTTTGTTATCCATCATGCAAATCCATATCAAATATATTATGAAGAGGATATACTGGAACATCGTGATGATATCATAGGACATTATAGAATCAGTTAAACAACTTCCGGTTTGCAATGCAAAAGTTTTTAACAGCAATGATTATACAGAATGATTGTAAAAACAATTATAAAGTCTTAAATATAACTAAAAGCAGTCGTAAATTCAATTGTAAAAAAATACGATTGAATTTATGGCTGTTTATGCGTATAATAAATATAACAAATTGGAAAGGAATAAATGGTATGCGTGAAACAAGGATAATAGAATTTAAAGAAACAATTACAAATACATTTTTAAAAACAGTAAGCGCCTTTTCAAATTACAATGGAGGGGAGATATATTTTGGCATTGATGATAATGGGAATGTCAAGGGAATAGCAGATGTAAAACAATCCTGTCTTGATATAGAAAATAAAATTAACGACAGTATTTCGCCACAACCGGATTATACACTTGAAATACAAAACGACAGTACGATAAAGCTTACTGTAAAGAGTGGAATTCATAAGCCGTATTTATACAAGTCAAAGGCATATAAGAGAAATGATACTGCAACGATAGAGGTAGATACATTAGAGTTTTCACGTCTTATATTGGAAGGCAAAAATATAAGATTTGAAGAATTACCATATAATGAACAGAAATTAACATTTGAAGTGTTGCATCAAAAATTAAAAGAAAGCATTCAGATTGAAACTTTTAATAAGGATACTTTAAAAACACTTAATTTATATGATAATAATAATGGATATAATAATGCAGCAGGACTTTTAGCGGATAGAAATCATTTTCCCGGTATTGATATTGTAAAGTTTGGTCAAAATATCAGTGTTATTCAAAAAAGGGCAACGATTGAAAATATATCCATATTAGAGGTATATGATAAAGCAATAGATATGTTCAGAGATTATTATCAATACGAAATAATAGAGGGGGCAGAGAGGAAAAATGTAGAAAAAATACCGGAAGCAGCTTTTCGTGAAGCGATTGCAAATGCTTTAATTCATAGAGCGTGGGATATAGAATCACAAATAAGAGTTCTGATGTTTGATGACAGAATTGAGGTTATTTCGCCCGGAGGTCTGCCATCAGGAATAACAGAAGATGAATACTTATCAGGTAAAATTTCTGTTTTAAGAAACAGGAATCTTGCAAATGTATTTTATAGGCTTGGGTTTGTTGAGATTTTTGGAACCGGAATTACAAGAATAAAGCAATTATATGAAAGTGCATTAAGAAAACCTGATTTTGAAGTATCAGAAAATACGATTAGGATTATGCTTCCTGTTTTTGAAGAAAATATAAATTTAACGGAAGATGAAAAGCAGGTGTATGCGCTGTTAAGCATGACAATGCTCAAGCCTATCAGTGAAATAGCACCCTATACACCATTTGGGAAATCAAAAACAACACAGTTATTGAAAGAAATGAGCCAAAAGGGAGTGGTAGAGGTTAAAGGAAAGGGCAGAGGCACAAAGTATATAATAAAACGTATGAATTAATACAAATGATTTTTATTTGCTGCAAAATTAGTATCAGAATACCTGTTTTATGTTTTCTGACGGGGACAAAATACAATGAAAATAAGTGAACATATGGATTGTGATATTTGAATTTAGGGAGGATATTGACTGATGAAAATACGTATTATTGGTTGCAGTGGTTCTGGAAAAACCTATTTAGCAAATGCACTTTCAAAGAAGTATAATATTTCTCATTTCGACTTAGACGATATTCAATGGGATAACAACGCCAAAGAATATGGAAAAAAGAGACCGCTTGATGAACGAAAAGCGTTATTACAAGAAATATTATATAATAATGATGAGTGGATAATTGAGGGGGTATATTATGCCTGGGTACAGCAAAGTTTTGATGAAGCTGATAAAATATATGTTTTAGATATGCCTGGTTATTTATATAAAAGTAGAATTATTATGCGCTTTATAAAAAGAAAATTGGGGCTACAAAAAGGGAAAAAAGAAACTTTGAAATCGGTCTATAACCTTTTGAAATGGACTGAAACTTTTCAGAATAAAAATTTGAAAGAAATAAGAAGTATTTTAGATAGATATGACAATAAAGTTGTATGGTTATCAGGAAAAAAGGATGTAGAGAAAATAATAAAGGCGGTATGATAACTCCCAAGTTGGCGCAGTTGAGGCAGAATGTTTTCCGCCTGCGGAAGCAGCAACAGAAAAGGAATTTGTTGAAAGGGTAAAATACTACGCAAAGCATTTTTGACTTATATATAAAAATGCGGCTACGCACAATGAAAAACGGTGCGTGGCAGATGATTTTTTTGAGAAAGGTACATAAAATGAAAATAATATTGATAATTTTTGCGGCCATTGTATTATTTGTGATAGTATCTTTTGTCCGCCATAAAGTGTGCAGTGCAAAGGAGAGGAACTTGCTGACTCCTTTGGGCGAACTTGTAGAAGTCAACGGTCACAACATGAGTGTATATACGGAGGGCGACGGTGACAAAACATTTGTATTTATGTCAGGAAGCGGAACATGCTCGCCTATATTGGATTTTAAGTCACTGTATTCGCTGTTGAGCAATGAGTACAAATTGCAGTAGTGGAAAAATTCGGCTATGGTTTCAGTGATGTGGTAGATAAAAACAGGGATATTGATACAATATTGAGCGAAACCAGAATGGCACTTGATAAGGCAGGAATAGAACCGCCGTATGTGCTTTGCCCACATTCAATGTCCGGATTAGAAGCTTTATACTGGGCTCAGAAGTATCCGGAAGAAGTTGAAGCTATTGTCGGTCTGGATATGGCTGTGCCGGACTATTATGATGAAATGAACATCAATATTCCTATAATGAGATTAGGACAGTATTGCGCCGGATTGGGAATTACAAGATGGATACCAAGCCTTGCGGAAAGTAATGCCATCAAATCGGGAACGCTCTCTCAAAAGGAAAAAGAAATTTACAGGGCTATATTTTACCAAAAAACCGCAACTGTAACGATGATTGACGAAGCAAAAGCGGTAAAAAAGAATGCGGGTGTTGTAAAGGAAAAGGGCATCCCACAAGTGCCGATGTTATTGTTTATCTCTGACGGTTCCGGTGGAACAGGTTTTACAAAAGAAAAGTGGAGAAGTATTCCTAAGGAATATATTTCAAACCACAACAACGCAAGTTGTATTGAACTGGACTGTCCTCATTATATTCACGACTACGAATATCAAAGAATAAGTGAAGAAATCAGAAGCTTCATCCGGTGAATTAATAAGGCAATGAGTAAGACCGCTTGTGGTTGATACGGAATGCTCGCAAATTCATTATTTGTCAAATTGGGAAATTAAAAATTAGGGGAAATTGATAATGACAATAGAAGAACTTTTTAGTGATTTATATGATAAATATGATGAAGATTTTAACTGGTATATGATTCCATTAACACAGGCTGACGGAGTATTTGTTACTGAATTGAAAAATGAAATCGGGGAAGACCACTTCTTATATGACAAAAGAATTTGGGCAGCAGCAAAGTGTGAATCTAATGATGATGTGTTATATGTTATTGACAACGGAAGAAATGCGGACAGCTACTATATTTTCCATTTGACTTACTCAAAGCATAATCCTGCCGGATTTCCGCGATATGAAGAATTAAAAGATGTATATGCAGTAAAGGCATTTATTGAGCAGTCCATAAAAACAAAGCAGGAGTTTGCGGATTTATAGTATGTAAAACAATTTTGACACCCGGAAAACACAGATGTCAATACACTTTGATAGCAAAAATACTGCTTTGCGATTAACATGAGTATGCAAGGAGGTGACGGAATGGAACTTGGAAAACAAATAAAAATGCATCGTCAGGAAGCAGAGTTATCCCAAGAGGAATTAGCCAATCGTGTTTATGTTTCAAGACAGACAATTTTAAATTGGGAAAACGATAAAAGTTACCCGGATGTGAACAGTTTGGTATTACTGAGTGAAATTTTTCAAATCTCTCTTGATAAGCTAATCAAAGGAGATATTGGTGTTATGAAAGAGGTAATTCAAAAAGAAGAAATTGAAAAAATGAAACGCTACGGAAGAATCTACACTATAATGTTGATTGTGACTGTTGTTTCTGCGGTTCCGCTATTTATGTGGCTTGGTGTCTGTGTATTAATTGGCTTTCTGATGCACGTCTTTTTGAATTAATAGTGATATTGCGTTTTAAAATTCAGAAGGTCAATTCTAAAATGAGGTTATATACAGCCGCAAATTCAATTGCAAAAAAATACGATTGAATTTACGGCTGTTTTTACATATAATAATTATAATTAATTGGGAAAAATTAAAATTATGTGTGAAACGAGGGGAATAAGTAATAGAATTTGAAGAATTACCATGTGATAAGCAGAAATTAACATTTAATGGTTTAAATTCGGGATTTGAGGAGGAAATATGGCATCAAGCAAGGAATACTTAGAGTTTATTTTAGGGCAGCTATCTGAGTTAGAAGAAATTACTTATCGAGCTATGATGGGAGAATTTATTATTTATTATCGTGGCAAGATTGTAGGCGGTATCTATGATGATAGATTACTTGTTAAACCAGTAAAATCGGCAATTAGTTATATGCCGACAGCTCCGTATGAATTACCCTATGAGGGAGCAAAAGAGATGTTGTTGGTAGATGAAGTTGATAATAAGGAATTTTTGACAGGCTTGTTTCATGCAATGTATGATGAACTGCCAGCCCCAAAACCGAAAAAGAAGAAATAGACAACTTAACAATTTGTAAAAGAGCATTTCGTTAGATTTTATAGGGGGGAATATTTATGCTAATGAATTATGATGAAAGCATCCGTGCCTGTCAGCATATTGACGGTTGGAAATTTGTAACGAGTTTTTCTGTTGGAGGTTTTGAATGGCTTGGGTTTTCTAAGAAAATTTCAAATAAAATGATTATCATTTCTTCTCAAAAAACTACTATTCTGGATTGTGACAATGGAAAAATTGAAAATTGTATGATTGATTATGATGAAGAAGAACTTATTGCAATTTGTGATAAATTACCGGACGAACAGATTTTAATAGCAGGAGAATACGGTGGAAACTTACCTGATACAACAAATAAGGGCGAAAGGGTTCTTATTCAGAAAACAAAAGAGTATATTACGACTATAACTTTTATTTCTGGTCAAAGTGATGAAATAAAAGTTTATGAAAATTATGGTGCATACATCTGTGGATTTAGCTACGATGGAAAGTATTTTGTTATTGCAAATGATGGAGGAATTATTGTTATAAAGAGATGTTGCTAACTTTTCAATTAGTATGTTAATATAATTTTGGCACTGCCATTCACGGTAGGCGGTTTAGTCGATACCTTCGAGAGGAGGTGGGACTATGGTGACTTATTCAGATATGTTTACATATACATTAGTATTATGTGCAGTTGCAACGCTTGTTGCTTCCATTTGTAATAAAAAACAAAAAAATAACCGCCCCCAGCCACGGTAACGGTTATTTTTAATAACTTGTATCCTAAAGGCTAAACCGTCTATCGACAGTGCCTTTTTATATATTCATATTACTCTATTTCCATATTTATGTCAAATTTATATTGAAAATCCGTTTTGCAGCTTTTACAGCAAAAACATTTAGACAGCGGCAACACCAAAATGCTATAATAAAAGCACATATTATAATGGTAATAATGGGGAGAAAGAAAACATGGACAGAGAAGTAGACGCAATGGGCTACGGGATTTGTATATTTTCCGCAGATACCGTACAGGACTTTTTGAAACGTGAAAAAATTCGGAAAAGAAAGCTGTTAAGTCTTTTACAAAAGGATAAGGAACTTTATTTGTCTACGCAGAAAGAGGGCATTTTAATTCCGTTAGTAGGAATTAATGCGTATAATTACGCAATCCGGCTCGAAGGACGGGACGAGCCGTTTGACGACCGGTGGACACAAAAGATTGACTATGACGGATTTAATCTGGAAATTAAAGATGGGCTGTGGATTTCCAATATCCGGCAGCTTGAGCCTTTTGAGCCGAAAATATATCATGAAAAGGAAGAAGAATTTTACACCACGCCGGGACAGTTTGAACCGGTGGAGCGGTACCGCTCGCCATGGGAACGGTGGTATAAGGCGGAAACGGGAAAGGGAGAGCTTGTTAAAATTTATACAGATATCAAATATGATGTCCCTGCCGGAAAATATCTGCTGTCTATCAAAGGTTATGTCCGAAAGGAAAAACAGAAGTACCCTGTTCCGAATTGTGGCTTTTATCTTTCGCTGACGAAAGTGGAAGCATTTGAAGGCTTTAAAAATCCACGGGAAGCAGATGAGTACAATTTTAATATAGGAAGCATGGAGTAAGGCGCACATATAATTTGCACAGAGAGAAGGGGAAATATGATATTTAAAACAGCAGGTGACAAATCAAAACCGGCAATATTATTTTTTCATGCAATGGGAGTGACGGGTGACAGCAGTATGCCGGTAGCAGAGTGTCTGGAACAGAAATATTACTGCATTATGCCGACTTCGACAGTATATTGTGCCGGACAAAAATATCGCAGTAAAACAGATGAAATACAGCAGATAATGACATTTTTAAAAGAACAGGGAATCCGTGAGATAGAACTTGTGGTGGCTTCCTCAATCGGCGCAGACCTTGCAATGGCATTTCTAACCAATACACAGATACCCGTAAAACATGTCTTTTTTGACGGCGGGCAGTTTGCACAGATTGGAAAGACATTGAGAAAGATAATGGTTCCGTTCATATATCTGGCAATAAAAAGCATTCCCGGATTTGCCCGAAGAATTACAAAAAAGTACATATTGGGAGTTTGGCAGTGTGGAAGACCATTTAAAATACAGAAATGCCGTTATGCAGACTTATAAATATGGGAACTTTCCGGTTTTTAGCGGATTTAATCATATGCAGTATCAGATTCGTAATTCGAAAGAATTTGCCGAAATGTTGGAATCAATCATAGAAAAGAACGAATTACCGGAGCTGCCATTCCTTTACAAAGCCCCTGTTTCTGCGGGTTTGCAGAAAAAATAAAAAAATCTCAAAAAAAGTTGAAAAAAGTGCTTGACATTTACGCGATTATCGTATTATAATAACCAAGTCAGTTCACGAGAGAACAAAAACAACACAGCGCAAGCGGTTGTAGTGATTGTTCATCATGAATTTGAATATGGGATCTTAGCTCAGCTGGGAGAGCATCTGCCTTACAAGCAGAGGGTCATAGGTTCGAGCCCTATAGGTCCCATACATGAAAAGAATATGGCGAGATAGCTCAGTTGGCTAGAGCACACGGTTCATACCCGTGGTGTCGGGAGTTCGAGTCTCCCTCTCGCTACTACATGGACACCTTGAACAGAGGTGTCTTTTTTTGCATATACAGGAAGAATACCGTAAAACACTGCCAAAGCGGAAATATTTTCACTTGTACAATTCATAGAATAATGGTATTCTTTTACGGGAAAATAAAATGATAGAAGTCAGAAAGGAGAATGAAAATGCGCGTTGGAATGGGGTATGATGTACACAGACTGGTGGAAGACAGAAAGTTGATTATAGGCGGAGTGGAAATTCCGTATGAAAAAGGTCTGCTGGGACATTCTGATGCGGATGTCCTGCTTCATGCGATTATGGACGCACTGCTCGGTGCGGCGGCGCTTGGAGATATTGGAAAGCATTTTCCGGACAACGATGACAGATATAAAGGCATTTCCAGTCTGGAACTGTTAAGACAGGTTGGAAAGCTTTTAGATGAAAAGAATTATGTCATTGAAAATATTGATGCAACGATTATTGCGCAGAAGCCGAAAATGCGTCCGTATATCGATGAAATGCGCAAAAATATTGCAGACACCTTAAAGCTTGACATCGACCGTGTCAATGTAAAGGCAACGACCGAGGAAGGACTTGGCTTTACCGGTACGGGAGAGGGCATTTCTTCCCAGGCGGTTTGCAGCTTAAATGACGTGACGAATTATATCTATGGCGATTCGGATATGACAAATTGTTGTGGCGGATGTGGCGGTTGTTCCGTAAAATAAAGTAACAGCAATCAGGCATTGAGGAGTAGACATGGAGTTTTTTAAATATGTAAAACAGGAAATTGCGGTCATAAAGGACAGGGACCCGGCAATAAAATCAACGATGGAAGTGTTTTTATATCCGAGTTTCCATGCAATTTTAAAATATCGCAAGGCACATAAACTGTACCTGAAAAAGCATTATTACCGCGCACGCCGCATTTCGCAGAAAACGGCAAGAAAGACCGGTATTGAGATTCATCCGGGTGCCCAGATTGGTGAGGGCCTGTTTATCGACCATGGACATGGTGTGGTTATCGGTGAAACAGCCGT
>OGUB01000451.1_pt1 | contig 12525 bp, 9 predicted proteins | sample 1573721 | NCBI WGS metagenome assembly OGUB01 (sample SAMEA2581904, study PRJEB24529) | metagenome | biome: Human gut stool | place: China | collected 2011 | reverse complement strand
TGGACATCAAGAGCTTCTGTGAAGATATAATGCGCAATTATGATATAAAAAAGGATAAACCCGTACCGGTTCTGCTGGCACCCGGTTTGCCCGAATATTATATATATACAGACAAGAAGCGCTTGATGCAGGTGATTACGAACTTCATCAATAACGCCCTCAAATTTACGGAGACAGGGCAGATTACTCTTGAATATCATCTAAAGGAAAATACGAATGAATTAATATTTTCGGTTACAGATACAGGTATGGGTATTGCTCCCGAAAAAGTCGATAAAGTGTTCGACCGTTTCGTAAAACTCAATTCTTTCTCAAAAGGTACAGGATTGGGATTGTCCATTTGCAGAAGTATTATCGAGCACCTTGGTGGTACTATCGGCGTCGAATCCAAATTGGGAATCGGCAGTCGTTTTTGGTTCACTCACCCCTATACAGGCTGATAAAAAAGTATGCTACTACTCGCAAAAGGCGAGTTTAGCATAAAAAAGAGCGAAAGTGTCCGATAAAACAAGTATTCCGGCAAAATTAATCATAGAAATAATTTTTCAAGCCTTTTTTTCACTACATTTGTCCTACTAAAATAAAACAAAGTGAAATAAAAATACCACAAGCAAACATTTATCATGAATATAAGAAAATACCTATGGCTCTTTTTTTTATGTTTCTTGTCTACATCGTCTATCCAAGCTCAAAGAAACTATATAGATATTCCTAAATACATTCTATGTATCAACTCTTATGCAGAATCTACACCGTGGAGTAGCCGGATGATTTCTACTATATCGGAATACGTACAAAAGGATCCTCAACTGGCGTTGTATGCAGAGCATATGAACACACTGATGATGGACAATGATTCTATTTTAGGAGAATTTAAAAATATGATTTCCCAGAAATACTCGCAACCACATCCCCGGTTATTGGTATTATTGGGAAGTCCCGCATTTACGTTAAGAGATGAATACAGAAAATTATGGGGAGATATACCTGTTATTCTCTGTTCGGAAGAAGCTTTTCAAGGACCGCAAAAAGCTTACTTCCAGAAAAAAGAGATTGCACCAGCCGATCGTACTCCGATATCGCAGTTCGCCGATCCTTATAATATGGTTTTCCTGTATTCGAATCTTTATCTTCGCGAAAATATACAACTTATCAATCACCTAAAGCCCAACATCGAGAAATTTATATTCATTGGCGATGAACGGGAAATTAATTTAAGTAATAGCCTGGACATTCAGGATGAATTAAAAAGAAACTATCCTCAGATCGAATATCAGTTTTTAACACCACGAAAGATGACTACCAATCAATTGTTGGACTCACTGTATCGTGTCGACTGCCAAACAACAGGTGTATTATTCGCATCCTGGTTTTATAAACAGACATTTGCTGGCAATACATCATTAATAAGTAACGACCACAAACTTATCGTGACAACTGCCGCTCCTGTATTCACCCTGAATATGACAGACATTACCGAAGAAAACGGGGGAATGATAGGTGGTTACACTTATAATCAAAAAATATATAATCAGGAATTGGTTCATGCCATATCAGCTATCCTTGAAGGGAAACAAGCCCGTGAACTTTCCTTCTATATGCCATCAGACGGCCGTCCCATCATTAATTATGCAACATTACTCCGTAAAGGGATCTCCCCTTCCTTGTGTCCGTCAAACACACTCTTTTTGCATAAGCCACTTTCGTTTTGGGAACAAAACCAATATTTTATCATAGGTTCTTTATCTTTTATATTTCTACTTGCCCTGTTTTTCTTTTATCGAATCCGCAACTTTAATATTATAAAGAAAATGCAACAGAAGGAAATAGACGCCATGGCTAATTACAAAAACCTGGTGAACAATATGCCTATCCTTTATATGCAGGAAGAACTCATCACGGATGAAAAAGGTATACCTGTCGAGTTGATTTATCGGAAAGTCAATGCACAGTTTGAAAAGAGTTTCCTCGGTAAAGAGGAGGTGATTGGGAAAAAAGCAAGCGAGATTTTCCCGGAATCGATGCCGGAATTTTTGCATTTCATAAAGAAAGCACTTGATGAGAATAAAGCAATTACTTTCCCTTATTACTTCAAAAAAATCGACACTTTCTATGATGTGATACTCAAAGGGACACAGCACAGCAATATTATTGATGTATTCTGCCTGGATAGTACAGAACTACACAGGGCACAACAAAAGCTAAGCACTATCAACAATAAGCTCTCCATGTCTCTCGACGTGGCTAATATCGTACCCTGGAAATGGGGCTGCACCGCCGACACAAACAGCCGTTTCAATTCCGCCTTACAGATAGACACCTCCTTTCATCATAGCCGAAGTATCAGCCCCGGACGGAATGTCCTCCGTGTCCGTGTCGTTGTTGAACTCCACTTCCCATTCAAAGGCATTGCCGAAGTTGTCCTCCACCGTGATGGTCAGGCTTTGCGACTCATCGCATTCCGAGGTGTAGTACAGGCGGAACTTCCCGTTTTCCAGCAGGTAACGGTCGTTGGGCTGGAGAACCAGACCGTTGTCGAGCTTCAGCGTGCCTTCGCCGTCATACTGGAAATAACGGATGGCATAGACCGCCCCGTCAAACTCGCCCTCGCATACCAGCTCGCATCGTATCTCCGCCGTTTCGCCCTGTTTCAGTTCCTTCGGCACGGGCATTGTTTCCACCGTGAACGGGTAGGCTTGCATTACGTCCAGCTCATCACCGCAAGAGGCGAAGCCGAAAGCGAGCAGCCCCAAACAGAAAGTTGCCAGTGATTTCACCATGTTTCTTTTCGTTTTTGTTCTATTGTTCAATCTGTTCATGTTCATAATCGTTACATTTTAATGGATTTGCTTTTCTTTTCGTTCTCATGTTGCGTCAGCCTTTCGGCAAGCGTCTTTTGCAGGTGTTCGTTCAAATCCTTGCATCCGCCATAGATACCGGAGCAGTCCGACACCCTTTCCCCATAGCGGGTGCCGAGGGCTTCCAGCGTCCGCCTCCCGGCTTCGTCGTTGTCAAGGTAACAGTTTATCCGCCCATAGCCGTCCAGATGCCTGTATGCCTTCGCCGCATTGGACACCGAGTTGAGCACGAGGTGGTCTTCCCCGTTCCCGATACCCAGCGCACGGGCGGACAGATAGTCCATGAAGCCCTCATGCACGTTGCAGACGGTCGAGCCGGACGGCAGCAGGGTGACATCCTTCGGCGGCACACACCCCTTGAAGAACGGGTTGCGTATCTCATATCCGCCGCTTCCGTTGCCGAAAGCAACGGAAAAATACCGCTTGCCGTGCGTGGTATAGCGCATCTCCTTACAGTTCGCTATGGCGATGGCGGACGGTATGCCACGCTCTTGCAGATAATGGAGCAAAGCCCGGTTCTGCAAGGGAAGTATCTCCACATCCTCAAAGCTCTGCCCGCCAGCTTGTCGCACTCCGGGACTCTGACGCGGCTCATGTTCCGGAAGCGGCATACCCGACATCTCCGCCACATACTTCACTTGCGTAAGGAAGTCGTCCGACCTGATGAACTCCCCGGCAAGGGCGAAGATGTTTCCGCCCTTGCCTTCGCGTAGGCTCGGTACAAGACGCCTTGCCGCCTTTCGGCAGTAGGTTTCCTCATACCTGCCTCCAAACCGTACTTGCATGTCTCCACGCATACGGCTCTCCATTGATAACATGACTTTATCCTGCATGGCTCTGTATTTTTGCATTACAACTTGTGCATACGACCAAAGTCTTTCGATGTTTTGCGAGCATCAGTTTTTCCCATTCCGTATCTCCTTTCAGATGATTCAGATTTCTTGCATGATGCATTACAACAGGACCGACTTTCCCACACAACTCACACACCTCGGATTTTAACCTTTCAACCAGCGTTGGTTGTGGTACTGTGATTATATATGGGATATTGTCCACATCTGCGAAAGACGATGGCAGTTTGCGTTTGAAACCTTCATTGTAGAATACTCTGTAACGTAGTTTACCTTTTGCATCGTGATACGGAACAATGATGTCATTTCCTTTTTTGTATTTGTCAATGACCTTACTGATTGAACTGTTTGTTTTTGCTGCAATGGTATGATACATACTGTATTCCATAATGTAGCCAAATTTAGAAGCTGCATACGAGACGTTATTGGCTATACTGTAATAGTTGTAGAATCCTCTGATTTCAGAGTTGTACCGTGCTACTATGTCTTCTATTTTCTTTTTCATCAGTTTGCCCCTCAATTTAGGAAACCACGTTTGAACCCCGTTTTCCATCTTATATTTAATGGCTTCATAGTGTTCCAATCTGTTTTTTACAGTTTCTGTGGCTACCTTGAGGACAACTGTACCATTGAAACTTCGGACTGGTACATTGAACTTGTTACGTTTGGTTACGTCAGTTTTACGGACTAAGACTTCATATCCGAGAAATTTTGCAGGCTTTTGAGCGTTTGTTATCAAAGTCTTTTCTTGCGACATTTCCAAATGCAGACATTCTTGCATATATTGAGTTATGTCAGACTTGATTTTGATACAGTCCGCCTTGCTACCAATAACACCAATTAAAAAATCATCGGCGTATCTCGTGTATTTCAGTCTTTTATAGGTGTCGTCCATATAATCCCTACATGTAACCTTTAGCCGTTCACGTCTAAGTTTCTCATATTTGTCTTTAAGTTGTTTCGCACTTTCGGCATCTTTCGCACTTTCAATCTCAGCTTTCAGTTTGTATATCTGTTCGCTGAGTCTTGAATACTCCTTTGTTAGATGTCTTTCTTTTCCCTTGTTGAAATTACGGGTATATTCTTCCATGTACTTATCGAAACAGTCAAGATAGATATTTGCCAATATAGGACTTATTATACCTCCTTGCGGTGTTCCCGAAAAGGTGTTATGGTATTCCCAATTTTCAATGTAACCAGCATTCAAGAACTTACGGATGAGTCTGAGAAATCTTTCGTCAGAGATTCTTTTCCTCAGAATTCCTATCAATACATTGTGGTCGATGTTGTCGAAGAATCCTTTGATGTCTCCCTCTATGAACCACTTTGTACTTTTGAATGTTTTTTGTATGCGGGTTAAGGCGGTATGGCAGCTTCTGTTAGGTCTGAATCCATGTGAAGAATCTTCAAACACTTCTTCATAAATAGCTTCGAGAATTGTCCGTACTACCTCCTGCACAAGCTTATCCTCAAAGGAGGGTATGCCAAGCGGTCTTTTCTTGCCGTTTTTCTTGGGTATATACTTTCTCCTTGCCGGATTCGGCTTGTAAGATTCATCCTTTAGGGATGCGATGATGCGGCTTATTCTTTGAGTGCTCATTTGGTCTATTGTTTTACCGTCAGAGCCGGGTGTCATATTTCCCGGCTTTGCATAGATGCGTTGGTAAGCCATATAGAACATTTCCACGTTGTACAAAATGCGATACAATCTTTCGAACTTGTAATCCGAAACTTTGCCATGCTTGTTTAAAGCTTTTAATACTTGCTCTGGACTTCTCATAATGTCTCACACATTTTCCGTTGTTTGTATTAAGTTATCTAACTGCTTCCTTTCGCCATGTACAAGGCTTTCCCTTGCTCGGACTACTACGGAAGCTCCGTTCCCATGTCAGATATTCAGGGTCCTATGCCCATAGCCTTACGGCATTCTGATTTAGGGAATCCCCATTTGCTTTCACAATAACTGTTTGGCTCGGCAGACTGTCGGATGCGACTTACGTTCCTATTCCACTTATTGTGGTTGCTCTGAAGCCAGCTCCTGCTCCATTGTAATTTCGGTTTACATGGGGTGCTTCAGCCCGACGTGAATCAAATACCTTTCGTCGGGGCTGGTACGTGTGCAGCAGAACTATCGTTCAACCAATCAGGCTTCATCCTTGTGTCTGTCTTTTCCTCTCGCCATGCAGTCGCAGCTTGGTATTTAGCTGACTAATGACTTTACCGACATGCTTTTGTCACCTTTGGATTTCTCCTCCAGCTAAGTCGTTGAGGATAGGTCTGTTGAACTCTAACCTAATCTCTTGCCATAGAGATATTTATTGTGTAGCCTATATGGGCGCATCAAAATCATACCATAGGTTGCGTTCGGTGTTCACTTTGAAGGAAGCCTCTGTTTCTTCCCTCAAGGGAGATTTGTACCAAAGGTTGATACCCTGCTGTTTGACGGGTGAATACCCCAGGCTGTGCAGGTAGTCAGCCAGATTGATTTGTTTTGCAGTCTCGATGTTCATAAGGAAATCGTTTTTAGTGAGTGCTTTGATTATTTCTCTTTTTGCCCGCAACTCTTAAAAGTATGCGGTCAGTACAATCACTTCACTAAACTCCTAATATATAGACCCCCGGAATAAAGTGAAGTGATTTGTCTGTTTCTGAAATCACTTCACTAAATTGTCGTATATATAGGATACGGGAATAAAGTGAAGCGATTTTCGGGATTGTCGGCTAATAGTGGTAATCGGGCTTGAAGGAATACTTCCTGCCGTTTTCCTGCACTATCATCCGTTTGTTGCGCAGCATGGTGATAAGCGCCACTGCATTCTGGTGATTCAGTCTAACCCCTTCTGCCAGATAAGTCCTGATTAAGGTGTCTTCCAGCTCCTTGTAGCCGTATTCCTCTTTCAGTGCAAAAGCGGCTTCCAGTGCGGCACGGTGCTGCGGTTCTGAAATATCCTTGTAAGGGTCAAACTTTTCCACCGAGGGTCTTCCCGGCTTCCTTGCTTCCGGCTTGTAGCCTTCCGCAAGTTCGGGCAGGGCTCTGTCGTTGATGCAGAATGCAAAAGGCTCGAAATCCATCGCCCGGATGTGCATGGCGGAAACATGGCTGATGTCGCTGTTCCCCTTGTCCTTTTCCACCAGCAGGACTGTTTCCGCCTTGTTGTTCAGTTCCGTACCAATGTGCCCTCTTGCGTTCTCATCCCCCTTGTTCTGATGCAGTATCGTATGGATATGAATCTGCCTGTCGTCCGTCCACTGCATCAGCTTGGATATGATGCGGGTGGATTCACCGGGGCTGTTGATGTCGTACACCATATCCCGGATGCCGTCTATGATGACCAGCCCAATATCCGGTGAGTGGTAGATAGCCTGTTCTACAATGCTGATGCGCTGTTCCGGGGTGTATTTTCTCAAAGCGAGAAACTCCAGATAACCGCTGTCCCTGTCATCGGGCAATCCTGCCATCCGCAGGATCCGCTTCATCACTTTCAGGCAGTGGTAGGGGCTTTGCTCCGTATCTATATAAAGCACTTTCCGCTTTTCCTCGGGCAGTTCAGCCGCATATCGTAACACGGTACCGTTCTTCAATGCAGCGGCTACGATAGCCGATACATTGAAGGTTTTCTTGCTCTTGGCTTTGCCGATGGATGCGCTGAAATTGCCCAGCGTCCCGATGACAGAGCCGTGTACTTTCAGAATTTCGGGGGCTTTTTCGTAGCATCTTGACAGACTTAGCCGGGATTCCTGCCAGAGGATAACGGCTTGTTCGGGTGATATTTCTTTTATATAGTCCATAATCACCTCCTTTATCTGCGTCCTCCGGTTTTCTTGCCAGCCAGTTCCAGCGCCAGTTCCGCATCCACGATAATCTTGCGTCCAATCTGGGTAATGGCTTTGTCTATCTTTCCGCTTTTCTTGATGCGGTTGGCTGTGGGCAGGCTGCACCCGAAAAGCTTGGCTATGCCGAGTATGCCGTACACGTACTTTCTTTCCGTGTCGGTGGTCGGCTGCGGTTGCGCCTCTGCCTGTACCGAAGCGTGTCTGCTTAGAAAAAGGAACTCTTCGCCTGTCATCTGCCAGACGGGTTTCACTAACAGTTCTTTGAGGTTGTTCATCGTCCGTATGATTACTTGTTTGACAATAGCCCTGCGCACAGGCTGTTTCTTCTGTTCTCGAACGATGCAAAATTAGGTAGGGTTTTGAGTGGTAAGTATGTGGATGATAGATATGGATTGTTCTGTTATATCGCTGAATATCAAGAAATAAAAATACCACTCAAAAATTATTTTGAGTGGTATAAGTGGTCATGTCGTAAAATATATTGGAATATCACGGGTTATCGGAATATTCCGTCCATTTCCTTGGCGAACTTTTGGTTGGGAATACTGGGTAAATCGGAAACGGGTTCCCTGTACTTGGACTTGTAATAGTCTTCATCAATATCCAGGTGTTTCAGGATGGCTTCCTTCCATTTGTCCTTATCCTGCCCCGGCAACTGCTCCCTCATCAGGGAAATCAGATAGCATACCCGTATCTTTTCCCTTGGCTTTATTTTCAGTACGCACTGGCAGGGATGCAGATTCATGCAGGCATAGAAATCCGGTGCGGTAATGTCTTCAAACTGTTCCCCTGCACAAACTTCATGAATTAGGGAAATCAGCTTCATGCTGAAATATTCAGGCAATCCGGCAGTCGTAGCTGTAGTCGATGCGGTTGTAGTTTCAGCTTCCGGCTGGCTGTCTGTACGGCTCTGCCTGTCTGCTTCGTTCGGTTGGCTTTCTTCGTCCGGTACATATTTGGTCAGGATGCCCATGAAGTGTACGCTAAGCAGGTAGATGTCGTCGCAACGGTTTTTCATGTATTGCCGGGCTTCTTTCCAGAGAAGGGTTTGCTGCTCATAAAGATGCTCCAGTTGGGCTTTCTCCCTTTCATATTCAGCCTTGCAACGCTCATATTCTCTTTCCGCCAGCTTTTCTTCTTCGGGTGTATGCTCTCGGTAGCCAATGGAATCATAGCGGTTGTTGGCTTCGTTCATCGGTTTGCGCAGCCTGTTTACCACTTCCATCTCTTCCTTGATGGTTTCCTTGTAGCGGTCTGCGTATTGGTAGCATACACGTATGATCACTTCGTCATGGAGAAGGCGGTAAGATTCATAAAGCCGTATGTATTCTTTGACTTCCTTTTTCAGACTTTTCAGCAGCAGGGTACATGGTTCTGGCGGTGTATGCAGCACCAGTTCAAGGATAGCTTGCTCAAAAGCCTTTATATCGCTCCATTTCGAGTAGAAATCAACGATGAATTTCTGCTTTTCAAAAGAGAAAGTATGGCTTACAATCCAATCTTTGCAGATTCTGTTCAGCTCCCCGTATTGAGGAATGAGGGTTGTTATCGTTTTCTGCATGGCATACTCTTATTATTGGGGATCCTTGTCAAGGAAAGAAGCCAGTTCTTCTTCCACTTCTTCTACGCTGGGCAACGCTGATTTCAATTTCTCGGGAATCGCCTTGCTCAATTGGTAATCGCTGATGCCGATGGGCTGGTCATAGCCGGAAAGGGCATACTGGGCAACCACTTCGTCCTTTCCTCTGCACAACAAAAGACCGATGGTCTTGTTGTCGTGTTCTCCTCTCAACTTATCATCCACCACGTTGATGTAAAAGTTGAGTTGTCCGGCATATTCCGGCTTGAAAGGAGTGGCTTTCAATTCTATGACAATATATGCGTGCAACGGAATGGAATATAGAATCAGGTCGGCAAAGAAATCGCTGTTTCCGACTTGGAAGTGCTTCTGCCGGGCAACGAAGGCAAAACCGTTGCCCATTTCCAACAGGTAGCGGGTAACGTGTTTCACCAGCTGTTCTTCAATATCCCTTTCGTCTGCTTTTTCTTTGGCTCCTGCCAAATCAAAGATGTACGGGTCTTTGAGTAGGTAATTGGCAAGGTCGCTTTGTGGAGCCGGAAGTGTGGTCGTGAAATTGTTTACCTTGTTGTTGCTGATTTGTCGGCTATACAAATCACTGTCAATTTGCATTTTCAATACATTGCTGCTCCATCCCATTTCCACAGACTGCTTCATGTACCAGTAGCTTAGACCTAAAGGTAGCGAACTGTCAAGTATAGTCATTTGGCTTGTCCAGTTTATTTTGGCTATAGGAGAGGTCAAGAAAACTTCTTCTATTTCCCTGATTCCCATCCTGTAAATGGCAGACACGGTTTTTCCCACATCTTCAAATTGCGCAGGAACTTCCTGCGTAATTGCTAATGATTGACAATCAATCGATTGTATTTGCGCAGTAAGTTCCTGCGTAAATTGCTTGTCATTCAGTTTTAATACTTCATTGGTCACACTCTGTATGGTTGGGACAGACAGGCTTGCATCTGTTTCTATGAAACTTTGCAACGCTCTTAAAGGATATGCTTTTGCAAACTGGCACATATAGGTAAGGTTACGTTCCGAATAGCCTTTCTTTTCAGGGTAATGCAGTCGGATAGCCTTTGCCAACTGCTTGATGATTTTGCTTCCCCATCCGTGCAGCTGCTGGTGATAAAGGATGTAATTGCCTATCTTCCAGTAATGGAACAGCATTTGTGCATTGGCTGCAACAATCAGCCTTACTTGTGCCTGTTCTATTTCCGAACCGACCGCTTGTATGAATGCATCAAAATTCGTTTTCTCTATGTTGGATTCCTTGTTGCTCATATTGTGATGATAATTTCTACAAATATAGTCATTGATAACTATCTATGAAACTGTTTGATACTTTTATAGTTGATTAAACTTGTTCATGGCATTTGCCTTAATATCATCCGCTATGTCAATGTAGGGTTTCATAGCTTTGTAGTCGCTGTGTCCCGTCCATTTCATGACCACCTGTGCCGGGATTCCGAGAGCCAGCGCATTGCAGATGAATGTCCTTCTTCCTGCATGGGTACTGAGCAAAGCGTATTTGGGTGTGACTTCATCAATACGTTCATTTCCCTTGTAGTAGGTTTCCCGTACAGGCTCGTTGATTTCTGCCAGTTCGCCCAGCTCTTTCAGGTAATCGTTCATCTTCTGGTTGCTGATGACGGGCAGAGCCATGTAATTCTCGAAATGGATGTCCTTGTATTTGTCCAGTATGGCTTTGCTGTATTTGTTCAGTTCAATCGTCAGGCTGTCGGCAGTCTTGACTGTGGTTATTTCGATGTGGTCGGACTTCACATCGCTTCTTTTCAGATTGCGAACATCCGAATACCGCAAACTCGTAAAGCAGCAGAACAGGAAAACATCACGCACACGTTCCAGGTATTGCTTATCCTTGGGTATCTGGTAGTCTTTCAGCTTGTTCAGTTCATCCCAAGTCAGGAAGATTACTTTTTTCGAGGTGGTTTTCAGTTTCGGTTTGAATGTATCGTATGCAATGTTCTGATGATGTCCTTTCTTGAAGCTCCAGCGCAGGAACCATTTGAGGAATCCCATTTGCTTGCCGATGGTGCTGTTTCTCATATCCTTGGTATCACGCAGGAAGTTGACGTATTCGTTCAATCCAAACTCGTCGAAATAGTTGAACGTTGCATCCTCCTTGAACTCTTTGAGGTGGTTCCTCACTGCTGCAAATTTTTCATAGGTGGATGCCGTCCAGTTATTCTGGTTACCGCACTCTTTTACAAACTCATCGAATACCTCCCAAAAGCTGACAGGGGCTTCTTCCGGCTGTTCTTCGCTGGTGTCTTTCATTCTCATGTTGAAAGCTTCCTTCAACTGTTGGGTCGTTGGCATGACCTCCTGCACCTCAAATTCCTTGAAAATATTCTGGATTTCGGCATAGTATTTCAGCAAGTCCGTATTGATTTCGGCTGCACTCTGCTTTAGCTTGTTGGTACATCCGTTCTTTACCCGCTGCTTGTCTGCATCCCATTTGGCTACGTCAATCCGGTAGCCCGTTGTAAACTCGATGCGTTGGCTGGCAAAGATGACACGCATACGGATGGGTACGTTCTCTACGATTGGCACACCGTTCTTTTTCCGGCTCTCCAATGCAAAAATGATGTTGCGCTTGATATTCATAATTGGGTGCGTTTGAAATTCTACACCCAAATATACACCCAATTATTGAGATAGCAAAAGACATTTAGAAACATTTAGTTTTACTCTATGTTGTAATTTGCACTTGATTATCAGTTGTTTGCGGTTTTATGAGATTCTGTGAAAGTATAAGTTCGAGAGCCTGTCTCTCCGCTGGAAAGAATTGCAAAACAAAGAAAATCCCTGTAAATTAATACTTTACGGGGATTTTTTGTTTTTGGTGCATGGCAAAAACAAGCATATCAAAGCATTCTTTCGGTGTACTATTCGGTGTACCTGGTCTTATGCTTACATATGTGATATCTTCATGCTCTCAAAAAAGATCAAGAACTTTTCAAAAAAGACGACGACCTTTTTAAAAAAGAACAGGAACTTTTTTAAAAACGTCTTGGTCTTTTTTATTGTTACCAATGCATCGTAAACCGTCATTCTGTGGAGGTACAGACCTTTCATGCGTACTTTTTGCGGGGAAAAAGCCTAAAACACCCTACTTTATATCAAGTCGAAACGATCTATAAGAAAATGGTATGTGGCTGAAAACAAGTAATTTATGTGGAAATATACTTCAAAACATTGTGAGAGTATGAGAGCATGAATGAGAGCAATTTTTTTTATCCTTACTACATAAACCGTTAATAATAAACCTGTTATATATGCAGTGAGGGCATGAGGGTATACATGGCTCGAACTTTTCTTTGGAATATGCAAAACGGCTATATTCCACGATATAGGAATATATGCCGTTTTGATAGAGGGG
>OGUB01000434.1_pt1 | contig 12832 bp, 10 predicted proteins | sample 1573721 | NCBI WGS metagenome assembly OGUB01 (sample SAMEA2581904, study PRJEB24529) | metagenome | biome: Human gut stool | place: China | collected 2011 | reverse complement strand
GCCTTGAATTTTTCTTTGCTTCTTTCTTTTGTTTCAAGACAAAAGAAAGATGATTGTAATACAATTGTAACATATATGACACCTCCCTGCAACGTCAAATCCCGTCCTTTGCAACTGGAAACAACATACACATATTATTTATGGAGACTATTTATTTATGCATTATCATCTTCCTCTTCGTCCTTGCCGTCTTCGATTTGATAGTCGGAGTCAGCAATGACGCAGTCAACTTCTTAAACTCCGCGGTAGGTGCCAAAGCCGCTTCGTTTAAAACCATCCTTTTCATAGCCGGCGTCGGCATATTTATTGGCGCCTCCCTATCCAATGGCATGATGGACATAGCCCGGCACGGCATCTACCAGCCCGAGCACTTCTACTTTGCCGAAATCATGTGCATTCTGTTAGCCGTCATGCTGACCGACGTAGTACTGCTGGACGTATTCAACTCCATGGGTATGCCCACCTCCACCACCGTTTCACTAGTTTTTGAACTACTCGGAGGAACCTTCGCCCTCTCACTTATCAAAGTACATAATAGCGACACCCTCGGTTTGGGCGACCTCATAAACACCGACAAAGCCCTTTCCGTCATCATGGCCATTTTCGTATCCGTCGCCATCGCCTTCTTCTTCGGAATGATCGTACAATGGCTGGCCCGTGTGATATTCACCTTCAACTATACGAAAAAGATGAAATACAGCATTGCCCTCTTCGGAGGTGTAGCCGCTACCGCCATCATCTATTTCATGCTTATCAAAGGACTGAAAGACAGCTCCTTCATGACCCCCGAAAACAAACACTGGATACAAGACAACACATTAATGTTAATCGCCGTCTTCTTCGTGTTCTTCACTGTGCTGATGCAAATCCTTCACTGGATGAAAATCAACGTTTTCAAAGTCATTGTATTGATGGGCACCTTCGCCCTCGCTCTCGCTTTTGCCGGCAACGACCTTGTCAACTTCATCGGTGTTCCCCTCGCAGGTTTCTCCTCTTTTATGGACTATACCGCCAACGGAGGAGGAAATCCGAACGGCTTCCTGATGACCTCCCTGCTGGGACCCGCCAAAACCCCTTGGTATTTCCTTATCGGAGCCGGAGCCGTTATGGTCTACGCCCTTTGTACTTCTAAAAAGGCACATGCCGTAATTAAAACATCCGTCGACCTTTCCCGTCAAGATGAAGGAGAAGAAACATTCGGAAGTACCCCGATTGCCCGTACAGTAGTCCGCATCAGCATGACACTTGCCAACGGAATCTCCCGCATTATGCCAAGTGGCAGCAAAGAATGGTTTGACTCCCGCTTCCGCAAAGACGAAGCTATCATTGCCGACGGAGCAGCTTTCGACCTTGTCCGCGCTTCTGTCAACCTGGTATTAGCGGGTCTGCTCATCGCCTTGGGAACTTCCCTGAAACTTCCTCTTTCTACCACCTACGTAACCTTCATGGTAGCTATGGGTACCTCCTTGGCCGACCGTGCCTGGGGACGTGATTCTGCCGTTTATCGTATTACCGGCGTGTTAAGCGTCATCGGTGGCTGGTTCATCACTGCCGGAGCTGCCTTCACCATCTGTTTCTTCGTAGCCCTCGTACTTCATTATGGAGGAAATATCTCTATCATCGCACTCATCGGTATAGCTGTATTCATCCTGATCCGTAGCCAAGTGATGTACAAAAAACGCAAAGCGAAAGAACAAGGTAGCGAAACTCTGAAGCAACTTATGCAAGCCACAGACAGCACAGAAGCCCTGCAACTGATGCGTAAGCACACCCGTGAAGAACTTTCCAAAGTGCTGGAATATGCAGAAACCAACTTCGAACTGACCGTCACTTCTTTCCTCCACGAAAATCTTCGAGGACTGCGTCGTGCTATGGGTTCCACAAAATTTGAAAAACAGCTCATCAAACAGATGAAACGTTCCGGCACCGTAGCCATGTGCCGCCTCGACAACAACACCGTACTCGAAAAGGGACTTTATTACTATCAAGGCAACGACTTTGCCAGCGAACTGGTTTACAGTATTTCTCGTCTCTGCGAACCTTGCCTGGAACATACCGACAACAATTTCAACCCGTTGGATGCCATTCAGAAAGGTGAATTCAGCGATGTTGCCGAAGATATTACATATCTGATTCAGCAATGCCGTAAGAAAATGGAAAACAACGAGTACAACAATCTGGAAGAAGAAATCCGTCGTGCCAACGACCTCAACGGACAGCTTTCACTATTGAAACGTAAGGAACTGCAACGCATCCAAAGCCAATCAGGAAGCATCCGGGTTAGCATGGTATATCTCACGATGGTTCAGGAAGCACAGAACGTAGTCACTTACACCATCAACTTAATGAAAGTAAGCCGTAAATTCCAAATGGAGACTGAAATGCCGTAAAGGCTGGAAACGATAACGTCCTTCACTGGAAAAAACGAATGATAACTCGAAAGGAAAGGACTGCTTGATAAACCCTATTTATATAAGTGAGGGTATGTCAAACAGTCTTTTCTTTTTAGAAAGTGGTTTGATAAAAAAGCTTTGTTCTTTAGCATTTGATTTGATAAAATTGTATATTTATAGTCGGTAAGATATTTGAGACGATTTAAAATGCAATGATATAAAAATGAAATGAATGAAATATCAATTAGAAATAACCACTTTACTGGTTCCTGTCAATGTGCATCAGTTGTTTGAGAAATGTGAATGGCCCGAACTAAACAGTTTTGACAAAGAAATGGTTGAGAACTATTTCTCTGATTTGGTAAATGGTATTCAAACCGATGAGGCTTTGGACGATTGGAAGCTGACGGTTGTCCTGTATATCGGTACTTATTTGGGAGCCAGCCATATCAGTATCCGGAAACATGGAATCACTGATACGGCAACAAAAGAAAAAGTGTTGACGATCGGTATACCTCTCCCTTGCAGTAAAACCGTTCGTTGGGGAGTGAAGAAGAAAGAACGTTTTACCGGTAAAACACCGGATGAAAGCTATAGGAGGAATAACAGGCTGCTTCCCGTCTACTTTGCGAAATATGATACTATGGGAACCTATATTGAAGATAACATCCGGATAGCCCTTTTGAATTTGTTTGAAGTAGGTTTTACCTTGAAAGGATATAAAGTAAAGAAACGGTGATAGTAACTGAATCGTAATCAAACTTCCTTTTCATAGGGATTAAACTTGCTTATCCCGGCAGGAAAACGTATCTTTGTTGGTAAGAAAACTATAACCGCAAGTTCTGATTATAAAACCGGAACTTTTGATTATGTAATCAGAAGTTTCAGTTATAAAACCAGAACTTGCGGTTTTAGTTTGCCCTAAGGGAAAAAGAACTTTTCTTCTAGGGGAGAACAAGTTTTCTACCTATAGCTAGGATGTTTTCTATTAGTAATCAATATTTCAAATAAACTTTAGTACTATGGCAATGTATGTAATGGAAGAAATGCCCGATATTCATGGAACGGGCGAACAAGTACTTTATCCTCGGTTTGCAATGATGGATCAGGTTTCTACCGAGGAGCTGATACGTCAGATAGCATCCAGTAGTGGTTTTAATGTCGGAGATGTGGAAGGCGTAATTACACAAATAGGTATTGAGATGGCACATCAGATGGCAGAAGGCAAGTCTGTGAAGCTGGATGGCATTGGAACATTCTCTCCTTCGTTGGCGTTATGCAAAGATAAAGAGCGTGAAAAGGCCGGAGAAGGCGAAACCCATCGTAACGCACGAAGCATTGTGGTGGGAAACGTGAACTTTCGTGTAGACAGGAAGATGATAAGGCGTATCAATGGAAGATGTCTGCTGGAAAGAGCCCCGTGGAAGTCGCAACGTTCTTCACAGAAGTATACTCCGGAGCAACGGCTTGCATTGGCTGTCAGATATTTGGAGGAACATCCTTTTTTGACAGTCTACGAATACCGGAAGCTGACAGGTCTGCTGCGCACAGCGGCTACCAATGAATTGCGCCAATGGGCGTATACGCCCGGTTCCGGTATCGGGATTGATGGCAGAGGAACACATCGGGTGTATATAAAGAAAACATAATTCATCATATTTGTATGATGATACTTTGAGATTTTGAATTAAGAGCATTGGGGGGAATTGCGGTGAGGGCGCTTTTCTTCAGGGACGTGCTTGAGTGATAACTAAAATTAATAAAAATGGGGAATTTGATTTCATTTATGAAGGAAGTAGCTGAAGGGCTTCGAAAAAGTGGGAATTATGGAACTGCTCATGTTTACAGGAGTAGCATGAATGCTATCATTGCATTTAACGGGAGCAGGAATCTGTCATTCAAGAAAGTGAATCAGGAGTTTCTTAAAAGTTTTGAAACGTATTTGCGGGAAAAGGATTGTAGTTGGAACACGGTTTCAACCTATATGCGTACATTGAGGGCGGTGTACAACCGCGCGGTTGACCGTCGTATGGCATCTTATATACCGCATCATTTCCGGTATGTTTATACAGGAACGCGTGCTGACAGAAAGCGTGCACTGGAAAAGGAGGATATGGAACGATTGATGAAAGAGCTTCCCAAACAAATTCATCAGGGAAGGGAAGAATTACAACGTACGCGCGCGTACTTTTTCTTAATGTTCATGCTTCGTGGTATGCCGTTTGTAGATCTTGCCTATCTTAAAAAGCAGGATATGGTGGGGAATGTGCTTACTTATCGTCGTAGAAAAACCGGGCGGCTTCTAACTGTGACGCTTCTGCCGGAAACTATGAAACTAATAAAAAAGTATATGAACACCGATTCTGCTTCTCCTTATCTTTTTCCCATACTGACTGGCGGAGAGAGTACCGAAGCTACCTACAGGGAATATCAGATAGCTTTGCGTAATTTTAACTATCAGCTTCTGTTGCTGAAACAAGTACTTGCATTGACTTCTGATTTAAGCTCATATACGGCTCGGCATACTTGGGCTACAATGGCATATTATTGCGAGATACATCCAGGCATTATTTCAGAGGCGATGGGACATTCATCCATTATCGTCACAGAGACTTATCTAAAACCTTTTAAGAATAAGAAAATAGATGAAGCGAATGTGACGATTCTATCTTCGCTGAAAAGGAACTATATTTGTGGCAAGTAGTTGATTGATAGTGCTGTTACTTTGTAGGTAACGGGAAGAAAAGACGCTGCAAATATGAGCATATTTCTTAAAACATCCAAACAAAATCGTACATTTTTTCTAATAAACTACTCAAAATAGGAATAAACACAGAAGAACACGTGGATTCTTTGTCTTAGAGCTTTGTTAACGTCTAAATTTTGCAATAGATTTCCCGCCCCTCTACTTTTTCTCATAAGCAGGGGTAAGAAGATTCGTCATATATCGTATTATTTTCTAGTATAGACTACTCCAAAAGAGCAGGCACAAGGGTTTTCCCGTTACCTACAAAGTAACGGGAAGAGGGGGAGTGAAGCGAAATAAATCATGAATTAGTACAAACAAATTTTTTATTTATTAATTGTATAACATTTAATTTACTTTTATGAGAAAATGGACGTATTTAGTCGCAACCTTGCTCATGGCAGGTACGACGGCGACATTCACGGGATGTATTGATACCGATGAACCGGAAGGCATTGCAGAACTTAGGGGAGCAAAGTCTGATTTTATCAAAGCTCAAGCTGCAGTTGAGCTTGTAGAGGCTGAATTGAGAAAAGCACAGGTTGCAGAGCAAGAGTTAGTTAATGCAGGTTTGGCACTTCAGAATAAATCTGCAGAAATTGATTTGCAGTTGCATGAACTGGATATTCAGTTGAAGCAACTCCTGATTGAAAAGGAAGAAGCTGCTACTGCACAAGCAAAAGCAGAAGCGGAAGCTGCCATTGCAAAAGCGGAAGCTGACAAAACTAAGTGGGAAAATGAAAAGGCATTGATTGTTGAGCAGTATAAGGAAAAAATGCTTCTTGCCGAAACTGCCACTGCTAAAGCACAGGAAGCTTACAAGCAAGCTATGGAACAGATTGAAGCTTCCAAGTTGTTGCTGACAGATGAAGAACAAGCTCGTTTGAATGGTGTACAAGCGCAAGTCGCCTATGCAAAACAAGCAATGGACAAGGCAATGTATGGATATTCAACAACTGTTATCAAAAGAATTCTGTCATCGGAAGTTGCGAATTCCACTACTACTACAAATCCGGATGAAAGCACGGAGACTAATTCTTCTACGACTAAGTATTATGTTTATCTTATTACTGAAGATCCTACCCAGTCTGCGGATGGCTATAAAGCCGGTAGCTTGAAAAAACTTCAGGAGCAATTAGCTAACTATTCTGATATAGTAGCTGATAATAATTTAGAAGCGGTTTTGGATAATGCATTGAAAAATGCAGAATTTGCTTTAGAAATGACGCAGAAGTATGCTGATAACTTGAAAGCTATCTTGGATAATGAGTATACTACTGTTGCAGATTGGGAAGCAGAAGTCAAGAAGCTGGAAGAAGAAATTGCTGCTGCAAAAGTCAAGGAACAACAGTATAATATTGAAAAAGGCAAGTTGGAAGTTGCTAATCCTAAACTGATATCTGACTTGGATGCTACTAGCAATAAGTTGGAGACTGCTAAAAATAACCAGAACTCTAACAAGAACAAAGCTAAAACAGCTGCAGCTTATTCTAAGAAAGTAGAGGCTGAAAGTGTAAAGAAAGGATTGAATGATGTAATACCTAGTGGAACAACTGTTGCTGGTTATAATTCTTCTACTGGTACTTTTGCCTATGCTAAAAGTATACAAATTACTGAAGCACAAAGTCAGATTGATGGTTGGGTTAAGCTGATTGATAAGGCTACTAAAGGTGTTGATTTGGAAAATATAGAATGGGCCAAACCACAATTGGCTACAGCTCTTGCAGCACAAAAAGAAGCAGAAGAGAACTATGCTAAAGATTATAAAGCATGGGAAGATGCAATGGCAGCTTATGATGAAAGTCTGAAAATAGATTTGGAGAAATCAGAAGCAGCCGCTAATGCTGCAATAAAGAAATATAATGGACTTAAACCAGAAGATAGAAAAAAAGAAGCTAATATTGATGCTGTAGCTGCGGCTTTAGTTGCATACTATAAGGATGCATTGGCTAAAGAAGCACAAGTTACTAAGGCAACTGTGACAAAAGGAAGTGACACGAAAAAAATCTCTGCTTGGCTGATAGCAGACGCTAATAACTTTAAAAAGGTGGTTGGAGTAGATTTAGGCTTTATCACTTGGGATGCTGGTGACATCGCTACTGCAAATGAAATTAGTAAAGAAAATATTGGAAAATTAATAGATGTAGAGCAAGACTCCAGTGTAAAGACTCCATTGGAAAAATGGAAATCAGCTTCTTCTACTGTATTTAGCGATAATTTCAATTCCGGTAATAATCCAAGAAGATTGCCAGTATCTAAGGACGAAGTAATAGCTGCGGCTGGTGGTAATCATGTAGACGCCTTGAAGAATGATTATGGTTCTCTTGGTAAGATGATTTGGGCAACAGCAGAAACGGCTAGTCTACAAGCTATAATTGATCAGGTAGAAACTTACAAAGCTTTGAAAGAAGCATTTACTGCTCAAAAAGCTGTAGAACAGGCTGCTCAAGATAAAGCAAATGCTGCTTTGGCGGATGTTGTAGATAAAGCTAAGAAAGCTAACGACGAAGCCCAGGCTGCTTATGATAAAGTCTTTAAAGAAGTAAATGATAATATTGCAACAGTACAAAAAGAATACGGCAATAATGAAATTATCAAAGGTAAGATTGAAACGGAAATCACTGTTTATTTGAATAATAACTTTACTAATGGTGATTTAGGTTCTTTGGAAGCTATCAAGAATTTGGTTAAGCAAGAACATATGATTGCTTTGGCAAATGTCACTGCCGCTAAGGCCGATGTTGCTAAAGCTAAGAGAAATATAGAGAAATTAGCGGCAGGTACTTATACTGATACAGATTATATTACTGAATCATTGGTAAGTATCCAGGAAAAGATCAAAGTAAAACAGGCTGAATATGATGCTGCCAAGGCAGACTATGATGCTGCAAGCGCTCAATTGAAAGCACTTCTTGCTATCTTCTTGAAATAATTCCCTAACTACGTAAAAGTAACAAGATGATAAAAAAACTATGCACATTACTTTTGCTGACCTGTATGACAGCTGCGCCTTCAATGGCGCAGCGTTACAGCAGCGGTGATGATGCGTCGTTTGCCCCGAAAAAAGGACAGTGGCAGGTTTCAGTCCTGCTTGGTAGCGGAAAGTTCTTTAACGAGAACACTTCTTATCTGCTTCCCAAGTTCTCCAATGACGGAGGAGTAGTCGGACTTCCCAATGGAGGGAAGGATAACTCCGGCGATCTGAACCGCTATCTGAACATCGGGAGTCTGAATAATAATAGTCTGGTCAATATAGCCGGAATTGAAGGTAAGTATTTTGTGTCTGACAATTGGGATGTAAATTTCCAGTTCAGCATGAACGTTAGCCTCACTCCTAAGAAAGACTATGTAGAAGGAGACAACAGTGTACCTGACATGATTATCCCTGCGCAAAGTTATATCAATGCGCAGATGACCAACAACTGGTATGTATCTGTCGGTTCCAACTACTATTTCAAGACTCGCAACGAACGTATTCATCCATATCTCGGAGGCGCACTCGGCTTCCAGATGGCACGCATTGAAACGACCGAACCATACACCGGAGACACCTACAAGGATAGTGACGACTCGGAAGAACTTCCGTCACAGGTCTATGTTTCCGGAAGTAAAGCCGGTCAGATGTACGGTTTCAAAGTAGCTGCCGTAGCAGGTATTGAGTATAGCATTGCCAAAGGTTTTGTTTTCGGTTTCGAAATGCACCCTCTGGCTTACCGCTATGACTTGATACAGATTTGCCCGAAAGGATTTGATAAATATAACGCCAGTCACCACAATATCAAAATATTTGAAATGCCTGTGGTGAAACTGGGATTCAGATTCTAAGGATGAATGATTATACAAATGTATGAATGAAAAGAGAAAGCCGTTCAGCTGATAGTGCGGACGGCTTTTCTTTTTTAAAGAAGAATGAAGAGCTTAATGAACAGATATGTGAAACTTTTATCTTTTCTTCCGGGAATATGTCTGATAGTGGCTTGCACCGGGCATCAGATAAAAGGTTACGAGATTAACGGCAGTGCACCTTTGCCCGAATTCGAAGGAAAAATGGTTTATATGAAAGATGTTTCGAGCGGGCAGCCGGTAGATAGTGCAGAAATAATCCACGGAAAGTTTGATTTTTCCGATACGGTGACTATTGTGTCGCCCGTAGTAAAAGTGCTTTCTATTCGTGCCAGCAAATCGGGACTGGAATACCGCCTCCCTGTTGTCATAGAAAATGGTAGTATCCAAGCCTATATTTCCGATGTGGTTTGTACAGGAGGAACAATGCTGAATGAACGAATGCAGGATTTTCTCATGGCTGTTGATGAATATTCTACAGCCTGCGAGAACAAGCAAACGGAACAGATAAAATCCGGATTTGCGGATTTATTGAAAAAATACATAGAAATCAATGATGACAATGCAGTAGGAGAATATATTCGGACTGCCTATCGTTCATCACTTTGATGCAATCAGATTGCTTTTAAGACTATAAACTAAATTTCCCACATAATAATATCCTCTCCAGATATTTCCTCCATATTTTTATAGAAGGGAATGTTGCATAAGAGAGACAGAAATGCGCCCTTGTGAAAGTCCATATTTCTGTATTGTTATGTTTTGAGGACGTTCCCGTATTTCCCATTCCCTTTTTCCCCCGGGAACGTCCTTTTCAATGACCTTTTGTTGTATATCTCATATAACTTACACTGTATGGAAGAATCTAGTGGATCTGTACTATTGGTAACTTTTCATACAAAGATAGTGTTTTTTACAAATACTTTATATCTTTGCAAAACAATGGCATATGCCGGGATTTAACCATACCACTGAAAATATGAAAACAAAAACTTTATTAGGCTTCTTTCTTCTTTCTGTTATGGCTTTTTGTGTATCAGCCTGTCAAGATGATGCAGAGATTATCTTATTTAGTGGTTCCGAACTGGTTGACGAAACAGGAACTTGTACAAACACTGTTTCTTCTACAGTTTTGTATCTTAACGGATGGGAAGCGGAGAATATCGGGATAGCCAATGGAAAAGGTGGCTACTCTGCACAAAGCTCCGATGAAACAATTGTGACAGCAACAGTCATCGACAACCGATTATGGCTTAGTTCGCATGGTAAAAAAGGGAAAGTAACGGTTACCGTTACTGATAAGGATGGTAATTATGTCACCCTGCCTGTGACTGTTTCTTATGGCGTATTGACATTTATGTGCGTCGACCAACCTGAATTTCAGGTTTCCAGACCCAGTGAAGATATGTTGTCATTGGATTCGGAAAGCGAGTTGCAGGAAAAAGTAAATGTGGCAATGGCTCCTTATTCTTTTATAAATAAAGGAGATATCTGTATTTTGCGGCCGGATGATGTATATCATTTATCTGAAGAAGGAACAGGAGGGAAATTCATTTATAAGACAGAGGATGAGCAAATTCTTGTTGAAGGAACATACCAGATAGAGTGGGCTTCATTGGGTGGAAAACAGAAAAAGGCTTTTGTCTTTACATATATAGATAAAAATAATGTAGAGCAACAACACACGTTTTTTAATTTTAGTCCGTATTTAGGAACTCAAAGTTCTACAAGAGAAAGAGGACCGATTACTACGGCATGGTTGGAGGAGGTATCCGATTCACCTTATCTGGAAGGAGTTTTGCCGGCGGATAGAACAGTTGTATATTGGGTGGATACAGTGATTTCCAGTTTGTCTGCCGAGGCTGTGTGATTGGAAGTAACTGATTAAAAAAGGAAAAGCTCTTTATAAGGGACTGAATGTTTGGGAAGCCCTTGAAGCGAAAATCATTCTTATTGAGATATTAAAGTGCACTCCAAAATTTTTAGATCTAACTTTTGGGGTGCACTTTATTCAAGGTCCTTTCGGATATTCAGGTGAATATATTTTCAGCCACTTTCTGATTGTTTACGTATATCTTATTGCAAAGCCCGGATACGTACTTCTGTGCCTGTCTCATTTTTCAATCCTTCTTTTACTTTATGGATATCTGTTTCTCCGTAATGATAAGGGTACAAAACACGTGGCTTGATGATTTTGGCTGCCCGTATCGCTTGTTCCGGTGTCATGGTATATGGTTGGTTAACCGGCAGAAAAGCGATATCAATATCTTTCACCTGGTTTAGTTCCGGAATATCCTCCGTATCTCCGGCAATATAAATACGAGTTTCTCCTAAAGTCAGAATATATCCGTTGTCACGTCCTTTGGGATGAAATTTATCCCTGCCGGGAGTCGTATTATAGGCGGGTACGGCTTCCAGTTTGATATCTTTGGCGAGTTGAAGCACATCACCGTTCTTCATCTCTTGTCCTCTATTCAGCATTTTCCGGCAATTAGGATTAGCTATAATTTTGGTCTGGTTTGTTTCGATAGCTGCTATTGCTTTGGTATCGAAATGGTCGCCATGTTCATGCGTAATCAGAATGAAATCCGCCTTCGGCTGTTGTGTATAGTCGGCATAATCGGAAACAGGATCAATGAATATTTTTTGTCCTGCATAGTCCAGTAATAAGCTGGCATGTTTGAAGAAAGTGATTTTCAAGCTTTTACCATTCTTGGTGGTAAACGAATCCATTTCAAAGTTTGACATCTTTGCTGTCTGATTAATTGGTTTATCAAACGAATGGGAATAAGAAAATCCGTAAGAAAGGCATAATACGAATGCTACTAATAGATTCTTTTTCATATCTCTGCAGAATTTGGTTCCCTGCAAAGATAAACATCCGGGAGGATTTATCGGTTCACATTTGAAATGATTCTCTTCGAAATTAACTTTCTTTTTGTGGTAAATAAAAAGGCACGGAAAATCTTTCATTCCCGTGCCTTTTCTTAGTATTTGATACCTTTACGGTATTGTTATGCGTTCAAAGCCTGTTCGATATCAGCAATGATATCATCCGCATTTTCGATACCTACCGATAGGCGGATCAGGTCCGGACGTACACCGGCTTCCATCAGTTGCTCATCCGTCAACTGGCGGTGAGTATGGCTTGCCGGATGGAGCACGCAACTGCGTGCATCGGCTACGTGAGTAACGATAGCGATGAATTCCAGTGAATCCATAAACTTGATAGACACATCACGTCCGCCTTTCAGACCAAAGGAGATGACTCCGCAAGAACCGTTCGGCATATATTTCTGTGCCAGGCTGTAATATTTGTTGTCCGGCAGACCACAGTAGTTTACCCAAGCTACTTTCTCATTTTTAGAAAGATATTCAGCCACTTTCTGTGCGTTACGGCAGTGTTGAGGCATACGTAAGTGCAGTGTCTCAAGTCCCAGATTTAATAAGAAAGAGTTTTGCGGGCTTTGGATGCTGCCGAGGTCACGCATCAGTTGCGCAGTTGCTTTGGTGATGTAGGCACCTTTGCCGAATGCTTTCGTGTAAGTCAGCCCGTGGTAAGACTCGTCCGGAGTACAAAGTCCCGGGAATTTTTCTGCGTGAGCATCCCAGTCAAAATTACCGCTATCTACAATACAGCCACCTACGCTTGTAGCGTGTCCGTCCATATATTTGGTAGTAGAATGAACTACGATGTCAGCTCCCCATTCAAACGGGCGACAGTTGATAGGAGTAGGGAAGGTATTGTCAACAATCAAGGGGACCCCGTGACTGTGTGCGATACGTGCGAACTTTTCAATATCCAGTACTTCAAGAGAAGGGTTGGAAATCGTTTCACCGAATAAAGCTT
>OGUB01000388.1_pt1 | contig 14108 bp, 10 predicted proteins | sample 1573721 | NCBI WGS metagenome assembly OGUB01 (sample SAMEA2581904, study PRJEB24529) | metagenome | biome: Human gut stool | place: China | collected 2011 | reverse complement strand
GATGTTATCATAGTGTTACTTGACTTCGATCCAGCACATTTGCTGGACTGTGGCGATGCCGAACGAACTATTTTCGCTGGAGTAGGGTGGCAGCCCGGAGGGATTTTATCATAGTGTTACTTAACTTCGGTCCAGCACCTTTGTTGGATGGTGGAGGAAAACTTCGCCGAACGAACTATTTTCGCTGGTTAGTATAGTCCGCACATTTTCCGGGCATACTGTGGGAAAAGTAAGGAAAGCGGAGTGTGGGATGAAGCGGTATTTGTATTTGGCGGCAGGGACATTTTTGATGGCGGCAGCATATAAGAGCATTTATCAGTCGGTGGGTATGGTGACCGGCGGATTTTCGGGAATCGGAGTCATAGTAAACCGTGTAACAGGTGGTGTATGGGCGGGCGGCGTGCCACTGTGGATTACCAATGTTACATTAAATGTGCCATTGTTTATTGCTGCATTTTATATAGAAGGAAAAGAATTTATAAAAAACACTGTTACCGGGGCGGTACTACTTACACTGTACCTGGCGGTGCTTCCGGCAGTTCCCGTAGATGCAGCGGATTATCTGCTGGCGGCAGTGTATGGCGGGGCAGCCTGCGGAGCCGGTATCGGACTGGTGTTAAAATCCGGATTTACAACCGGCGGAACGGATATGCTGGGGGTATTGCTGCACCGGTTTTTCCGCCAGTATGCACTGGCAAGTATTATTCAGGTGCTGGACATGGCGGTTATTATTGCTGGTGTGCTGGTATTCGGAATGAGTGTCAGTCTGTATGCCATTATTGCCGTTTATGTCACGGCGCTGGTGACAGATACGGTGCTGGAAGGCACGAAGCAGGCAAGGGCAGTGTGGATTATTTCCGATAAAAATGAGCAGATTGCACCGGTGGTTATGGAAAAAATGCACCGTGGCATTACACGGTTTCCTGCAAGCGGGGTCTATACGCAGCAGGAAAAAAGTGTGCTGCTGTGCGTGGTTTCAATCAAACAGATACCGTATCTGAAAGAAATCGTAATGGAAATAGACGAAAACAGCTTTTTAATTGTTGGTGATGTTCGTGAAGTAATGGGGAATGGTTTTGTACAAAAGTTACAGTAAATCAGTGTCTATAGTAAATTTGACGAAAATATCCGCAGATATTTGTTGAAATACAATATGGTAATTATCGGCTGATTATTGTATTATTTATTACAACAACAGACGCGGGCAAGATGCGAAAGCGAAAGGCGTCATTTATTTAGGAGGATATTTTAAAATGGCAAGTTTATCACTTAAAAATGTTTGTAAAGTATATCCGAACGGTTTTGTTGCCGTAAAGGATTTTAATCTTGAAATCGCTGATAAGGAATTCATCATCTTCGTAGGACCTTCAGGTTGTGGTAAGTCTACAACTCTTCGTATGATCGCTGGTCTTGAAGAAATCAGTTCAGGTGAATTATGGATTGGTGATAAGTTAGTAAATGATGTAGAACCTAAGGATAGAGATATCGCGATGGTATTCCAGAACTATGCTCTTTATCCACATATGACAGTATATGATAACATGGCATTCGGTCTGAAGTTAAGAAAAGTACCAAAGGCTGATATCGATAAGGCTGTTCATGAAGCTGCTAAGATTCTTGATATTGAACATTTACTTGATCGTAAGCCAAAGGCTCTTTCAGGTGGTCAGAGACAGCGTGTTGCCATGGGTCGTGCAATCGTTCGTAGCCCTAAGGTATTCCTTATGGATGAACCTCTTTCAAACCTTGATGCAAAGTTAAGAGTTCAGATGCGTGTCGAAATCTCTAAGCTTCATCAGAGACTTGAAACAACAATCATCTATGTAACACATGACCAGACAGAAGCTATGACACTTGGTACAAGAATCGTTGTATTAAAGGATGGTATCATCCAGCAGGTAGATACACCAAGCAACCTTTACAACACACCAAACAACCTTTTCGTTGCTGGTTTCATCGGATCACCTCAGATGAACTTAATTGATGCTGAAGTTGTTCAGAGCGGTTCACAGGTAACATTAAAGATGAGCGATACAGTATCTATTACACTTCCGGCTGAAAAGAGCGAAAAGCTTAAGAGTTATGTTGGTAAGACTGTAGTAGTTGGTATCCGTCCAGAAGATATCAAGGATGATGAAGAGTTTGTTGCAGCTCATGCTGATCATACATTTGAAGCTCAGGTTAAGGTATATGAACTTCTCGGTGCAGAAGTTAACCTTCACTATGATATTGCACAGACAACATGTACAGCAAAGGTTAATCCTCGTACAACAGCTCGTCCTGGTGATACAGTTAAGTTTGCGATGGATATTGCAAGACTTCACGTATTCGATAAGGAAACAGAACAGGTTATCACTCACTAATTTGAATAAGTTATGTGATATGAAATCTGTAGAAATGGTTCCAAGAATCGTAATGTAAATCTAAAATTCATGAAATTTTTGAGGAAATGTATAGAAATTGTGCATTTCCTCTTTTTTTTTTTGGCAAATTGCATTACAATAGTAGAAGGACTAGCTAAAATCAAAGGAAAGGAAGTTTGGGATGATATCGAATCAGATTTTACAAACGACAGTTGATGGATTGAAGGCTATATCAAGAGTTGATTTCTGTGTAATAGATGCTGACGGTAAAGTGGCTGCGAAAACATTTGAGGATGCGCAAAACTGCATTGCAGATGCGATTGCATTTATGGACTCTCCGGCAGAAAGCCAGGTAGTGAATGGATATCAGTTTTTCAAGGTATTAGATGACCAGAATTTAGAATATATTCTTTTGGCAAAAGGAACAAGCGACGATGTGTATATGCTCGGAAAGCTTGCAGCATTTCAGATTCAGAATCTGTTTGTGGCATATAAGGAGCGGTTTGACAAAGATAATTTCATTAAGAATTTATTGCTGGATAACCTGCTGAGGGTAGATATGTATACAAGAGCTGAAAAGCTTCACATTGAAACGGATGTGAAACGTGTCGTATATATTATTGAAACAAAACATGAAAAGGATACGAGTGCGCTGGAAACAGTGCGTACATTGTTTGCGGGAAAAGTGCGTGACTTTATCACGGCGGTCGATGAGAAAAATATCATTCTCGTAAAGGAAGTCAAAGGTACGGAAACTTACGATGAGCTGGATAAGACCGCAGAGGTTATTATTGATATGCTCAATACGGAAGCGATGAGTGCTGCACATATTGCATACGGTACGATAGTCAATGATATTCGTGAAGTTTCGCGTTCTTATAAGGAAGCGAAGATGGCACTGGATGTCGGAAAGATTTTCTACAGCGACAAGAATGTGGTGGCATACAACGGCCTTGGAATCGGACGCCTGATTTATCAGCTGCCGATGCCGCTGTGCCAGATGTTTATTAAGGAAATTTTTGATGGCAAATCGCCGGATGAATTTGACGAAGAAACACTGTCAACCATCAATAAGTTTTTTGAAAACAGCCTGAATGTTTCAGAAACGTCCAGACAGCTTTATATCCACCGGAATACACTGGTGTATCGTCTGGATAAGCTGCAAAAGAGTACAGGACTGGATCTGCGTATATTTGATGATGCGATTACATTTAAAATTGCGCTGATGGTTGTAAAATATATGAAGTATATGGAAAGTATTGATACATTTTAATGGAGGAGATTACGGATGATAATCTTAGAGGATGTTACAAAGACGTATTCTTCTGGTGTCCCGGCGTTGAACGGGATTAATCTGCATGTCCAGAAGGGTGAGTTTGTATTTATAGTAGGTAAGAGTGGTTCTGGTAAGTCTACACTCATTAAGCTGTTGTTAAAGGAATTAGACCCGACAACAGGAAAGATTTATGTTAATAAAAAATATCTGAATAAAATTACAAGAAAGAAGCTGCCTTATTTAAGAAGGGATATCGGTGTTGTTTTTCAGGATTTCCGTCTGTTACCGGACAGAAATGTATTTGAAAATATTGCATTTGCACAGCAGGTCATTGAAGCACCGACAAGACAGGTTAAAAGCCGTGTATTGTCCATGCTTTCCATGGTTGGTCTGCTGGACAAGTATAAGGCATATCCGAATGAATTATCCGGTGGTGAACAGCAGAGAGTTGCGATTGCCAGAGCGTTAGTGAATCGTCCGGCAATTTTACTGTGCGATGAACCGACCGGTAATCTGGATCCTGCCAATTCGGCCGAAATCATGAAGATTTTAAATCAGGCAAATAAGCAGGGAACAACGGTGCTTGTAGTAACACACAATATGGAAATTGTACAGCAGATGAAAAAGAGAACAATTACCATGAGTGAAGGTAAAATAATCAGCGATTTGGAAAAAGGTGGATATTTCTATGAAGATTAGGTCAATATTTTATCATTTGAAACAGGGTTTCAAAAATATTTATAGAAACAGGCTGTTTTCCCTGGCTTCAATTGCCACCATTGCAGCATGTGTATTTTTGTTTGGCGTTTTTTATTCTATTATGATGAATTTTGAGTATATGGTAAAGAAGGCTGAAAATGAAGTCTGTGTTACGGTGTTCTTTGATGAAGGACTTTCGGATACAGAGATTAAGAAGCTGGGTGATACAATCAGCAACCGTGTAGAGGTTTCAAGCGTTCATTATACATCGGCTGAAGAAGCATGGAATAACTTTAAGTCAGAATATTTTGCAGCATATCCGGATCTTGCGGAAGGCTTTAAGGATAATCCGCTGATTAATTCGGCATCCTATGAAGTTTATTTAAGTGATGCGGGAATGCAGGGAACGCTGGTTACATATCTTGAAAATCTGGACGGCGTGCGTCAGGTCAACCGTTCCGAAGCAACAGCGAGCGGTCTGTCAAGTGCGGCAAAGCTGGTTGGATATGTGGCAATTGCAGTGATTATAATTCTGCTCGCAGTTTCCATCTTCCTGATTACCAATACGATTGTCATTGGTATTACAGTCCGTAAAGAGGAAATTTCGATTATGAAATTTATCGGAGCAACGGATGCGTTTGTTAATGCACCGTTCTTCGTAGAGGGTATTGCAATTGGTATCATCGGTGCGATTATTCCCATTGTGATTTTCCGTTATATGTATCAGAATGTTATTGCATATGTTTTGAATAAATTCTCAATTTTGAATAATATTCTGGCATTTCTCCCGGTATCAGAAGTATTCCGGATTCTTACACCGGTTGCAATCGCGCTGGGTATTGGAATTGGTGCACTGGGCAGTTTCTTTGCTGTACGGAAGCACGCAAACGTTTAATGAACAACAAGGTGCTGTCGCAGGAAAGCCACGAGATGACTCTTGCGTGGCACCTTTCGTTTTTGGGGCGAAACATATACCCGGATGGGCATAGTCGCTTAAGAATGGAGGAAAGTATGGCACATAGGCGAATAAAAAGAGGGATTTCCGTAGTTCTTATTCTGTTTATGCTGGTCATTTATGTCAATGCGCCGTTTGGAAATGGAATCCGCGCATTTGGGGATACAGTAACAGATTTGAATCAGGCAAAAGATAAGCAGGACCAGTTAAGCAGTCAGTATGAAGATACGAAAAAACAGCTGGAACAGCTCCAACAGGAATCTGCGGATACGAAAAGTTATATCGAACAGCTGGACGGAAAAATGTCAACGCTGGATAGCAGTCTGCAGTCGCTGAATACGCAGATTGAGGATATGCAGAATCAGATAGAAGAAGCCAGGGTCAATCTGGAACAGGCTGAAATTGATGCAGATGTGCAGTATGATTCGATGAAATTAAGAATCCAGTTTATGTATGAGAGAAATGAAGATACATATCTGGACATTTTGCTGTCTTCATCGAGTCTTGCGGATTTGTTAAATAAAGCGGATTATATTACAAAAATTTCAGAGTATGACAGACAGAAGCTTCAGGAGTATGAAGAAACGATTCAGTATATTGAGCAGACAAAACAGAATTTGGAAAGCGATTATGCGGAACTGGATACGATGAAGATTTCACTTGAAGATCAGAAGTCAGCGCTGGCTCTGGTACAGCAGGCAAAGGAACAGGAACTTGCGGTGCTGTCAACACAGACGACACAGACAGCATCGACAAAGGCGCAGCTTGAAAAAGAGATGCAGGAGCAGGAGAATGAAATCTTAAATCTTGTAGCGAAGAAGCAGCAGGAAGATGCGGCAGCAAAAAAAGCCGAGAAAGAAAAGAAGAATCAAAACAGCAGCTCGGGACAGAATAGCAATAGTAACAGTAATAGCAGCAGTAACAGCGGAAATAGTTCAACACCGTCAAGCAGTGGATTTATTTGGCCAACGGTTTCAAAGCGTATTACATCGCCGTTTGGTGATACGGAGGATCGAAGTTCGCCGCATAAGGGACTGGATATCGGTGCAGTCAGTGTTGGTGTTGCCGGTGATCCGATTTATGCTTCAGCATCAGGAACTGTTATTATTGCAAAATATAGTGCAACTGCGGGCAATTATATTACGATTGACCATGGAAACGGATTCAGTACGGTTTATATGCATTGTTCAGCTTTGAAGGTTTCGGTCGGTGATACCGTAACGCAGGGACAGACCATTGGATTGATGGGAACAACAGGAAATTCAAATGGTGTCCATCTGCATTTTGCAATGATTAAGAATGGAACGTATGTGAATCCACAGTCGTATTTGTAAAGAAAATTACTTATAAAGAACGGCATAGGTGAAGATATATAGCTGCATAACAGCATATTTATAAGGAAGGAAGCCGTAAAACAGCAGGAAGGATTTAGACAGCGCATGAATGAGTTAGAAGAAAATCAGCAGACGGTGAAAAAGAGAGGATTTGGCAGAGGTCTGATATTCGGTGCGATAGCCGGTTTGTCAATTGCCATACTGGCAGGTGTTGTTCTTTTAAATGTTTTTTATCACAAAGGATTTGTCCATATAGGCGTAAATGGTGAAATTTATGTGCAGGATACAGCAACGACAGAAGATGAGGGCATCGGCAGTGAAGTAGAAGCAAAGCTGAATGCAATCGATTCTTTAATGGATTTGTTCTACATGGAAGATGTGGATACGGATACTGCAAAAGAGATGATTTACAAGGCGTATCTGGCATCTTACGGTGATAAATATACGGTTTATTATACACCCGATGAATATCAGAGTCTGGTGGAATCCACAACCGGAAAGTTTTATGGTATCGGCGCGGTCTGCCAGAAAAGTGATGACGGTGCAGTGCTGGTGATTGACGCGTATGAAGACGCACCGGCTTATGCGGCGGGACTTCGCAATGGCGATAAAATTACAACGGTGGACGGAACTGATATTACGGACATGGATTTAAGTAGTGCGGTTGCGCTGATAAAAGGTGAAAAAGGAACGAGTGTGCATTTGGATGCCGTCAGTGATGATGCGGCATTTTCCGTTGATGTTGTCCGTGATGAAATCAAGGCGCAGACGGTTGAATATGAAATGCGGGAAAATCAGATTGGATATCTGTCTGTTTCACAGTTTGAAGATGTAACGACACAGCAGTACAAGGATGCATTGCAGGTACTGGAAGATGAGGGCATGCAGGCACTTGTGATTGATTTGCGTGATAATCCGGGCGGTGTGCTGGATACAGTTGTAAAAATGCTGGATTATACACTTTCGGATGGGCTGATTGTGTATACAGAAAACAAAAGCGGCAAAAGAACAGAGTATAAGGGCAAAGACGGTCATGAACTGGATATACCGATAGCAGTTTTAGTCAACGGCAACAGTGCCAGTGCTTCGGAAATTTTTGCAGGCGCCATGCAGGATTACGGCAAGGGAAAAATTATCGGGACACAGACCTTTGGCAAAGGCATTGTGCAGACGATTAAGCCACTGACAGACGGCAGTGCTGTCAAACTGACAACCGCAAAGTATTACACACCAAACGGTCAGAATATCCATGGACAGGGAGTGACACCTGATATTGCGGTAGAACAGGGAACAGATGAAAATGAGGACACTCAGTGGAATACAGCGGTTGAATATCTGATGGAGGAAATGCAGAAATAGATACGAATTTTCCACCTGTATAAAATGAATATATAGCGGATAAAGAATAAGCCCCTTTGGCAGACATGGTAAATTGTACCGGTTCCAAAGGTTAGACGTAAAAATCTAATCTTTTGGAGAGCGGTACAAAGAACCCGGACTGCTGCAGGGGCTTTAATTATTACAAAAAATCGTCAATGCACAGCGGGCTGCCGAGCGGTTCACGTAAGACCTGAAGACACATATCGCTGCGCGTGCCCTGTGACCATTTGATAAGTGTCATACAACGGTTTTCGATTTCAATCGCAGTAATACCGGCGGGGGATACACAGCTTCCGATGTTGCAGTACGGAGAGGTACGGTTTCCGATAACGGGGCGGTGGGTGTGACCGGCAATCAAAATCAGTTCGTGCTGTTTTGCCCATGCGGACAGCTTCTTTTCCGTAGTATTTTTCTTTGTGTGGTTTTTGGCGGCACTGGTTGGATCAGGGATTCCAAGGGATTCCAAAGGACGCCATACATAGCGGACAAGAAACCGTGAAAGCCGCCAGAAGGTGCTGTTTAACAAATCACTTTGATGTCCGTGCAGTAAAAAGAGGTCTTTTCTTTTGGCGCAGTCTTTTAAAATAATTCCGGGATAAAATGTAATTTCGGGAAACAGCGGGATTTCACACTGCTCCTGCCAGCAGAAGCACGAAGAAAAACAACGTCCGCTAAAGTGGGCACTGCGTTTGGTAATATCGTGGTTACCGTAGACGGCGTAAAACCGGTGTTTCGCATAAAAGCGGGAGAGCAGTTCAAAACTTTGGGCATGCATTTCGCGAATCGGGCACATGGAACGGTTTTCCCAAAGTTCATCGCCGTCACCCAGTTCAATATAAGTAAAGCCGTGGGAAAAGTAGTATTTTAAGGCAGCAAGATAGAGATATTCATTTTTCAGGAAATTATCATTGCTTCTGCCTGTTCCGCGGTGGCAGTCACTAAACAGTACATATTTTGATGAAGGATTTAAGGGCAGGCAGAAAGCGTTTTCATAGGCATTTGTAATACGTGAATTGGCACTCACAGACAGGTCACCTCCGGCATCGGTGGAATTTCTGCGTTTTGTGGCGTTTCATCCGCAGCAGGCGGCGGAAGGCAAACGGCAGATAAAAGTACAGATATAGAATCTGTTCATAACAGTCGGTAAAAGGTCGTGTGATTTTATTAAAAATACGACAATAAATGCGGTTTACGCGCTGTGCCATGTGCGTAACAAACGGACGTTTACAGCGCGGCTGGAAGCTGTGCGGTATGCCGAAGGTAAAGGCAACGGAAGCACTGCACAGTTCAATATCGTAAGGGCAGTACCCTTTGGCAATCAGTGCATCGGCGAAGCTGTCCGCCATTTCACGGTCTAAAAAGGTGATGGAAATGCGCAGTGACAAATCCTGCGGATAGGCAAAAAATCCCGGACGGAAGCCCGTCAGCCACCAGTGGGTCTGTCCGATGCAAAACAGTGGTCTGCCTTGATAAAAAAGCTGCATGGACAGCGGCAGCATGAGGGAATTGGAAATGCTTTCAAAGCGGGCATTGGTAAGCCGGTTCGGTGACAAAATTGTATCGGCACGGTAGATGCCGATTTCGGCGCCGCAGCTGATACCGTACTGACCTTTCCAGAATTCAATCAGCCATGTTCTGTTATCATAGTCAAAATAAACCGGTTCGCAGTCAAATACCATTTTAAAATGTGGTGCAGAGTAGTCAAAAAGGCGTGTATAGCCAAAGGTGCGCTGCCACGAATCAATATCGGATGTGATAATATTCTGCTGTGGGCAGGAGAGAAATCCAAACGGCTGCATCAGTTCGTCAAGCTGCTTTTTCTGTGCACAGGGGCTCATATTGCGGATTTTTTGGATAATCCGTTTTCTGCGCCGGTGAAAAAAGACCGCAAAAAAAATGCATATCAGGATGAAAATGCCGAAGAAAATGTACATAGGAAAATCCTTGAGCTTGTTTTTATTATGATATGCGGGTGGAGATGAAATGTGTGCCGAAAGAAACCGGGATAAAATGAAGATGAAGCGGATTCGTATAAAGTGTGGCCTATGTTGAAATAATTAAATGAAGTACATTTATAATAGAAAGAAAATAAAAATAGAACAAATGTTTGAAAGTGCTGTACATTAAAAAATGGGTGTGGTATAATCCAGTTAGAAAAGAAGCCGCAGTGTTGAAAGTAGAGGATAGAGGTTATGGAGCGTTTTAAATTAGTATCAGAATATCAGCCGACCGGCGACCAGCCGCAGGCAATCGAGAAACTGGCGAAAGGTTTTGAGGAGGGAAACCAGTTTGAAACGCTGGTGGGCGTTACCGGTTCGGGCAAGACATTTACAATGGCAAATATTATTGAGCGGGTGCAGAAGCCGACACTCATTATTTCGCATAATAAGACACTGGCGGCACAGCTGTATGGGGAGATGAAGGAGTTTTTCCCGGAAAATGCAGTAGAGTACTTTGTTTCCTATTACGACTACTATCAGCCGGAAGCTTATGTGCCGTCCAGTGATACGTATATTGCAAAGGATTCGGCAATTAATGATGAGATTGATAAACTGCGCCATTCGGCAACTGCCGCACTGTCAGAGCGGCGGGATGTGATTATTGTAGCTTCGGTTTCGTGCATTTACGGTTTAGGTGCGCCGGTGGATTATCAGAACATGGTGATTTCGTTAAGACCGGGCATGGAAAAGGATAGGGACGACGTAATCCGCAAGCTGATTGACATTCAGTATGTCAGAAGCGATACGGATTTTAAGCGTGGTACATTCCGTGTGCGCGGGGACGTTTTGGAGGTGTATCCGTCTGCATCCAGCGGCGACGCGGTCCGTGTGGAGTTTTTCGGGGATGAAGTAGACCGGATTGCACAGATTGATTCACTGACAGGTGAGGTCAAGCTGGAATTAGACCATATTGCCATTTTCCCAAACTCCCATTATGTTGTTGAGAAAGAAAAAATGGAACAGGCGATTGTGAATATCAAAGCGGAGTTAGAGGAGCGTGTAAAGTTCTTTAAAAGTGAAGATAAGCTGATTGAGGCACAGCGGATTGCGGAACGGACGAATTTTGATATTGAGATGATGCAGGAAACGGGATTTTGTTCGGGTATTGAGAATTATTCCAGACATCTTGCGGGACTTCCGGCAGGGGTGCCGCCGTATACACTGATGGACTACTTCCCGGATGATTTTTTAATTATTGTCGATGAGTCGCATATCACGATTCCACAGATACGCGGCATGTATGCAGGCGACCAGTCCAGAAAGTCGACACTGGTGGATTACGGCTTCCGTCTACCGTCTGCGAAGGATAACAGACCGTTGAATTTTACAGAATTTGAAAATAAGATTTCGCAGATGCTGTTTGTATCGGCAACACCGGCAGCATACGAGCGGGACCACGAACTGCTGTCTGCCGAGCAGATTATCCGCCCGACAGGTCTGTTAGACCCGGAAATCAGCGTGCGTCCGATTGACGGACAGATTGACGATCTGGTATCGGAGATTCACAAAGAAACTGAAAAACATAACAAGATTCTTGTGACAACACTGACAAAGCGCATGGCAGAGGATTTAACGGATTATCTGAAAGAACTGGGAATCCGTGTAAAATATCTGCATGCGGATATTGATACACTGGAGCGACAGCGCATTATCCGCGATATGCGCCTGGATGCGTTTGATGTGCTGGTCGGCATTAACCTTTTAAGAGAAGGTCTGGATATTCCGGAAATTTCGCTGGTTGCCATTCTTGATGCGGATAAGGAAGGCTTTTTAAGAACGGAAACCTCACTGGTACAGACGATTGGACGAGCCGCACGAAACAGCGAAGGACACGTTATCATGTATGCGGATAAGATTACGGAGTCTATGGAAAAGGCAATCGGGGAAACAGAGCGCCGCAGAAAGATTCAGCAGGCATATAATGAAGAACACGGGATTACGCCGCAGACAATCCGCAAAGCAGTGCGTGATTTAATCAGTATTTCAAGAGCGGCAGAGGCAGATGACAGACCGTCCGACACGTTAAAGAAGGATTATGAATCCATGAGTGTCAAGGAACTGGAAAAGGTAAAGAAAGAAATTGAAAAGAATATGCATAAGGCGGCGGCAGAATTAAACTTCGAGGAAGCTGCGGCCCTGCGTGATAAGATGATAGAGATTAACCAGTATCTTTATGAAAACAAGTAAATGATAGTAAAAAAATGAAAAAACATTGTCATAAAATGGAGGGAACAATGGAAAAGGGAAAATTCAGGCAGTTTATTAAAATACGCGGTGCGAATGAACACAATCTGAATAATATTTCGGTCGATATTCCAAGAAACGAGCTGGTTGTGCTTACAGGGCTGTCCGGTTCGGGAAAGTCTTCATTGGCATTCGATACCATTTATGCGGAAGGTCAGCGAAGATATATGGAATCCCTGTCTTCTTATGCAAGACAGTTCCTCGGACAGATGGAAAAACCAAATGTAGAGAGTATTGAAGGCTTATCTCCGGCGATTTCCATTGACCAGAAATCTACGAACCGCAATCCGCGTTCAACGGTCGGTACGGTGACGGAAATTTATGATTATTTCCGACTGCTGTATGCAAGAGTCGGCATTCCGCATTGTCCGAAGTGTGGCAGGGAGATTAAGAAACAGACGGTTGACCAGATGGTAGATGTGATTATGCAGTTACCGGAACGGACGAAAATCCAGCTTCTGGCGCCGGTTGTCCGCGGACGAAAGGGTGAACATGTCAAGTTGTTTGAACAGGCTAAAAAGAGCGGTTATGTCCGTGTAATTGCAGACGGCAATATGTATGAACTGACCGATGAGATTAAGCTGGAAAAGAATAAAAAGCACAATATTGAAATTGTAGTGGACCGCTTATCCGTGCGGGAAGGAATCCAGAAGCGTCTGACCGATTCAATTGAAACCACACTGAAACTGGCAGACGGTCTGATGACAGTGGATGTCATTGGCGGTGAGCCGATGCATTTCAGCCAGAGCTTTGCCTGCCCGGATTGTGAAATCAGTATTGAAGAAATCGAACCGAGAAGCTTCTCATTTAACAATCCGTTCGGTGCGTGTCCGGAGTGTTTCGGACTGGGCTATAAAATGGAATTTGATGTCGGACTGATGATACCGGATGAGCGGTTAAGCATTGATGAAGGTGCGATTGTGGCAATGGGCTGGCAGTCGGTGACGGACGAGGGTAGTTTTACAAGAGCGATTATGAAAGCACTTGCGGAAGAATATCATTTCAGCCTTTCTACACCGTTTCAGGATTATCCGCAGGAAATCCGCGATATTATTATTCACGGAACAAACGGACATTCCGTAAAGGTGCATTACCGCGGACAGCGCGGCGAAGGTGTGTACGATATAGCATTTGAGGGCTTAATCCGCAATATGCAGAAGCGTTACCGTGAAACCGGTTCGGATACAATGAAACAGCAGTATGAAGAATTTATGCAGATTACACCGTGTAAGGCATGTAAGGGTCAGCGTTTAAAGCCGTCTTCCCTTGCTGTGACTGTTGCGGATAAAAATATTTATGAGATTACCAATCTTTCGATTGTTAAATTGCAGGAGTTTTTACAGAATATGCAGCTTTCGGAAAGACAGCTTGCAATCGGCAGTCAGATTTTAAAGGAAATTAAAGCACGAATCCAGTTCTTAATGGATGTCGGACTGGATTATCTGGCACTGTCCCGTGCAACAGCGACCCTGTCGGGTGGAGAAGCGCAGAGAATCCGTCTGGCAACACAGATTGGTTCGGGACTGGTAGGTGTTGCGTATATTTTAGACGAGCCGAGTATCGGACTGCACCAGCGTGACAATGACAAGCTGTTAAAGACACTCCTGCATTTGCGTGATCTGGGAAATTCCGTGCTGGTGGTGGAACATGATGAAGATACGATGCGTGCCGCCGATTATATTGTGGATATCGGTCCGGGTGCCGGTAAGAATGGTGGAAATGTCGTGGCAGTCGGAACGGCTGAGGATATTATGCGCTGTAAGGAATCGGTGACAGGTGCGTATTTAAGCGGTAGAATTAAGATTCCTGTACCGAAGGAGCGCAAAAAGCCGACAGGCTGGATTACGGTGAAGGGAG
>OGUB01000368.1_pt1 | contig 14608 bp, 12 predicted proteins | sample 1573721 | NCBI WGS metagenome assembly OGUB01 (sample SAMEA2581904, study PRJEB24529) | metagenome | biome: Human gut stool | place: China | collected 2011 | reverse complement strand
AAGGCCTTTGGATAAGAAGAAAAGCCCCTGAAAATCAGAGGCTTAATCTTGTTTTTGGTGATCCGCCTGGGGCTTTCACCGTAGCGGTCTATATCTTTGATTTATAAGCTCTTGTAAACCTTAAAAAATTGTACCGTAACGAATTAGTAACGATTTATAGGAACGCTTGTTGTCAGTGAGAGGCATTCGTTTGTCAGCCGTTCTCTGATACCGCAAAGATAGGGCATTACTTTTTATTTTCCAAACATTTGATTATTAAATCTTTAAAAAAGATCCCCAGTGCAAGGGGCGAACCTATATATATGGATAGGTTTGCCCCTTGCACCGGGCGGATGCTGCATCAGTCCTACAGCCTTGCCGTCCGCCTCGATACCGCCATTTATGTGAAGCGGTTCCCCCTCCTTTTTCGCTGAACCGAAAAAATCATGGTGTAGTACACGTATAGTATCCCATGCGCTGCCTTTTATTGTTATTCTTTTGCAGCAAACATTAAAAATTAAGTTTGTTATGGAAGTTATTACATTTGAAAGTGAAGCGTATAAAGCGCTTGTAGGGAAGATTGAAAAAATCGCCGGGTATGTAGCCGAAGCGCAGCTGCCTTCGGAAGAAAAAAAGGAGGCTTGGCTGGACAGCAACCAACTGGCGGAAGCGTTGGGAATCAGTACACGTACATTGCAACGCCTGAGGGATGAAAACCTGATCAGCTACTCCATGCTGCGTGGACGGTGTATGTACAAGCTGTCGGAGGTCGAACGCTGTCTGGAAGAGCGTACCATTCGGTGCAAGCCTCAAACATTGGAGGATTTTCGCAAGAACTACCTAACGAGAACCGGCAATGATAAGAAAGGATGATATACTGAAAATGACGGAAAAGGGCATTTCCGTATTCCGCTATTACCTGCCGGTGGACTTCAAGGTGGGAAAGAACTTCCTGAACCCTTTTTATAAGGATACGAAGGCTTCGTGCAATATTTATTACGAACGCAAGGCAGGTGTATTTAAAATGAAGGATTTCGGGAATGAGGATTATTCGGGGGACTGCTTTGAACTGGTGGGCAGGCTGAACGGCCTTAGCTGCAAGGAGCCTAAAGAGTTTGTCGAGATCATGGAAATGATAAACCGTGATCTGCATTTGGGGCTGTCCACACATGAGGAATATCATGTGAGCCATAGCAAAGTCCCCCAAAAGAGTGAAGTGGTATCGGAAGAACCGAAAGCGAAAAGCGTCCGGCCTTATACTGTCGTGCAAAAGCCCTTTACGGCTGCGGAACTTGCCTTTTGGAGCAAATCGGGAATCGGGGAAAATGTTCTGAAAGCGTACCGGACGGTGTCGCTGAAGAAGTTCAGCAGCGAGAACCAGGAAAGGAAGCCTTTTTCCTGCATGACAAGCGTCGATGAACCGATGTTCGGATATATGGGGAAACAGCATATCAAGGTTTACCGTCCGTGTTCACAAATGCGGTTCCTGTATGCTGGTGATTTTGGCGACAACTACTGTTTCGGGCTGGAGCAGCTGCCGGCAAAGGGTGATCTGCTCTTTATCACAGGCGGGGAAAAGGATGTGATGAGTCTGGCGGCACACGGCTTCCATGCGATCTGTTTCAATTCGGAAACGGCTTTTATCCCTGCGGCTGTCATACACCGGCTTTCATTCCGGTTCAAACATATCATCCTCCTCTATGATGTGGACAGTACCGGGCTGAAAAGCTCGGCGAAGCGTGAAGAGGAGCTGAAGGAATACGGGGTTAAACGATTGTTGCTCCCGCTTGCCGGTACAAAGACGGAAAAGGATGTATCGGACTACTTCATGCTGGGGAACAGCCGTGAGGATTTGATAAAGCTTTTTCTGGACTATCTGGAAACCTTATACAGTGAAACCATGTCGGCATTGAAATCCTGCGAGGTGGATTTCAACAACCCGCCTCCCATTGCACAGATGATCGTATCGGTAAATGACGTGCCTCTCGGAACTCAAGGCAACCTGCTTTGTATCACCGGCGGAGAAGGCACGGGAAAAAGTAACTATGTGGCGGCACTGATTGCCGGTGCTATCCGTCCCACCGGAACGGATGTGGATGCGCTGGGCGTTACGCTCCACGAAAACGGCAGGAACAAGGCAGTACTGTTCTATGACACGGAACAGAGCGAAGTACAGCTGTATAAGAATATCAGCAACCTGCTGCGGCGATGCGGACGTGAGGCGATGCCGGAATGGTTCAAGGCGTATTGTCTTACGGGAATGAGCCGGAAAGAACGCCTGCTTTCCATTATCCAGAGCTTGGACAAGTACCATTATCAATACGGCGGTGTTCATCTGGTGGTGATAGACGGGATTGCGGATTTGATAAAATGCGCCAACGATGAAGCGGAGAGCATAGCCGTCGTGGAAGAACTGTACCGGCTGGCCGGTATCTACAAGACGTGTATCGTTACGGTACTGCATTTTATCCCCAACGGGCTGAAGCTGAGGGGACACTTGGGAAGCGAGTTGCAGCGGAAGGCTGCGGCGATCCTTTCCATAGAGAAGGACAGCGATCCGGCCATATCGGTGGTGAAGGCTCTGAAAGTAAGGGATGGAAGTCCGCTGGATGTGCCTATCATGCAGTTTTCGTGGGATAAAGAAAAGGCCATGCACGTCTATCTGGGCGAAAAGCCGAAAGAGGAAAAGGACAAGCGCAAAGAGGATGAGCTTGTAGCGGTGGCCAAAGAGGTATTCAGCCGGAGGCGTTTTGTTACTTATGTGGAGCTTGCGGAAGAAATCCAGTCGATACTGGAAGTGAAGGAGCGTACGGCGAAAAGCTACATCAGGTTCATGCGTGAGAAAGAAATCATTCTGAAATCATCCGATAACCAGAGCTATTATGTTATCGGGAACTTTTAAGGAGGAAAGCGTATGTTAGTAGATAAAACGGAATTTGAAGCATGGATGGAACGTATCATGGGTGAGCTGTACCGCATCTCACGGAAGCTGGACAAGGCGGAAACGAGGGAAAAGCACCTGAACTACCTGAACGGAGAGCGTCTGTACGACAATCAGGAAGTATGCCTGTTGTTGCGCATCAGCAAACGCACGCTGCAACGATACCGGAATAACGGGGTGTTGAAGTTCTATTCGATATATCACAAGACATATTACAAGGAGTCGGACTTGCACGAGTTCATCCGCAACAACTTTGACGAGAACGAGATAAAACGGCAGGCACGTGAGGACAAACTGTCCGAGAGCTATCCGCTGCCGAAAGAATAAGTCCATGTTTTTGCTTTGTACCGGTGAAACTACTGCCGTGAGGCAGGAAATCCCAAACTGCGTATTGGTGTTTGTCATGGCAATGACTTCATACAGTTGTGAAACAGGATGAAGTTTCTTTTCTTGTTCGAATGGTGATACTCCAAAGGACAGCGGTCCAGAGGGGTATCATTTTTTATGTGTACACCTAAAAATATTCCAGTTTCGTGGCGTAAAAACCGGAATATGAAAAGTTAATTCCCTCAATACTCAAGTATCTATCATGATTCTGCAAAAAAAGAAAAATACATTCATAAGAAGAATCCAAAGGTTTTTTCCTAATTTTGCAATTATGAATATAAGTTGGTCTGAAATAAAGCCTTATGAGAACGAGCTGCCTACTAACTACGCAGATAGAATAGGCAGGTTATATACTGATACTGTTACTGCTGCTTTCAAGAAAAGTAACGGTCAGTTTTTCACACCGGTATCTATCGCCTATTTTATGGGTAAACAAATAAGTGTGAATAAGGATTCTGTCTCCGTATTAGATCCGGGATGTGGAACTGCCATATTATCATGTGCCATGATTGAGAATCTGGTTTTGCAATCAAAAGTAAAACAGATAGAGTTGGTTACATACGAAACCGATGAAAATCTTATACCGGGATTACAAAAAGTTCTGGAATATATAACAATATGGGGGATGCGCCATAATGTCCGGATTGATTGCCGTTCATATTGTGAGGACTTTATTTTATCCAATTATTCAGTATTATATTCTGATACGATTTATGGCAGGGCTGAGAGTTTGCAGAAATATGATTTGATCATATCCAATCCTCCCTATTTCAAACTTTCCAAAGAGGATAAACGGGTGAAAGCGGCTCAATGCATTATAGACGGACAGCCTAATATATACTCTATATTTATGGCCATATCAGCTTTATTGCTTGCGGAACAAGGTCAGATGATTTATATAACCCCAAGAAGTTTCACTTCGGGAAGATATTTCCGTTTGTTCCGTAATTTCCTGTTTAAGCATATACAGATAGATTTTGTCCACCTTTTCAATACCCGGAAAGATACGTTTTCCAAAGATAATGTGCTTCAGGAAACAATTATAATGAAATGTTCCCCTAAAAAGGGGGCAGATTATAATGTCGTTTTATCATACAGTGAGGGGCTTTCCGACTTGGCCACCCCTGCAATCAAAGAAGTACAGCGGAAAGAAATCATTGACCTTACCTCAAAAGAATTGATATTGCATTTGCCGGTCAGCCTTGAAGACGAGAAAATTATCAGGCTGTTCAAATCATGGGATGGCAACCTGAACAAATATCATATCCAGATTTCCACCGGCCCGGTTGTAGCTTTTCGTTCAAAGGAACAATTATGTGAAACCTCCGGAGAAGGAACAGCAGCACTATATTGGTTGCATAACGTAGTAAAGATGCTGGCTGATCATCCTGTCGTAAAGGAAGGAAAACCTCAATTCATCCATATAAATGAAATGTCTGTATCCACCTTGTTACCTAACAAGAATTATGTTCTGTTGCGACGTTTCAGCTCCAAAGACGATAATAGCCGGTTAATTGCCGCACCTTATTTTGGAAACATGACTTCCTGCGCACATGTAGGAATCGAAAACAAACTGAACTATATCTATCGTCCCAAAGGACACTTGAACCGTATGGAGGTAATGGGGATAGCCGCCTTATTGAATAGTGACTTGTTCGATAATTATTTCAGAACATTCAATGGAAATGTAAATGTCAGTGCTACGGAATTGAGGGAGATGCCCATGCCTCCCCTTGAAGTCATTGAAAGTATCGGAAAAGACCTGATTGCCATGAATGATTATTCTATGGTGAACGTAAATAAGATTGTAAACAAATATTTTATGTAATATGAGTAAAATAAGTGATGCACAAGATATATTGTCAGTGTTGGGTTTGCCTCCGGCGCAGCAGAATGAAATATCCGCTTTGACTTTACTTGCATTATGCGGATTAAAGGAAGAAGACAACTGGGCGGATGCCACCCGCAAGAGCTTAAAAATAAGCAAGGATATTATGGCATTTGTCAATGAGAACTATAAAAAAGAGCAGCCGTATGCCCCAAATACACGGGAAACTTTCAGACGGCAGGTGCTTCATCAGTTCTTGCAGGCACGTATCGTAGATTATAACCCGGATAATCCGGCTTTACCGGTGAACAGTCCAAACGCCCATTACAAACTGACAGAAGAAGCCTATGAAACAATAAAATCATACAATACCCAAGAATGGGAAATAAAAGCCCAAAACTTTAATGATGCGGTAGGGCGATTGATTGAAGAGTATGAGAAAAGCCGTGAGATGGAAATGATACCGGTTACTATTGAAGGTAAGGAATTTAAACTGTCTCCGGGCAAGCATAATGAAGTACAAGCGGCGGTCATTAATGAGTTTGCACCTCGTTTTGCGGCAGGCGCAAAAGTCCTTTATATCGGTGATACTGCCAATAAAGACCTTTATTGTAACAAGGAGCTTTTAAAAGAAATTGGCATTCCGATCACAGAACACAGCAAACTGCCGGATATTGTCATTTATGACGGTAATAAAGAGTGGCTATTCCTAATCGAAGTGGTTACTTCGCATGGGCCGGTATCTCCCAAACGTGTAATCGAGCTGGAAGATTTCACGAAAGAATGCAAAGCGGGGAAAGTATATGTTACTGCTTTTCCTGATAGATCAGAGTTCAAGAAACATGTGGCTGATATTGCATGGGAAACCGAAGTTTGGATAGCGGAGAATCCAGACCATATGATTCATTTTAATGGAGATAGATTTATAGGGCCAAGATAGTAAATTTGTATTGAGTATGACAAAAGAAGAACTTATAGGAATAATTAAGAATAAGAAAAGTGCTCCTTTTTTATTTCTTGGATCGGGATTTACAAAACACTATTTAAATACCCCTACATGGGAAGAATTATTATCAAGATTTGCATCTAAACATATTAACGCATATTATACGTCATTAGGGACTTATGATTTATCTGTCATTGCCTCTGAAATAGCAAAAGAAGAAAATAAATCCTTTTGGGATTTACCTAATGATAACAAATTCAAGCAGTCATTTCAAGACAAGGCAATAAGCACAAGTAGTGTGCTTAAATATAAAATTGCAACTTTCTTAAAAGAGCTAACACATAATAGTATTCCAGAAAAATACACAGAGGAATTAGAGCTTCTTAAAACGATTAATATAGATGGAATAATAACAACAAATTGGGATGACTTAATAGAAATATTACTTCCTAAATTAACTAAATATGTAGGGCAAGAAGAGTTGATATTTTCATCCGTTCTTAATATTGGAGAAATATATAAAGTACACGGCTGTGTTTATCAACCTGAAACAATGGTTTTAACAAAAGAAGACTATAATGGATTTAATGATAAAAACACATATTTAGCAGCTAAATTAATAACAATATTTATAGAACACCCAATTGTCTTCATAGGTTACTCTATAAATGATAGCAATATAAAGGAAATATTATCATCTATAGTAAAATGTCTTAATCAGGAGAAAATTAAGAAGCTGCAAAATAATTTATTCTTTGTAGAATGGAATCCTGATGAAAACTCTGATTTTATGATTCAGCCACATGATATTACTATGGAACATGGGTTTATTTTGCCTGTCACTCGTATTATTACCCATGAATATAAACCGGTATATGAATGTTTAGCAACATTTGAAAGAGGAATACCTACACATTTGTTACGTTTATATAAGAAACAATTCTATGAAATAGTCTTCTCTGAAAAACCGGAAAAACAATTATATGCTTTACCCGGAAAAGATATAGATGTAACGCCTAATATTCAAGTTGTTTATGGTTTTGGAGCTATTGATAAATACAAATCTGCAGTAGGATATACCGGATTAAAGGCTATTAATCTATTTAGAGATATAGTTGATAATAATGGAAATTATGAACATGAAATAATATTAACTAAGACAATACCAGAATTACGTAAAAATACAAAGTTTATTCCTTGCTATAAATATTTAAAGGCGGTTGGCATAATAAGTGATGAAACTTATAACAATAATAAATTAGGTGTGAATTTTCCTCTTAATAAGAAAGAAGATTTTTATTTTTATTCATTTCGGGAGGATGAAAAGAAAAAAACTATAAATGAAGCTATTGAAGATTATGCAGATGCTATTTGGAAAGTATGCGCTTTAATTCCCTATTTAGATATAAAAGATGAAGAACTTGAAATTTTACATGATTTTATATCAAAGAATTTCAATGACTTTTTAGTACTAAAAAAGAAACCTGATTATTCTACTTATTTTAAAAAATTAATATGTTTTTATGATTGGAGAAAGTATGGTTGGTAAAAATTGAAATAGAAAGGCTTACTATTATGCGTATAGTATAAACCCCACCCCGCCGGCTTCCCAAGAAACAGCAGAGTGGGGTTGTTTTTATGGCTTCGGTTACAGGAGCTATAACTTCAGCTTGGGTTTGGGCTTTTCGGGCCGGTCAGGATCGGGATCGTCCTTGTTGCCGGACTTGGGAACGCCTCCGATGACGAGCTTGCCGCCAAGTGCTCCCATTGCCTCTTTGATGCTGATGCTTTTGGGCATTTTACTTATTTTGAGTGGCGTCAAGAAACTGATTTAGTATAATACGGTATCGTAAATGAGTTGAAATGTTAAGTATTTACTCTTTTTTGGTTTTCAGTGCTTTAATCATATTATATTCTCAAAATTATTAGTAACTTTGCTATTGCTTACAAAATTTACCGCCGTAAATTTTACAGTGGTAAACTTTGCAGTCATAAAATCGAACATAAAAAGATAAGGATATGAAATTCTACAATAGAGAAAAAGAGTTAGCATCATTGGAAAAGGTTCGCCAAGTATCCTTTTCCGTGCATTCCCAAATGACTGTCCTTACCGGTCGGCGACGTATCGGCAAGACCAGTCTTATATTCAAGAGTTGCGAGGATACTCCTACGGTGTACTTGTTTGTCAGCCGAAGCAATGAAACAGATCTCTGTTTACGATTTACTTCCGAGATCCGGCAGGCACTTGATATTTATGTACCGGAACTTACCAACTTTGCAGAAATGTTCCGCTTCTTAATGGATTTGGGAACACGGATGGAATATAATCTGGTTATAGACGAATTTCAGGAGTTCTATTACATAAATCAAGAGATTTACAGTTTGATGCAGGATACTTGGGATCGACTGAGGAAACAGAGCCATGTCAATCTTATCGTGAGCGGTTCGGTCTATACCCTTATGAATAAAATCTTCAGGGATTCAAAAGAACCGCTGTATGGCCGTGCTGACAGTATCATGAAGTTAGCTCCTTTTACTACTTCCGTATTGAAAGAAATCATATCGGATCATAAGGCCGACTATACTAAAGATGACTTGTTGGCACTCTATACCTTTACCGGTGGTGTCCCAAAGTATATCGAGCAGTTTATGGACAATGGATGTACAAGCATGGAAAGCATGGTCGATTTCATGTTGCAACCCGATTCATCCTTTCTGACTGAAGGACAGGCTTTGCTGATACAGGAGTTCGGAAAAAAATACGGTAATTACTTTTCTATCTTATCAGCAATCTCCAATGGTAAGAACACCCTGCCGGAAATGGAAGCGGTTATGGGTGGAATGAGTCTGGGCGGACAATTGAAGAGATTGGAAGAAGACTATAATCTGGTAAAGAAGAAACGGCCCATACTCTCCAAAGAGGGTTCCCAGACAGTCCGTTATGAAGTTTCGGATATGTTTTTACGTTTCTGGTTCCGGTATTTTATCAAGTATCAAAATTATATAGAGATACAGAATTTTGAACGCCTGGCAGATATTATAAAAAAGGATTATCCGACATTCTCCGGTTTGGCTTTGGAAATGTATTTCCGCCAACAGATGATGGAAAGCAAGGAATTTGCAGATATAGGCTCTTGGTGGCAAGGCAAGAATAATAAAGATCAGGATGAAATAGATATTGTCGGACTATATGCGGAAGAGAAAAAAGCTCTGGTGGCAGAGGTGAAAAGACAATCCAAAAATTTCAAGCCGGATTTGTTTGCACTCAAAGTAGAGGAATTACGGAAGAAAGCCTTGTTTAAGTATGATATAGAGAGCAGGCTTTTTTCAATGGAAGATATGTGATTTATAAATTAGTTATAATCAAATATTTAAGAAGACAGAATGAATTTTAAAGCGATTTTGAATAGATTGACAGGATTAAGTTGTCCTATATTTGGTATATCTTGGAATCCTATAGAATCTGAGATTATAATAGCAACAAGAATTATTCGTTACTTAGAAAACAGGAGAGTTCTTTTTAATCCGAGTGAAATGGAATCTCCAACATATTGTGTTAAATCTGCCATTCAAATACGAGAATATCTTACATCAGAAATGCAAAATATGAATGCAAACTCAAAATTATTTGAGTTTGTTAAAGCAATGAGGATAGCAGCCCGAAAGTTTACTGACAGAATGGAATTTAAAAAAGATAAAGATTTTCTATATAAGGCCCAGCACTGGGATCATTGGGCAAGTTGGACTTTTGCTTCTGCTTTAGGTGAAATGAGAGGAACGTTTGGCAATATGATTGCTCAGATAGCTGCCGCATATGGATTGGATGTTGAAGATGAATTAGCATCAATTATTCCTGATTCAGAACATGATGATGAAGTCGAAAAAGCTTGATATATTTATAGTCTATTTTATGATACCACCGAATTCGCATTAATTACAGAACTCTGTTTAGATTGTGATTAATCAACATTTATTATCACAATAAATAATAAACGGAGAAAAATAAGGGCATAAAAAAACCGCATTTACGGTAATGCGGGCAACCAAGTCTTTCGTTCTTCGAGCGATGACACTGCAAATATAGATATTCCTTTTGTTCTAAACAAGGGTTTGAGTATGTATAAGGAATAATATATGTTTTTGGGGCTTATAGTATTAAACCCCACTCCGCTGTTTCATGGGAAGCCGGCGGAGTGGGGTTGTTTTTATGGCTTCGGTTACAGGAGCTATAACTTCAGCTTGGGTTTGGGCTTTTCGGGCCGGTCAGGATCGGGATCGTCCTTGTTGCCGGACTTGGGAACGCCTCCGATGACGAGCTTGCCGCCAAGTGCTCCCATTGCCTCTTTGATGCTGATGCTTTTGGGCATTCCGCTTAGTTTGGGCGGAGTGCGCTGCCTGTCGGCGAGGAAGTCGGGCATCCGGTGGACATAAGGCTCGGCAGGGGGCGTGTCCTGTGTGGGGACACTGCCCAGTGAGGAACTGCCGGGCGGAGCATCGGCGACGGGTATGCCGGCGGCGGGGGCGTTATCCTGTCCGTCGGGCGTTACCGGTTGGGAAGGCACGACTTCAATCACTCCGTCGGTGCTTTTTTCCTGCGCATCCACTGATTTGAGGGAGAGCAGGATCTTGCGGTCAAGGGCGGCAAGGTCGGCCTTGAGCTGCTTCAGCTCGTCCTCCTTTTTCCAGACTTCCCCGACGACCTGTTCCAGGACGGGGAGTTCCTTCTCAATGGCTTCGTTGTCCCTCGTGTATTTCTCTATCAGGCGGGGGATGCTGTCGAAGGCGTTGATGAAGTTCTGGCAGGCGGTTTTCGGATCGACCGCCAAGCGGCCGTTGTTATAGTTGTAGAGGAAGTTGCCTTCACCACGCACGAAGAAACGGTTCTCGCAGAAGTCCAGACCGTCCTTGACGGTGGTGTCGGTCTTGACAACGATGTCGAAGCCATAGAGCGAGCCGATGACCTTCGGCTGGCCGTGCGTGCGTTCCCTGTCCTCTATCTCGTGGAGCTTGGCGGCAATCACTTTCGGATCATCGCCTGCCACGCCGTCAATCTTCAAGGGGTTGAGCCTGTTGCCCTCCTTGTCGTACTGCATACGGCTCTCGATGGCGGCCTTGTCCTTCCTGACACGGGCGATGATGTCATCGTTGCTTGCCCGGTTCGCCAGGAAAGTTTCCAGTTTGATGCGTGATTCCCCCTTGCCACGCTGGAAGGCCTTGCGCTCCCCTTCCATGCCGGCAATCCGCTTCTCCAACCGTGCCTTGTCGAGCAGGTCGGTATTTCCGGAAAGCACCGCCACGTACTCTGAGAAAGGTATGCCTCCCTTCTCGTCCATGCCTCCCTCGTCGATGGTACGGCAACCCATGTTGTTCTGCTTGAGCTGGGTGATGAAAAGCTGCTTGTTGTAAAGCAGGTTGAACTTGTAGCTATCAAGCGACTTCTCCACTGCGTAGATTATCACATCCACCTTGTTGTCCGCATAGAGCTTGGCCACCTCGTTGCCCTTTCGGATGCCCCGGCCGTCCCGCTGCTGCAAGTCCGAAGGCCGCCACGGTGCGTCGAGATGATGGATGGCGACACACCGCTTCTGGGCGTTGACTCCCGTGCCCAGCATTTCAGTAGAGCCGAAGAGAACACGTATCTTTCCCTCGTTCATCGCCTCGATCATCGCCTTGCGCTTCTTCTCGGTCTTGGCTTCCTGAATGAAACGTATCTGGTCTTCGGGGATGCCGTGATCCTCCACCAGCTTGCGCTTGATCTCGCTGTACGGATTCCACTGGTCGGGCTTGTAGGTTCCCAAGTCCGAGAAAACGAACTGAGTGCCTTTATGCCCGGCGTATTTATTGTAATACTTCGCAATCATATCGGCGCAATGGGTGGCCTTGTTGTCCTTGTCGTCGCCGTAGGAGAGCGGATCGATGAGCCGCATGTCGAGCGACATCTTCCGGGCGTAGTCGGTGGCGATGAGCATCTTCGCCTTCTCTTCCCTCTCGTTCAGTGGCGGGCGGCCCAGTACGGTGGCATTGCCGGTCTTGGCGAACTCGATGAGCTTCTGTATGAACTCCCTCTGGTCGGGCGTCGGGGGTATGTTGTGCAGTATCTCGTTCTTCTCCGGACGGTCGATGCCGATGTCGGCTGCGGTACGGAAGTCGGTGATCTCGGAATAGAACGAAGCGAGTTCCGGAACCTTGATGAAGTAGCGGAAACGCTCTTTCTGCAGTTTCTTCTCGTCTTTCAATGCTTTTAAATTCTTACCAATACCGAATACTGCATAAAACTCCATGACCAGAACAATGCCCAGAACAAAACCATGCATAAAGTCTGCAGAATGTGCATTCAGACTAGATGCATTGTCAATCATGCCGGAGGACATCATTCCGACCATCGCAATCCCAAGTGCTGCAATTGCTCCATAAAATTTATTCTGTCCCACAATTTCATTTCTCATTTTTTCCATTTTCTTTTCCATAACCTTACTCCTCACTTTCAAGATCACTAAAATCAAATACTTCCTCGATTGTCAAATTAAAATAATGTGCTATCTTGTACGCTAATCCCAGCGACGCCGTATATTTCCCTACTTCTATAGATGTGATCGTCTGTCTGGTCGTTCCCACAATGTCCGCAAGTTCTCCTTGCGAAAGCTTATTCGCTTTCCGAAGTTCCTTAATTCTGTTTTTCAACGGCTTCCCTCTTTTCTTATCTCTTTCTCTTCTTAATTTGCATTCACAGCTGTTGTGTCTAAATGATTCCAAAAACATCATGCATAGTTCGCTTTGCACATAATGTCAAGTATGTTTTGCAAAAAAAGTAAAGTTTACTTTGCTTTTTATAGCTGGAATTATGTAAACTTATCATTTTGCACTGATTTATTGTACTTTTATACGCAGTATGTTAGAATACAAAGCTGGATGTTCTATGCATCATCGCGCAATAAAGGATACCTTAATTTTATAAAATATCTGAGGAGAATATTGAAAATGCCTAAGAAGATAAACTACTCTGAATTGATCAAAGAAACTCTTATTTTAACGGTCGCTGTTGCGGTCATTGCCGCCGCTGTTTTCTTTTTTCTAGTGCCAAGCCATGCATCCGTCAGCAGTATTTCCGGTCTTGGAATCGTTCTGTCGAACTTCATTCCTTTGCAGCTTTCTGCGATCACAATGATTTTAAACGTGGTACTTCTAATTATAGGCTTTCTTACCTGCGGAAAAGAATTCGGAATTAAGACGGTTTATACAAGTATTATGCTGCCATTATTTCTTGGACTTTTTGAGATTCTTTTTCCTGACAACACCTCTATGACCGGTAGTCAGGAATTAGATGTGCTCTGTTATATTAGTTGTGAGTATCGGATTAAGCATTCTTTTTAACCGCAATGCTTCCTCCGGGGGTCTGGATATCGTAGCTAAGATCATGAATAAATATCTTCATATGGATCTTGGAAAAGCAATGTCACTTTCCGGAATGTGCGTTGCGCTTTCTGCTGCCTTAGTCTATGATAAAAAAACTGTCGTTCTCAGTATTTTAGGAACTTATTTTAATGGTATTATTCTCGATCATTTTATTTTTAACCATAATATTAAGCGCAGAGTCTGCATTATCACGGAAAAAGAAGAAGCACTCCGACAGTTTATCATAAATGATCTTCACAGCGGAGCTACCATTTACGAATCCATCGGTGCCTACAATATGCAGAAGCGGAATGAGATTATTACCATTGTAGATAAATCTGAATATCAGAAACTGATGAATTACATCGGCCATGAAGATCCACTCGCTTTTATCACGGTGTATAATGTGTCAGATATGCGGTATCAGCCGAAACGGTGATTTTTACCTCAAAAAGAGTAGCAATGAAACACTGCTACTCTCCTAATCCACCTAAATCAATTTTATAGATCGTATTCTTAAGCTCTGTATTCTCCAGAAACATAATCATATAAATTGGCAAATAGACTCTTTTTCCCTCAATTTCAATATTCCCTTCCGAAAGAATATAGGCTTCTTTGATCTTGTAATTTTCATTTTTCAGAACATTATTTAATGCAGAGTGCCTTTTATAGTCCTTACCGGATTTAATCTCCAAAGGTACCACTTTTCCATCCAGTTCGATTACAAAATCAAGCTCTCCCTGCTGTTTACTGTTAAAATAATATTCCTTATGCCCCTTCGCTAATAATTCCTGCGCAACAACATTTTCAAAGAGAGCTCCATTATTGATTGCTTTTTCCTTATTTAAAATAGCAAGTTTAACCTGATTGGAATAACAGCTTGTAAGCAGCCCAACATCTGAAAAAAACAGTTTAAACAGATTTCGGTTTTCACTAACGATCAGAGGCAATTTGGGTTCACTGATATTGTATATAGGAATTGCCACTCCTGCGTCTTTTAACCAAAGAAAATCATTCTTTAACCGGTCATAACTCATGCCTTTTTCAATTGCATTTAATTGAAAACGCTTATTTTTCTGATCTAACTGTCCTGGCACTGCATCGTATATTTCCTGAAATTTCAGTTTATAACTTT
>OGUB01000345.1_pt1 | contig 15396 bp, 13 predicted proteins | sample 1573721 | NCBI WGS metagenome assembly OGUB01 (sample SAMEA2581904, study PRJEB24529) | metagenome | biome: Human gut stool | place: China | collected 2011 | reverse complement strand
AATTAACAAAACTCGGATTGGGGCACTGAAAATTGCCCTTTCAAAGGGGGATGCCATAAATTGAGTGCTTACAGAATTTAATAAATCTTGTAGAGAAAGATGAATTTAAGCGTTTTTCATATAAGATATATCAAAAGAGTATGTTGACGAAGATTAAATTAAAATTTCATCATATTGTATTTGACTTCTTTAGCTTTATAAAGAAAGGGAATGAAAGAAGTATAAAGGCTAAAAAGAATATATTAGCCATGCTTTTTCTAAAGGGAGGGAATATATTAGTAAATCTGATGTTAATTCCTATAACTATAAATTATGTGAATGCGGATAATTATGGGATATGGTTAACTGTAAGTTCAATTATCAGTTGGATGAGTTTTTTCGATATAGGGATAAATAATGGTTTAAAAAATAAGTTTGCTGAAGCGAAAGCAATGAATAATGAGGTACTTATTCAAAAATATGTCAGTACAACTTATTTTGTTTTGGCTCTAATTTTTGTTCCTTTAATGATTTTATTGTTGATAGCTAATACTTTTATCGATTGGTGTTCGTGGTTGAATGTTTCTTTTTTATTAAATGAACAGTTACAAATAATAATCGCTATTGTTGTAATATATTTTTGTATTAATTTTGTCTTATCAACCATTAATGTTATATTAATAGCAGATCAGCGTCCTGCTGAATCTTCTGCAAGAACATTGGTACAACAAATTCTTTCATTAATTGTAATATATGTATTAACTCAAGTAACCCAAAAGGATGAATTGTTATATTTATCCTTAGCATTTTGTGGTATCCCTTTATTGATAAGTCTTTATTATAATGTATTACTTTTTCAAACTCGTTATAAAGCCTATATCCCTCGTCTTTCTTGTATTGATAAATCATTATATAAAGAACTGTTATCTTTAGGATCTAAATTTTTTGTGATTCAAATAGCTGCTGTAATACAATATCAGACGATTAATTTTTTAATAATGCGTTATTATTCGGCCTCTGATGTTACGTGTTATAGCGTGGCATATAAATATTTCAGTATTTTATCTATGATTTTTACAATATTTATAGCTCCGATATGGGCTGCAACAACGGAAGCTTATGCGAAGAAAGACTTCAAATGGATTAGAAATATAGTGCATAAATATTTGCTTATATGGGTAGGATTGGCATGTGTCGGAGCATTGATGCTTTTGTTTTCAACATATATATATAAACTTTGGTTGGGTCAAGATATTGGCATTTCTTTTAAATTATCATTGGTCGTATATGTATATACTTTAGTATTTATGTTTGGGAGTATTTTTGTTAATATTTTGAATGGCATCAGTGCTTTGTATATTCAATTTTGGAGTTCTGTATTCTCTCCATTGTTATTTATAGGGTTATGCATCTTTTTTATCGAAAATCAGATTGGTTTTCCTGCATTGATATTAGCTGGTTGCTTAGCCAATTTTAATGGATTTATAATTGCTCCTATACAATACTACAAGATATTTTATAAAGATAGAAAGGGAATATGGATAAGATGAAAGAAATGCGAATAGTACATATAAATTTATCAGGTTCCAATGGAGGAGCAGCTATTGCTGCGTATAGACTTCATTGTGAAATGAGAAAGAATGGGTTGGATTCAAAGATGCTGGTTGCATTTCAAGGAATTCGTAGTCGTCAGGAGGGGGTCTATCAGTTTTCAATAAGGAAAAAACTGCATCATAAGGTCAATGTTATGATAAATCAATTACTTTATCCTGCAAGTAAAATAATAGGTACATATTCTTTTGCTTTTAATGGTTGTGATTTGTCTAAAGAAAATGATATAAGAGAGGCTGATTTTATTTATTTACATTGGATTAATATGGGAATGCTTTCTATTTATGATGTGGAGAGAATTTTAAAATTAGGTCGACCTGTTTTTTGGTTTATGCATGATATGTGGCCTTTAACTGGCGGGTGTCACCATGCTTTTGATTGTACAAAATATTTAGAAAAATGTATTGATTGTCCATTACTTCATAGAAAACGTGATATGTTATTTTGCAAATTCCAATTTGAGGAAAAATATAGAATTTTTAGTAAATACTCAAATTTGAAAATTATTGCTCCTTCTACTTGGCTATTTCATCTAGCCTCAACAAGTCTTTTGTTTAAAAATAAACAATTGATTCACATTCCGAATCTTTGTGATATAAATATATTTAAACCGATGGGAAAGGGTTGGGCCAAAAGATTATTTAATCTTTCAGAAAGTAAAAAGCTTATATTATTTGGGGCTGCTACAGGGGGGATGGGAAATATATATAAAGGGTGGGAATATTTGCAAAAAGCCATTTTGCATTTATCTACTTCTTCCTATGAGGCTGTTATATTTGGTGAGTATAATAAAACAGTAGAGAAACAGTTACCTATTAAATGTAATTTTATAGGGAAATTATATGATGAATATTCCCTTTCTGTTTTGTATAATGCTGCTGATGTTTTTGTGACGCCTTCCTTGGCAGATAACTTTCCTAATACAATTTTGGAGTCTTTGTCATGTGGTACACCAGTTGTTGCTTTTAATGTCGGGGGGATACCTGATTTAATAATGCATAAATCTAATGGCTATTTAGCACATTATAAAGATTGTGAGGACTTGAAAAAAGGAATAGAATGGTGTGTTTCACAATATTCTATTCAAGAGGTTTGTAGGTCTTCTATTATAAAAAAATATAGTCCTAGTTTGATTATAGAGAAACATAAAAAGCTGATGTATGGGAAGATTTAAATATATACCCTTATTTTGGACTTCTTTAGGAGTGTTTCTTTTTACATTTAAATTTTATTTTATAACTTCCTATATAGGAAGTTTATGGTCAAACTTTTTTTTTATATTTGGTATTTTATCTTTTATTTTTTCTTTTTATGTAAAGGGAAGTCAGGTTGTTCTCCCTTTTGCCGGTGTTTTAAGATATATATATGTTTTTTATTTGTTATGGTCTGTTTTAGTCATTGTACGTGCTTCTGTTGAAGGTGCACCAATAGAATGGAATATGCTTATTTACCAACCAGATTATTTTTGGCAATATTGGATACCTTTTATATTGCTATTTGGTATCCGGTATTTAAATTTTAAGGATGTGAAATGTATTCTTATTCTTTCTATGTTGGTTGGAATGTTTTATATTATATTAAACTGGGAAGAGATTTTTTTTACATCGCATCTAAATTTGTATAATTCATTTATTGCTGAAGAAGTAAGAAAAGGACAGGTTGCATCTTATTTTATTCTTCCAGCAGGTATTATTTTACTTTGTCAAAAATTCTATTCAAACAAATTGGTGGTTTTTACAATCCTTCTTTTCTTGTTAGGTTCTGTAAATGCTGCTTTGTATGCGAGGCGAAGTACATTATTTTTTTATTTTTTCTTTTTATTATCTGGTCTGTTGATTTATGTGAAAAAAGAAAATTTAGTAAAGTTGCTGTGGGGGATATTGGTAATTATTGGTATTTGTTTGATACTAATGTCGTCTTTTGACTGGGAGTCCTATTTGGTTTTATTATTAGATAAATTGGACAAAAACACTCGATCTGGAGTTGAAATGGCTTTTTATAAAGATATGAGTTGGATGGATTGGATAATAGGGCGTGGTATGACTGGTACTTATTATTGTTGGGAGGTATCTGATATTGATAGGTTGAATAGATTAGTGATAGAAACAGGGTATTTAAATATTATATTAAAAGGTGGAATTTTTTTGTTGTTACCTTATGTTTTCTTTTGTATTAAATCCTTTTTTTTAGGGTATTTTAAATCGAAGAATATGTTAACAAAAGGTATGGGAGTATATTGTTTAGCTTATGTCTTTTTTTTATATCCTTCAGGAACACCAGAGTTCAATTTGAGTTGGGTTATTTTGTGGATCTCCATTTTATATTGTAATACATCTTCTATCAGATATATGTCTGATGAACAAATTAGGAATAAATATTTTTAAAATGAAAGTGTCTGTTATAACTATAAATTATAATAATATACAAGGTCTGAAAACTACCATTCAAAGTGTTATATCACAATCTTATAAAGATATGGAATATATAATAGTAGATGGTGGCTCTACGGATGGAAGTGTAGATCTTTTAGTGGAATATTCTGATAAAATATCAAAATGTATATGTGAACCTGATAATGGAGTTTATAATGCAATGAACAAGGGGGTTAGTATTGCTTCAGGTGAGTATTGCATTTTTATGAACTCTGGTGATAGCTTTTGGAATTCTGAAGTTTTAGAAAATATTTTTTCAAAACATATTGACGTTGACGTATTAGCAGGTAAAACATATTGTTTTAAGAATGGTAGATTTAGTTCCATGCAATCTGCACCCAAAAAAGTAACAATGAAATATTTGTATGCTAATTCTATAAATCATCAGGCGATGTTGATAAAAACAGCTTTGTTGCGAGAATATCCATATGACGAGACATTGAAAGTATACTCTGATTGGAAATTCTGTATTCAAACACTTGTGGTGAATAATTTGTCTTATCAATTCGTTGATTATGTGATAGCAAAGTATGATTTGAGTGGGGTGAGTGCAAATATTAAGTTTAAAGAAGAAAAACAAAAAGTCTTATTGGAATATTTTCCTCATCGAATATTGTGTGATTATGAGTTGTTGTGCAAAAAGACTTTAATACGAAAACTATTGCCAAAGATTGGTCATATTATTCAGCGTTTATATTATTACGTTTTTATAAAGCTTAGAATTAGTAAATGTGGTAAATTTAAATTGGAGGAATAAAATATTAGAATTAGTGGGCATTTCTCTTTTGAAGCTTTATTTAATTTGAATGGAGTGAGATGAATCATAGATTTTAGTAGTGTTGTTTGTATGAAGATACTATTTTTCAATACTGGATCGGCTAATCCTTTATTAGGTGGAGTACAGTCTGTTACGCATTGTTTAGCCCATTATTTTAATTCATTAGGGCATGAAGTATATATTATTTCTATTAATCGAACTTCAGATTATTTAGATGATATTCAAATCTATTTGCCAGATCAAAAACGAAATGATAGTGATGCAAATAAACAATTTCTTATGAATTTTATAAAGGAAAAACATATTGAAATTGTGCTAAACCAGACTTGCTTAAATCCTAAATTATCAGTGTTTTTACCTGTTATAAAAAAAACAGGAGTTCAACTTATTTCAGTATTTCATAGTCAGCCGTATGGTATGTACGGGATAAAAGCATTTCCTAAAATTTGTAATGTTTTTGGTGTTGACAAGGTAGGAAATTTAGTGGATGTACTTATACATTTTGCATTTAAGTTGAAATATGGAAGATATTTAAAAAGAATGCTTCAATATAGTGATAAACTAGTGATGCTTTCAGATAAATTTATAAATGAATTTTTATATTTTTCGGGGAAAAAATATGCTGAAAAGATGTTGTCTATTTCTAATCCTGTAACTATTAATGGGGGAGGGAGTGAAAAAAAAGAAAAAATAGTTCTTTTTGTGGGAAGGATCAGCCAAGAAAAAGGTGTAGATAAAATTTTAGAAGTATGGCGTGGAATCTGTCATGAAGAAAAGTATAAAGAGTGGCGGTTGGTGATTGTAGGTGATGGTGAAAAAAGAAAACAAATGGAAAAGTATGCAATGGATATGGAACTTATTAACTATTCATTTGAAGGATTTCAAAAGCCTGATGGATATTATGATAAAGCAAAGATTTTTTGTATGGCTTCAGCATTTGAAGGGTTTGGATTAGTTTTGGTGGAAGCAATGTCGTATGGTGTAGTGCCAATGGCATTTAATAGTTTTTCTAATTGTTCGGATATTATAGATGATGATAAGAATGGGATTTTAGTTACTCCTTTTTCAATCAATGAATATAGAAAAAAAATAATAGAGCTTATTGAAAATGATGAAAAATGGATGAAAATGTCCACTTGTTCTATAAATAAAAGTAAAGAATATTCTATAGAATGCATAGGTGCTAAATGGTTGGATTTATTTTATTCTCTTTTAAATAATAAAGTTACTTGAGATAAACCATATACAGACTTGGCAACTTCATCAGTCTGAAATAGGTAAAGTTGCTATATATATAGTGAAATCGATAGGGTATGACGAGCAAATAGAAAAAGAAGTGAAGAGGCTTTTTATTACCCATGGTTTTGATTTAGTAATCCATTATGTGGATACAATAGAGAAAACCAAACGAGGCAAACAAAAATTTTTGATTCAAGATTTGAAATAATAATTTCCAAGTTGGTATTAGCTTATTATTTTATGGGCTGAAATAAATAATATGGAATATACTCCTGTTATTCTTTTTGCCTTTAATCGTCCAGAAGGATTAAAGGCTATAATAGAATCTTTGCTTCAGAATGAAGAAGCAAAACATTCTGTTCTTTATGTTTTTGTTGATGGACCACGTTTCCAACGAAAAGGTGAAGTGGAAAATGTGGAAAAAGTGCGTGATTATGTAAAATCTATAACAGGGTTTAAAGAGGTTCATTATAAGTTTGCATTGCAAAATAAAGGACTTGGTAATTCTGTTATAAAAGGTGTAACAGAAGTTATCAACCGATATGGTAAAGCAATAGTTTTGGAAGATGATCTTATTCTTGCACCCAATTTTCTTTTTTTTATGAATCAAGGTCTTGATAAGTACAAAGAAGAGACGAGTGTGTTTTCTATTTGTGGATATTCTAATAAAGTGAAAGTGCCGAAAGATTATTCATATGATACTTATTTCTGCACTCGTAGTAGTTCATGGGGATGGGCTACTTGGGCTGATCGCTGGAATAGTGTGGATTGGGAGTTGGAGAATTTCGATAAATACCACATACTGAAAAAAGAATTTAACCGATGGGGAGGTTCCGATTGTTGGAAGATGCTGAATGATTGGAAATGTGGAAGGAATAAGTCATGGGCTATTCGCTTTTGTTTTGCTCAGTTCTTACAAAAAAAAGTTTCCTTATTTCCTGTTACAAGCAAAGTGCAAAATGATGGTTTTGATGGGAAAGGTACAAACTGTAAGCGCTGGAGTCGTTTTCATTGTATATTTGATAACTCGGCAAAAAAGGAATTTACATATCCGGAAAATGTGTCTATCCATCCATCCTTATTTCGTTCTGCTATTGGTTATCATTCCATCATAAAGCGAATTTTTAGCCGGATAATATATTTTGTTTATAGATTTTGATAGTTGATGAAACCTAAAATCCTTTTTATTCTTCACCTTCCTCCACCTATACATGGCGCAGCCATGATGGGGAAATACATTCAAGAAAGTGAGTTGGTAAATTCTTCTTTCGATTGTTTTTGTATAAATTTAGCTACAGCAGGAAGTTTGTCTGATATTGGGCATATAAGTTTAAAAAAGCTGTTGAAGTATTTCTTTCTTCTAAAGCATATTTCTCACGTTGTAAGAGAAATCCGTCCCGAATTGGTTTATATCACTCCGAATGCCGGAGGAAAAGCCTTTTTTAAAGACTTTATTGTAGTGCAGATGCTGAAAAGTATGGGGTGCAAAGTCATAGCTCATTATCACAATAAAGGCGTTTCGGTTTATCAGAGTAAATGGGTTTATAACTTCTTTTATAAACGTTTTTTCAGCAATCTGAAAGTAATTCTGTTGGCAGAGAATCTTTATAAAGATATAGCCAAGTATGTAAAAAGAGAAGATGTGTATATTTGTCCGAATGGTATACCAAACTTACGTAAAGGAGAATTTGAAGCAAGGCGGAAAAACGAAGTCCCTTATCTACTTTTTCTTTCTAATCTATTGATAAATAAAGGAGTGTTTGTATTACTTGATGCGTTAAGAATATTGAAAGAAAAAGGGTATCTTTTTAATTGTCAGTATGTAGGTGGAGAAACAGCCGAGATTAATGCTGTACAGTTTTCAGAAGAAGTGGATAAACGGGATTTGAATGATAGGGTTGCTTATGTCGGTCGAAAAGTAGGAGAAGAAAAAAATGCTTTTTTTCAACAAGCAGATATATTCATTCTTCCAACAATGAATGAGTGTTTCCCTTTGGTCATTTTAGAAGCCATGGAATATAAATTGCCGGTCATCTCAACCAATGAAGGCGGCATCCCCGATATGGTGAAAGATGGAGAAAATGGTTTGATTTTTGAAAAACAGAATCCGTATTCGTTGGCTGATTGTATTGCGAAGTTGTTGGATGATGAGGAATTAAGAGTTAAAATGGGAAATGCCGGTTATGATAAATTCTGTCGTGAATTTACTCTACAACAATTTGAGCACAGAATGCTGGATATATTATCCCAAAATCTTCCTCAAAAGGAAAAAGAAAACTAATTTTTAAAGGTAGAACTACAATATTCATGTTATTGAAGTTAAAAAACTTACCCTTGTTGGAAAGCCATCGAGGGCTGACCACTTTGCCTTCCGGCAAACTCCTGATCAACACCATCAATGCCCATTCCTACAACACCGCCCAGAAAGACAAGCTCTTTGCCGAAGCTTTGCAGCAGGGAGATGTGTTAATCCCCGACGGAGCAAGTATTGTCAAGGCGTGTCGTTGGCTGAATGCAAGATCCAAACCTACAGAGCGTATTGCCGGCTGGAACCTGTTCGAGTTCGAGATGAACAAGCTGAATACTATCGGAGGAAAATGTTTTTTCATGGGCAGCAGTGAAAAAGTATTGGCATTGATAAAACAGCGTGTGAAAGTGGATTATCCCAACATTGAAGTGGAAACCTATTCGCCACCCTATAAGCCGGAGTTTTCGGAAGAGGACAATCGGGCGATAGTTGAAGCTATCAACAAGGCAAATCCTGATTTGCTCTGGATAGGGATGACTGCCCCCAAGCAGGAGAAATGGGCGTACACGCATTGGCATGAATTAAAAATCCATTGCCATTGCGGAACGATAGGTGCTGTTTTCGATTTCTATGCCGGAACGGTAAAGCGTGCTCCCACCTGGTGGCAGAGACATTCTCTGGAATGGTGCTACCGGTTGTTGAAAGAACCTCGCCGGATGTGGAAACGTTACATTATCGGCAATCTGTTGTTCATGTGGAATATATGTAAGGAGTAGCTTGATGAAAAGAATCTTATTGCTTGTTTTTCTGTGTAGTGTTTCCTTATGGGCCGATGCCCAGGCATTGCTGGGGACTACCGGACTGCTTCATGCTCCCACGGCTGATATGCAGCGTGATAAAACGTTCCTGTTTGGTGGAAACTATTTGAATACTCATCCGTTATCCACCCATTTTCGTAGCAGTGAAGTGGGGTATACCTTCAATTATTACATTAATATTACTATTTTTCCTTGGCTGGAGGTGGCCTATATCTGTACATTGGTACATGCGGATCATGGCTCTACTTATTTCCCGGAACAGTCTTGGGGGAAATTCACGAATCAGGACCGGGCTTTCAGTGCGCGTCTGCGTCTTTGGAAAGAAGGGTGGTGGAAGGAGTGGACACCGCAAATCGTACTCGGCTTGGATGATCCCACTTCTCATGCCGATCATGGCGGCGGTGGACTGGTGTCTGGTAATACAAGCGGTTCCAATAACTACGCAACACGGTATTATCTGGCTGTAACTAAACATCTGGATTTTCAGAACATAGGTGAATGGGGTATTCATGCCGCATTTGTATATGGTAATGCCAAGGGTATGGAGCATTATAAACGTCCTTCATTCGGCACAAACTTCCGTTTTCAGTTACTCGGTGACCAGCCTTTGATTAAAGTTGTAAATAATCTTAACCTGATGGCCGAATATGACGCCCGCACAGTGAACATCGGGGCGCACTACCAGCTTTGGAAAGACCACATCAACCTGATTGCCGAACTGAACAACGGGAAATACTTCTCCGGTGGCATTTACTTCAAAATCCATCTGAAATGATAAAAAAGATTATCCGATTAGGATCTCTGGAATAGATTTTACTCTACAACATTTTGAACATCGGATGTAAGGGAGATATTGTTGCAAGATTTATCGAGTCATATTTCATAGGCGTTAATTAATGAGAAACATTTTGGATATTATCATTATAAATTCTATATTCGCATAGAATTTATAACCGATATAATTATGGAAACTACAGTATTCAACCCCATACAGAGGCATTTGTTGGAAATGTTTTCTTACGATAAATCTCAGGAAGGTCTGGAAGAATTGAAAGAGGTGCTCTTTCAATATTATTCCAAACGGATGAATACAAAGTTGGATGAACTTTGGGATAAGGGAATTCTTGACCAGAAAAAGCTGGATGAAATAGCTGAAATGGATATCCATTCATTAAAATAACGTCAATGGCTAGCTGGTTCTTGGTACGAATTGTCTTATTCAAAGCATTCCTCAAAGGAGTCGTTACCATGTCTTGTGGCAATCCTTTGTGGACGGAAAGAACAAGCTCTGTGTATCCAATGAAATATTGGAGGAATATATAGAAATTCTGCAAAGACTTACCGACAATGAAACGGCGGAATATGTGGTGAAAACCATATTGAACAGTCCGTTTGTTGAATTGATAACTCCATTCTATCACTTTAATCTGATTACAGTCGATCCTGATGACAATAAGTTTGTGGATTGTGCCATTTCGGCCAATGCGCACTACATTGTTACCAACGACCATCATTATGATGTGCTGAAAGATATAGATTTTCCCAAAGTGAATGTTGTAAATATTCAGCAATTCTGTATTTATCTGTCACAAGAAAAATAATTTTTGAGTAAAAAGGAGGATTTATAGTTGGAAATAAAATAACTATAACTCCATGCATCCTGGGTGTAAAAAACCGCCATAGAGGCAGTCTCCATACAGAGGCGCTCTATGGCGGTTTCCCGTTTCCCCTCGTTTACCGGGGAAAATTCCCGTTTCCGGGAAGCCGGGAGGTTACTCTTCCATTTTGAGCTTGCCCAGTTCTTTCAGGATGTGCTCCATGGCTTCTTTGTAAACCTCCGGTTTCTCCTTTTCCATCCATTTCATCAGTTTGAAGTAAGAATTTGGAGTCACAATCTTTCCGTCTCGAATTTTGGTGGCGGTGGATCGGCCTATTGCACCTTTGTCGTTCAAGTTGCTGGGGTTTAAATCGCTTCTTCGCACGGCATTACTGATGCAAGTGCTGATGATCTCAAATTTTTTTCATGTTACTAAAAATTAAATTATTAAATAATAATTTGTAAGTAGCTATGATTATGCTACTTACAAAATGTCTCGGCAAAGATAGGAAATATTTATTAACAATTGCCTGTTTTTGTGAGCAACGCCCTATTTATATTTTGCGTTCCTTTGCATTATATTTATACTAACACACAAAAGAAATGGATTATACAGAGCAGTTTATCCGGCTGAATTGCAGCTTGATGTCGGATTACAAAATGATGAAGCTGAATGCCGACATGAAATGCATGGGGCTGGGTTTGTATCTTGAAACGATATTGTTTCTGCGAAAACAGCAGGAATACAAACATGATTTTAACGAACTGGATTTGCTGGCCGATCAGTGGGGAGTTACCGTGGAAAATCTGCAACATCTTATTAAGGACTTCGATTTGTTTCTCATTACAGAGGACGGGTATTTCCGATGTCTGTATCTGGACGAGGTGATGGGATATCAGAGCAAACTTTCCGAGCAACGTGCCGCTGCCGGCAGTAAGGGAGGGAGAAGTAGTAAGAAAAGTACGGTGAAAGCATCTGCAAAAGCAACTGCGTCTACAATAGGAAGGGGCAGAATCAACGAAGGGAAAAACGGTGATACGTCTTGCATGGATCGTAACGGGGAAGCCTACCTGAAAAGCGATGATACACCTTGCATGGATAATAACGGGGAAGTCTACATGAAAAGCGGTGATGCGTTCTGCGTGGATAATAACGGGGAAGCCTACATGGAAAGTAGTGGTGTACCTTGCATGGATAATAACAAGGAAGTCTACCTGAAAAGCAGTGGTGCACCCAGTATGGATAGCAAGGAGAGAATTTATATGGAAAGCAGGAATGTAGATAGTAACAAGACTGTCTGCATGGAGAGCAGCAAGCCAATCCATTCGGATTATAATAAGGAAATCTACAAGGAAAACAGCACGGAAAGCAACGTGAAAAGTAGTGCGGAAAGTATGAAAAATACGACTGCAAAAAATACAAATGAAAATTCAGTCAAAAATGTGATTCAAAGTGTTGATAATGAGTGTTATGGAAAGAATTTGCAAGCAAGCTTTAAGCAAAGCTTTATAAGAGAAGAAAAGAATAGAGGAGAGAAGAAAAACAACAATAACAAAGAAAAAGAAATAATTGCTGTTGCTGCTGTTGATAAACTTCCCCGATTTTCCGAATTGTCCGAAACGATACCCCGATGGGAACAATGCATCAATGAAGCTTTCATTACTCAGAGTTGGCTGGAGGCTGTGGGGATGATGTCAGGTTTGAAAGAACTCTTTTTGAACAATCTTTCTTTTATTCGTGATCTGTTCAAGAAACATGTCGTGGCACAAGGAAACACAGGAGGAATCACTTCCGTGTCCGAAGCCGAAGCTTATTTCGCCAACTACATCCGCCGAGAAAGGCCCACCCGTCTTTTTCTGGAAGAAAAGCTGAAAGAAAGAAGCCGGATGCAGAATGAATCGACATCGCTCTCGCCCTACGAAACGTACAATCCGCTGACCGGCGAACGTTCGTATTGCGGAGTTCCTCTTCCTGCCGATGCACCCCCGCGCCCCAACGGACGTGCCACCTGGGATAACCTGAAACAGAGCTGGATATGACGCGCGAAGAACATGCAGATTATGTGCGGTGGCTGAAAAGCCTGCCGCGCAGAAAGGACCATTTCCGTATGCCTTGTCCCGAATGTTCCGCAACGCGAAGCAATCCCAAAGATCCTTCGTTCAGTGTGCATATCACCCGTGAAGGGGGATGGGCGAAATGCTTTCATTGTGATTTCGCCATAGCGTGGAACGAGGACGAGATGTGGAAAAGAGAACAGAAACAACAAGACCGGGAACGGCAGAAACAGCAGAAGGATGCACCGCAGCACCGTAACACGTCGCAGCACCACGATACAGCATCGCAGCACCGCAACACGTCGCAGCACCACGATACAGCATCGCAGCACCGCAACACGTCGCAGCATCACGATACAGCACCGCAGCACCATAACACGTCGCAGCACCACGATGCAGCACCGCAGCACCGTAACACGTCGCAGCACCACGATGTAGCACCGCAGCACCGCAACACGTCGCAGCACCACGATACAGCACCGCAGCACCGTAACACGTCGCAGCACCACGATGCAGCATTGCAGCACCATAACACGTCGCAACGCAAGCCGCACATCCCCCTGCAACCGCCTGTACATTACGTATGCCCGGTAATTAATAAAAACAAACAAATTATGAATGGAGAAATGATGGAATACATGGTCGACAGACGAGGTATTCCGATGGACGTCCTGACAAGGATGAAGATAGAGGAACGCTTGGAATTCCTGCCGCAGACCGGCAAGGAAGAAGCCTGCATCTGCTTCCCTTACCTGGAGGACGGAGTAATGAAAAACATGAAATTCCGGGATGCCGCAAAGCATTTCAAGATGGTGAAAGGAGCCGAGCTGATTCCTTGGAACATAGACGCCATAAAAGGAAAGGAAAAGTGCTACATCACCGAAGGCGAGATAGATGCCCTCAGCCTGATAGCCGCAGGACTGGAAGAGGTGGTGTCCGTACCCAACGGAGCCGGAGGCGCGAACCTTCAGTGGCTGGACCGCTTCGTGGAGTCGCACTTCGATGACAAGGCGGAAATCATCCTGGCCATGGATACCGACAAGCGCGGAGTGGAGTTACGCGACGAACTGGTGCGCCGCCTGGGCGTGGACCGCTGCAAGGTGGTGGCCTGGGGGGAAGGCTGCAAGGATGCCAACGAGTATCTGTTGAAGTATGATCTTCCGAGGCTCCGCCAGCAGGTGGAGCAGGCGGCGGAAATCCCGTTGGAAGGAGTCTTCTGCCCCATGGACGAATGGGATACGCTGATGGATATTTATTACAACGGAATGCCGGAGGGAGCCGATACGGGACTGGAGAATCTGGACCGGCTGATCAAGTTCGAGCGTGGTTTTGTGCTCACGGTCACAGGCGTTCCCGGCAGCGGAAAAAGCGAGTTTGTGGACGAAATTGCCATGCGCCTGCTCCTGCGCCACGATTGGAAGGTGGGCTATTTCAGTCCGGAGAATACCCCGCTGGCCTATCACTACCGCAAGCTGATACGCCGCGTGGTGGGCAAGCGTTTCGAACACAAGGGGATGCCGTTGCCGGAAGCCGGACAGGCCATCCGTTACCTGGCACAGAGTGTCTTCTCCATTATGCCGAAAGAGGACTTCTCGGTAGAGAGCGTGCTTCGCATTGCCGCCCAACTGGTGAGCCGGAAAGGAGTGAAGGTGCTGGTGGTGGACCCCTTCAACCGCTTCGAGCATCAGATTCCCGACTGGGAAACGGAAACGCAGTACATCAGCCGCATCTTCGACGAGTTCTCCAATTTTGCCGTGAAGCACAAGGTGTTGCTCATTCTGGTGGCGCACCCCACCAAGTTGCGCCGCGAACCGGGAAGCAAACGCTGGCCTGTGCCCACGCTGTATGATATCAACGGCTCGGCGGCCTTTTTCAACAAGACGGATTATGGAATGGTGGTAGACCGTAACGATGAACTGGGGCAGGTGCTGGTGCGTGTGGCCAAGGTACGTTTCGACCATCTGGGCGGACCGGGAGATGCTTTTTTCGCCTTCAGCACTTACAACGGACGTTACACGCCTACCGAGGAGAGGACCTTGGATCATAATCCGCCCGAACCGAAGTGGGAGCATACCAATTTCCTGACAGAGAAGCTGAAGCCCGAACAGCAGGGCCTGGGGTTTAATGAGGGGGAATGAAGTAGTTGAATGTTGCTGTTCCTGAATAACTTGGGGATAGGAGAAGGGAGATGTCAAAACAAAAAGGACAGCCCCGAAAAGTTACAGATAGTAATTATAACACGTAAAAGGATCGTATCAAGCTCTGTATGGAGTAATGATACGACCCTTTCTTTAGTCTTTTAGGATGCTCAAATTTCAGATTGTAAGTTCATGTTTTCAAAAACTGAGTTTTGACATTCGCCTTTTAGGTTTTGTAGTTACAGTCTGTAACTTCTCGGAGTAGTCATTTTATTTTGACATACCCCCTTTAAAAGTTGCTTACAAGTAGATCATGTTGCCGGCAGGCTTTACTGATTACTGGTCATTCCTCAGTGATCACTGGTCATTCCTCATTAACCGCTAGCCACTAAAATCCTCTCCACCGTTCCCGTTTTATCTCCTCGCACTGCCGTCGCTGCCATGCGGGCATTATTTTCTCCAGCTCTTTCAGTTTCCATCCCTTCATAAAGCGTATCTCGT
>OGUB01000306.1_pt1 | contig 17123 bp, 12 predicted proteins | sample 1573721 | NCBI WGS metagenome assembly OGUB01 (sample SAMEA2581904, study PRJEB24529) | metagenome | biome: Human gut stool | place: China | collected 2011 | reverse complement strand
ATATAACTGGCTGCTCGGCATTGCGCATCAAGGCATGACAGAAAACTTCCGTATGAACCGCCTGCTCATGTGGATTCAGCCGGAAAATTACTCCAGCGGAATCGGCTACCAGACCGTGCAGGGACTTTATGCAATCGGTTCGGGCGGACTGTTTGGAAAAGGACTCGGAAAGAGTCTGCAAAAGCTGGGTTTTATCCCGGAATCACAAAACGATATGATATTTTCCATTATCTGTGAAGAACTCGGACTGTTCGGGGCAATGTGCATTATTTTGGTATTTGCACTAATGCTGTGGCGGATTATCCACATTGCGCAGAATGCACCAGACTTATTCGGTACAATGCTGGCAGCAGGGGTATTTGCCCATGTAGCGGTACAGGTGGTATTAAATATTGCCGTTGTAACCAACTTTATCCCGAATACCGGTGTTTCACTGCCGTTTATCAGCTACGGCGGTACGGCAAGTTTCTTCTTGCTGCTGGAAATGGGGATTGTCTTAAATATTTCAAGTAAAATACGGTTAGAAAGATAGCAACCTCCCGGAGTCTGGCGAATATAATAAAATATAGCTTCTCCGGGGGTTTTTATTTTGGGAAAAATCGTAATAAATGGCGGAAAACGGCTGTTTGGCAGTGTATGTATCCACGGTGCGAAAAATGCAGTGCTTCCGGTGATGGCAGCATCCCTGATGAATGAGGGTGTTACGGTAATACGGGGCTGTCCCGATATTGCCGATGTACGTGCAATGTGTGGGATTTTAAACCATCTGCACTGTAAGACGGATTTCAAAAAAGGGTGCCTTGTCATTGATACAAGCATGGCAGAGTACGAGGAAATTAAAGCAGAGGATACACAGCAGCTCAGGGCATCTTCCGTGTTAATGGGACCGGTGTTGGCACGTTTCGGGAAAGTAAGGCTTGCTTATCCGGGCGGGTGCAGCATCGGAAGCCGTCCGTTAGACATTCATCTGCATGCCCTCAAATGCCTTGGAGCATCATGGAGCGTATCAGAAGATTTTATTGAAATGGAAACAACGGGACTTCACCCGTCAGAAATCACCCTGCGCTTTCCAAGTGTGGGTGCAACAGAGAATGCCCTGATGGCAGCAGCGGCACAGTGTGGAACGACTGTGCTTTACAATGCGGCAAAGGAACCGGAAATTGAAAGCCTGTGCGCCTATCTTGAAAAGTGTGGTGCAGTGATTACCGGTGCAGGGACAGAGTGCATCCGGGTACGTGGAAAAGGCGTTTTACAGTCCGCAGAATTTTTTGCAAAGCCGGATCGTATTGTCGCCGGAACCTATATGGCGGCGGGAGCTGCCTGTGGTGGCAGTGTTTACTTACAGGGTGTGACACCGTCACTGTGCCGCGGATTTTTAGATGTATTTACCGGAATGGGCATGGATATCCGTATGGAGGGAGAAGCCATGCTGGTGCAGATGTATCACCGTCCGGTGAATCTTCATAAGATATGTACCGGTGCTTACCCGGATTTTCCGACGGATATGCAGTCCATGGTACTTTCTGTGGCAAGTGTGGGCGAGGGCACTTTAATTTTAAAAGAACAGATTTTTGAAAACCGTTTTAAGACTGTGCCATGGCTCAAAAAAATGGGTGCGGATATTACACTGTCCGGGGACAGCGTGCTTGTAAAAGGCGTAGAAACGCTGAAGGGAAGCGAAGTATACGGAGAAGATTTAAGAGGAACGGCGGCACTTATCACAGCTGGACTGGCAGCACAGGAAACAACGGTTATTCATGATGCAGACTATATTTTGCGCGGGTATATGGATTTATGTGAAAATTTAAAAGGACTTGGAGCAGAGATTGAATGGGAAAACAGTTAGGCAGAAAAAACAATAAAAGAAAATTAAAATGGATACTGGCGGGGATTGTCATTGCGCTGCTGCTGGCAGGAGGTGGCATTTATGCGGGTTTTATGGTAACGGATATTACTTATACCGGCAATAAGCATTATACGCAGCAGCAGATGACAGAGTGCATTTTTGGAACAGAACATCCCAATGCGCTGATTTATACGCTGTTTGGCAAAAAGAATAAAAATATTCCGTTTATACAGAAATATGATGTGGAAGTGACATGGCCCAATAAAATGAACGTTGCAGTTTATGAAAAAGCGATTGTCGGTTATATCAGCTACATGGGCTGTAATATGTATTTTGATAAAGACGGGATTGTGGTGGAGAGTTCTTCGGAAAATTATGAAGATGTACCGCAGATTACGGGACTGGATTTTAAGTCGATTGTACTGGATGCCAAACTCGAGGTCGGTAACGATGCGGTCTTTTCACAGATTCTGGAACTGACACAGGCATTTGATAAATACCAGCTGGGCGTAAAAAAGGTGTATTTTGATACTTCGTATAATGTCAGTCTTTATATGGGGAATGTAAAGGTTATGCTTGGCAGTGCCGCAGACTGCAATGATAAGCTGTATGCATTAAAACAGGTGTCAGAAAAGCTTACCGGAATGAAAGGAATGCTTCATCTTGAAAATTATGACGGAACAACTGCTTCTATTATTTTTAAGAAAGAAAATTAGAAAAAGCTATTGCTATTTTGCAACAAAAATTATAGAATAAGTCATAGTGCAGAAATGCGAAAGTATGTTAGGAGGCAGGTACCCTTGTTAGAGATTATGACAAACGAAGCAGATTCGGCAGCGAAGATTATCGTTGTCGGTGTTGGCGGCGCCGGTAATAATGCGGTCAACAGAATGATAGATGAAAATATCAGTGGTGTAGAATTTATTGGAATTAATACAGATAGTCAGGCATTGCAGTTATGCAAAGCGCCGACAGCCATTCAGATCGGTGAAAAGCTGACAAAGGGACTGGGTGCAGGTGCCCAGCCTGAGATTGGTGAAAAGGCAGCAGAGGAAAATGTAGAAGAACTGACACAGGCCATTAAAGGTGCCGATATGGTATTTGTTACCTGTGGTATGGGCGGCGGAACAGGAACCGGTGCAGCTCCGGTTGTTGCAAAGATTTCCAAGGAACTGGGAATCCTTACGGTCGGTGTTGTTACAAAGCCGTTTAAGTTTGAAGCCAGAACGCGTATGACCAATGCGCTGTCAGGAATTGAAAAATTAAAAGATAATGTAGATACACTGATTGTCATTCCGAATGACAAGCTTCTTGAAATCGTAGACAGAAGAACAACGATGCCGGATGCTTTAAAGAAAGCAGATGAAGTATTACAGCAGGCAGTGCAGGGTATTACGGATCTGATTAATGTACCGGGTCTTATCAATCTGGATTTTGCCGATGTCAAGACCGTTATGATTAACAAGGGTGTTGCCCATATCGGTATTGGTACGGCAACAGGTGATGACAAGGCAGTGGAAGCTGTAAAGCAGGCAGTTACAAGTCCGCTTCTTGAAACAACCATCGAAGGTGCTTCACACGTTATTATCAACATTTCAGGCGATATCAGCTTGATTGAAGCCAATGAAGCTGCAAGCTATGTTCAGGAACTCGCAGGTGAGAATGCCAATATTATTTTTGGTGCAATGTATGATGAAAGCTGTACGGATACGGCAACAATCACCGTTATTGCAACAGGTCTGGAAGATACGAATGTAAACAATGCGCTGGCAGGCTTCGGCGCAAAGGCAGCACAGGCTCCAAGACCGGCAGTAAAACCGGCTTATACATATTCAGGTGCACCGGCTGCGTCAGTGGACAAGCCTGCATCTGCGGTTAAACCGGCAGCACCGGTTGCTCCGCTTCCGGGCTTAAAGCCTGCGGCACCGGTAACAAGCAGTGTAAAGGAAAAGGGTATTAATATCCCGACATTTTTACAGAAAAAAGACCGATAATAAAATTTGGTGAATCAGAGAGATACTTTCATGAAAATTGAAGGTATCTCTTATTTTTTTGAAATATTTTCCTTTTAACGCAAAAACGACAAAATTCGCAGGGCAAACAATCTATAATACGTTTTGGGAGGTGATAATTCAATCGTTATTTATCTGGATGTATTCTTCTGTATCAACTTTATAATGGATTTCATTGTGATTGCTGTAGTAAACAGCCTGTGCAGATATGCTGCCACATATCTGCGGATGATACTTTCCGCCACTTTTGGAGCAATGGGAGCCGTTATTGTATGTCTGGTACCGCAGGAATACAAATTCGCCGCAAATATAGTGACCTATATTTGTATTGGCATGGGTATGGTAAGAATCTGTGCAGGGAATGTTGCATTCGCGGAACTGATAAAAGGATTTTTTGCGCTATATGCTGCTGCATTTATGCTGGGGGGTGTAATGCACGTTTTGTACTATTATACATATGCAGGATATATTATCAGACAGGTAATTGTGCGTGACAGGGAACTGATGGTATTTCTCGGAGTATCCTTTGGCTTTTTGCTGCTTTTATACAGGCAGCTGGTAAGAATTAAAGTGTATTCCGACAAACTGTGTCGTGTATGTTGTGTTTTAAGGGGGAGAAAGATTTATATAAAAGGGTTTGTGGATACGGGAAATGTTTTACAGGATCCGCTGTTTCACAGACCGGTGTGTATCGCGCAGAAAGACAGCTTTTTGGAAGTTCTTCATGAAATAAATGATTGCACGAAAGTAAAGTATCATGTAATTCCGTTCCGGTCACTGGGGTGTGACAGCGGAATGCTTGAGGTAATTACGGCAGATACCATGTACATATGCTACGGCAAAAAAGAAATACAGGTGGAAGATGCGCTGATTGGATTGACGGCGCAGACACTTTCATCAGACGGAGAATATGAATTTCTTGTGAATGCACAGCTTTTAAAGGGGTAAAACAGGAAAGTAAATGAGGAGGTTTTTATGGTAATCAAAGTATCTGTTCCGGATCGTTTTCAGTTTAAAATGGTTCCGACATTTAAAAACATGATGATGTTAAAGCAGGGAGACGTACATTATATCGGGGGAAGTGATGTGCTGCCTGCGCCGCTGGGAGCAGAAGAAGAAGCAAGGGCAATTGCGGGACTGGGAACGGGGAATGACCAGTTTGCAAAGTCACAGCTGATTGAACACAATTTAAGACTGGTGGTATACATTGCGAAAAAATTTGATAATACGGGTGTAGGCGTGGAGGATTTAATTTCGATTGGAACAATCGGATTGATTAAGGCAATCAACTCTTACAATCCTGAAAAAAATATCAAACTGGCAACATATGCTTCACGGTGCATTGAAAATGAAATTCTGATGTATCTGCGCAGAAACAGCAAGACCAAGGCGGAAGTATCCATTGACGAACCGCTCAACGTAGACTGGGACGGCAATGAACTGCTGTTATCGGATATTTTGGGTACTGAAGAAGACATTATTTACCGTGATTTAGAAGAAGAAGTGGAAAAAAGCATGTTAAATAAAGCAATCGGTAAATTATCCGAGAGGGAGCGGATTATTGTCGATTTGCGGTATGGACTCAGTTCCATGGACGGGGAGGAAAAGACACAGAAAGAGGTCGCTGACCTTTTGGGAATTTCGCAGTCTTACATTTCCCGGCTTGAGAAAAAAATAATGAAAAGACTGAAGAAAGAACTGGTAAAAAATTCGTAAATAGATATAGAGAGCCTGTCATGCAGAATGATTTTTTAAAATCAGAAGGTTATGGCAGGCTTTTTATCCATGTGCATTCTAAAGATAATGAAACTATCAGAAAGTGATTGACTTTTGCCGTAAATCCATGGAAAATAAAAACAGAGGAAAAAGGGGTATTGGGATGAAAAAAATAAAAAAAAGAAAAAGGTACAGGCTGAAAAGACCAGCTGTAGTGGTGTCCGGTGTGATTTGTGCAGTCTGTGCAGTGGCTTTTGCCGGAAAAGCGGTCAGCGGTGTGGCAGAACAAAAAAAGCAGGCACAGGCGGCATATTATGAAGCGTATTACGAGGAAGAAGCCGATGCCCGTCCGCTGGTGTGCATTGATGCCGGCCACGGCGGCAGTGACTGTGGAGCAGATTATGCAGGCGCTTATGAAAAAGATGAAACACTGCTTATTGCCAGACTGGTAAAAAGACATTTAGAGAGTGTGGGTGTGAAAGTTTTGATGACAAGAGATGCTGATACCTATCTGGGACTTGATGAAAGGGTCGAAATATGTAATAATGCTTCGTGTGATGTTTTAGTATCTATCCATAGAAATCTTTATGAGGATGATCCATCCATAAACGGAGTTGAAACGTGGATTCATCATGAACTGCCGGAAGATGATGTATTTCTGGCAGAGGCGATTACAACGCGTTTAGATGCCATAGCAGGTATTAAAAGCCGCGGTGTCAAGGGCGGTTCGATGACGGATTCAGAGGAAGATTACAGGCTCAACCTCAACACCCGCTGTGTAAGCTGCCTTGTGGAACTGGGCTTTATGTCCAATGCAAATGACAACCGGCTGATTACCGAGAAGCCGGAAGAAACGGCGTCTGCGATTTCAGACGGGATTATGGAGTATTTAAACAGCCGGAAATAAAATGATAAGTGAGAGTAAAAATGGCGAAAATCAATCAGAAAAATATTAGAAATTTTTGTATTATAGCACATATTGACCACGGTAAGTCAACACTGGCAGACCGTATTATCGAAAAGACGGGACTGCTCACCAGCAGGGAAATGCAGGAGCAGGTACTCGATAACATGGATTTAGAAAGAGAACGCGGTATTACGATTAAAGCGCAGACCGTGCGTATTGTATACAAGGCAAATGATGGGGAAGAATACATTTTCAACCTTATTGACACACCGGGACATGTGGATTTTAACTACGAGGTGTCCAGAGCGCTTGCTGCCTGTGACGGAGCGATTCTTGTCGTAGATGCGGCACAGGGGATTGAGGCGCAGACCCTTGCAAATGTCTATCTGGCATTAGATCACGATTTGGACGTTTTTCCGGTTATTAATAAAATTGACCTGCCGAGTGCAGAGCCGCAGCGTGTTATTGATGAAATTGAAGATGTTATCGGTATTGAAGCACAGGATGCACCGCTGATTTCAGCGAAAAACGGTATTAATATTGAAGAAGTGTTAGAGCAGATTGTTACAAAGATTCCGGCGCCGACAGGCGATGAAAATGCGCCGTTACAGGCATTGATTTTTGACTCTTTGTATGATTCTTATAAAGGTGTTATTATTTTCTGCCGGATTAAAGAAGGAAAGGTAAAGCGTGGAACGAAAATCCGCATGATGGCGACAGGCGCTGTGGAAGAAGTCGTAGAGGTCGGTTATTTCGGTGCGGGTCAGTTTATTCCATGTGAAGAACTCTCCGCCGGTATGGTAGGCTATATTACGGCAAGCATTAAAAATGTTAAGGATACCCGTGTCGGTGATACGGTAACGGACAATGACAATCCGTGTGCCGAGCCGCTTCCGGGGTATAAAAAGGTCAATCCAATGGTGTACTGCGGATTGTATCCGGCAGATGGCGCCAAGTATCAGGATTTAAGAGAGGCACTTGAAAAATTGCAGTTAAATGATGCGTCCTTACAGTTTGAGCCGGAAACCTCGATTGCACTGGGATTCGGTTTCCGCTGTGGATTTTTAGGATTACTGCATTTAGAGATTATTCAGGAACGTCTGGAGCGTGAATACAATCTGGATTTAGTAACAACGGCACCGGGTGTTATCTATAAGGTGCATAAGACCAACGGAGAGGTTATTGATTTGACGAATCCGTCCAATATGCCGGATCCGTCTGAAATTGAATATATGGAAGAACCGATGGTTTCTGCGGAAATCATGGTAACGACAGAATTTGTCGGACCGATTATGAAACTGTGTCAGGAGCGCCGCGGCATTTACAATGGCATGGAATACATTGAGCAGACCAGAGCCTTGTTAAAGTATGATCTGCCGTTAAATGAAATTATTTATGATTTCTTTGATGCCTTAAAGTCCCGTTCCAGAGGATATGCTTCCTTTGATTACGAGATGAAAGGCTATGAGCGTTCTTCTCTTGTGAAGCTGGATATCCTGATTAACAAAGAAGAAGTCGATGCGCTTTCATTTATCGTCTTTTCCGGCAATGCCGAAGAACGTGGTAGAAAGATGTGCGAAAAGTTAAAGCAGGAAATTCCGAGACAGCTCTTTGAAATTCCGATTCAGGCGGCTATCGGAAGCCGTGTTATCGCAAGAGAAACCGTAAAGGCAATGAGAAAAGATGTCCTTGCAAAATGTTATGGCGGTGATATTTCACGTAAGAAGAAGCTGCTTGAAAAGCAGAAGGAAGGAAAGAAGAGAATGCGTCAGATTGGTAACGTAGAGATACCACAGAAAGCATTTATGAGTGTATTAAAGTTAGATGAAGAATAATAACGAACTGGGGATATATATACATATCCCCTTTTGTATGCAAAAATGTATATATTGTGATTTCTTATCTGCACCAGCAGATGATAAGACGAAAAGCAGTTATGTTAAAGCTTTAATTAATGAGATAGCATTAAGTGAGGCTGGTCTTGATAAAAATGTAACTTCAATATTTATCGGTGGTGGAACTCCGTCAGCAATAAATGCTGAATATATTAAAGATATATTAGAGGCTGTAAAGCAAAGATATCGTGTTGATGGCAATGCAGAGATAACAATAGAATGTAATCCAGGTACAATAAATAGTGAAAAAGCATACATTTACAGGGAAGCTGGGATTAACAGAATAAGCTTTGGATTGCAGAGCACTGATGATAAAGAGCTTCGTATGCTTGGAAGAATTCATACATTTGAACAGTTTAAGAACAGCCTTGCCATAGCAAGGAATGCAGGCTTTACTAATATCAATATAGACCTTATGTCAGCACTTCCGGGTCAGACCATAGAAAGTTTTACCAGAGTGCTAAAGGAGGCTGTATCACTTAATACAGAGCATATATCTGTATACAGTCTTATAATAGAAGAAGGTACAAGGCTGTATGATAACATAGACAATTATCCGGATATTCCTGATGATGATGACGACAGGAAAATGTATGCACTTACTAAAGAGATATTAGGTCAGGCAGGTTATGAAAGATACGAAATATCCAATTATGCCAAGGCAGGTTATGAATGTAAGCATAATCTTAAATATTGGGATAGAACTGATTATATCGGTTTTGGAATTGGTGCAGCTTCATTATGTAATCATAAAAGGTATACTAACATCAGCGATATTAATAATTATATTAAGGCATTATGTGTGGAATATGCTGATAATAAAGAAAGCAATAAAGAGTGTATTGTGGAAAATATTAAGAATATCCAAGAGACTCTTAAGAATTCTTTAGAAATAAAGAATAACTGTCAGGACCTTAAAGAAAATATAGAGGTTCTCACGCTGGAAGATGAGATGGCTGAATATATGTTTCTTGGTTTAAGAAAGTCTGCCGGGATTGATATATGCGATTTTAAAGATATATTTGGAAAAGATATATACAGTGTATATAAAGAGCAGATAAAAGATAATATAGCAAAAGGTCTTTTGTGGCAGAATGGTACAAGAATAGCGCTTACAGACAGAGGCATAGATATAAGCAATACTGTTATGTCTGATTTTGTGTAGAAATAAATATGCGTGGTGCTTATCGTCTGGATGGCGGTAAGCACCACGCATATTTTATAACTCTGAAAAATTCAGTCAGGTAATTTAATTGACAGTATAGTTATAAATATATTATGGGGTTAATTCCTTAATAAAAGTTCTAGGTGTAATGCCTGTGTAAGCCTTGAATTCCCTCTGGAAATGTGCCTGGTCAGAATATCCGGCATTGGCAATATAATCGCTGTTTTCTTTGTATGGGTCATTTATAATATCAGATATGATTTTCTGAAATCTGATATTCTTGCAGTAATCTTTAGGACCTGCACCATATGCCGATTTGAATAATCTGTTAATGTGCCGTTCAGAGTACCCTGACATTTCGGATAAATCAGATATATGAATATTGCCGGAAGCTTTCTTTATCTCATTAGCCATATGTATGATATTGTCAGGGACAGCTATATATTTTTTGCTGTCATTAAGGAAACATATTAAAGCTTCAAGCTGTCCGTCAAAATCTTCGGCTTGAATTAATTCAGATATAAGTCTGTATTCAAAAGACTCTGTGGCAGGTTCGTATTCAAATACCTGATTGGCAATTGAAGCTGGAAGCACGCTGTCATCAACGGATGGTGCAAAATAACAGCCTTTATCCGCAAAACGAATTCCAAAATAATAATCAAACTCTCCAAAAGTATAGTCAAAACGTCTGCTTACTGGTCCAATACAGTAGAAGGAAGAACTGCTGTTATTCTTATTATATCCTATTATCCATTCTGCACTAGAGCATGGAATAAGAGTGGATACTTTCCTACTTGCAGAGCCGGTGGTGTTGTCTATGGCGTATACAAGCATAGTCTGTGGCATGGTTATATATTTGTAATTGATGTGCTGTTTACCATCTGAGCTGTTATATATTGCTGGATTAAATAATAATGGCTGGTGTAAATGTTCTTTCATAAGTACCCTCCTGATTTTATAATTGCATTAATTGGTATTATTATAATATCAGTGTCAAAGTCATTTCACTCCTGATATTATAGACATTAAAATAATGTTGATAAGTAGTATATTTGATTACATTTATAAAATAATAATAAAACAAATATTAAAAAAGTCAATAATATGTCCGATTTTTTCAATACTTATTTGGAAAGATATGTATAATTAAACACATAAATCAAACAGTTGATTGCACAAAGGCGTGTATCCATTATATATGGTTACACGTCTTTTTTTGTTTTATTTAACTATAGGAATAAAGCAGCCGTTTAGTAACAACTGTTATGATACCAGATGAAACCTGATCAACTTCATCAACCACAATAAAAAGTATTTGTCAAGGGTACATAAATAAATATTATGTGCCGGCGCGAACAGGGAGGAAACGAATATGGCAATAGAAGAATTAACAAGCTTGATAAGCGACCAGACATTTGGTATATGGTTTCTTATAGGTGCTGCATTAGTATTCTGGATGCAGGCAGGATTTGCAATGGTTGAGGCTGGTTTTACCAGAGCTAAGAACGCAGGTAACATTATTATGAAGAACCTTATGGACTTCTGTATAGGAACAGTAGTATTCATAGTAATAGGTTTCAGTTTATTATTAGGTGAAGATTTATTTGGTTTTATTGGAAAACCTGGATTTGATATTTTTACAGCTTATGATAATTTCAATTTTTCAAGTTTTGTATTTAATTTAGTATTCTGTGCAACAACAGCTACTATTGTATCAGGAGCTATGGCAGAGAGAACAAAGTTCCTTTCATATTGTGTATATTCAGGTGTTATATCGGCACTTGTATATCCTATTGAAGCACACTGGATATGGGGCGGAGGCTGGTTATCACAGTTAGGCTTCCATGATTTCGCAGGTTCCTGCTGTATACATATGGTTGGTGGTATATCAGCTATTATAGGTGCTAAGATATTAGGACCTCGTATTGGTAAATTTGTTAAAGATGAAAATGGTAAGGTAGTTAAGGTTAATGCTTTCCCAGGACATAGTATTCCACTTGGTGCACTTGGTGTATTTATATTATGGTTTGGCTGGTATGGATTTAATGGTGCAGCTTGTACAACAATTGAGGATTTAGGTTCAGTATTCCTTACAACAACAGTTGCACCAGCAATTGCAACCGTAACTTGTATGGTATTTACATGGATTAAGTATGGTAAGCCGGATGTTTCAATGTGTCTTAATGCTTCACTTGCAGGACTTGTAGCTATTACAGCTTCTTGTGATGTAACAGATGCAGCAGGTGCAATAGTAATAGGTATTGTAGCAGGTCTTTTGGTGGTATTTGGTGTATGGCTTCTTGATTATAAGCTTCACATTGATGATCCGGCTGGTGCAGTAGCTGTTCATATGATGAATGGTATATGGGGTACAATCGCAGTTGGTTTATTTGCTACAAGCAAAGCCCCTGGTTATGCAATTGCTATTGAGAGTGGTGCGATTAAGGCAGAAGGTTTATTCTACGGTGGCGGATTTACACAGCTTGGACTTCAGTTATTAGGTTTTGTATCAGTAGCAGCATGGGCTGCTGTATGTATGACAATCGTATTCTTTGTAATCAAGGCAACAATTGGACTTAGAGCTACAGAGGAAGAGGAAATAAAGGGTCTTGATATATGTGAGCACGGACTTACAAGTGCATATGCAGGATTTGAACTTGGTACAGCAGGTATGCCAGATATAACATATGAAGATGTTGTATCAGTTGGTTCAGAAAGTATGGAAAATTCAGTTCCAGCTATGATTAAGACATCTGATATTCCAGATGAGAATAAGATTACTAAGGTAGAAATCCTTATGAAGCAGGAGCGTTTCGAAAAGTTAAAGAAGGCTATGAACGACATCGGAGTAACTGGTATGACAGTTACGCAGGTACTTGGCTGTGGCGCTCAGAAGGGTGCTCCAGAGTATTACCGTGGAGTTCAGATGGAAATGCAGCTTCTTCCTAAGGTACAGGTTGAAATGGTTATTTCCAAAGTTCCTGTAATGGATGTTATTAATGCAGCAAGAAAGGTACTTTACACAGGTCATATCGGTGATGGTAAGATATTCGTATATGATGTGGAAAATGTAGTAAAGGTTCGTACAGGTGAAACAGGATACGATGCACTTCAGGGCGAAGATGACTAATTCCCAATAAATTTGATTTAATATTACCCATAAAGATGTAGACACATTTTGGATATGATTGCTGTTAAGTGGCAGTGCGATATCAATAAAATGTGTCTGCATCTTTTTTGATTTTACAATTATTATAATATGCGTTAGTATGTTTATAATATATTAAAAAGCAAAAACGATTAAGCAATGTTTGGTATATTAATCATTTTGTTAATAATAATGTGATTAAACATAAAAGGCAGGAAAGGAATTAAGATATGGAAAGATACGATATAGCTATAATAGGAACAGGCCCAGCGGGTGTGTCAGCTGCAATAACTGCTAAGATAAGAGGCAGGAATATACTCCTTATAGGTAATAACAAGATTAGTGATAAAGTGTCAAAGGCACATACGATAAAGAATTATCCTGGTTTTATTGATGTTACAGGTAAGGAACTGTCACAGGCATTTAACAATCATCTTAAAAGTCTTTCAATAGATATAACAGAGGATATGGTAAATGCAGTGTATGCAATGGGAAAATATTTTCATATACAGGGCAAAAAGAACAATTATGAGGCACTTACAGTTATACTTGCAACAGGTGTAGATGTTACAAAGCCATATGCAGGTGAATATGAAAATCTTGGACGTGGCGTAAGTTATTGTGCTACCTGTGATGCCGCTTTGTATAAAGAAAGAGAAGCGATAGTTATAGGATTTAATGAGGAGGCTTTAAGCGAAGCAGAGTTTCTTGCACAGACGGCTAAGAAGGTGTATTATATGCCTCTTTATAATAAGGATAAAGATATAAATACATTACAGGCAGGCAAAGATTCATTAAAAGATAATATTGATATTATTAAAGGAAAACCGCTGTCAATTGAACGCAGGGGGGATAAAATGGTTCTTATTATGGAGGATAGAGAACTTGCGGCAGACGGAATATTTGTATTAAGGGAGTCGATGAAGCCAGCCCAGTTAGTTCCGGGAATTAAGATAGAAGATAACAAAGTAATTACAGATAAAAGTATGGCGTCTAATATAAAAGGTTTATATGCGGCTGGTGATATAACAGGAGTACCTTATCAGTATGTTAAAGCGGCAGGGGAAGGAAATGTGGCGGCACTATCAGCTGTTGGTTATCTTGCAGCTCTTAACAGGGCAGGGAAATAAGGAAAGATATAAAATAAAAAAACTATGTATTACATCAGGATTGGATAAGACTGATGTAATACATAGTTTTTTGTTCTAATATTAAATACTGATTGATATTATTTTGGGTTCATATTATTGATTGCTGCTCATTAATTATTAATTCCGTGGTGTACATCAGGGCTTGATGTTGTCAAAGGAAGGAATGTGTATCCGTTAGCAAGTCCCCACTGGATTATGCTCTCAACTGCATCAACGCTGAAGCTCTTAATATCGTGCTGTAATACAACGGATACATTATGGCTCTGGATACCATTGATTACATTCTGGTATACCTCACTTGTGCTTGTTGTTCCACCGGCATCGCCGCTTGATACGTTCCAGTCATAGTATTTATAGCCTTGGTCAGTAACATCTTTTGCAAGTTCTGTCATAATTCCTTTGCAGTATTTCTTGCTGACAGAATTAGAACTTCCACCTGGGAAACGTACTAATGTTGGACGGCTTCCAGTCTGCGAATATATAATATCCGACATTTCGTTCAAATCATCAAAATAAGCACCAACACTTGAATAGATCTGCTGGTAATTATGGGAAGCACTGTGTATTGCAACGGTATGTCCTGCAGCGGCTTCCTTCGCAATCATATTCTGATATCCGCTGTTTACATTGGTTACAAAAAATGTAACTTTTATGTTATATTTGGCAAGCACGTCAAGAAGCTGCTGTGTGTAAGCACCAGGACCATCGTCGAATGTAAGGTATACAACCTTTGAACCGGGATTGACAGCGGCAGAGTCAGCCTGCTTTACGGCTTCAACAGTTACAGTTCTGCCAATTGAGTTGGTGTTGCCAAATTTGTCAGTAGCTGTATAAGTTAAAGTATAGTCACCAGAACGGTAATTCTTAACTTCACCAGATACTGTTATGCTGTCAGAAATATCATTGCCGTGGGAATCTGTGGCAGCAGCACCGGTATCTTTGTATTTAGTTCCGGCTTTAATTGTTACATGGCTGTCACCATTGAGTGTGAGTGAAGGAGCGATTCCGTCATTATATTCAACAGTTCTTGTAACAGTTGTCTTATTGCCAGAGGAGTCGCTGACAGTGTAAGTAACGACATTGTCCTTTTCGTGGCGTGTAACCTTATCGGTAATATCACCATCATAATTGTCAGTGGCTGTAAAACCTTCTTCCTTATAAGCTTCACCTGTCTTAGGGTAATATCCCTCAACTGTGTTAAGTTCTATCACGGGAGCAGCTGTATCAACGACTTTAACTTCTCTTGTCTTAGTCGATGAAAGAAAGCCTTTCTTAGCTTTGTAATGTATATGGTATGTTCCGAGTTTAGAGCAGTCTACTTCGCCGCTTATTGATACATCAACAGATTTATTCTTAAAAGAAAGTGTATTATACGAAGCTGAAGCTCCTTCCTCTGTATATGTATCACCATATTCTATTGTTTCGTTTTCTTTTCCATTTACAATGATATTGATGTTAAATAAGGAAAAAAATAAAATTACAAGAAGCAATAGTACAACTACAACAGAAGTAATTACTATTATAAGCTTTTTGTTCTTAAGTTCTTTTGTAATCATAGGTGTTATCTCCTGACTTATTATTCTAACTAGAGCATTATATTCCTTTTTATAGAAAAAATTAACACTTTTTTGAAAAAATATTAAATTTTTAAAAAGATTTTTTGGGGATATATTTTAATAATATAGTAAAAATACTTTTGCGTTCTGAATAATCAAATATTACAAAAATAGGTACAATAGATTTTAGATAATGGCTTTACTTTTTTGTCGAATAATACTAATATACATATATAGAGAGATTATTATCTCATATTTCGATTTAGGAGGTTATATAACAATGGCTAGAGAAAAACAGTCAATGGATGGTAATACAGCCGCTGCTCATGTTGCGTATGCATTTACAGAAGTAGCTGGTATCTATCCTATCACTCCTTCCAGCCCAATGGCGGATGTTGTTGACCAGTGGTCAGCAGCAGGAAGAAAGAATATTTTTGGTAACACAGTAAAGGTAACAGAGATGCAGTCTGAAGCAGGTGCTGCTGGTACAGTACATGGTTCACTTGCAGCAGGTGCTCTTACAACAACATTCACAGCTTCACAGGGTCTTTTACTTATGATTCCTAATATGTATAAGATTGCTGCTGAACAGCTTCCTTGTGTATTTGATGTATCAGCACGTACAGTTGCTACACAGTCACTTAACATTTTCGGTGATCATAGTGATGTTTATGCATGTCGTCAGACAGGTTTTGCTATGCTTGCTGAGACAAACCCACAGGAAGTTATGGATTTAAGCCCAGTTGCACATCTTGCAGCTATCGATGGAAAGGTTCCATTCATTAACTTCTTTGATGGTTTCCGTACATCACACGAGATTCAGAAGATTGAAAAGTGGGATTATGAAGATCTTAAGGAAATGTGTCCAATGGACAAGGTTGAAGAGTTCCGTGCTCATGCACTTAACCCTAACAAGCCGGCAATGCGTGGTTCACATGAAAACGGAGATGTATTCTTCCAGCATCGTGAAGCATGTAACACAGTATATGATGAACTTCCAGAAGTAGTAGAAAAGTACATGAAGAAGGTTAACGAGAAGCTTGGTACTAACTACGACTTATTTAACTACTATGGTGCACCTGATGCAGACAGAGTTATCGTAGCTATGGGTTCTATCAACGACGTTGCAGAAGAAGTTATTGATTACTTAACAGCTAAGGGTGAGAAGGTTGGTCTTGTTAAAGTAAGACTTTACCGTCCATGGTCATCTAAGGCACTCTTAAAGGTTCTTCCTAAGACAGCTAAGAAGGTTGCTGTTCTTGACAGAACTAAGGAGCCAGGATCACTTGGTGAACCACTTTACCTTGATGTTGCTACAACACTTCGTGAAGCAGGTCTTAACGATATCACATTAGTTGGTGGACGTTATGGTTTAGGTTCAAAGGATACTCCTCCTTCATCAGTATTCGCTGTATATAAGGAATTAGAGAAGGATGAGCCAAAGAACAGATTCACAATCGGTATTGTTGATGATGTTACTAACCTTTCACTTCCAGAGGTTAAGCCAGCTCCTATTACTTCAGCTCCTGGTACAGTAGAATGTAAGTTCTGGGGTCTTGGTGGTGATGGTACAGTAGGTGCTAACAAGAACTCTACTAAGATTATTGGTGACCATACAGATAAGTATATTCAGGCATACTTCCAGTATGACTCTAAGAAGACAGGTGGTATCACAATCAGCCACTTAAGATTTGGTGATAACCCAATCAGAAGTCCATACTATATCA
>OGUB01000238.1_pt1 | contig 20044 bp, 10 predicted proteins | sample 1573721 | NCBI WGS metagenome assembly OGUB01 (sample SAMEA2581904, study PRJEB24529) | metagenome | biome: Human gut stool | place: China | collected 2011 | reverse complement strand
CCTTCAGTAACGGATTACTGGAGGGGACAGTGAATAAAATTAAAGCGGTAAAAAGACAGATGTACAATAGGGCAGGAATTAAACTACTGAGAGCGAAGATTATTTATTCACAATAGAAGAAGTACCACCAAATTTGACGAAGAACCGTATTTATGATTTTCATTTCTCATATTCTCATTCATTAATCATAAATGGCAGAAAACTAATAGGATAGACTATGAGAAATGATTTTTAAGATGGTATTTCTCATAGTTTTTCCTTCAAATACCCCGTATTTTACCTTATTTCTCATACTTGTTGGATGCATTTCTCATAGTGTTTTTCCAATCAACCTATACAAGAATAAAGAAACAGCTAGTCAACCATTATCAGGGAAGTACATATTCTCCTTGTCCCATATATTGTGGGAAAGTATTCTCTATTAACAGGGAAAAGATTCTCTTATTTTGTGGGAATAAATTCTCATAATATTAGGGAATATTTTCCCATAATATATGGGATAATCGGAACTACAGTTTATCTTCAACCAGAAAAAAGGAGAAGATCGTATTTAACTATGAGAAATACTCTGAAATACTATGAGAATAAGGTGATTTTTAAGCTAAAATAGAAGGTGTATTATGAGAAATGCCGTCTTAGAAAGTATTTCTCATAAGCTATTTATTTGATTATTTGTTGTTTATCAGTCACCTATGAGAATATGAGAAATGAAAATGAAAAATCTTCTCTAGAGGCTGCTGAATTTTTTATTGATACATTTAAAAACGCACCGTAATAAACTAATTTATCATTTAATTTAAGTCTGTGCAGAAACAAAATTAACTTTAGGAAAATTGTCCAGTGAATGGACTTGAAGTTAATCGCTTTGATTATTATTTTTATATGATTCTTTTTAAATTTCTCTTTAGTGGTTTCTTAAATTTCAAGCGTTCATATTATAAAGTTCAATAGATATAGGTAAAAAGTTAGGATTGGTGTTTGAAATTCCACAATATTCCTCCGGTCTGTTTATTCTTCTTTTATGAGTGACCGGAGGAGTTGCTGGAAATCCTGTTTGACCAAAATGAAAATATGATATCATGAGGACTGTTTTCCAAGCTTTTGATAATGAAATTGCCAGACTAAAATCCGTTGGCGGAACTAATAACTAAAATAATATTTAAATGAGAAAAAGAATATCGTTATTGCAAATGGCTGTTTTCTTCTTTACGGCTCAGGTAGCTTGGGCAGGTAATATAAAAACAGAAAAAGTAACACTGGTAGGAAATGGAATTGTAGAATTTATCCCCGTAGGGTATGATGTTTCCCGTACGCCTTCATTAATTCTCTCCCATGAACCGGAAAAGAAAGGTGAAGTACCGGAAAACTGGAAATTAGTTCCTCAATTTACGATGACTGATGGCAAGGCAAATGCCTCATTGGATGTTCCAGCCGGAACAAGTCTGTATGGAGGTGGTGAAGTGACCGGTCCGTTGCTACGTAATGGGCAAAAGATTAAAATGTGGAATACGGATAATGGTATGTATCGGGTTGATGGTGGCTCACGTCTGTATCAAACGCATCCGTGGGTATTGGGTGTTCGTCCGGACGGGACAGCATTTGGCGTATTGTTTGATAGTTTTTGGAAGGCTGAATTGATTACTAATTCAGATAAAATTGAATTTAATACTGAAGGAGCACCTTTTCGTACTTATATCATAGATCGTGAATCTCCGCAAGCTGTATTAAAAGGACTTGCCGAATTGACCGGTACTATAAGTATGCCTCCCAGATGGGCAATCGGTTATCATCAGTCTCGTTTTTCTTACGTGCCGGAAGCTAGAGTGAAAGAAGTTGCCAATACTTTTCGTGAAAAGAAGATACCGTGCGATGTAATATGGTTTGATATCAACTATATGGATGAATTCCGTGTATTCACGATCAATAACAGGGATTTTCCCGATCCGAAGCGCATGAATAAGTATCTGCATGATAATGGATTCCATTCTGTGTATATGATAGATCCGGGCGTAAAAGTGGATGATAACTATTTTGTGTATAAAACCGGAAAAGAGCAAAATGCTTTTGTTTGTGATATCTATCGTAATGAGTTTCACGGGAAAGTATGGCCGGGTGCTTGCGCATTTCCTGACTTTACTCGTCCGGAGACGCGCACTTGGTGGTCCGGACTTTATAAAGACTTTATGGCTAATGGAGTAGATGGCATTTGGAATGATATGAATGAACCGTCTGTATTTGATGGTCCTGGGGGAACGATGCCGGAGAACAATATTCATTTAGGAGGAGGCAACTTACCTATTGGTAGCCATTTAATGTATCATAACGCTTATGGTCGTCTGATGGTCGAAGCTTCTTATAATGGCATGATGGCTGCTAATCCAGGCAAACGTCCATTTCTTCTTTCCCGCTCCAATATTATTGGCGGACAGCGTTATGCAGCCATGTGGACGGGCGATAACGAAGCTACTTATGAACACATGAAACTTTCTATACCGATGTCTATTACATTGGGGTTGTCCGGTCAACCTTTCAATGGTCCGGATATAGGTGGATTTGCTGGGAATACGACTCCCGATTTGTGGGGAAACTGGTTAGGCTTCGGTGCATTTTTCCCTTTTTCCAGAGGACATGCTTCCTGTGATACAAATAACAAGGAACCGTGGGCATTTACTAAAGATATAGAAAAGGAATCACGCATGGCATTAGAACGTCGTTACCGTTTGCTGCCTTATCTCTACACAGCTTTTCATGTGGCTCATAAAGATGGACAGCCTGTGATGGCTCCGGTTTTCTTTGCCGATCCGAAAGATGAAAGTTTGCGTGCTGAAGAGCAAGCTTTCATGTTGGGGACAGACCTGTTGATAATTCCTGCATTTGCAAAGAATCCTTCTCTACCCAAAGGAATTTGGGAAAATTTATCTTTGGTTAAAGGAGATACAAAAGGTAAATATCAGGCTAAATTAAAAGTGAGAGGTGGTTCTATTATTCCAGTAGGCAAAATAATTCAGAATGTGAATGAAAATTCATTCGACCCATTGACTTTAGTTGTTTGCCCGGATGAGGATGGCAAAGCGGAAGGCTCTCTGTATTGGGACAAAGGAGATGGATGGGGATTTCAGAAAGGAGATTATAAACAGCTAACTTTTAAAGCAGAGTTAGTAGACGGGCATCATCTTATTGTAAAAGTGACAGAAGATAAAGGGGAAGACCAAATTGATTTTGGAATGATAAAGGTAGAAGTATTGCATGCTGGTCATACTTATAAATCTTCTGGTGATATAGCTAAAGGCATTACAATAAACTTATAAAAAAAAGAACGAGTTATGAAAGAATACCATTATTCAGCTACTCACGACAACAATACGTAAAAAAAAGTATTGTATTGTTTAGTGGTATATATCTTGTCAATCGTCTCAATGTAAACTTAAGTCGCGAATTGGTCTCCGCTTATTAGCTTTAATTCGTTTTATTTCTATTTGTTTGATTTGTTTAATTTAAATTTATATGTTCTACTATGAAATTGTATGTGAAATCACTATTGCTGCTCCTACTTTTAGGAACCGCTGTATCTTGTAACGACAGTTTCCTCGATCAAACCCAGACTTCAGATTTGAATCGTGAAACTGTTTTTGCAGATAGTACGTATACTGCTAATTTCCTGACTGGGATTTACACCGACATCGGGTTTGATATTAACTTCAACCGTTGGACGTACCTTTTGGCTAATGGCGGTGGTCTACAAAGTGCTTGCGATGAAGCTGAATTTTATCCTTCGTCTACCATTTGGACAAATATGATGTTTGCTACTGGTACGGTGAATCCTGTAACTGTGAGTGGTGACGCATGGGAAAAATGCTATACTAACATTCGTCGGTGTAATGTCTTTCTTGCCAATGCTGATCGATCACCAATGATAGCCAGTCGAAAAGCTCAATACAAGGCGGAGGCACTTTTTCTTCGTGCCTGGTACTACTTTATTTTAATGAAACATTACGGTGGTGTGCCTATTATAGGTAATAATGTCTACGATGCTACTTCGGAGATGAAAACGACTCGTAATACATGGGCTGAATGTGTGGAATATGTTACGCATCAGTGTGATTCTATTGTTTCGTTGAATGTACTTCCTGTTCGACGGACAGGTAATGAAAACGGGCGTGCTACATCGGCAGCCGCATTGGGGCTGAAAGCGCGTGTGTGTCTTTATGCAGCTAGCCCGTTATTTAATGGTAGTGATTTCGCTCCGGCCGAAACTAAAGAGTTGGTAGGTTATCCCTCTAATGATAAAGAACGTTGGAAAACGGCAATGGATGCAGCTCGTGCAGTAATTAATTTGGGCGCGTACAAACTTTTTATCAGAAGTACAGACTTAAATGGAGCTAGTGAACCCGGTTTTGGATTTTACGTTTTATTCCAAGCTGGTGATACACGAAATGCACAGTTAATCGATGATGACGGTGAACAACACGACGGTGCTTTTGCTGGTAATATCCTTGATCGAAAATATCCTCGCGAAAGCGGACATGAAGCTGCTTATTATCCACCTAGTGGTAGTTATTCTGGTACGCGTCATGGAGGATATATTTATAAAGACTTGGCTGATGCCTTTCCGATGATTGATGGTAAACCTATCAATGAAAGTAGTTATACATTTGATCCGTTGAATCCGGCAGAAAATCGTGATCCGCGTTTTAAGAACACTGTAATTTATGACGGTTCGTTGGTTCCTGCAGATGACTATTATGGTGCAACTACAACGGTTAATACATGGATTGGTGTAGGGCAAACAAGTGATGCTGTATATCAAGGTACTGCTACCGGCTTCTATGTACGTAAGGGATGTGATCGTTTATGTAAAGGTGGTACATGGAATCCTAGCCGTCATAATGACCCATTGATACGATATGCCGATATTTTGTTGATGTTTGCCGAAGCTGCTAATGAATATTATGGACCTGATTATGAGGAAACTATAGGTGGCCAACAATTGGGTTGCTATCCCATATTGAAACTGATTCGGAAACGGGCAGGTATTGAAGAAGGTGACGGTTGGTATGGACTTGACCCCAACATGGATCAAAAGGAAATGCGCAAAGCTATTCAAGAAGAACGTCGTATTGAATTTGCTTTCGAGGGACAACGCTTCTTTGATGTGCGCCGTTGGATGATTGCACCAACAACCGAAAGCAAAACCATGCACGGCATCGAAATTTCTCGTGCTACTGACGGAACAAAGACATGGAGAGAGTTTGATGTTCGTACTCATGTATGGCGTCCTGCTATGTACTTCTTCCCTATTCCTTATAATGAGACGGTGAAGTCCGAAGGGTTAATACAAAACCCTTATTATAACTAATACCTTGTTAATATAAATATTAAAGATATGAAACATTGCATATACTTAGTGGCAGTGACCTTATTGACCATGCTATTTATGGTTTCGTGTGATACGTTTTCCGCGCCTTTAGATCCGGATAAAAATAGGGAACAAGTAAAAGATGTATCGGGCATGTGGCAACTAACCACTGTGAGCCGTAACGGAACCGATATAACCGATGTTATGGACTTCAGCCAATTCAAAATCCACTTGAAAAAAGACGGTAACTACAGCATAGAGAACTACTTGCCGTTTGTGGTACGTCATGATGGTAAGTGGAACGTCGATGATGCTTATTTTCCATTTCACCTTTACTTTACAGAGGAAGGAACTACGTATCAAGCAAGTACAGAGATACAATTCCCTATCATCAATGGTGAGCGTAATATCATCATTACTCATAGTCCGGGATGCGTGAAAAATAGCTATACATATGTATTTAAAAAAATATCTGAAAACTAAAAAACATAGCGCTTTATGAAGAAGAAAACAACCAGTTTGCTTCAACGCAAACGACATATCGTAGCGTTATTTACTCTGTTAATAGTCTTTGTTGTGACGGGGTGTCTTTTTATAGACTCTGTCGATATCACTCAAGAGGTGGATGGACAACTGGTAGACTATGCCAAGGCAGGTACTGTAGCTACTTTTAAAATCAACGGACATATTGATGTAAATGGAGATCCTCGTAATGATAAAAGATTAGTTGTAGGATTTTGTGCCCCCAAAAGTTGGAATTTGGCACAAAATGCTAAAGTCACTTATACAGAGAATACTTTTGACCCGGATGCCGGTGAGCAAGAGATGACGTTTATCCCTTTAACCGAACAACCGTCTAATAAACCCGGACAGTCATGGTCGGCTGCTCTCATGCAGGAGTATGGTCAGGGAACAAATATTCTCGAAGATATGGAATGGGCTGCCTATTGGACAAAACCATATAATGGAGTTGCTGGACACATTGAATTTACAATCTATATCCGTGTGCCGGTAGGAACAAAAAATCTACGATTCAAGCCGGGATTCTTTATTAACAGTACAGATGATAATTTCAGTGATAGTAGTGATGCTAAAAAATATCAAGAAGGTGGATGTTTTGAAGTCGTAGAAGGCGAAGGACTTGTAACCGACTTCTGTAGTGAGCACTTCAATAAAACAACTCCGTTGACAGCATTACAAAACGACTTTATTACCTTTAGTTTTGTAGGAGGCATGGGTGAAAATAAGCTTATTGATGCTGATAATGTCTATTTTGAAGCAACAGCGATAGGTAGTGACGGACACCGTTATACTGTGAATGAGAAAAGTGCTAAAACACTGATGAAACGTGAAAATCAATATGTCAAAACATATAACATCACCTTGTGGCCGGAGGGCTTTTTTAACATTCCGGAAGGAACAGAAATTACTGATATTGAATATGCTTTTACTAATGCTGATGGTTCAATCTCGGTAACACAATCTGATGATGATTTCGTGATGTTAGGTACGCCTCTACCAGAACAGAAAGAACCATTTACGTATACATTCTATTGCGAGTGATAACCTTATACTCTACTAGATAATGAAACAGAATATGTATAAAATGATAACGACGAGCTTGCTATGTATGGCTGCCGTCGTGTTAAAGGCACAAAATACGCCGATAGATAGTGTTAGCGCAAAAAGTTCTAATTTAGGCGCGACGTCCACTATTTATACTAATGATCTGACGAAATATCAGTCGGCCACTATTCTTACCGGATTACAAGGTCGCCTGAAAGGACTTAATGTATCACCATTTCGCGGTATGATGTTGTTACGTACTGATGCCAATACTTCATCTGATATAGTAGGAGCTATTCCTAATGTAGGTGGAGGTATTTATGGAGATAATTCTGAATTTCTGATTTCTGCACGCGGACAATCACCGGTGGCTATTGTGGATGGTGTGGAGCGTGACCTTTATTCTTTAGATCCCGAGGCTATAGAATCAGTTACAATACGGAAAGATGCGCTTTCTAACATGTTTTTGGGGATGCGTAGCTCTCGTGGTACATTAATCATTACCACCAAGAATCCCGATCCGGAAGGTGGTTTTCATTTATCACTTACTGGTAAGTTTGGCATATCCAATGCGTTGAAATCGGGGCCGAATCCCCTCTCGTCCTATCAATATGCTTACTTACTGAATGAAGCTTTGCTCAATGATGGGAAAAGTCCTTTATATAGTTATGATGATTTTGAAGCTTATCGTAATGGTACTTCTCCTTATTTGCATCCTGATGTAAACTGGAGGGATGCAATCATGAAGAACTCCACCACTTCACAAGCCTATAATTTGAATGTAACAGGGGGAGGACGAGTCGCTCAATATTTTGTGAGTTTAGGATACTACAGCGAGAACGGATTGTTTAAGACGAGCGATGCGAATAGTTATAACACAAATTTCAAATATAATCGTTATTTGATTTCTTCGAAAGTCAACATTAATGTAACCGATGAATTTAAGGTAAACATGAGTTTGTTAGGACGTGTGGAAGAAGGGACACAGCCCGGAGGAATTTCCGGTACAGGATATAGTGATCTTTTAAGCAATATATGGCAGACACCCAATAATGCTTATCCCATCTTTAATCCTGACGGTAGTTATGGTGGGAATGCATCATATACGCAGAATCTCTATGCTCAAACTGTCGGTTCCGGATATATATCGAGTAATACCCGTGATGTAGTGGGGACAATTCACTTGAACTATGATTTCAATAAATTAGTAAAAGGACTTTCCGTAGGTGCAATAGGGAATATTTCTGCTCAAGTACGTAATGCTATCGTTCGTACCAAGCAAGCACAAGTATTCCAGTATGACGTAACAGAGAGTGGCACTGATGTCTATTCAATGTATGGAAATGTTAGTTCGCAAAGTAATGATTACCGTTCGGTTTCAACTTATCAATATATGTATGGAAAATTGTATGTAGATTGGGAGCGTCAGTTTGGCATGCATGGAGTGAAGGCTTCACTGTTTGGAGATACACGTTCTATTCTGAACAATTTCGACTTGCCGATGATACCATCGAACGTAGGACAGAAAGTTGAATACAATTATGATAATAAATATTTCGCTCAAGCTGCTGTAACTGAAAGTTACTATAATCGGTATGCTGAAGGACGTCGTTGGGGTACTTTTTGGGCTGTTGGTCTTGGTTGGGATATCAGTAAAGAAAAATTCATGGAACAAGCTGAATGGATTGACCAACTCAAGCTTCGTGCTACATATGGCTATACAGGTAATGGTATTGACAATGCCGGATACTATGGTTACCTGAAACGTTATGCTGTTGATGGTGGATTCTGGTATTTAAATGGTACTTCTGGATCGAATGGAGGTTCGGTTTCGGAAATAACTCCTTTAGCGAACTCATTACTTACATGGGAGAAAGGTAAGAAATTCAATGTTGGTGTCGATGTGGCTTTGTTGAAGAACCGTTTGACATTTTCGGCCGATTATTACAACGATAATTATTATGATATGCTCCAAGCTCGCGGAAAGAGCATTGAATTGATCGGAATTTCTTATCCTGCAGAAAATATCGGTAAGGCACGTTATTCTGGATTAGAATTGGAATTAAGTTGGATGCACCGTATTGGTAAAGTGAATTATTACGCATCGGCTAATTGGAGTATGGAACAAACTAAACGAATCTTCATGGATGAGCAATATGTACCTTATGACTATATGCGTATGACTGGCCAACCAATCGGTGCTATCTATGGATTGGTTGCTGACGGCTTCCTTAGTGCTAAAGACATTGCTGACGGATATCCTGTAATGAACGGATTCGATAATATTCAAGCAGGTGATGTGAAATATGTCGATATGAATCATGATGGTGAAATTAATGAATTTGACCGTACAGTGATTGGTGGCGATAAACCGACGTGTTATTTTGGGATTAATTTAGGTCTGGAATGGAAAGGTCTGGAAGTATCTGCATTGATACAAGGAGCCTACAACCGTGATCTCTATAATAGTGACCGGACTCTACTGGAAGGATTTCAAGTTCGCGGACAAAGTTTCGGACAGGCTTATACCAATCTGTTGGACCGTTGGACACCTGAAACAGCTGAAACCGCTACATATCCGCGATTGACTGCCGGAGGTAATATGTACAACTACGGAAATAATTGGAATTCATCTCTTTTTGTTCAGAATGGGAACTATATTCGACTCAAAAATGCTGTGGTTTCGTACAAACTGCCCGAAAGCTTCTGTCGTAATTACTTAGGTGGACTTCGTGTGAAGATATTTGTGGAAGGACAAAACCTTCTTACATGGGCAGGCACTAAGTTGCAAGATCCTGAAGTGGCTTTCACCAGCTATCCGTTGCAACGTACCATCACAACCGGAATCAATCTTAATTTCTAAAAAACTATAAATATGAAACAAAATAAATATGGTGCATGGGCTATTGGAGCATGGATGCTGCTTCTGACGGCTGTATCATGTACAGATAGTTATGAGGGTACACCGGTAAACATGTTTACGGAAGACTATCTTTTCTCGAGAACTGACTCCAACGGTGTTGTTGCCCGTCAATTTCTCAATCGCATCTATTGGTATATGCGTAACGGACATAACGGTGTGAACGGAGATTACTTGGATGCTGCCTCGGATGACGCACTCTCTGTTAACTCTGGAGACCCCGATGTTTATAAATTAGCCGTAGGCCGCTATAGTGCATCTTCTACTATACCCTCGGATATGATATGGACAGATCCTTACGGATTAATTCGCCGGGTGAATATTCTGTTAAATGGTATTGATGTGGTACCTTTCAATACTACTTATATTGACGCGCTTGGTAATGCGCGTCCGCTGAATGTATCCATGAAAGCTGAAGCCCGTTTTCTGCGTGCATATTTTTATTTCGAACTCATGAAACGTTATGGAGGAATTCCCATAATTGGTGATAAAGTATATGATTTGAACGAAAACATCGAACTGCCACGTAGTACTTTTGAGCAAACAGTGAAATATATTGTAAGTGAACTGGATGCCATTAAGGATGACCTTCGTTCGTTACCCCTGCCTGATGCTGCAGCCAATGCTCATGTGGTTACAACACAGGCTGCACAAGCACTTAAGATTCGTGTGTTACTTTATGCAGCTAGTCCGTTATTCAACGAGAAGCCTGTTGAATCAGGTAATGAACTAGTAGGATATGCTACTTATGACCGTGAACGTTGGAAAACGGCTGCCGACGCTGCTCGTTCATTTATGAATGCTTATGGAACAGACGGCGGACCTCTCGGGCTTGATCCTAACTTTAAAGATGTGTTTACTAATTGGTATGACAATACCATTCATAAAGAAATGATATTCTTCCGTGAAAATGATAGCAATACATCAATAGAAACTGCCAATGGTCCGTTGGGACTTAGCGGAGCAAAGCAAGGAAACGGTAGAACGAATCCGACACAGAATTTAGTGGATGCCTTTTTGATGAAAGATGGATACTTTATCAATGAAGAAGGTTCTGCCTATGAATATGATCCCCAGCACCCATATGACAATCGGGATCCACGTTTGGAATATACCATTATACATAACGGAACCAATTGGCTTAATAATACGATGCAAACTTGGCAAGGAGGTGCTAACAATCCTTTAGGTTCATCGTACTCGCTTACCAGCTATTATATGCGTAAATTTATGGGTAATTTTGAATCTGGCAGTGAATACCAAGCTACTTTGCATAATTGGGTCATGTTTCGCTATGCTGAAATTCTTCTGAACTTTGCCGAAGCCGAAAATGAATATCTGTCTTCTCCTTCGCAGGATGTATACGATGCTATTATCGCACTACGTAAACGTGCAGGTATTGAAGCCGGCAATGATAATTTATATGGACTTAGGGATGATATGTCTCAAGCTGATATGCGTAAAGTGATCCAAAACGAACGCCGTATTGAATTAGCTTTTGAAGAACATCGCTATTGGGATATCCGTCGTTGGCGACTTGCCGAGATGATCTATGCACAACCTGTTAAAGGAATGTTCATTACGACTTCTCTAACTGGAACTACTTATATTCCACAAGATGTATTGACGGTGGATTGGGATAATAAACGTTATCTCTATCCGATTCCTTATTCGGAAGTGATAAAAAACAAAAATATGGTTCAAAACCCTAATTGGTAATACTATGAAAAGAGTAATAATAACATTCTTATGCCTACTCTGTATTGTACAGGCATACTCCCAATCGTTTACGATAAGTGGTACTATCACCGACAGGGAATCCAACGAGCCGCTTATCGGTGCAGGAATTTTGGTGAAAGGAGTCGGAAGAGGTACCATCACTGATATGGATGGAAAATATTCGTTGGAGGTGAAACGTGGAGAAACATTGGTGTTCTCGTATGTCGGTTATCAAAGTACAGAGATAGCGATAACCAACCAACGCACGCTCAACATCAGCCTGACCGTTTCTGAAGCCAACAACTTGAATGAAGTGCTTGTGGTAGGACACGGTAGTGCTAAACGTATCACTTTGACCGGTGCAGTGAGCGGTATTCAGGCTAGCGAACTACGAAGAGTTCCGACAAGTAATTTACAGAATACATTAGCTGGTAAATTACCCGGATTCTTTAGCCAGCAACGTTCTGGTCAGCCCGGTAAAGATGCTTCCGATTTCTTTATTCGTGGTGTCAGTTCGCTCAATTCGGATGGAAACAAGCCCCTTATTATGGTGGACGATGTGGAATATTCCTATGAGCAACTTTCGCAAATCAATATCAACGAGATTGAAAGTATTTCTATCTTAAAAGATGCTTCGACTACTGCTATCTACGGTATTAAAGGGGCTAATGGTGTATTGGTAGTCAAGACCCGCCGTGGTGAAGAAGGAAAACCTGTAATACATGTACGGGCTGAAGCCGGTGGACAGATTCCGGTTCGTACTCCCAACTTCTTAGATTCATATAATACTGCCTTATTGGTCAATGAAGCGCGTGCTAACGATGGTTTGGCAAAAACATTTACTCAACGTGACTTGGATTTGTTTCAAGACGGTTCCGATCCTTATGGACATCCTAATGTAAATTGGTATGATGAAGTCTTTAAGAAATCGGCTATGCAGTCGAATATTAATGTTGACGTATCAGGTGGTACAAAACGTTTGAAATACTTTGTATCCGGTGGATATTTTTCGCAAGGCGGTTTGGTTCGTAATTTTGATAAATCGGGGGATGATGTGAATACAGGCTATTTCTATCGTCGTTTTGACTATCGTACTAATCTGGACTTCACTGTAACTAATAATCTGACCATGCGCCTGGATTTCAGCTCGCGATTTATGAACATCAACGAACCGAGTAGCTTGAATGCTACAGGAGAAATTTATAACTTTACTGCCATGCACCCATATTCGGCACCGGTCCTTAATCCTGACGGATCCTATGCCTACCTTAGTGATGTAGATGGATATGGCCCTACGCTGAATGCCCGTTTGGCTAACGAAGGTTATACACGTACGCGCCGCAACGATAACAATATCTTGTACGGTGTGAATTGGAAAATGGACTGGCTCACTAAGGGATTATCAGCCAATGCACGTATGGCGTACTCTACTGTTGATGAAAATTTTCGAAAAGTAAGTCGTGGTAAAGATGGCTATCCTACTTATCATTATGATGCCACAACGGAACAATACACCATCAATCCGAATCGTAAATATGCTTATAGCAATTACGCATTGACGGCAGGAACGCATCAAGCTATAAAGAATTTAGATATTCAGGCATCGTTAAATTATGCACGTGTATTTAATGAAGCACACGATGTTAGTGGCATGTTGCTTTATAGTCGTCAAAGTCGCACAGTGGAAGATGAAGGGGAGAAAATTCCTGAAAATTTTCAAGGCTTGACTGCTACTTTAAGCTACAAGTACAAAAACAAATATTTGATAGACTTCAATGCTGCATATAACGGTACCGACCGTTTTGCAGAAGGACATCGTTATGGTGTATTTCCTGCCATTGGCGTGGGGTGGAGTATTTCTGAAGAATCTTTCTTCAAAGATAATATATCCTTTATTCAGTTACTGAAAATCAGAGCGTCTTATGGTATTGTAGGTTCAGACGTAGCAATGGGAAATCGTTACCTCTACAATCAACAATATACTGAAAATGAGAACGCTTATAATTTCGGTCAGACTGATGTGCAATCTAATTCTATTATAGAAGGTGATTTGGGTAATGATAACGTGACATGGGAAAAAGCAAAGAAATTTGATATAGGTCTCGACTTCAATGCATTCGACCGATTGTCATTTACAATTGATTTTTTCTATGATAAGCGATACGATCAGCTGGTGAAACGCAATGATATTCCTCAAATATTAGGAGTTGGAACTTCTCCTATCAATGTGGCACGAACCAGTAATAAAGGGTTTGACGGACAAATAGGATACCAGGATCGTTTTGGGGATTTCAATTTCAATACTAATTTTGTGTTCTCTTATGCCAAGAATAAGATAGAATACAATGCAGAAGCCCAGCAGCGTTACGAATGGTTGTCGGCAACGGGGCGCCCTATTGGTCAACCTTTCGGATATACTTGGATCGGATATTACACTCCTGAAGACGTTGATTTGATTCATGCCGGCGCAGCTAATGCACCTGCTATACCGAATACTGATGTGCCTATACAAGCCGGTGACCTGAAATATAAAGATTTGAATGGAGATGGCGTAATCAATGATTTCGATAAAGGTGCTATCGGCAAGCCTAATCTTCCTAATACAACATTGGGATGGACGATTGGTGGGTCGTGGAAGGGTCTTTCGTTAAGCCTGCTTTTCCAAGGTTCATTTAATTACAGCTTCTCGGTGGTTGGAACAGGTATCGAACCTTTCAAAAGCCAATTTCAGCCTTTGCACCAGAAACGTTGGACATTAGAGCGCTATTTGAACGGAGAGGCTATCGAATTTCCTCGATTGACAAGCAATCCTTCTACGGTGAATAGCGCGGAGTCGTACATGTCAGATTTTTGGCTCATTAATGCTTGGTATATCCGCTTGAAGACAATCGATCTATCGTATCAAGTACCGGTGAAGGTTCTTCCTTCATGGCTGACTAACTTACGGGTTTATATGAATGCTTATAACATGTTTACATTTACAAGTTATGATAAATATCAGCAAGATCCGGAGATCAGTACCAACTCGGCCGGTGATGCGTATATGAATCAGCGTGTATTTAACTTTGGAGTACAACTAACATTCTAGTAAACTGATCATTTTTTAATATCAGTGAAAAGGAGATGTATCATAATGAGAGAACATGGAAAAAGTTATCTTCTTGGTGGTTTAATTCTCTTTTTCTAAATTAATAGAAAGAGTTGCATGACGAATGATAAATAGCATTCGCTTGCAACTCTTTCTAATTAGTGGTTTTTGATTTCTAAATCGTCTTTACTCTATAAACTTTAATAGCATAATATAATGAAACGTATCTTTTTATCAGCCTTAATGGTTTCTATTATCGGTTTTGCAACAGCTGCTGCTCAAACGATTACTCCTTTTCAAAAGGGAGATCGCGTGGCTATAGTGGGTAATAGTATTACAGACGGGGGACATTATCACTCGTATATCTGGCTTTATTACATGACCCATTTCCCATATTCTGAACTGCAAATATTCAACTGTGGTGTGGGAGGAGATACAAGTGAGCATATTTTAAATCGATTGGATGATGATGTATTTGCTAAAAATCCGACAGTACTTACTCTTACTTTTGGAATGAACGACAGTGGGTATTTTGAGTACAACGGTGATAATCCTCAAACTTTTGCTGACCAACGGGTAGCTTTTGCTAAAAAGAATTTCGCAAAAATCCAAGAACGCCTTAAAGGATTGGATGATACCCGGATTGTAATGATTGGCACATCGCCCTACGATGAAATGGCGCAAATAGATAACACGCCATTCAAGAGAAAGAATGAAGCTATCAAGCGTATTATCGAATTACAAAAAGAAGCTGCCTGGCAGAATAAATGGGAGTTTTTGGATTTTAATGCCCCTATGACTGCCATTAATTCTACCGGACAACAGAAGAATCCTGCATTCACTCTTTGTGGCAGTGACCGTATTCATCCCGATAACAATGGTCACATGGTGATGGCGTATCTTTTCCTTAAAGCGCAGGGCATGGTCGGAAAGAAAGTGGCGGACATTTCTATTGATGCCAAAGCCGGAAAAGCAATTTTTACAGAGAATTGTCTAATTTCCAACGTGAAAAAAAATGGTCGTGTATTATCATTTGATTACTTGGCTAATTCATTACCTTATCCGCTTGATACTATTGCAAGAGGTTGGAATATGAAATTTCCTCAATCCGATATTAAGCAAATAATTCCTTCGTTCATGAGTGAAATGAATATGGAACAACTCTCTGTTTCGGGTCTCAAAGGCCAATATCAACTTCTTATTGATGATGAACCTATTGCCGTATTTACAGCCGAATCATTAGCTAGAGGTATAAACTTAGCTGAATGTGTTAACACTCCACAGTATCAACAAGCACTAACTATTATGGCACTCAATGAAGAACGTTGGGAAATTGAACGCCGATTTCGAGATTATGCATGGTTGCAATACAACTTTTTCTTAAAACATGGATTACTCAATGTTAATAACCAAAAGGCGGTTAAGATTTTGTCTGAAAAAGGAATGTCGGATGGATGGGTAAGGAGTAAAGCCGATCTCTACGGGAAAATGATCCACAAAGATGTGCGCGATGCTTACTGGGCAGAAATCAAACTTCTTACCGACAGAATATATGAAATCAATAAACCTGTGATGCACAGAGTTACTCTTACTCCTATTTAAGAGTGATAAAGATTTGTTCCCATTAAACCATCTGAATTTATTCTTATCATAACTATAATCTTGTTCGTTGGCAATATTTTCAATACGGGTTATTTGATGGAATGGGATACTTTGTGCTGTATATGGAAAAATAAAGTAAATAAATAGTAATCTTAAATATCACAATTAACATGAAATCAATTCATCTTATTTTAAGTATTGTTGTTGCACTACTCACCGGAGCATGTGACGCTCAACAAGACCCCTATTACGGTAATTCAGAAGTGAAGATACCTCAAATTGATCCTGATTGGAACCTTAAGTTAATCCCTAATCGGTCAGGACAATATTGGAAAGTGTTTGTTTATAAAGATTTGAAATACAATGCCCTTTTCACCCGTTCATTAGGCTGGAATGGAGGAGATGGTGTGTTCACCACTGGATTGCCTGATGGGAATATATTTTGGTCATTTAATGATAGCTTTTACGGCGTAGTCAACGAGAATCGTTCGCGAGGCAATTGCAGTTTCCCACGTAACAGTATTATGGTACAAACATCTGGCGAGAAGGATGAGAACCTTGTTTGGTTGGCTGATTATGTGCAAACCAATGATCCTAATGCCGATAGATATTATCAAGTACGTACTCACATTCGTCATCCGAAAGCTACACTTTCGGAAGATAAAATACAAGCTGGAGAAATCGATCAGGATTATCTTTATTGGGCAGGAGATGCTACGATATACAATAACCAGATGCAAATGTTGTGGGGAGCTGTTGACAATACCGATGAAAACAACCTGATGCGTCGTTTTGGCACCTGTTTGGTAACTTACAGCTTGGAAGGAAAACCGGGTGATGACACTTACATGAAACTTATCAGTCGCAACGACGACTTCAATGATCATACATTGGGATATGGTGATACTATGTGGGAGGATGAAGACGGACATACCTATCTTTATACAACTTCCAACTATAAAGTAGCCGTAGCACGTACTGCTACGCATGACCTTAGTAGCCAATGGGAGTACTATGTAGCTGATCCGCAAGGGAATTTCTCGTGGACAACAGAGTATCCCTCAACCCAAGATGCAGAATACTCAACGATTATCCCTTTAGAAAGTGGATGTTCCATGCCATGGGTATTTAAGAAAGGAGATACTTACTATATGATCGGGCAATCCATTTGGTTCGGACGGGATGTGTTAATGTTCCGTAGTAAACATCCTTACGGACCGTTTGTTGATCAAAAGACTCTCTTTACATTGCCGGAATTTCTTGATAAGATTGGCGAACAACGTTACCAACACGTTTATATGGTAAATATTCATCCGGCTTTGTCACGTACGGGTGAGTTGGTATTCTCTACAAACACAGACTGTTCCAGCTTCTGGGATAATTTCAATGCACCGGGAAGTGCCGATTTCTATCGTCCTTATTTCTACCGTGTATTTAATTGGGAATCAGTATATGACAATGACGCTCCGCTTGAATAAAGTATCTATGGATGATAGTTTCTAAAAAACGATAGTTTACTATTATAAATAATTGTTTGTTTCTATGCTTTTCAACTTTATTGTAGATTAAAAATCGTAAATATGTATAAGAATATTGCAATCTCTCTGTTCTTTTTCTTGGGGAGTGCTATGCTTTCTGCACAAGTGAATTTGCTCCCGATATTCTCTGATAATATGGTGTTGCAGCAACAGACACAAGCCCCTATATGGGGCAAGTCTAAACCTGATAAGAAAGTAGAAATTATTACTTCATGGGATCAGAGAAGATATACTGTCCAAGCTGATGCACAAGGGAATTGGAAGACTGAAGTCTATACCCCAGTAGCCGGAGGTCCATATACGATAACAATCTCTGACGGAAAACCTATAAAATTGAACAATGTGATGATTGGTGAAGTATGGGTGTGCTCCGGTCAATCCAACATGGAAATGCAGGTAGAAGGTTGGGGTAAAGTGATGAACTATCAACAAGAAAAAGAAGAGGCGAACAATTATCCGAATATTCGTTTCTTATTGGTAGAGAAAGCGACAAGCCCATTACCAATAAATGACATTAAAGCGGCAGGTAATGGCTGGCAGGTTTGCTCTTCCAAAAGTGTGGCAGACTTTTCGGCTGCCGGTTATTTTTTCGGACGCGATTTGCATAAGTATCAGAATGTACCGATTGGATTGATAGATACCTCTTGGGGAGGTACCTATATTGAAACATGGACGAGCAAAGATGCACTGGCAACGATGCCGGATATGCAAAAGAAACTGGATGTGTTGAATGAACTTCCAATAACCAAAGAAGATCGTGAAAGGAAATTTCATTCGGATCTGGAAGATTGGAAAAAGGATGTAGAGAAGATTGATAAAGGGTTTGTCAATAGTAAAGCTGTATGGGCGGCTGTAGATTTGGAAGATAGCACATGGAAAACAATGAAAGTACCTGGTTTGATGCAAGATCAAGATTTGAAAGGATTTAATGGTATTGTTTGGTTTAGGAAAACGATAGATATTCCAGCTAACTGGGCAGGTAAAGAGCTGACATTGAATGTAGGGGTAATTGATGATAATGATTTTACTTACTTTAATGGTGTGCAAGTAGGTCATACAGAAGGATGGATGGCTCCAAGAAGTTATAAAATTCCGAAAGGGTTAGTTAAGATAGGAAAGGCTGTGATTGCTGTACGGGTAATGGATACAGGCGGTACAGGAGGAATTAATGGTAGTTCGGAAAGTATTTCACTTCATCGTTCCCAATCAGATGTCATACAATTGGCTGGAGATTGGAAGTATCAGATTTCTTTGAATATTAAGGATATTCCACAGATGCCAGTTAATACTGCTAATGAACCGAATGTTCCCAGTTTTCTGTTCAATGCAATGTTGAATCCCCTAATTCCTTATGCTATTAAGGGTGCGATCTGGTATCAAGGAGAGGCTAATACAAGGCAAGCATATCAATATCGCGAATTGATGCCATTAATGATAAAAGACTGGCGGGATCGTTGGGGATATGATTTCCCATTTTATATGGTACAGTTAGCTAGTTTCACAGCTCAACAAACTGTTCCGGTAGACGCAACCTGGGCAGAGTTACGAGAAGCTCAGACAAGAACCTTGCATCTTGCAAATACAGGTATGGCTGTGACAATTGATATAGGTGATGCTTTTGATATTCATCCGAAGAACAAACAGGAAGTAGGAAGACGCTTGGCGTTAGTTGCCCGGGCGCAAACCTATGGAGAAAAGATTCCTTATTCTGGTCCTATGTATGATACTTATCAGATTGAAGGTAATAAGATACGCATTTACTTTAAGCATACAGACGGGGGATTGAAAACTCAAAATAATGAAACTCTAAAAGGATTTACTATCTCTGGCGTTGATCATAAGTTTCACTGGGCTGATGCTGTGATTGATGGTAATTCCATCATCGTCTCATCTCCTGAAGTTGCTTTCCCAATAGCAGTGCGTTATGCTTGGGCAGATAATCCAATTTGTAATTTATACAATGGAGTTAACCTTCCGGCGTCCCCTTTCCGTACAGATGACTGGCAGGGTATTACTTATGGTAATAAATAGATATAGTTGTTTCGATTTGCCAAGTGAAATAGATGTAACACATAAAAAAATAACCATGAACAAGCTCATTTATTTAGTAATCTTCTCTTTCTTATCAACAAGTATATATGCCCAAATGAAAGACCTTGTGCAATATGTCAATACACTGCAAGGTACCGACTCTCATTTTGGATTAAGTTATGGAAATACATACCCTACTACCGGTATGCCTTATGCCATGCATA
>OGUB01000224.1_pt1 | contig 20780 bp, 20 predicted proteins | sample 1573721 | NCBI WGS metagenome assembly OGUB01 (sample SAMEA2581904, study PRJEB24529) | metagenome | biome: Human gut stool | place: China | collected 2011 | reverse complement strand
AGAACGGCCGTGAATCAGCAAGTAAGAGATTAGGCGTTAAGATATTTGGTGGACAAGCTTGTAAAGCAGGAAACATCATCGTTCGTCAGAGAGGTACAGAATTCCATCCGGGCAACAACATCGGTATGGGTCGTGACCACACTCTTTTCGCTTTGGTAGATGGTACAGTATGTTTTAAAGTAGGTCGTGAAGATAAGAGATCAGTATCTATCATTCCGGCTGTAGAAGCATAATGCGGTCCCCTACAAAAAAAAATTAAAAAGAAGATTGTGTCAGTATTTTGACACAATCTTTTTTTTATGTACAAAGCCCGGACTTTGTTATTGGCTCACCTGCCAAACCATAAAGAAGAGCTTTTACTCTTAAAAGTTCACCCTGTTCTTCAGATAACTTCCGGAAGTGCCCTTTATGTATCAGCCTTTCCAACGGCTTACCAAGTCCCGACAAAGGGTAAAAAAGATCAAAGTGTTTTTAAAAAAGCTCGTTATCTTTTGGAAAAAAGCTCCTTTTCTTTTTTTAAAAGACCATTATCTTTTTGAGAAAGCTCTTGCTCTTTTTACAAAACGTCTTTGTCTTTTTGGAAGTACATAATTTCACGTTAGTACGTATGAGCCTGTACGGACGTATGCGCAGCCTTACACATACGTATGTGAAGCTCCATGCGGACGTACGTGTAAAAGCATGCTTTCCGACATGGAATGAAGCAAGTCCTCTCTATTTTACGGGTAATTCCCAAAAAGGCATTAAAATCTTTAAAAAAGAATCATATCACCCTGAAAACAAGCACTTTGCCGTGTACATGAATAATAAACCGATTGCCGATAGCTTCATTCAATGTCCCCTGCCACCAATTCGTAAAAGCAGAAAGAGGATAAACCAAGCCGTCTGCCGAAAGTTCCGTAGCCCCCATATTAAAAACAGAAACCTGTTGAGTCGGAAAAGATTCAAACACGCTATCTTCTTTAATAGGTATAAACAGCCCATAATCAGTCAACATCCTCACTTCTGCCTGCTCCATATAGTCAGCAAGCAGACTGATGTTTCCCAAAGTATGATCTTCCCGCTTACCGGTAGCCCCCATAATCGTAATATCCCGCCTTCCCTGAGACAGACAGAAACGAAATGCCTTACTCAAATCATTCGTATCCTGCTCCGTTTCACGATGAATGAGATGAACATAGCGTTCCTTTATCTCCGGCAATAACGAATCACCATCACCCACAATAGCAGCCGGCATCTTCCCAAAGCGAAGATATGTGTTGGCCGCCCCGTCACAACAAACCACATAAGGACACTCCCTCAACCATTCCTTAGCCAAAGGAGAAGAAGGGAAGTCTCCATCTGCCAATATAATAGTTTGAGGTATATTTATTTGTTCCGGTAATTTATATTCTTTCATTCTGTTACATTCATTAATTGTTTCCACCTTAGATACCCCCCAAAAGCTATCACGGCATAAAGTCCATAAAGAAAGGAAGTAAAATAAAGATCTTTATAAAGATATAACCCGCAAGATATAACATCTACAACAAGCCACACCAACCATTGCTCCACATATTTATGTGCCAACATCCACATAGCTATAATACTTAAAGCTGTAGTAAAACTATCCCACCATGGTATTGTACTGTCTGTATACGTTGCCAATATCCCACCTATCAAAGCAAACACAAGGCATAGAACAACAAACAAAGGCATAAACAACTTGCGAGGAGTAAAAGTAATCAATTTCTCCTGCCTGCCGGGAACATGCCTCAACCATACCCACCAGCCATAGATACCCGCCAGCAAATAATAAACACTGATACCCGAATCTGCATACAGCCCCACCTGATAGTACACAACTATATAAATGGCAGGCATAATGACACTCACAGGCCACAACCAAATGCTTGCCTTGTACTCAAACCACAAATAAAGCAGCCCGACAAGAGTACCCACTATTTCAAGATAATTCATCTTCCGTTCATTTTCATATTAAATCCAAATGCAAAAGTAACGAATAACTCATACACCTTACCATTTTTTTATCTATCTTTGTCCACTAATTAAAGAAATATCAAAAAGAGTAAAAGATATGCTTACTATTAAACAAATTACCGACAACACGGAAGGAGTTATCCACGGATTGGAAAAAAAGCACTTCAAAGATGCAAAAGCAACCATTGAACAAGTGCTTGCATTTAACGATAAAAGACGTAATACACAGAATCAATTAGATAAAAATCTGGCAGAGGTCAACTCTATCTCGAAATCTATCGGTCTGCTCATGAAAGAAGGCAAAAAGGAGGAAGCAGAAACAGCTAAAGCACGCGTTGCTGAAATCAAAGAAATCAGCAAAACCCTGCAAGCCGAAATGGACCAAGCTCAAGAAGACATGACCAATCTGCTCTATACCATCCCCAATGTTCCCTATGATGAAGTACCCGAAGGCTTTGGGGCCGAAGATAACGTAGTGGAAAAGATGGGAGGTATGGAAACCGAGCTCCCTAAAGATGCACTTCCCCATTGGGAACTTGCCAAGAAATATGACTTAATCGATTTTGACTTGGGCGTTAAAATTACCGGCGCCGGTTTTCCTGTATATAAGGGTAAAGGAGCACGCTTGCAACGCGCACTCATAAACTTCTTCCTTGACGAAGCACGTGCTTCCGGTTATGACGAAATTATGCCTCCGACGGTTGTCAACACCGCCTCCGGTTATGGAACCGGACAATTGCCTGACAAAGAAGGACAGATGTATCACTGCGAAGTAGATGATTTATATTTGATTCCCACTGCCGAAGTGCCTGTGACAAACATCTATCGCGATGTTATTTTGGATGAAAAGCAATTGCCTATCAAAAATTGTGCATACACTCAATGTTTCCGTCGTGAAGCCGGCTCATACGGTAAAGATGTTCGCGGCCTGAACCGCTTGCACGAATTCTCCAAAGTAGAATTAGTCCGCATTGACAAGCCCGAACATTCCAAACAATCACATCAGGAAATGCTGAATCACGTAGAAGGTCTATTACAAAAGCTGGAACTCCCCTATCGTATTCTCCGTCTTTGTGGCGGTGATATGAGTTTTACAGCTGCTCTTTGCTTCGATTTTGAAGTATATTCGGAAGCACAGAAACGCTGGTTGGAAGTCAGCTCCGTTTCAAACTTCGACACATATCAGGCTAACCGTCTGAAATGCCGCTATCGCAACGCAGACAAGAAAACCGAACTTTGCCATACATTGAACGGTTCAGCATTGGCATTGCCGCGCATCGTTGCTGCACTGCTTGAAAACAATCAGACTCCCGAAGGAATCCGTATCCCCAAAGCATTGGTTCCCTATTGTGGATTTGACATGATTGACTGATATACTATGGTGTAATCGGTTACAAATTTCATATACAATAACAAGACTTAGTCATATAGCATAAGCCACCCATATAAAAGGGTGGCTTTTCTTTTGTCGTTAGAAAATATAATCATAACTTTGCAAACAATTATCAAATTGATATCCAAGCAAGAAGAACAACTAACTTATAGTATAGCAAAATGAATAAGATTATTTCAAAAGAACATTTCTCAGAAAAGGTCTTTAAGCTGGTGATAGAGGCTCCTCTTATTGCAAAGTCTCGCAAAGCAGGACACTTTGTAATCGTCCGTGTAGGCGAAAAAGGCGAACGTATGCCGCTGACCATAGCCGGTGCAGACCCCATAAAAGGAACCATCACATTGGTAGTGCAAGAGGTAGGACTCTCCTCTACCCGTCTTTGCGAACTGAATGAGGGTGATTACATCACTGATGTTGTAGGTCCATTGGGAAAAGCTACCCACATCGAAAACTTCGGAACCGTAGTTTGTGCCGGAGGAGGAGTCGGCGTTGCCCCAATGCTTCCTATTGTCCAAGCATTAAAAGCCGCCGGAAACCGTGTCATCACCGTATTGGCAGGACGCAGCAAAGAACTGATTATTCTCGAAAAAGAAATGCGTGAAAGTTCTGACGAAGTAATCATTATGACAGACGACGGCTCATATGGTCGTAAAGGACTGGTGACAGAAGGTGTAGAAGAAGTGATAAAACGCGAAAAAGTAAACAAATGCTTCGCCATCGGTCCCGCCATCATGATGAAATTTGTCTGCCTGCTGACTAAGAAATATGAAATACCTACCGATGTATCTCTGAACACCATCATGGTGGACGGAACAGGTATGTGTGGTGCATGCCGCATCACCGTGGGAGGCAAAACACGCTTCGTATGCGTGGATGGTCCTGAATTTGACGGACATCAAGTGGATTTCGATGAAATGCTAAAACGTATGGGAGCTTTCAAAGAGATTGAAAGGGAAGAAATTCATAAACTGGATACAGACAAACAACCCGAAACTTGCGAAGCGACCAAGGAACTTGATGGACGTGATGCCCCTTGGCGTACAGAGTTGCGCAAAGCGATGAAACCCAAAGAACGCATGGCCATTCCCCGTGTCAAGATGAATGAGCTGGATGCAGAATACCGTTCGCATAGCCGTAAAGAAGAAGTAAACTTGGGACTGAACGAAGAACAAGCCATAACGGAAGCCAAGCGTTGTCTGGATTGCCCCAACCCGACTTGCATGAATGGTTGCCCGGTAGGAATCAATATTCCTAAATTCATTAAAAACATCGAACGCGGAGAATTCCTCGAAGCTGCAAAGACTCTGAAAGAGACCAGTGCTTTGCCGGCTGTATGTGGTCGCGTTTGTCCACAAGAAAAACAATGCGAATCGCAATGTACACATTTGAAAGCCGGACACGAAGCTGTTGCCATTGGTTACTTGGAACGTTTTGCAGCTGATTACGAACGTGAAAGCGGGCAAATATCCGTCCCACACATAGCAGAAAAAAACGGTATCAAGATAGCCGTCATCGGTTCAGGTCCTGCAGGACTTTCCTTTGCCGGAGATATGGCCAAACTGGGCTATGAAGTAACCGTATTCGAAGCATTACATGAAATCGGCGGCGTATTGAAATACGGCATCCCTGAATTCCGCCTGCCCAACAAGATTGTAGATGTGGAAATCAATAACTTGGCAAAGATGGGTGTCACCTTTATGAAAGATTGCATTGTAGGCAAAACCATCAGTGTGGAAGATTTGGAAGCCGAAGGTTTCAAAGGTATATTTGTCGCATCAGGCGCCGGCCTGCCCAACTTCATGAACATTCCGGGGGAAAACTCCATCAACATCATGTCTTCCAATGAATACCTGACCCGTGTAAATCTGATGGATGCAGCCAGCGATGATTCTGATACTCCGGTGGTATTTGGAAAGAATGTAGCCGTTATCGGTGGAGGCAACACTGCCATGGACTCTGTCCGCACCGCCCGCCGTTTGGGAGCAGAGCGCGCCATGATTATTTACCGCCGTTCAGAGGAAGAAATGCCGGCACGTTTGGAAGAAGTAAAACACGCCAAGGAAGAAGGAGTGGAATTCATGACTCTCCACAACCCCATTGAGTACATCGCTGACGAAAAAGGACGCGTCAAACAAGTAGTATTGCAAAAGATGGAATTGGGTGAACCAGATGCTTCGGGTCGCCGCAGTCCTGTAGCCATTCCGGGAGCAACAGAAACCATCGATATAGACATGGCTATTGTCAGTGTGGGCGTATCTCCCAACCCGATCGTTCCCAGCTCTATCAAAGGATTGGAATTGGGACGTAAAGGAACTATCGCTGTAAACGATAATATGCAATCATCCATCCCGACTATCTATGCCGGTGGAGATATCGTTCGCGGAGGAGCAACGGTGATTCTGGCAATGGGCGACGGACGCAGAGCCGCTGCCGCCATGCATGCACAATTAACTCAGCAGAAATAACAGATACATTAGACACAGAAGACACGGATTTGCATGAACTTATTCTCCATTCCGTGAAATCTGTGTCTAATCATAACATATACCATCATTAACTAAATAATTCTTAAACGTTCCGGGTAATAAACAAATAATAACGCTGATTTAACCGGTATTATAGCTACTCCTAGTTACTTTTGCCAACATATAATCACGTATAAAGAGAAAACAAATGACCCAAAGGGTAAGTCTCAGCATATTACTCTGTACCTTAGCGGCACTGACAGCACAAGCACAATGGAGCAAACAGGATTCTCTCCGTTTACAGCAATTGTTAAATGGAAAAGAAGAATTAATCATCAACAAAGAAGCTGTAAAATCAATTCATTTTGACTTTAAACCGACTAAGGATGCCATCCAAGGAAGTCCGATGATATCTCAAGACAAACCATGGATGAAATTTCTAGATGCCTTACCCAAAAACTTTGGAGATACCACCCAATGGATAAAACCCCAATATGTTCGCTTTACCCCTTACACCCCCTATACAAGATGGGATGAAGACCCGGTAAATGATCCGATTATCACCAATGAGAAAGAACTGAAAATATCCATGGTGTTAAATGTAAACAGCGCAATCAAATATGATGTAAGGGAACAACGTGTTATACTTACCGGCAAAAATAACAATGCCATTCAAGTCAGCGTAGGAGCAACATATACTTTCGATGCCGAAAAATTACTTTATGAAAACCTTACCACACGAGGACGTGCCATCAAACGCAACCGCAAACATGCCAATGCCTGGAAAAGCTATATGGACTATATACCAACCCTGCAGGATACCGTAAAGAAAGACACTACCCTAATGATGGAACTTCTGCGTAAACAAGCCGAAAGGCTCTACCCGGGAGTAGTGGAATCTTCTGACTCACTACTTCTTAAAAACAAAGTAAACGGCCAAAACCAGACAAAGGAAAGCCGCTAAATGATTCCACTTCAGTTCCGTTTTAAAAGCCCAAACTGAAAATAGAGTAAACACGGCTAACGTAATCACTTCTTGTATTACTTTTAACTGCATGATATCAAACGGCCCTCCGTTATCGCGAAAGCCTAAACGATTGGCAGGCACCTGAAGACAATACTCAAAAAAAGCAACCGCCCAACTAAAAGCAATCACGCCAATCAATGGAAGTGCCGCAAACCAACTGAATTCCTGTTTCATCTTTAAATGCCCATACCATGCAAAAGTCATGAACACATTCGAAAAAATCAATAAAATGATTGAATAAATACCTTGAGATACCATTTTGTTCTTAATCTATTTTATCAGGAAGTAAATCCTCCTGTATGTTTGTCATACTTCCCCATAAGCTATAACGTGCCTCGGGATTCAATTTCTCTAAAGATTTCAACACCTCTTTCATGTCCGAACGATTTGACTGGCTTTCGTAAGGACAATTTTTTATCTGCCGACGATCCCCCCGAACACGAGTCAGACTCATGCACCAAGCACCTGGGACGAATGATAGTCATGTCAAACTTACGCATCACCAACCGAGGCGGCATAGTTCCAAATGCCCCTTGAAAAGTGATATTCATCAACAATGTTTCCAAAATATCATCCATGTGATGCCCCAATGCTATCTTAGTACATCCATGCTCTTTAGCAACTGTGAAAAGAGCCTTCCTCCGATTCCACGAACAAAGGAAGCACGGAGATTTACGAGTATCAGTTGACAAATCGAACGATGTTTCAAAATACACAAATGGCACTCCCAAACCCTCAGCATAATTCTTCAAGTATTCCAAATCGGACTGATAAGGAATATTCGTCATGCCAATGTGTACTGCCATAACCGTAAAACGTGGTTTTAAGATACGAGAACGTTTTGCCAACAATTCCAATAACGCCAACGAATCTTTACCTCCGGACAAACCAACCAATATCTTATCTCCATCTTCAATAAGACGATATTTCACCACCCCCTTGTTAAAGCGTTGCTCCACACGGCGCATTATTTTATCTTCTTCCGTAAATTGTGCCATATCTGTTTTTAGAAATCGGGCACAAAAATACATGAAAAGAATGATTTATGGAAGATTTCATAAAATAGAATGAAGTAAAGTGGCATAATTCCAATAAATATTGTATTTTTGAATTTAGAATAGTACAAATATTGCAGATAAAATGATACGCAAAAGATACATAGCCTGCCTGTTTGCCTTGGGGCTGACGAGCAGCATGATGGCGCAAAACCTCGAACAAGCTAAAAAACTTTTCCTTGAAGGAGAATTTGAAAAGGCCAAACCTGTGTTTCAGAGTTTGGTGAAAAAGGCCCCATCCAATGCCAATTATAATTATTGGTATGGTGCTTGCTGCTATGAAACCGGAGAAAAAGTTGAAGCACAACCCTATCTGGAGAAAAGTGCGGCACGCAAAGTGATTGATGCATTCAAATATCTGGGAAAGCTATATTATGATATGTACCGCTTCGAAGATGCAGTGGACAACTACGAGCAACATATCGAATGGCTGGAAAAGAAAAAACGACCAACCGAAGCAGCTGAATCCGAATTAGAAATTATCAAACAGGGCGCACGCATGATTAAGGGTGTGGAAGACGTAGCCGTAATAGATAGCTTTGTGGTAGACAAGAACGAATTTCTGAAAGCATATAAAGTGAGTCGTGAATCAGGTACTTTACATCAAGACAACTCCATCGCAGGCACTATTTACCAGTCAGAAATGGGTAATAAAATAATTTATGGTGATCAAAACCCTGATGGAAAAATGCAACTTTACTCACGCATAAAGCTGATAAATAATTGGAGCGATCCGGAACCTTTAAATACCCTGAATGAACAGAGAAATGTCAACTACCCCTATCTGATGGCAGACGGAGTAACACTATATTATGCTTCTGATGGAGAAGGCTCGTTGGGTGGATATGACATATTTGTTACTCGCTATGACTCAGAAAGTAGTAGCTACTTACGACCGGATAATATTGGAATGCCCTTTAATTCACCGGCCAATGATTATATGTATGTCATTGATGAATTAAATAATTTAGGATGGTTTGCATCCGACCGCTATCAACCTGAAGACAAGGTCTGTATTTATGTTTTTGTTCCAAATGAAACGAAGATAGTATACGATTATGAAAATACTGACCCGACAACACTTAAAGAGGCAGCTAGCTTACGTTCTATCCGAACCACTTGGAAAGATACAGATAAAGTACGTATTGCCAAACAAAAGTTAGCTGCCCTGATATATGCCAAAGATACGGAAAAGAAGGAAGGAGACTTTTTATTTATAATAGATGATTCCACTGTCTATCACACTCTCAATGATTTCCGCTCCACCCCTGCACGAGCCGCATACCAACAAGTGATGCAGAAGCAAAAAGATTATGATATGCTCTCCAAAAATCTTGAAGAGAAACGAGAGCAATATGCTCAAAGCAATCGTTCACAAAAGAAAGCCCTCGCTCCCGGCATACTTGACTTAGAAAAACGGACCGAACAGCTTTTGAAAGAAATTGAAAAGCTTACTCTGAACGTACGAAACGAAGAGATAAAGAAATTAAAACACTAATACAAGCTAAAATGGAAGCACTTATTATCATCGCTCTAATATTGGCCGGTCTACTTCTCTTTATTGTAGAAGTATTCCTTATTCCAGGTATTAGTATTGCCGGAATAGCGTCAGTTATTTGTATCTTGTATGCTAATTATTATGCCTTTTCCGCTTTAGGGCCGGAAGCAGGCTTTCTTACACTGGCAGTTTCAGCTGTGGGATGTATCGGTATCACCGCGTGGTTTATGCATTCCAAGACAATGGATAAACTATCTTTAAAGAAAAGCCTCGACTATAAAATCAACCCATTGAAAGGATTGAATATTAAAGTCGGTAACAAAGGTATCACAGTTACTCGTCTAGCCTTGATCGGTAATGCTGAGATAAGCGGACATATTATAGAAGTCCGTTCTGCCGACGGACTGATAGATGAAAAAACACCTATCTATGTAGAGCGTATCGTAGAAAATACGGTCATTGTACGTAAACTCAAATAACATAAATATTCACACTAAAATACGAATTACCATGATTGAACCCAACTATCTTCCCTTCATTCTCATTGGAGGCGGAATTATTTTTGTAATATTATTTTTTCATTATGTACCATTCTTCCTTTGGCTTTCAGCCAAAGTATCAGGTGTACGCATCTCATTGATACAGTTATTCTTAATGCGCATCCGAAATGTCCCGCCATATGTCATCGTCCCGGCAATGATTGAAGCGCATAAAGCTGGTTTGAGCACTATCACTCGCGACGAGCTGGAAGCACACTATATGGCAGGCGGACACGTAGAAAAAGTGGTACACGCATTGGTTTCTGCTTCTAAAGCTAACATCGAACTTTCTTTTCAAATGGCAACAGGAATTGACTTGGCAGGTCGTGATGTATTTGAAGCCGTGCAAATGTCTGTCAATCCGAAAGTAATTGACACTCCTCCTGTTACTGCCGTAGCAAAAGATGGTATCCAATTGATAGCCAAGGCACGCGTTACCGTACGCGCTAATATACGTCAATTAGTAGGTGGCGCAGGAGAAGACACCATTTTGGCACGTGTAGGCGAAGGTATCGTATCCTCTATCGGATCGTCCGAGAACCACAAATCGGTATTGGAGAATCCGGATTCAATCTCCAAACTGGTACTCCGCAAAGGCTTGGATGCCGGAACAGCTTTTGAAATTCTATCAATCGATATTGCGGATATAGACATAGGTAGAAACATCGGTGCAGCCTTGCAAATTGATCAAGCTAATGCAGACAAAAATATCGCACAAGCCAAGGCTGAGGAACGTCGTGCCATGGCAGTCGCACTGGAACAGGAAATGAAAGCGAAAGCCGAAGAAGCACGCGCCAACGTAATCCAAGCAGAAGCTGAAGTACCCAAAGCCATGGCTGAGGCATTTCGTAGTGGCAATCTAGGTATCATGGATTATTATCGTATGAAAAATATACAGGCAGATACCTCCATGCGCGAAAATATTGCAAAACCCGAAACAAGTTTCGGCAATGAACCGTTAAGCAAATAATAACTTAGGACGTACTGATTATATCTACCATAGAAGCAAGCTCTCATGAAGTTACCCGATATTCCGAAAAGATATCAAATGTATGCATCCATAGATCTTCTTCTATTATTTTGAAAAAATATTTATTATAAAAACAATTAAAAGCAATGGCCATGAAAAAATATTATGCCGAATCTGAATTGATTATCAATCCTGATGGTTCTATTTTTCACCTTCATGTAAAGCCGGAACAACTAGCAGATAAAATAATTCTTGTGGGCGACCCGGGTCGTGTAGCTTTAGTAGCTTCCCATTTCGACACCATAGAGTGTGAAGTAGAAAGTCGTGAGTTTAAGACCATTACCGGAACCTATAAAGATAAACGTATTACGGTAGTTTCTACAGGTATTGGCTGCGACAATATAGATATCGTAATGAACGAATTGGATGCTTTGGCTAATATCGATTTTAAAAGCCGTTATGAGAAAGATAAGTTACGCCAACTGCAACTAGTACGCATAGGTACTTGTGGAGGTTTGCAACCTTATACTCCTGTAGGTACATATATCTGTTCAGAAAAGTCTATCGGTTTTGATGGATTGCTTAATTTTTATGCCGGCCGTAATGAAGTATGTGATCTCAAAATGGAACAAGCATTCATCAATTATATGGGCTGGGAAGGCAATGTATGCATCGCACATCCTTACGTTATTAATGCAGACAAAGAACTCATTGACCGCATCGCACAAAATGATATGATTCGCGGGGTAACTATCGCAGCCGGAGGCTTCTTTGGACCACAAGGACGGGAGCTCCGTATCCCTTTGGCCGATCCCAAACAAAATGAGAAAATTGAACAATTTGAATATGAGGGGTACCATATCACTAACTTCGAAATGGAAAGTTCTGCACTTGCAGGGCTTGCACGCTTAATGGATCACAAAGCGATGACTGTATGTATGGTTATTGCTAACCGATTAATAAAGGAAGCCAACACAGGATATAAAAATTCTATTGACGAACTGATAAAAAAAGTTTTAGAACGAATATAATCACTACAGATGGAAGCCAATTTCAAACAAACAACTACTGATAAAGAAGAACGCTACAGCCTCTTCCTACCCCAATTCGAGCTTCTAATTTCGAACGAAAAAGAAGAAGTTAGTGTTCTTGCCAATGCCTGTGCCGCCCTTCATGAAGCCTTTGGTTTTTTTTGGGTAGGTTTCTATCTAGTCAAAAATGATAAACTCATTCTCGGTCCTTTTCAAGGAAGTGTCGCTTGTTACCATATCCGCAAAGGAAAAGGAGTATGCGGAACTTCATGGGCTGAATCTCGTACACTGATAGTACCTGATGTGGAACAATTCCCCGGACACATTGCATGCAGCTCCCTATCCCGTTCCGAAATAGTAGTCCCTATCCTTGCTGATGGACAAGTAAAAGGAGTGTTGGACATTGATAGCGACGTATTAAACTCTTTTAATGAAATAGACCGCTACTACTTGGAAAAAGTAGCTGCCGTCATAGCTAAAACATTGTACTATTAAGATGAAAATGATAAACCAAGATACTATCTGTGCAATTGCCACCGCTCAAGGAGGAGCCATCGGAATTATCCGTGTATCCGGTCCTAGAGCTATTGAAATAACTTCACACCTATTTATCCCTGTACAAGGAAAACCATTAACCGAGCGAAAGCCTTATACTCTTACTTTCGGAAAAATCCTTTCTCCACAAGGAGAAGTTATCGACGAAGTATTGGTTTCTTTATTCCGTGCCCCCCATTCTTATACCGGTGAAGACAGCACAGAAATCATGTGTCATGGTTCATCCTATATTTTACAACAAGTAATACAACTCCTCATCCAGAGCGGATGCCGATCCGCATTGCCTGGTGAGTACACCCAACGTGCTTTTCTGAACGGAAAGATGGACTTGAGCCAAGCCGAAGCCGTAGCTGATTTAATCGCTTCTTCTTCTGCTGCAAGTCATCGTTTGGCAATGAGCCAAATGCGCGGTGGATTCAGTAAAGAACTTGCCGAACTACGTAATCAGTTGCTACACTTCACTTCGTTAATGGAGTTGGAACTGGACTTTAGCGACCATGAAGAATTGGAGTTCGCCAACCGCAGTGAACTGAACGAACTCGCTGCCCATATCGAACAAGTCATTGCACGATTAGCACACTCTTTCAGCGTAGGAAATGCCATCAAAAACGGTATTCCGGTAGCGATTATCGGAGAAACGAACGTTGGAAAATCCACTTTATTGAATGCATTGCTAAATGAAGAAAAAGCCATTGTAAGCGATATTCATGGAACCACCCGCGATGTGATAGAGGATACAATAAATTTACAAGGCATTACCTTCCGGTTCATTGACACCGCAGGCATCCGTCAGACATCCGATACCATTGAAAGTCTAGGGATAAAGCGCACTTTTAAAAAAATGGAACAATCCCATATCATTTTATGGATGATAGACTCTACAGATGTCAAAGGGCGGCTCGAAGAGTTACAAACCGAAATTCTTCCGCATTGCCAAAGTAAGAAACTGATTATTCTGTTCAATAAATCAGAATTGTTACTGCCCATACAAAAAGAAGAACTAGCAACTATGTTTGCCAATATTGAAACGGAGAAGTTATTTATTTCCGCCAAGAAACGAGAAAACATAACCACTTTGGAAGAGAAATTAGTGCAAGCAGCTACTTTGCCGGAAATCAGTCTTAATGATATTATTATCACAAATGCAAGACATTACGAAGCATTAGTCCAAGCCCTGAACTCCATTCATAGAGTACAGGAAGGATTACAATCGGATCTACCAGGAGATTTGGTAAGCGAGGATTTAAGACAATGTATCTTCCATCTTTCAGATATTGTGGGAGATGTAACTAATGATGAAGTGCTTGAAAATATATTTAAAAACTTTTGCATCGGCAAATAAGTGGTGATTACCAACGATTAGCATATAGCATCATCAATTATCAAGGCGTTCATTTTGAGCGCCTTTCTTTTTAGCCTTGTAAGCGATATACATCGTTTATAGGGCTTTTTCAGCTCATTTTTGTACCGTATTTGTTGCTCGCTTGTTATCCGCTCGTGAATTGCGTGGAAAGGTAGTAGAAAAACTATACGCCATTTTACACGATTTTACGGGAATTGACAGAAATAGTGGAGAAATAAAGATGTAATGAAATGAGCAGTAACCTAAGAATTAAGCGAATTTGCGCTTGGTGCGGTAAAGAATTTATCGCCCAAAAGACTACAACAGCGTGTTGTTCCAAACAATGTGCCAACGCTCTATATAAGAAAAGGAAGCGTGACGCAGCAATTAAAGCGAACAATCAAATCGTAGAGAAGAAGATTGAGGAAAAGCCTATTGAAAGAATCAAGGACAAACCCTTTCTCACAATCACGGAAGCCGCAATCTATCTTGGTGTAACCCGACCGACAGTGTACGCTTATATTAAACGAGGCGAGCTAAAGGTTATTCGATTAGGCTTCAAATACCTTTTGAAGAAAGAGGATATTGATGAGCTTTTCAATCACCCGACAGAGTTCCATACTCCAACAAAGGAAAAAGCCCCCATCACAGACTTCTACACCACGGCCGAAGTCAAAGAGAAATTTAATGTGGCAGAGTCATGGGTATTTGCAATCGCCAAGAAAAGCAACATCCCTCGGACGTTCAATCGAGGCAAGACCTATTGGAGCAAGAAGCACATAGACGCTTACTTTGCCAAGAAAGCACCGAACCCCGACATCACCGAATGGTACAGCACCCAAGAAATACAGGAGAAGTTCGGCATGACCTTATCCGCCGTCTACTGTTTCGCTTCCAAGAATGCCATCCCGAAGAAGAAAGAGGGCATCATGGTGTACTACTCCAAGAAGCATGTGGATATAGCCAAAGGCGTGGCTGCGCCCGAAGAACCGAAGTATTATACCGTACCGGAGGCGATGGAGAAGTTTAATCTTACTCGTGACCAGCTCTATCATTACGCAACGTATCACAATATCCCGAAGGTGAAGAAAGGCAAATATACGCTTATCTCTAAAGCCGAATTGGATAAACTACTTGCCGCCCCAAAGATTGAATAAGTTATTCTTCGGTGATTGTTGTCACCATTGAATCACCTTATTCCTTTGCACCAAACAAATGTAAAACTCTAAATATCAAACAGCATGACACACACGTGTACAAAAGTAACAGTTCGTCAGAGAACGATTCGTAACAACCGTATCTCTTTGTATCTGGATTATTATCCGGCAGTTCGTAACCCCGAAACCATGCAGATGAGCCGCAGGGAGTACCTCGGCATCTACATCTATGCCCACCCGAAGAACGAGATGGAACGGGAGTTCAACAACGATATGTTGAATAAGGCAGAGGCTATCCGCTGCATCCGGGTACAGTCGCTCATCAATGAAGAGTTCGGTTTCTTGGATAAGACCAAACAGAAGGCCGATTTCCTTGCCTACTTCAAGAAAATGTGCCGCAACAAGGATCAGAAATGGCAGTTCGTCTATCAGCATTTCCACAACTTCGTCAAAGGTCATTGTACGTTTGGCGATGTGAACGTGGACTTGTGCAAGAAGTTCCGAGAGTATCTGCTTCACGCCAAGCAGCTCAAACGCAGTAGCCGCCCCATATCCCTCAATTCGGCATCCGGCTACTACTCCACATTCCGAGGATTGTTGAAGATTGCCTATCGGGACAAATGGCTTCGGGAGAACATCAATGACTATCTTGATAAGATAGAACCGCAAGAAGTGAAGAAAGAATACCTGACACTGGACGAGGTAAAACAACTTGCCGCCACGCCCTGCGACATCCCCGTATTGAAAGCCGCCTCTTTGTTCGCATGTCTGACAGGATTACGCATCAGTGATATTCAAAACCTTCGATGGGAGGACTTTGACATTGCTCCCGACCAAGGCTATTGTCTGCGTATCAGAACACAGAAAACGCAAACGGAAGCTACACTTCCTATCAGCAACGAAGCCTACGAACTATGCGGTACGCCTGGCACAGGTAAGGTGTTCAAAGGCTTGAAGCGGAGCATGATTAACTACCCGCTGAAGAACTGGCTCAAAAAGGCAGGAATAACCAAACCCATCACCTTCCACGGATTCCGGCATAGCTACGCCGTGATTCAAATCTCCTTAGGTACTGACATCTACACGGTTTCAAAGATGCTGACACATAAGAATGTAACTACCACTCAAATCTATGCTGACTTGGTCAATTCCAAGAAACGAGAGACGGCCAATAAGATTTCACTCAAATAACTCTGAACGATGAAACGAGGAATCATAACTAACAACGGTCAAGGCATCCATATCTCCGATGGCGAGGTATGGATGACCTTATGGGAGATTGCTGAACTGTTCAATACAACGGCTGGGGTTATCCATGCTGCTATCAAAAGGATGTTGAGAGTCTGCATTTTGAAGGAGTACAAAGTATGTAAGTACATCAAATTGGAAAACGGTTACAATGCTGATGTGTATAACTTGAATGTTGTTATCTCCTTATCTTATCATATAGATACCGGGCATTCCATAGAATTCAGACAGTGGCTGACAAACAAAGTCACACATAAGCAAGTCCACAATATCCTGGTATATCTCAACAAGGAAACAAGTAGTACATTGTCTTGTTGATAATCCTTTCAATCATTAGAATATCTGCATTATTTGACCGGAAATAGTGCAGATGTTCTTTGTTTTAAGATCTACAAGCCTATTCTATCAACTATTTTCACCGAAAAACAAGAAAGTTACAACTCGCTCATTATAAAGAGTGTAACGTGGTGACATCTGATGTAATATGTCGTCAAAAGCCCTCTGACGGGCAAAACCTCGCATTTTGCTAAAAATAAATGCTATACATTTGCACACAAACGATTAGCAAATATCACTATGGAGCAGAAAAAGATAGAACATATTACATTGCATCTGATGGTTTTCAGTACAATAGTTGTCATTGGCGTTTTAGCTCGTCAGACCGCATTGCACTATGGGTGGGACGAGTTCAGCAGCTACCTCGTTCTTGTGGTATGCTCCATCATCATGGGAGCTATCTATCTTAATCTGCAAATGGCATTGAGTCAAATCCTTTCTCCATCCATAGAAAAGTGCTTTATGAAATTTGAGTGCTATCGCAGTAAAATTGCAGTGGTTGAAGAATGTCCAGAACCCATTGAAGAGGATATAGATGTAGAACCTATCGTTTCTGAACCTATGATTGAAGTCGAAACCACATCTGATACATCAGAAGAGGTTTCGACTCCCATGTATTCTGAAACTGACGAAGGAGAGGCTAAACTTCCAAAGGAAGATGCCCCACCTTCTATTGAAGAATCCAATCAGCCATCGGAATATGAAGTGCTTCGTGCCAGTGCAATGGCTGAGAAAGAACGTGCATCCCAAGAGAAACTTGATAAGGTCATCACCTACACGAAACGTACTTTGGTTCCTTATCTTGATGAAGAAAGCCTCCATCGCCTATGCGGATATGTCGCAGAATACTATCTGTCAGACTCTTTACCTAAAGTCGAATCCATAAAACTCAGTTCACAATTAAAGACCATTGATGCCATGCACTTTGGATGGAACATCGGTAAAGCATTCGGCAAGCCACGTTTACAGACAGCCACATTCATCAAAAGGGTATTTGCTTACACCCTCCGTGATGTGGAAACATCCACCATAGAGCGCAAGATGTCGCACACGGAATCGGAGTGCATTATTAAGCTAGATAGGAAAATAGCGTAAATGCTTGATGCTTATTTAGGTACTTCCATGTAATCTATCTTCCGTGAGTATGGAAGCTCTTGAACTATAACTACTGCGTTATTCGGAGCAGGAAACAGCTTTACAAATCCATTATCAACTGCTGTTAGAAGCAAATCGAATGTTTTAATAGGATTATTATCTGTATCCTCCCACTCCTTCCGGAGTACAAGAAACACCCCATCACCGATGTTATTATTCTCATAGTCACTTTTACGACAAACGAGAACAAACTCTCGTTCATCGAACATCGGAACGTATATATTATTCTTATTATTCATTTAGAAATCCGCAAAAATAGGTTTTGCACAAATAGTTTTATCCTCATGTAATAACCAATGAACTTTGGAGTTAGAGGTAATGAATTGGGAAATCATTGGATGATTTGGAATTTCTCTCAAAAGAACTTTTCCTCTAATCTCATCTGCTTCGAAATACAGCAAACCAGTATTCAAATCTTTCTTTACATCAATCTTTTTTATAGACATTGTCTCTTTAAATTGCTCTACAGTTAATGTTACTTTAGGATAACAAGGAATCCATTCGTTATATGGGTGGTAATCTATAAAATAGAAATATTGCCAACGTTCAAATAACAACGAAGCTTCTTGCTTGGTGAAGCTAAACTTTGATATCATTTTCTCAATAGCAACATTCCTGCTATTAGGGAATATGTCATTGATATATTTGTCGAACATAGTTGTATAAATATCCACTACAGGTATTTTATTAAGCCATTTGTAATTATAATAAATGTCTGTCAAGCGCATTTTAGGAAATAATTCATCTGCAGAATCTAAAATAGCATGATATAACATTTCCGAAGTCACCTTACTATCGCAATCACATTGCATAGAGAGGAAGTCGTCTATCTGCTTAGGATAACCGACGACATCACTAATATCATCCGTTATGAATAGAAAATCTTTTCCATTTACTTGTTTCAAACTAATTTTAGTCAGCCCTCTACAAGCAGCCACTACTACAAATTCAGATTGCTTTACGGTATTGCGTAAACTCCATTTGTCATTATACAAGATAGTAAAACAAAATAATTCATCAACTTCCTTGTTGATAATTTCACTATGTTCTTGAAAAATAATAGTTCTTTTACTCATAAACGATGATTGTTTCTGCACGCAAATATACTTAAACTCCTTGTAATCACCACTTATTACCATCAAAAAGTTATATCACAGTTATATTTGAGTGGATGATTCCACCATTGAAACACCTGTTTCCTTTGCCTTCGAACAATTAAAAACGATTGGCGTATGCAAAACGAAACAGTAACATTTGATAAGCTGCCCGAGGCGGTGGGTTATCTGACCGAACAGGTTATCGAGTTGAAAAGAATGGTGTCGGAACTTCAACCTCCTGCATCAGACAAGCACGTGTTGGTTGAAATTGAGGATGCTTGCCGAATCATCCGAAAAGCCAAGCCTACCATATATACATTGGTACGCAAAGGGATTCTTCCGGCTTACAAGAAAGGTAAGAAACTCTATTTCTATGAGGACGAATTGTTGGCATGGATTAACAATGGACGAAGAAAGACAGCGGAACAGACTTATGAGGAGATGCTTGCCAATATGCAAGGCGGTGTCAAGCATAAGCCTAGATCATCCTTTAACTTCTAACCGTCTGACGTATGGATACAAGTTCTATCAATCCGGTATCTGTCATTGATGAAGCGATTGATTTGAGTACACGGCTGGCTGGTACGGAGTTTCCTATCAGCATATTTCCTACTCAGATTCAACGCATCATCCATGAGGTACACGAATGCCACAACTATCCTACCGACTACATAGCCGCAGCCATCCTGACGGCAATGGCTGTTGGTATCGGAAATACACATCTTGCTCAAATCAAGCAAGGATGGATGGAAAGTCCTATTCTGTATATGGCATTGATTGGAAGACCGGGCGCAAACAAGAGTCATCCCCTCAGCTTTGCCATGAAGCCTTTCCTTGATTATGACTATAAGCGAAATCAGGAATTTGAAAAGGCTCTTGCCAAGTACGATGAACTGATGGGCATGAGCCGCAAGGAACGTGTGGAAAGCGGTGGAGAACAATTTCCACAAGAACCTATCCGCAAGCGTTTCCTGGTTTCTGATGTAACGCCCGAAGGTTTGAGTCTCATTCATGCACAGAATAAACGGGGCTTATGCCTATGGGCAGACGAACTGTCCGCTTGGTTCAAGAATTTCAACCGCTATAACAACGGCTCAGAGGAGCAGTTTTGGCTGTCGGTGTTCAGTGCCAAGACCACTATATCCGACCGTAAGAATGCCAAGAGTTCCATCTTCATCAAGCGTCCGTACATCTCGGTTATTGGTACTATCCAAAAGAAAATCCTGAACGAGTTGGCAAAAGGTGAACGCTCCAGCAACGGTTTTATTGACCGTATTCTGTTTGTGATGCCCAATCTGCAACAGAAGGCACGTTGGAATGACAAGGAATTGCAGGAAAGCATCGAACAGGAATGGAATGCCATCATTGAGAAACTGATACAGCAAGAGTGTAGCTTTAACGAGTTCGGAGAAATTGAACCGCACGTTCTAACCTTCACAGAAGAAGCTAAAAGACGACTTTACGAGTGGCAGCATCACTTTTCCGAACTATGCGACCGAGAGACCAACGACACGATTGTCAGTATCTACTGCAAGTTGGAGATATACATCATCCGCTTCTGCTTGATAATCCAATTAGCCCGATGGACTTGCGGAGAGTGCGACAAGACACATATCGACCTGCTGACGGTGGAACGAGCTATCAAACTGACGGAATACTTCAAGGAATCTGCATTGAGTGTGCAGAACATCTTAAATGAGAATGCTCTTACCAGTCAGCAACAAACGATAGTCAATCAGCTTCCGCCATCTTTCACGACTGCCCAGGCAATAGAGTTGGCTGAGCAGAACGGAATGAAGGAACGGACATTTCAACGCTTTCTCAATGATAACATCGGAACACTATTTCGCAAAGAGAAGCACGGAAAATATTCAAAAATTAACCCGTGACATTTTTGTCGGTTTTGACACTTTCCAAGCGAAAACGACAATA
>OGUB01000045.1_pt1 | contig 48267 bp, 46 predicted proteins | sample 1573721 | NCBI WGS metagenome assembly OGUB01 (sample SAMEA2581904, study PRJEB24529) | metagenome | biome: Human gut stool | place: China | collected 2011 | reverse complement strand
TTCTATTCCATTTACTGGAAGGAATATAATGCCGTAAAGAATGGTATGAATTCTGAATTAAAAGAACTACCGGATTATCTGGAGAAAAGACCAGTTTTTGAAGCGAAAGCCTAATGATAATAATGCAATTCAAATAAAAAGGAGTATTGATATATGCAGATTAGTTCCAACTATTCTATGAATGGTGTGCCATATGAAAACAGACGCAGACAGAATGATATTCCTCAATTTAGTACAGAACGTGCCAAACAGGAAAATGAGAGTATAAATCCATATATGGAAGATACGGATTTTAACGAAAAAGCATTTGATATGATTGGTCCGAATGCTCCACAGGATGAAAGAAAGAGAGTTTTATGTTGCTTTTCTGGAAAAATTAGAAAAACTCAAAGTAAAAATTTAATTATAGGTTTATTAACTGAAAATTCGTACATACATACTTGACAATATCCCTTTGAGGCGAACAATAATTCGGCTGTTACTATAAAGGGAAGATAAAATAGCAAAAAAATGCAATGGATGCGAAGGGAAGATTTGATGAAAGTTATTGAATGGAATATTAATCATAGGTATGGACATTCAAAAAAGAAAATGCCAAAATGGATTAAAGATGTGATTGACGAAGAAAAAGCTACTATTATAGTTTTGACAGAAGCTTCATTTAAGATACCAAATTGGGAAGATGAGTATCGCAATTTGTTTGATCGTAATAAGTATTATGTCTTTTGTAGTAATAATACAGCTGTCGGAAATAACGAAGTTACTATCGCAATAGAAAAGGATTGTTTTAATATAGAATACATAAAGAGCTATCTTTCAGAAGGACATCTATATCCTGATCACCTGGAAGTACATTGTATACATAAGATTACAAAAAAGAAATTTGTGGTTGTTGGTGTTCGAATTCATGCTATGAATATAAGCAATCAACAGAAAAGAGAAGAATTTAATACTGTCTTGGAATCTGTAAAATATGATGAAAATGTTATGATTGTTGGAGATTTCAATAATTATAGAAGAGGATTTGATGATAGCTATTGGTGTCTAAGTAAAATAGATGAATTAGTAACTAAAGAGGGATTTTCCATGTATACACCACAAGGTGGAAGTATATATAAAGATAATGATGGAGCTTATTCATTTCCGGAAGATCATATTTTCATAAAAGGTCAACTTAATATTAATACTTGCAAATATGAAAGATCATTATTTACCAACAGAGACACAACAGTATATAAGTGGAAAACTGATTTTCAAAAATATAGGGGTAAAGATAAAAATGGAGAATATTTGTATGATAATATCGATGATCCTTTTCCAGACCATGCTATAATTGAGGCTGATTTTGATATTAAATGATTACAAACAATATTTTTATCCATATATAGTAACTGACAGATCCCGATATGCAGAGATGAGAAGAATGAGCTGGATAAAATCCAGCTCAATCCTCTACATAGAATACATCTTCCACTAGCATATTAAAGTACTTTGATATCCGCAGCATAAATTCGGCAGATGGGGTACTGTCCCCACGCTCTATCCTGCCGACAGTTTTGGTGCTGTGAAGTATAACGGTATGACCGCAGAGAAAGCAATCTATGCGTGGATAAAATCGGAGTTTTTAATGCCGAAGAAGCTGGTGTTTCATTCTACCAATGTGTATTACGAACTGATGAAGTCAAGCATTGAACAGAAGCAGAAAGGCCATTTCCGAGAATATAAAACATAAAATGAGATTTAAGCTATTGACAGACAAGTGCTTTCTGAATATACTATAATGATTTAGCATTTGACTAGATGGGCGGCTTGGGAAGAAAGGAGAAATGTTAATATGTATAAGTATGTGGAAGACAAACAGTTTCTGAGCCGTATGCGTTCGTTATGTGGAGAAATAATGCAAGACCTTTGTCATACGCTTAAAGAAGAATATGATATTGGTGCTTCATTCTATCTCGTGGGTAGTGGTGCAAGAAACCTGATATTACAAAATGCTAATCGACCGATTGATTTGGATTATAATCTTGAAATTACAAGAATAGATGATTGGGAAGATTGCAAAGAAATCAAAGAATGTGTCAGAAAGGCTTTCAATATTGTTCTTAGAGAATATGGGTGGAGCGACTGCCAAGATTCTACCTCATCTTTGACAACGGAAAAGCGACACTTTAATCAGGGAAATAGTACAGAATTTTCAATGGATATTTGTATTGTCTGCGAGGATACAGACGGAAACTATCATCGTCTTATTCACGATAAGCGATATTTTCCAAACAGATATTTCTGGAATCAAGCACCCAATTCAAGAAAGATTAGAGAGAAAGCGAAGTGTATCAAAGAAAAAGGAAAATGGACATTAGTTAGAGAGCAGTATCTGAGAATAAAAAATCAGTATTTGACTTCCAACGATTACAACCCTTCCTCTTTCATTTGCTATATTGAAGCAGTCAATAATGTATATAATTCAAGAAAGCACTGGAACTAAATAAAACCAATTTGATGTATTGTCACTAAAATTAGTGGCGATATTTTTTTACCATAAAGGAGGTTATGAGTTTTTATGATTAAGACTCTTACGAACCTGTTTAAGCAGGATAACTGTTCCGTATGATATGGAGCAGCAGAAGAAAGAAATGATTTTCCACGAGAACGGTATCTATTACGGTCAGAATGTTATAAGCAAAAATATGATTATCGCAGACCGTAAGCAGCTTTTGAATGGTAACTCCTTTATTCTCGGTGTATCTGGTGGCGGTAAGTCATTTGCGGCAAAGGGAGAAATCATCAATCAGGTGCTTTCTTCAGATGCGGATATTATCATCATCGACCCTGAACGAGAGTATTCACAGCTTGTCAATGCGATGGGCGGAGAAGTAATCAATATTTCAGCTACTTCCGACAATCACATCAATGCAATGGATATGAATAAGGATTACGGCGACGGTGCAAACCCTGTCATTTTGAAATCTGAGTTCATTATGTCCCTTTGTGAACAGCTCATCGGCGGAACAAATCTCGGAGCAAAGCAGAAGTCTATCATTGACCGTTGCACGGCAAGCGTGTACCGAAGTTATCAGCAGAATGACTATCAGGGGCATATACCGACCTTGCAGGATTTCAGGGCATAACTTTTGCAGCAGGACGAACCGGAAGCAAAGGAACTGGCACTTGCTATTGAGCTTTTTACGCATGGTTCTCTGAACACTTTTGCAAAGCAGACGAATGTGGATACCAATAACCGCCTTATCTGCTATGACATTCTTGACTTGGGTAAACAGCTTATGCCGATTGGTATGCTTGTTGTCCTTGACTCTATCCTGAACCGTATCACACAGAACCGTGCAAAGGGTAAGAATACCTTTATCTTCATTGATGAGATTTATCTTCTGTTCCAGCACGAATACTCTGCAAACTTCCTCTTTACCTTGTGGAAGCGTGTGAGAAAATACGGTGCATGTAGGCAGCAGAGGGAAGTTTCAATACAAGGTATCCGCATGAACCTAATGGAATTAAAGACCCTGAATATTCTATCCAGTGTGGAGTTCAGGAATTGAAAGCGGCTCTTACTTCGGCAGAAGTGGAAAGTCCGATAGATATGGAGCATATCAAACTTGCCTTGCAAGGCTACAACTTCGGTAATGGGTATATTTCTTGGGCAAAAACAAAGTATGGCGGTTATTCTTATGCCAATGCAGTGGAGTTTTCCACTCAGCAGGCACAAAGGCTTGGTTGGGACAGTTATGGAGATACCCAATATCCGGCTCACGTTCTGAGATACTATCCGTATGGGCGAGCCTTTACTGCCGGAGGTAATCAGGCGATTGTTGAGGTTGCCTTGACGCAGGTAGGCAATCAGGGCGGACAACCTTACTGGAGCTGGTATGGTTTTGACAGCCGAGTGGAATGGTGTGCCTGCTTCGTATCTTGGTGTGCTGACCAATGCGGGTATATTGAAAGTGGACTTGTTCCGAAATTTGCAGGTTGTGTGGACGGTGCAAACTGGTTTAAGTCAAATGGAAAATGGCAAGACCGCACTTATGAACCAAAGGTAGGAGATATTATCTTCTTTGATTGGGAAGGCGACGGTACAACAGACCACGTTGGTATCGTAGAGAAGTGTGAGAATGGCACAGTTTATACCGTAGAGGGCAACTCAGGCGACGCCTGCAAGCAAAGACAGTACGCAGTCGGAAGCAGCAATATCTATGGATACGGTATTCAGGCATATTAAAAATTCCAGACGGTGTCTGGAAAATTGAAAAGATGGCTGCTCAGTTGAGTAGCCATCGGGTACATAGGGATTGAATAATAGGTGTTTGTAAAAAGTGACAACTATAGCTTGAAATGAGGTGTTGCGACACACACATCTTGAAAAAATGAATATGATGTGATAAAATGATATCTGTATAACTGTAACTAAGAATGAAGTGTACAGCAAAGGAGCGTTACAGATGAAAATAAGCTATAATAAGCTTCGCAAACTTATGATTGATAACCAGATGAATAGACAGGATTTAATGCGTGCAGCAGATATTTCATCATCTGTTGCAACAAAGTTTAATAAAGATGAAACGGTATCTATGGAAGTGCTGATGAGGATTTGTAAGGTGTTCCATTGTGATATCGGGGATATTTGTCAAATTATAGAGGATTGATATGACAGTTCGGATAGGATGGGACGAGTATGAAGTAGCATTATTGATAGATGCTTGTAACAGAATTCGTGACAATAAAATTGATAAAGCAGAGTGCGTACATAAATTATCAAATTTGCTTAGACAACGTGCAAAAGCAAATGGGATTAACATAGATGAAGTGTTTCGCAATGAAAATGGAATTGCGCTTCAGATGACAAAAATGGAGTATCTCTTGACAGATGGGAAAAAAGGCTTACCGGGAGCTAGTAAGTTATATATTGAAATGGCAAAAATGAGCAAATTAAATTCAGATGAATTTGAGAAAATACTCATACTTGCAAAAGAACAAATAGGATACAAGGAGGCTATGAATAATATGAATACAAGAGAAAAATTTATTCAATGGCTTTCATCTAATCCAATAAGTAAATATAGTTCTAATACAATAGTTAATGCACTTGATGAAGGTTCGGAGTATTGCTGCTCTCTTAGCTTGAGCAAAGTGAGCTTTTGGGATATGAATAATAAAAATGAATTTATAACCGTCGCATCAAAGCTCCTTGGAATGAAAATATATAGGTTGATGCATAAAAAGACAGCAATTGTTCTTGATAAAGCAGTACCTTTATATAAGCAATTTTTGCAGCAAAGCGAAAAGAGGTCTGGCATAAAGCTTCCTGATGTAGAAATCTCAACAGAGGATTCAGGCGACAATGTTGAAGCTAAAGATAACCAAAGTTCGGACAATAAATATTCCAAAATCTATCAGAAACTTTATTATATTTCCAAGGTATACGATGACCCCAATGGAATGACTTTAAAAAAAATAATGTCCATGTTAGGCAATGGTACGGATGAGAAATTGGTAATAAGTATTCTAAATGATGTATCTTGGGCAACAAAATTGGCGGATGATATTTATTCGTTTGGGAAAAATGCCAATTCAGTTTTACGGGAACAGGTACAACCATATAAGATAGAAGAAAAGGACATAGTTACAGATGGTCAATTTTTCGACTTTTTGTATAATTGTGAGAAAATGGCAGAAGCTTCGTGCCGAAGTTATGTTTCAGCAATAAGAACAGCCGAGGAATATGCAAAAAATCATAATTATGCCTCGCACATGATTTATGATTGTGGTTTTGAAGACGCATCAACGCTGATTCGAGAGCTCATGGGAGATAACGAGTTTCTAGAGTTTAATGCTAAGCAGCATAACCGATTTAGAGCAGCATTTAAGAAATACTTAAAAATGGGAGGTCAACTTCCTGCAAAAGAAAGAAAATCTTTATCAGTGAAAAAAACATCACTTCCGGTTGCTAATGAGATTGAAAAAGTACAGCCGAAAGATTTTGATAAGTCAAAATTTGAAATCACTCTTTTAAGACGATACCGCAACGGAATGCAATTTGATTCTATTGATTTTGAGAATTTCAGAGAAATGTATGATGCACTTTTTGATGAAACTCTCACTTTTGATGATGAAGCCTTGGAAGAAAGATTGCGTTATTGTGGAGTGCTATATAAAGACAGACTTTTTCCTGCTGAGGGAATAATTGATAACAACACAAAGAAAACTTTGTTCGCATACATTGATAACTGCTTCTCTACTGGAAAGTCGGTGCTTTATTATAAGGCGATTTATCAGGATTTATCAGATGCTTTTGCAAGTTGCTTTACACTGGCAGACGAAAAAATGTTGAAAGCTTATATTGAGTATTCGGCTGAGAAAGATAAATATTATTATTTTTCAGATTATATGTCGGTTGATAGAAATGTAAAAATTGACCACACAGAGGAAATTGAAGAATATTTTCTTTCCGCCGGTAAACCGATGAGACTTGATGATGTTTTTAGCACATTATCACATATCCCACAAGAACGAGTTGACAGAATCATTAAAACGGATTCTCGATTTTTACGAAATTCTAAGGGCGAGTATTTTCATACAGATATTTTTCAAATCACTGATAATGAACTGGAGAGTATTGCAGAGATTATTGATGGTTTTATCAGGGAGGACGAATATGCAATTTGGACGAATGTCTGGAATATGATTCAAGATAAATTTCCATTATTTGTTGAAAATAATCTGTACCTTTCAGGTCTTGGAATTAGAAATGCAATCGAACAACGATTTAGCGGAAGGTTTCGTTTTGAAGGTGCTGTTATCAGCCTGCCAAAAGACAGTTTTTCTATGAGAGATGTATATCAGTTGTATGCTAAACATCATGCAGAGTTTACAGCAGACGAAATATATATACTTTCAAAAGAATTAGTTACTGTAATTTATTTCGACGCTTTATCAGAAGTTTCAGTGCGAGTCAGTCACGATTTATTTGTCTCAAAAAAACGGATAAATTTTGATGTGGATTCAGTCGATAAAGTTATTGAGAGCTTTATGTCGAAGGATTACATCAGAATTCGTGAGATAGACTCTTTCCTTGCATTCCCATCTGTTGGATATGAATGGAATGAGTATATGTTAGAGAGCTTTTTGATTTCATATAGCAAAAAGTTTGTACTTTTGAATAATGGACAATCCCTGCACAATGTGGCAGGAGCTATTGTTAAAAAAGATGGAAAAATTAAAGAATTTGAGGATGCTTGTGCAGCAGTGCTTTCTGAAAGCCGAATTGAATTAAAGAAAAGCGAAGCACTGAATTATCTTGCAGATGTTAATATGATTACAAGGCGTAGTTATAAGGACTTAGATACTGCTATGCGGAAAGCAACACAAATTCGGAACAGGAAGGAATAAACAGGATGTATGCATACGAATGGGATAGTTCTACCGGTGGTTATATATTAACCCCAATGCCACTGGCATTTTCAAAGGAACCCAGACCCGTTTATTATAAAGAACTTGATATTTTAGGGTTTGATAAATATTGGGATTATGATAAAAATGACAGTTTCCCATATATGTGGGCAGAAGCCAATAATTATTATTATCGAGGAAGACTCGTTGCAAAAACCAAGGGAGGCTCTCTTTATACACCTCCGGAATTAGTTCTTATTGAAGACCCGGAGCCGGAAGGTTATCCTCTTCGATTTGTTGATATACCTGCTATGGTCGATAAGAATCGACAGTTAATGGAGCAGCTTGTACAGGAAACTATAAAGAAAATATATAATACTTTTATTGAGTATCAAGACAAGGTGGATGTTTTTTATGTAGCTTTTTCTGGTGGTAAGGACAGTGTCGTTGCCTTGGATTTGGTTCAAAGAGCACTTCCTCATAACTGCTTTAAGGTGTTATTTGGGGATACTGGAATGGAATTCCCCGATACATATGAGACCGTTGAAAAAATAAAACAAATTTGTGCTGAAGAAAAAATTGAGTTTTTGCAGGCAAAATCAAAATTAAAACCTGAGAATACATGGCAAATCTTTGGACCGCCAGCTGTAACAATACGTTGGTGTTGTAGTGTGCATAAAACTACGCCGCAGATAATGCAACTTAGAGAAGTTTTACAAAAACCTGATTTTACTGGTATGGCATTCACTGGTGTTCGTGGAGATGAAAGCTTATCTAGAAGTGAGTATGATGCAATCAGTTATGGAGGTAAGCATTCTGGGCAATATAGCTGCCATCCTATTCTGGAATGGAACACGGCAGAACTTTTTCTATACATATATGAAAATGGTTTGACCTTTAATAATGCATATAAAAAAGGTAATACAAGAGCTGGCTGCCTTGTTTGTCCTATGTCTCAAGGGAAACATGATTACATGAAGTATAAAAATTATCCAGATGATACAGACTCGTTTATCAATAAAATAATAACTACTAGTGGAAAAAACTTCTCAAAGGAAAATTATGATAGGTTTGTCGAACAAGGATACTGGCGTACTAGAAAAAGTGGCAGAGAATTAAATTTCGGTCATGATAAGCATGTGTTTGAAATAGTCAAGGGACAAAATGTTATAACTGTACAGAAAAAGAATGAATACTGGAAAGAATGGGCAAAGACTATTGGTCAGGTTACTAGTTTGGGGGATGGTGAATTTAGCATAGCATATGAAGGAAAATCCTATGCAATTCGTACTATAAGTACTCAAGAAGGTGGAGAGCAATTTACGTTTCCTAATATTGAAAATAGTAAATCAGATATAAAATTTTTGTCGCTTTTTAAGAGTGTGATTATAAAGAGCGTTTATTGTGTTAATTGTGGGTATTGTGCAGCCGAATGTAAAAGTGGTTGTATTGATATGGCAAATGGAGTGCATATTTCAAATCAGTGTAAGCATTGCTTTAGCTGCCACGATATATATTCTCATTGTTTGAGATATAACTCTATAAAAAATAGAATAGGAGCAAAGGTCATGACTGGACTTGATAGATATTATAGCTTTGGTATTAAAGAAAATTGGTTGAGAGTGTACTTTGACTATGAGGGAACGTCATCGTTTTGGAAATCAGATGGAGATGGCGAAGTACCAAATAAGAAAAAGGATGCATTTTTAAATTTTGTTAAAGATGCGGGATTGGTAGACGAAGATAAATCCTTGAAAGGAAAAGAGTATAAGTATATAAAATATAAACCGAACAAGTTCGCAGAAAAAATGTTTTCTCTTGGAGTAGATGATGAGAGTATGTGGGCTTATCTAATGTGTAACCTAGTATATGCAGAGGATTCAGAAGAGTTTAGATGGTTTATAAAGAATATACCTTTCAGTGAGACATCAACACCAGAGTCTATAAAACTTAGATTAGACGAAGTCATGGAAAATGATAAATCTGGTTTAGGAAAGAGAAATATTTGTGATGCACTTAAATCGTTTTTGATTAAGACACCGTTTGGAAAGAAACTTGGTCTTGGTAGTGTTATAGATTATGAAGAAAAAGTATCCTCAAACGGAAGAGAAACTATTACATTGAATTATTTTGTTAGAGGTTCATGGGAAAATCCAGACGAAAAAGTGATACTATATGCACTTTATAAATTTGCTGAGGCATGCGGAAATTACAGACAGTTCACATTAACCAGATTACTTGATACATCTGTTGAAAGTGCTGGAATTAGTCCAATACAGATTTTTGGATTGAACCGAGAAACAATGGAGAAAATTCTGAATGGTCTTACATTTAATTATCCTGATTTGATAGAAGCAAGATTTACGCTTGGTCTGGATAATATTACACTCAAAAGTGATAAGACGGCTAATGAAATTTTAAACGAGCTGTTCTGAGGAGGAGAAGAGAATGAGTTACAGAGAGTATTTTGATATCGACCCGGAGTATTTTCCACAGGTAGATAAGAAAATAATAGAGGAACAGCCGGATTTGTGGAAAAAATTCTACCCACATCCTACATTCATTAAGCTACTGAAGTCAATGGTAGATGTTCTATCACGCAAGCAGAAATTATCGGTATGGGTTGACGGTGCATATGGCACAGGTAAATCTCATGCTGTTCTGACATTAAAGAAACTCATTGAGGCTTCAGACGAGGAAACAAACGCATACTTTGAGCGTTATAATCTTGATAATTTTCTTTGTCAAAAACTGATTGCACAGAAAAACGAAGGTAAAATTCTTGTTTGTCATCGTTATGGCTCATCTGATATTCAAAGAGATACGGATTTGGTTGTTGCTATTCAGGAAGGTGTAGAGAAAGCATTGGCTGATGCGGGAATTGAAAATGTAGCCAGTACTTCTTTGAAGAATTCGCTTATCAGATATTTTGAAGATGAAGAAAATAAGCAGAGTTTTGACATTTATGCTAAGGGTAAATATCAGACAGTGTTGAACGGAGATACTGCGGATAGTATTCTTGAAAAATTAAGAAATTTCAAGGAAGAAGCTTTGAATACTTTGGTTAAAAAAGTGTTTAAAGTTCCGGTTGTAAAGGGAAGTTTTTCCATGACTACAGGGGAACTTTGCGATTGGATACGTGAAATTATCGAAAAGAATAACCTTAAGGAACTTGTATTCATTTGGGATGAATTTTCAGAGTATTTTGAGAATAACATGCATCATCTTACTGGTTTTCAGCAAGTTGCAGAGCTTGCTGCTACGGCACCGTTCTGTCTTTTGATTGTTACACATAAAGCTGAAGGCTATTTTTCTGATGGAGACCCAGATAAGCGAAAAATCCTCGACAGATTTGTTTCGCCAATTCACATTTCATTGCCTGAAAATATAGCTTTTGAATTGATGCATGAGGCATTGAAGGTAACAGATGATGTTGATAAAGCTGCGAAATGGGAGAAGCACAGGAAAAGTTTAGAAGACCGTACTATGCAGAGCCGTTCTGCTGTAAGCAAAAAAATTGGTTTAACAGACAAAGATTTAAGTAATGTTTTACCGATTCATCCTTATGCAGCCCTTATATTGCAGCATATTTCGATTTACTACACATCTACAGCCCGTAGTATGTTCAATTTTATTAAGAATGATGAAGGCGAGGATGTTAAAGCATTTCAGTGGTTTATTGACAGATATGATTTTAGTTCTCAAAATCCATTTGTCACGATTGATATGTTATGGAATTTCTTTTATGAAACAGGCAGCCAGAAATTGGCTGATGGCATAAGAGAGGTTTTAAGCTGTTATACTAAGAAAATGGATAAGGAGCTTATGGAAGATGAAAAGCGTGTACTCAAGGTTATTTTGTTGCTTCAGGCTATATCTGAAAGAATGAGTGGAAACCGTGATATTTTTCTTCCAAACAACAAAAATTTGACACTTGCTTTCGAGGGCACTGACCTTGAATTTACGGCACAGAATATTGCAAAAAACTTTTGAACGACCATGTAGTAACCAGAACGCCTTTGACTGGCGATGTATTCTCGTATTGCTGCAAAAACATGGGACCAAGTGTAGACCCGGGTCCGTTCATTGCTCAGGCTAAAGGTAAATCTACAAAAGATATGTCATTTATGGCAGGTAGTAATTTGCGTACTACTATTGAATTTACGGGTGCATTAAAGCTTCGTTATTCATTGGCATATGCTACGCTCTCAGATTTTGATAGTGAAATAAAAAAGGCAAACAATCCAAGTGCAACTAATAACAAACTTTATGCCGTTGCAACTATTGGCAAAGATTCGGCTGAAAGCGGTGCATTGAAGAAAAAGATAGAGAATTTCTTTGTGAATAATCCTGAATCAAATGCAATTGTAATCGATAGTTCAACATGTGTTCTCGGTGAAGGTGAGTATAATGAGTTTGTTGAAAACTATGCCATGTCTCTTGCAATCGGAAACAGCGATTTAGACCAGAGAAAGACATACGAGGGATATGCTATCGAGGTGCTTTCAAATTGGGCGAAGAGAATTAAATGCGGCGATTTCTATGTATACTCTCGCTATGCAACAAATGGAGAACGAGTGGCGAATACTCAGGATTTGTTTATCTATCTGCTTGATATAGATAAATTCCATTACCCACAATGTCTTGAGGGTGCTTATACAAGTATTCTGAATACAATGTATGATGCCAATTCGTTGGGAAATGGTGCAACATGTGGTATTAACGAAGAAACAAAAGGGACATTCCGTTCCGGTAATGAAGCAACTAAACTAGAAAATGCTCTGAAGGGTGCATGGAAAGTTCCAGAATATTGGAATAACTCTCATTCTTATATTGCAGATTTGAAGAAAACGGTAGATGAGTTTATTAACGAAACTTTTAATAAAAGTGACCGTATTTCTATTGCTTCAATATATGAGATGCTGAAAGCAGAACCATACGGATTTATGCCTTGTAACCTGACGGCTTTTATTCTTGGATTTATTTTAAAGGAATACACGAAAGGCGTTTATTCTTACAGTGACAATTTAACAACAGTACCGTTAGATGCGGAAAAGCTTGCCAGTATGATTTCTGAAATTATTAAGCAGGACAACACGCCGGAAAAACGTTATAAAGATAAGTTTATCGTAACATTGACGGAAGAAGAACGTGCCTTTAACAAGGCTACATCAGTTGCTTTCGATATTCCAGAAATGTATTGTGTTTCTGTTACGGAAACAAGGTCACGAATCCGAGAACAGATGAAAGGTTTTTCCTTCCCTATTTGGGTAATCAAGTATGTGCTTGACGATAAGACTTTTAAGACAGATAAAGATGTCGTTTCAAAACTTATTGATAACTATTGTGGCATTGCGAATAACAAGAACATGGAAGGCGAGAAGTCTGATAATGACATTGCTCTTACTATTGGGAAATTATGCTTAGATAATGATGGCGTTGTAGATGACTTGAAGAGTATACTCACAAAGGACAATTGCAAATCTGGTATGCTTGAGTATTTAAAATTATACGATGGAGGGAAACTTCCTGCTGTTGCTGAAAAAATCAATGACGGCGGTCAGTATATCAATCAGTTGCAATACAAATTCAGCTCAGATGCTGCCAATTGGGTATGGAATACAGATACAGTCAATGCAAAAATAGATGAGCTTATTTGTGAATATGAAATTATTGAAATAAGCAATGGTGTTTTATCTAAAAATGCAACCTATATGGAAGCGATTCGTGCATGGGTTGATAAGATTGGTCAGATTCGATTAGCTTATTCAATGATTAAAAATGAGCTTGGCGATAGCAAAGCATTTTATGAGATGCTTTACAACCTGTATAAGCAAAGAAATCTTCTTGATTCACAAAAGAAGCCATTTCTTGATTTACTTCGTGAGAATATAGAAAACTTTAAGTATTTTATGGGCTCACAGAGCAGTTTATTTATTAAAGTGTGTAGTTTCTATTTAGACGACCTTTCAGAGGAAGATGTTAAGTCCATTCTTGATGATGATACATATGGATTTGGAGGTTCTTATTTACTTGAGCGAGATAAGTATACCGACAAGGTTCAAAAAGCAGTTGATTTATATAAGAATGCTCAGTTGTATACTCAACTCAAAAAGAAATGGAACGATTTGACCGATACTGATTCACCATATATGTGGTCGAATAAGTATCATATGCCTATCCTTGCCATGGTTCCCGATGATGAAGTCGCAACAGCAAGAAAGGTATTTGGAGCTATAAATTCTAAAACTAAAGATGAGAATACTATTACAACAGCACTAGACTATCTTGATAAAATGACCTATGTGCAGAAATTGAATAATAAAGAAGATAGAGATAAAGCATTTAGAGATGTTTTCCTTGAAGAGTTCTCTGAACTGTTTGATGATGTTGATGAAGTTAGAACTTACCTTCAGAACCATATCTCAGATTCGCCGTATCATTGGCTTGGAAATAAAGCGGTTACAGCAAAGATTAAGACGATGGCTAATGCAAAATATAATGAGTCAGGGTATGGAAAAGCAAAAAAAGTAATAGACGAAATGCCGGCTGAACAGGTAAAAGAATATCTGAAGAAAATGATAGAAGATAATTTTGTTGTTGGGTTGGAAATCATAAAGAAACAAAAGTGATTCGGAGGATAAAACATATGAATCTGGATGACACAAAAAAGAGAGTTCAAAAATATCTGAACTCTAATAAAAGATATCCTTTGATTGTTGATGTTCAAACAAGGGAAGATTTAGCAAATATAGCAGAATATTTTAAGGTGGGTAGTAACAAGTTCCCGGCCATAGAGGAGTTTTGCAACCAAGATGAGGCAATAAAACTGGATGAGTTATACGCATCTGTATCAAGTAACAGTGGTAATACATTTATAACCGGATTGTCTGGATTCCTTATGCTATTTGGAGAAAATGTGGCAAAGCAGGCTTTAAAAACACTGATTACAACAAGCATTTCTGGTCATGTTGTAATTATTACCTATCAGTGTGAGAAATATCTCAGATTTACAGATCCTAGAATATCTGAGAGCGGAAGATTGGTTATCGTTGATGGAAATCCTGACAATATTTGCAATATAAATTTCATTTCTCCGGTGCTCTCCGATATTTTTACGGATTCATATAGTGGGATACAGAACATTGGAACAGCCATAGATAGTTGCTTCAATAGAGATGCATATATTGCAACAGCAATAGATAAAAGCTCTTTTGCTGAATCAGTCTTTCATATTTCACAAGTAAATAATAGTTATGATATTCTCCGAAATAAAGATTCAAGAACAGGAATTGTTCCTCAAGCATGTGGATTGCCGGAACAATGGGATTATGTGCTCCATCAAATGGGAAAATCAGGAACGTGGACTACGGTTATTGTAGACAATTTTGGGTCAGAAAATAATCTTTTACATGTAATAAGCGAATATCCGAAATTTGACGTTGAAAAGAGATGGCTTTACTATATTGCACTTTTGATTTGCGGTGTTAAGAATAATGATTACCTTAAACTTGCGTTAAATAAGACGTCAAAATCCAGTGAATTGATGAAGAATATTTTTCGGTCTGTACTTGATATTGATTGGAAGAGTGAAAACTATCAGAAATTGTATAGGCAAAGAAAAAGTTTAATTAGTGAGCTGAAAAAGCCATTGCCTGAGACGATAGATTTTTGTAAAATTTTATCAACCAAAGGAGAAAATGAAATTTACTATCTGACAGATTTAACACAACCGGAAAAAGAAAAAATCATCAAATGGCTTAGCAATTATGGTGTGAAGTATTCAAAGGATGAGTTGGTTTCTATTTTGATGAATGTCTATCCCGATTTAGCGTATTATTTGTCAAGTTATAGATATAGAAATGAATTTTTGAATACCTATTTTGAAAATTACAAATATCAAAAGATAACAAATCGTATTCTGCCATCTTTTGATAAAGTTGTTGAAGAGCAGGCAATAAAAATGGATTTTGTTACAATCTTAAAACCACGTATAGCCTATGTAGATCAACTTGATACACAAAATGCACAAGTATTTTTCGTTGATGCAATGGGAGTTGAATACTTAAGCTTTATTCAACAGAAGTGTAGCGAATACGGACTTTCGGCAAATATATCTTGTGCAAGATGCGAGTTGCCCTCATTAACTGTATTTAACAAGGAATTTGTAGATGTGTTAAAAGATAAAGGATGTCTAATATCAGATATAAAGGATTTAGATGATATTAAGCATCATGGCAAAGATAGCTTCGACTATGAGAAGGAAAAAACACCAATTTACCTCATAAAAGAGCTCGAAATAATAGATGATTTATTGACGAAAATTAAAGCAAGCATACTTGCTGGGTCATATAATAAAGCAATTATTATTTCTGACCATGGTGCTAGCCGACTTGCTGTCCTTCATGAAACTGAAAATATATGGAATATGGAGACAAAAGGCGAGCATTCAGGAAGATGTTGCAAGATAAGTGAAATTGACGATAAACCAGATTTTGCAATTGAAGAGTCTGGATACTGGATTCTGGCGAATTATGACAGATTTAGGGGAAGCCGACGTGCAAATGTAGAAGTACACGGTGGAGCTTCTATGGAGGAAGTTGCGGTTCCAATTATTGAAATTACACAAAAAGCATCTAATATAGAAGCCTTTATTGTCAATGAATCAAGAGTTTTAACATTAGGTGCAAAGGAATACGCAATCATTAAAATTTATGTTGGAATTAGAAGTAATAATATTTCTATTAAATTGGATGGTAATTATTACAATGCTGAAGAAACTGCTGAATCTTATATATACAGCGTAGAACTGAAAAATTACAGCAAAAAAGGCAAGTTTTCTATTGATATCCTTGATGGTGGCAGTGTTCTCGCATCTGGACAGCAGTTTGAAATTGAGAAAAAGGGAATGTCACAGAATAATATGTTCGATTTTTAGAGGTAAAAATAAATGACTGATAAACTTAGAGACTATTTTGATGAAATGGTTGTTTATAAAGATTTAAAAAATAATAATTTCTTTTCTTCTCTTGGACTTCCTGCATTTTTAAGAGATTATCTTTTGAAAATGTTCAGCGATGATTTTGGGAATTTTGATGTGGATGAAGTATCTGCATTTGTTAAGAAGTTCATACCCAAAAAAGAGGATTGGATGAGTATAAAAAATAAAATCATCTATGAGAATGAAAGTGTTCAAATCCTGACAAAAATTTCCGTAGATATCAATATAAAGACCGGAGAAATATCATTTGCTATTCCTGATTTTGGAGTTACTGAAAAGGAAACTTTGATTGAACCGGCTATTTGGGATGTCTATAAAGAAGATTTGATAAATACAGGAGAAACTTGGGGGATTATAAAATTAGGATATCGTCCACCTGACGATACAGTAAAGCCAAAGATTCCGGGAAAAATAAAGTTGACTGGTTTCAAGAATTTTCGCCCTTATACGGTAGATGTTGAGTATTTTAAAGAAATGAGGTCAAACTTTGAAACGGATGAATGGATAGATATCTTATTAGGAGCTATCGACTATAATGCTGACGGATATGAAACGAAACTTCAAAAGCTGACAATGCTTACTAGATTATTGCCGTTTGTAGAGAAAAGAATAAACCTTATTGAACTAGCTCCTAAGGGAACTGGAAAAAGCTATGTTTTTGGTCATATCAGTAAAAACGGCTTGCTGACAGACGGTGGAAAAGTTACTCGTTCAAAAATGTTTTATGATGCTAACAGAAGAAAACCGGGTTATATTTGTGGTCCGGATTATGTAGCAATTGATGAAGTAAAGCTTGTAAATTTCGGCGACGAAAATGAAATGCGTTCCATACTTCAAGGATATCTTGAGTACGGTACATTTAATTCCAATGGCTATAATGGAGAATCGGATGCTGGTGTAGTATTCCTTGGCAATATAAAAGAAGAAAACATGGATGAGTATGGTTATATGTTAGGAGAATTACCTACGTTGTTTCAGGAAACGGCACTTCTTGACCGTATTCACGGATTCGTTAAAGGGTGGGATATACCTAGAATGAATGATGGTCTTAAACTGACCGGATGGGCACTTAACTCTGAATATTTCTGCTCTATTCTTCATGAACTCAGAAATGATATGAGTTATCGTGCCATTGTGGAAAAGATTGTAGAAGTTCCCAAGCATGCGGATACTCGTGATACAGAGGCAATTAAGAGGTTGGCAACTGCATATTTAAAGCTGCTGTTTCCAAATGTTAGAAATGAGTTTGATGTTGACAAGATGGAATTTAGAGACTACTGTTTAACGCCAGCTATGAAAATGCGAAGAATTATCAAACTTCAGCAAGGCATGATTGACAGTGAATATAAAAATAAAGATGTTCCATGTTTAATGGTGAGAGAATAATGAGTAAAGAGTGTATTGCTTGTGGAAAAAAGCAATTGGATAAAGATACTGTAGGCATAAACAAAAAGCTTCTTGGAAAAGACATTGCCAATTTTTATTGTATGGACTGTTTGGCTGATTTTTTAGGATGTGCTGTTGATGATTTGCTGGACAAAATAGAAGAATTTAAGGATGAAGGGTGTACACTTTTTAAGTGAGGAATAGCTATGAAGCATTTTATATACGCTGATAATGCAGCAACAACAAAATTGGATAAAGATGCATTTAATGCAATGCTTCCATGGCTTCAAGAAGAATATGGCAATGCGTCGCAACCATATTCATTTGCACGTAAACCGAAAAAAGCCTTGATGGAAGCTAGAACTTTAATTGCAGAATGCATCGGTGCTCAACCAGATGAAATTTATTTTACATCAGGAGGCACGGAAAGTGATAACTGGGCAATAAAGGGGATTGCTGAGAAGGGGAAAAAACATCATACAATTGCAACGCAGATTGAACATCATGCAATCCTGAATGCCTGTAGAAGATTAGAACACTTTGGATTTCAAGTGGATTATCTTCCAGTTGACAAACAAGGTGTTGTATCATGCGAAGATTTAGTGAAATTTATAAAAGGTAATACTGAGCTGATTTCTGTAATGATGGTTAATAATGAAATTGGAACGATTGAACCAATAAAAGAGTTAGCAACCGTAGCTCATGATAACGGTATTTTATTTCATACAGATGCAGTTCAGGCAGTTGGGCATATTCCAATTGATGTCAGTGACTTATGTGTGGATATGCTTTCTGCCTCGGCACACAAATTTAACGGACCAAAGGGAATTGGTTTTTTGTACATTAAGAGAGGTACAAAAATATCTTCATTTGCAGATGGTGGTGCTCAGGAATTCCATAAGCGTGCAGGAACTGAAAATATTGCTTCGATTGTAGGAATGTCCATTGCATTGAAAAAAAGTTGCGATGAAATGGAAAAAGTGAATAAAAAATTACTTGCTTTAGATGAAGCATTTAACGATGCTCTTCTGAAGTCTAAGATAGATTTTATTAGAAATGGTTCTAATAATCATGTTCCGGGGAATATAAATTTGTCTATCCGCAGAACGAGTGGGGAAATGTTACTGCATCGTTTGGATTTGATGGGAATTTGTATATCAACGGGTTCGGCTTGTGATTCTGTAAATACAGAAGTCTCGCATGTTATTAAGGCAATCGGAGTACCATCTGAGTATTCAGAAGGCACTATTCGTATTTCGTTTGGTAGAGACAATACAGAAGAAGACGCAATTATGATTGCAAAGGCTCTAGTTAAAGTCATTAAAGGATAAGATGGATTCATAAGGAAAGTAATTGGTAAATTACACGGGCATATCATTTACTTTAATTAACCACATTTTGAAATATAAGTCTGACACAATGAAACTGGTCAAAACATATAAGTCGGAAAAGAACAGTGCAAGCTTCGGACAGGTGCTTTACTGCCCTTATGATTATGATAAAGTAAGATTGATTGTAAAGAAAATGACTGACTAGATGAGTTCTGGGTTTGAATGATAAGAGAATTTGACAATGACAGATGGAACGGTTATCCCTATATGACGAATGAGAGAGTTAGGGAGAAGTGTTTGGAGATATGTATGAGTAGTTCAGAAAGGAAATCAATGGAATCAAAACCAAGGATTTTATATTTACAAAAGATACTGCTTGAGAGAACAGATGAGGAAAATATGCTTTCCACAACGCAGTTAATCAATATATTAAATGATGAATATGGGATATCTGCTCATAGGACTACCATAACAAAGGATATTGCGGCTCTTCAGGAGTTTGGAATGGATATTGTTGTTATTCATTCCACTCAAAGTAAATACTTTGTGGCAAGCCGTAAGTTTGAGCTACCTGAGCTGAAACTGTTGATTGACGCAGTAGAATCATCCAAATTTATTACGAGTAAGAAAAGCGATGCACTGATTGAGAAGATACATACGATGACCAGTCCGAGGCAGGTGGCAAAGCTGAAGCGTAATAACTATGTGGTCAATCGAATTAAGCCGGATAATGAGCAGATATATTACATCATCGACGCTATAAATGACGCCATCAATGCAGGCAAACAAATTTCTTTCCAGTATTATGATTATACCGGATTAAAGAAAAAGGTTCTGAAGAATAAGGGCGAAATTTATAAACTCAGTCCGTATAAACTTCTCTGGTGTGGGGACTATTATTATGTTCTCGGATATTCTGAAAAGCAGAAAAAAGTTATAAATTTCAGAGTAGACCGCATTGTATTGAGACCAGATATACTTGCTAAGGATATCATTCCGATGCCTGATGATTTTGATATTGAGAATTTTACAAAAGAAGTGTTCTTTATGTTCTCAGGCGAGAAAGTTCTTGTGGATTTGCGGTGTGATAACAGCCTGATGAAAACAGTGGTTGACCGTTTCGGAGAAGATGTGACAACCCTTGCGTATGATATGACTTCCTTCAGAGTACAGACCGAAGTATCAGCCAGTCCTACCTTTTTCGGTTGGGTGTTTGGCTTTAATGGCAAGGTGCAAATACTTGCACCGAAAAGTGTGAAAGAACAGTACAGACAGATGATTGCAAAAGCCGATGAGGATATGCAAGAGAGTGAGTAGTGATTCGTAAATGATTTAGAATTTGTGTGAAAAATCAATTATTATGAATATGAAGATGATATGTTTTTAAATTGTGCAGACGGTCTGCACAATTAGGAAGGAGTCAATATGCTTACACCGTCAAATCAATATTTGCAGGCAGTAGAAGAAATAAATGATTATGTCAATCATGCTAAATGCAGAGCTTCTGTCAGTGTAAATAGTGAGATAATGAAAACAAATATATTTATTGGAAATGTTATTATACGCAATTCTGAGTGGGGAAATAAATTTGTGGAAAATTTGTCTAAGGATATGAAGATGAGATTTCCAAGTGCCAAAGGTTATTCTGTCAGAAATTTAAAATATATGAAGAAATTTGCACAGATTTTTACGGAAGATGATGTAGATGAGTACGGATTGGGAAGAATTACTTGGAGTCATCATCAGATATTGATGAGTAAAGTGTCAAATCGAGAAGAATATATATGGTATCTGGAAAAAACTTTGGAACATAAGTGGTCAGTTGATGATTTGACTTCCCAAGTTAAGAGTCAATTATATGAGCGACAGGCAGTTGCTAACAAAATATCAAATTTTGAAAGACGATTACCGGCTGAACAAAAGGATATGGTATTAAGCACAATGAAAGACCCATATATGTTTGATTTCATCGATTATACGGAAGAAATGTTGGAAACAGATATAGAAAATGAACTTGTAAAAAATGTTACTTCTTTGTTGATGGAATTAGGCACTGGTTTTGCTTTTATGGGACAGCAGTATCATCTTGAAGTTGGAGGAAAAGATTTCTATATAGACCTTCTGTTCTATAACACAAAGCTTAGATGTTATGTAGCAATAGACCTTAAAACTGGCGAGTTTAAGCCAGAACAGGCAGGAAAGATGAATTTTTATTTATCTGCTTTAGACGATTTAGTGAAAGCTCCAGAGGATAATCCATCAGTGGGACTTATTTTGTGCAGAGATGAAAATAGAACAATTGCAGAGTATGCATTGAGAGATATGTCAAAACCGATTGGTGTAAGTGAATATCACTTATGCACGGATTTACCGTTAGATTTGAAAAATGCATTACCTGCCGTAGAAGATATTAGAAGTAGAATTGATATGAAAAAGTAATTTGTGCAGACCGTCTGCACAAATTGCAGGATAAAAGTTCATTGAATAAAAAAGCCTTTATGGCGGTTGATGATAAATACACGTTAGTACAGATTGCTAAGTCTGAAAATTAAAGATTGTATTATTTAGAGGACATTTTCTAAAGAAATTTAGAAGATGTCCTCTTTTTGCGTTACAGGAACAACTGAAATAGCGAAATGGGATTAATATGGAGTACACAAAGGCACATCAGGAATTTAAGAAGAAAAGTAAATGGAAATATTGTGAGTAGAAAAGGTGAAAATCATGGCATTGGTTTGGATAATGTAAAGAGAATTGTTGACAAATATGATGGAACCATGGTTATAGAGTGTGATAATGGAAGATTTGATATTGATGTGATTATGTTTGTTGGGTGAAATTTCTGTGATAACGAAATAAATTGACTTTTTCCCCAATATAGTTTAAAGTTTCAAAGAACTAACTTATGTAAGACGGAGATAATTATGAAACTTAGAAAATACATTTTAACAGTTATGATAGGAATCACTGCTATGACAGTGCTCTCATCATGCGCTAATAAAGAAAATGCTGTAAAAGGACAGCCAGACCAGAGCACACAGGAAATATTTGCAATGGATACATATATGTCACTAACAGCATATGGAAGTAATTCAGAGGAGGCAGTAAACAAGGCAGTGCAGGAGATTAACCGGCTTGATGCAATGTTTTCGGTAGGAAATGAGGACAGTGATGTTACTAAGCTAAATGAAAATGGAAGCGGAGAAGTATCGGAAGAAACCGCATTTATAATGAACAGGGCAATGCAGGTGTCAGAAAAGACCAATGGGGCTTTCGATATTACGATATATCCTCTTATGGAGCTGTGGGGATTTACGACAAAGAATTACAGAGTGCCAGAAAGCAGTGAGATTGCAGAGGCACTTAAGGGTGTTTCTTATACAAATGTATCAGTAAAAGGGCAGCAGGTGGCGCTGACAGGTGGTTCCAGCATTGACCTTGGTGGTATAGCCAAAGGCTACACATCTTCGCGGGTTATCCAGATTATGAAGGATTACGGCATTGAGCATGCGATTGTCAATCTTGGGGGCAATGTGCAGGTGCTTGGAACTAAGACGGACGGTTCTGACTGGAGAGTTGCCATACAGAATCCTGCTAGTGAGAATAGTTATCTTGGAATATTAAGCACGACGGATAAGGCTGTCATAACATCAGGTGGGTACGAGCGGTATTTTGAGCAGGATGGACAAGTATACCATCATATTATAGACACGCAGACAGGTTATCCTTCAGACAGCGACCTGACTTCTGTTACAATTGTGTATTCAGATGGAACTACAGCAGATGCATTGTCAACGGCACTTTTTGCAATGGGGCTGGACGGTGCAAAAGAACTTTACAGAAGCGGTGATATAGATTTTGATATGATACTTTTCGATGGAAGCAGAGTGTATGTATCGGAGGGCATTGCCAGCGGTTTTTCAACAGATATGAATAAGGAAATAATTACCAGACAGCCTTAATGAGAATTATTATTAACTGCCTGTATTGACAAATGTGGTGAGAAAAATATATTCTATAGAGCAGTTAGCGATAACTAATTATAGATAGATTAATAAACTCTTGTTAAAGATAACTAACCAAGATATACAGACCCGAAGGAGCAGACATGTTATTAATAATATCACTTATAATCGTAGCTTTATTTATATATTTTCTCAAAGATTCGCTTAAGAAATATGCCAATATATTTTATATAGGTACGGCAGTAATCTCTATTGCGGTATTCCTGCTTGAGTTCCTGCCAATGCATTTGTTTGTAAAGAACAATATATTAGGAATATTTGCAAAAGGCTCTCTTGGAACGGCAATGTTTGTTGTGGTAATGTACACTGGCGCACTGCCTAAGGGCAACAAGCTGATTGCACCACTTATGAAGATAAGAGGCGAGTTGTCAATTACAGCGGCAATACTCGTCCTGTGTCATAATTTCACATATGGAATGACATATTTCAGAATGTTATTTACTAAGACAAGCCTGTTATCAGCCACACAGCTTGCAGCTGCGGTAATAAGTCTTGTGCTTATAGCTATAATGATTGTGCTTACAGTTACATCTTTTCCATCTGTAAGAAAGAAGATGCAGGCTAAGAAGTGGAAGCAGTTACAGCGCACAGCATATGTGTTTTATGGTCTTATGTATGTTCACATTATGCTCATTAACATACCTTATGCGAGACTTGGACTTGGCATGTATGTTGCAAATGTAGTTATCTACAGCATAGTTTTCTTAGGCTATGCAGCTATGAGAATATCAAAGGCTATATCAGTAAAGGCAGCAAGAGCAGGAAAGACATACGGTAAGAAACCAGAGACGGTTCTGTATGGACTGGCATTGGTTATATGTGCAGTGATGACGGTGTCGTGCTTTGCAGGAAGACAGACAGTGTCGGCATCGGAAGACAATGAGGAATGGAACGATTTCTTTAACGAAGAGACAGTTGCAGCAATGGTCAAAGAGATTGAGAGCAGTACGGCTAAGATAGATGCCGAAGGAACAACACAAGAGAGTCTGGAAGAATCAGCTTCATCAGATGGACAGTCAGACTCACAGGCTGGCGGTGCAGGAAATGAAGTGTCGGGAAATGGTAATAATTCCGGTTCGGATAATGCTTCTGGTAATTCATCAGGTAATAGTTCTGACAGTGGTAATCAGTCAGCTCAGCCGGATAATGGTTCTGACAGTGGTAATCAGTCAGCTCAGCCAGATAATGGTTCTGACAATAGTGGAGAGCTGAGCGGCGGTTCAGGCAGTGACGCACCGGCTAATACAACATTTAAAGCAGATGGGACTTATACAGGTTCCGCTGTGTGTGAGACTTATAACTATAATGTAACGGTTACAATAGTCATATCGGGAGATACGATTACATCGGTTACTGCTGAATCAAAAGCGGATGCGCAGGATGTGCAGTATTTTAATATGGCAAATGCAAAGGTTCCTGCACAGCTTCTTGCAAACCAGAGTACATCAGGTGTTGATGCAGTATCTGGTGCAACCAAATCAAGCAATGCCATCAAGAAGGCATTTTACTATGCTTATAAATCGGCTAAGAAGTAGGCGGATTTATAATAGAAAAAATTATTAGGAGGATTTATGAGAAAGAACATTTTTACTAAGATTGCTGCTGTTGCAGCCGCTACTGTTCTTGCTGTTACAGCACTTCCAGCCCTTGTGTCTGATACATATGCAGCAGATGACGAGTATACATATGTATATGCTGGTCTTACATGGCAGGAATACTGGGCAAACGAAGGCGTATATAACGCAGGGGATGTAACATCATCTAATGAGAAGGATACACATGGTGAGTACGATAAAGGCGGTTTTGATACAGTATCAAGAGCTACAACCAATCATGGTCTTCACAGAGGAAGCTACCAGTGCATGGCAACAATTGATACAGAAGATGGTAAGAAGTATGAGCTTGCCGGCTGGAGTAGTGATGGAAAGCAGATGATACTTACAGATGGTACACAGCTTTCATACAACAAAGGTACAATTACTAAAGCTGATGGTACAACAACAAAGTTAGTATCATATGAAGTAACTGGTATTAAGTATGTTCCGGTTAAGGTTAAGACATCTGATCTTGCTGATTTTGAGCAGCATTACAGAGTTGTCAAGAATGGAGAAAAGTTATACGGTGGATTCGGTGAGAACAAGCTTAGCTCATATGAGTATACAGCAGCAGTTAATGCAGATACTAACGGACTTAAGACAGCAGTTAAGAATGCAGATGGAACATATTCATTCTCTGCAAGACAGACTGGAAGTGGAAAGTCATTTGCAGAGCAGGATATAAGTGTGGCTGCTAACATTACATCTACAGTAAAAGATGCTACAGGTTCATACGGTGAATTCCTAAGAGTTGATATTAATGGTGATGGTTATGGCGCATTAGGTGCTATGATGCAGGCTGTTAAGTGGACATATTATGGAAATGATGCAACAAGAACAAATGCTGTTGCTACATATGGAACTAAATTTGCTGCAGATAACTGGATGCACAAAGTAATGGGAATCCAGCTTGGACTTACTGATTCAGCACGCTGCCAGTTACCAGCAGGTTATGACGGAACAGGATACTGGTCACTTACAGTATATGCATTAGGATATTCTGATACTACAATTAATTTTGAAGCAACAGATGCCAATATAGTTAAGGTTAAAGAACCTGCAAGTGAAGAAGATAAAGCAAAGCTCTCAGCAGTTATTGCAGCAGCAGATGACCTTAATGAAGCAGATTATACAGCCCAGTCTTGGGCAGCTATGAAGCTTGAGTATGAAGAAGCAGTTGATGCACTTGCAGTTGCTGAATATAAAGCAGATGTCGATGAGGCAATAGAGCATCTTACAGCAGCAATCAATGCATTAGTAAAGGTTGAGGCTGGCACGCCATCAGGTTCAGAAGAGGCTGATAACACAACAGAAGCAGGTACGTCAGATACATCTGTATCAGATGTTAAGACTGGTGATGCAAATAATATGATGGCTTACATTGCAGCAGCAGTTCTTGCTTTAACAGCAGGTGTTGCAGTAACAGGCAGACGCAAGATTAAGAATGTAAGATAATTAAATACGCTTATATCACAATAAAACTATAAACAAGCCAAAGAACCGGGGCGGGGTGAATCCTTTTAGGGATTCACTTCCGCTCCGGTTCTTTGGTAGATAAATTAATACTTGATGTCAGATTTTTATATATTCATCGTCATATATGGTGGAATGCATATAATTCCATCTTTTACAATTAAATTTCTTGGATGAATAATATAACTTTCCCCTATGCGCTCCTTGTATTTTTCTCTGAAATTATTTAATGAGGTCGTTTTATATTGCTTTCCAGACTTTACTTCAATCGGAAACATCTTATATTTTAATCTGCTGTTATTTGAAATAATAAAATCAATTTCCATATCATTTCGATGCTTATTTTCATTATAGTGTGTATAAAAATATAACTTATGTCCATTTGATACCAGCATCTGGGCTATTGCATTTTCATAAAGCATCCCTTCATTAATCTGCAATTTGCCTGCCAATATCTGTTTATACACTTCATCTTCAAGTAATTCATTCTCATCAAACGCATGGCTTACCAAAAGACCGGTATCTCCCATATAACACTTTACATAGCTTCTTGTCTCATTTAATGATAACCCCACATTAGGATCATTACACAAAAAACACTCATTAGATATCATAGAATCCGACAGCCAGAAAAATGTTTCTTCGTACTGGTCTGCGTAACTACCATCCTGTAGCTTTTTGAATACAACTCTTTTTTCATGCTGTGACAGGAATCCAGGAATCTGGTCATAGATTGCAAGAACTTTGCTTCTATATCTCATATCTATCTTCATAATATCTTCCCGATACAATTTAAGAATGTCCCTTTTTTCTTTATCCGCTTCTGTAAAATCTTTTTTACTTTCAATAAATGCTACTACAGGCATAGGCATCCCACCAACAAGCATATACTGATGAAACAGAAGCATTGCCTGATTATGCATACTTCTTTCCAAAGGTTCTCTTTTTTCAAAGCAATTTTTTATATATTCAACCAGTAATTCTTCCTCTAATGCTATTGCAAATTCTTCGAAATCCAATGGATACATATTAATATGTCTTTCTTCTGATGGTATGACAATATTCTTTACATTTTCTCTGATAGATATCAATGAACCTGTCTCGATATAATCATATCTTCCATTTGCCACTAAATATTTTATCGCAGCTCTTGCCTGTGGAAACATCTGTACCTCATCAAAAATAATAAGAGAGTTTCTCTCTGTCAGTTTTGTTCCAAAATGTGTCTGTAACAGCATAAAAAATGTATCCAGATCATTCAGATATCGCTCAAAATACATTTCGACTTCCTTATCTTTTTTAGCAAAGTCAATAAGGAGATAACTTTCATATTCATTTTTTCCAAATTCTTCGCAGATAGTAGACTTTCCAATACGTCTGGCTCCTTCTATCAGTAAAGCTTTTTTCCCCTGACACTCCTTTTTCCATTCCAGTAGTTTTTTATATATTTTTCTTTTTAATATCATGGTTCCTCCAGATTATGCGCATATATATTAGTTCTATACTTTATGATTATACGCACATTGTAATTTATTTTTTGATTATACGCAAGTATTATAACCCTATTTTTTATGATTATACGCGTATTCTATAAAGTCATATGTTCATGCTTTTCCTCATTTCAAATCATAAACCTTACCTAATTATATCGGGAAAAGCAGTTTGTATTATATGCTGTGTTATTAATTTTCTGGAATTTGTGACGATATATTACGTATAGCATAGTATTGATTCTAAACGGATTTTGAATTTATTTGCAGGGAGGTTTTTATATGGCAATTTCTCGTATTGTAAAATTTGAGATTCCTAGGTATTTAGAAAATTTAATAGATATAGTTATAGATAAATTTAATGAGTAAGGAGAGAATAAATTTAAGTTTGTTTTATTCTGAGTCATCATCAAAGATAAATATATCTTCAACTGTTGTACCAAAAACCTTAGCTATATCCATTGCCAGCTTAAGGGATGGATTGTATTTGCCATTTTCAAGCTTACCAATGGTTTCTCGTCTAACACCGACCATTTCAGCTAGTTCTGATTGCTGAATATTCATTGCCTTTCTATATTTATGTATTTTTGTCTTAAAACCCATATAATTATTCCTCTTCTAATTTCTTAAAGCTTAATCCCCATATGATATATTCAATTCCAATGAATATGAAAAATACAGGTACTATAAGATTTTTCCAATCGATATGTAGATTAGGGAAACGTGTAAGGGCAAAAAGCACGACAGCTGCAGTACAGAATATTATATGCATTATGCTTTGTGTCATTGCACCAGCTTTAATTTTATTATCGATAGACATTTCATCATCACTTTCCTTTTTGGATAATGATACTTTAAGCTGCAAGACCAAAGATATAATTAAAAATATAGAAGTAAGTGTTGAAGGAATTGCACCAGAGAATATATCAGAAATTCCAGCAAGTATCCAGGTTATTCCGTTTAACGTCTTTAAGTATTTGACCTGATTTGAAATAGACATTGTTTTATCAGTCATAGTAACCCTCCTCGTTATAAGCTATATGGTAAAATTTTATTTATGTGATGTAATTATCACTTATGAGAGAAATATATCACATAATAAATGGAAAATCAATAGAAAAGTGATAAATATATCATATGATATGAAATGCCAGTTGTTAAATGAAATAGATAAGTATCAATCCAGTAAAAGAAGAGAATATTCATTCGAGTTTTTATGTATCTAATAGTGAAACAGATATGTTAGATAGTTTTAAAGTAGTAATGATGAAAACATTAGGTGGAGTGTTAGCGGTGATGGTTATTTTCTAAGGGATTATATTATTTACAACTTGGTATATATGAATGTATCATTTAGTTACAAGATAAATAACTTATATTTTGGAAAAGGTTGGTTTGTTTATCTACCTTTGAAGAAGATTAATGGATATGCAATAAAGGAGAATGGTATGGCAAGAGAAGAAAATGTTACTGTATTTAGGGATACAGAAAAGCAGGTTAAGAGCAATAGTAAATTAAAGGATGCAGTGGATAATTCCAGTGCCAATCAGAAACTTATATTAGAGACTGATGAAATATCTGTACCAGATAAGGATAGATATAAAAATACTGCGGAGGTTATCGTATCAAAGAAAAGGACATTGGAAGCTGCATCAGGATATAATGGCTTAAATATATGCGTACATAATTTTGCCAGCGCAACAAATCCTGGCGGTGGTGTAGTTAGGGGAAGTTCTGCACAAGAAGAATGCCTGTGTAGATGTTCCACACTGTATTTTAATCTTAATTCGCCTGATATGTGGGCAGGATTTTACACACCACACAGAATGGAGCACAATCCGATACATAACGATGACTGCATATATACACCTGATGTTGTAGTAATAAAGACTGATACAGCAAACCCTATACTTATGCCAGAAAACGAGTGGTATAAGGTTAATATGATAACATGTGCTGCACCAAACCTTAGAGAAAGGCCAAGTAACATGATGAATAGTGGTGATGGTGATGAAAGAGTTAAAATAACTGATGATGAGCTGCTTGCAATACATGAAAAGAGATTCACAAGAATACTTGATATAGCTTTAACCAATAACAATGATGTAGTAATACTTGGTGCATTTGGCTGTGGTGCATTTGAGAATAATCCAGGTGTTGTTGCAGCGGCTGCTAAGAATGTAGTTAAAAAATATATGTATGCCTTTCGTGTAATAGAATTTGCTGTTTACTGTTCTCCAAGAGATAGTCATAATTATGATGTATTCAATTCCGTTTTGGGAAATATTAAGCAAAGACATAAAAGATAGTAAAGGTGATATGTAACATATAGTGTATTTAATACATATACAGCGGTATTGTAGATATTATCAGAATAAAGAGAAATAACTGAAATCCTATGTTTATAAATTGAGAGATGTCTTAATTATAAACATAGGATTTTGTTATATGGCAATATAATAGAAGAGTGTCAGGAAATACTTAGTGAGCAGGGGTGTAATGTTGATGAAAATAGCATCATGGAAATGTAGTAGTAATTTTAATTTAAAAAGACCCTAAGATTTGATGTGAATTTTATAATGAATTATGTTTCCATATTTTTAAAGCAGCCTTTAGTGTAACTGGTATTTGTGTTATAGTAATGATAACGAAACATCAGGAAGTAAGAAAAAATGAGTGACAATAATACATTGGATTATTACAACCAGCATACAGCAGATTTTGTCAATACAACTCAAAATGTGGATTTCCATGAAATACAGGAACTTTTCTTATCGTTTTTGCCTGCGAAAGCAAAAATATTGGATTTTGGATGCGGTTCAGGAAGAGACACTAAGTATTTTATAGATAATGGATATGAAGTTGATGCAATGGATGGTTCAAAAGAATTATGTAAGGCAGCAACAAAGTACACTGGTATTCAGGTACAGCATATGCTTTTCGAGGATTTTAATGCCAGTAATACATATGATGGGATATGGGCGTGTGCATCAATTCTTCATTTAAAGAAATGCGAACTGCCTGATATGATAAAGAGGCTGTATCAGGCACTTAAAAGAAATGGTGTGATATATATGTCTTTTAAGTATGGTGATTTTGAGGGCGTAAGAAATGAAAGGTATTTTACATATCTTACAGAGGAAAGTTTTGATATGTTGATGGAGCCTATAAATGGATTTAAGAAAGAAAAAATCTGGGTAACAGGTGATGTAAGGCAAGACAGGGGTACGGAGCAATGGCTGAATATTATACTTCGCAAGGTGATAACCATTTAATAGTTGAACAAAAATATTACAACATGCTGGATATAGAAGGATTTTCACAGATGATGAAGGATCCGTCGTATTGTTATAAGTTCTACTGGCTTGAGGCTATTGTTCATCTGATTTCAGAAAATGTTTATCAGACAACATTTGATGAGATAATAGATGAAATGATATCAAATGCATGGTATTCAGTAAGAGAGTTCCATATACATCTTAGTGGAATACAATCTGATGGAATGGTAAGGGACGGGCTTGAAAGGGCAGTAAATTTGTTATCTGAATACAGCAGCTTACCTGCTAATGCGTCAAAAGTAGAAATAAAAAATGCAATCAAAGAATATAACAATGAGCTTAAGGTGGTAAAGGAACAGCTTACAAATATGGTTCCGTACAGAGCATTGTCAGGATTCTTTTCAAAAAGTGATGAGCCTGCAGACTGGGGAAGTGTAAAAAGACTGACAGCATATATTAAGAAGGTCAATCAGATAATTGTGCCATTACCTTATATTCTTGGAGACAGCAGCAAACTAAAGAAAGAAGTATATTTTAATCCGGACTGGTTATTGATGATACAGGATAATACAGTAAATATACTTGGATGGATTCAGTATGAAAAGGTTAAATGGCTGCAAAACAATAATCCAGAAGTACCGGGATTAGTATATAAACTGGCACCTATGGATGAAAAGATGCGAAAGCTATCCCATGCAAGGAAACTGTGGGAAGGAATACTTGATGTATGTGAGGTAAGAGATGTATTTACAGGGAAGCCGGTAAATACTAAACAATATGACATAGATCACTTCATACCATGGTCATTTGTAATGAATGATGAGTTGTGGAATCTGATGCCAAGGGAACTGTATACTGCAGGAAAAGGTAAACCGGAGTTTTGCCATATATTAGAAAAGAATATGCAGCCAGTATATGATTCTGCGAGACGTCAGGGATATGAAATTTGGAATAGGGACAAAGTACAATAATATTTGAAGGTACGAGATAGACCAAATTACAGATGAAGAAATTAATATAGTTTTGAGTTGTTTGAGGATGCTTATATTAAGAGATGGTATAAGCTGTCAACTGATTTAAAAATCGATTAATTGTTAAAAGAGGTAATAATGCACATATATGTAGATGCGGATGCATGTCCTGTCATACGGATAGTAGAGAACATAGCTAGAAAATACAATATAGAAACAACGCTTATATGTGATACTAATCATGTGCTTACATCCGATTATAGTGATGTAGTAACAGTAAGCGCAGGGGCTGATGCAGTTGATTTTAAGCTGGTTAACTTATGTACGCGTGATGACATAGTTGTTACACAGGATTATGGGGTTGCAGCTATGGCGTTGAGTAAGGGTGCATATGCAATTCATCAGTCAGGAAAGTGGTATACTAACGACAACATAGATCAGATGCTTATGCAGAGGCACATAACTAAATGTGCGAAAAGAGCAAGCAGTAAAAACCATATAAAGGGACATAAAAAGAGGTCAAATGAGGATAATATTCATTTTGCAGAGTCGTTTGAAAAACTTGTGCTGTTGGCACAGACAAAGAAAGGGTAATGTAAATGGGATTATTTAGTAAGAAAAAGATAATGCGTTCTTATGATAAAGATAGCAAAAGACCAGTAATTAAGGCCAGCATCTGCACTGGTGAACAGGTAGCTGGATTTAAGGATATTCATACAGGTAAGATAGAAGAAATCATGCTGATTAGGAGTGAAGCAGACCTTGATAATTTCAAGAAAATGTATGGAATTAACGAAAAAATAGAAAAGGAATATTAAGATGAACATTCAGATATTTGGAACTAAGAAATGTAATGATACAAAAAAGGCAGAGCGTTTCTTTAAGGAGAGAGGTATTAAGTACCAGTTTATTGATATGAAAGAAAAAGGGTGAGTGTCGTCCGGTGGACGACTTGCTACGAACCGACCGAGCCGGAAGGCGAGACTGAGCAAGGGCGAATTTAATTCAGTTGCTCAGGTTAATGGTGGCCTGGAAAATATGATTAACTGGGAAAGTAAGAGTAAAAAATTATGATAAAGGAAATAGAAGATAGAAGAAGCATAAGAAAATATAAACCAGATAGAGTTAATAAAACCATGATTGAAGATATGATATACAGCGCTACACTTGCTCCATCTGCTAAGAACAGACAGCCATGGAAATTTATCGTATATCAGGGAGATGAAAAAGACAAATTGGTTGAAGTAATGCAGCAAGGTATTAATGCAGAAAAGATCAGCCATGAACTAATGCCAGAATGGGCATTTGCAATACCAGATGCTGAGAATACTGTAAGAATCATGCAGGAGGCACCATATCTAATTGCTGTGCTTAATACTAATCAGAAGACACCATTTTCTGGCATAGAAAATGAAAAGAGAATTGTAGAAATCTGTGACTCATTATCTATAGGTGCTGCCATTCAAAATATGATACTTACAGCAACAGGGTATGGATTAGGTACTTTGTGGATTGCAAATACATGCTTTGCATACAATGATCTTGTTGATTTTATTGGAACTGACTGCCAACTGACTGGATTGGTTGCGGTTGGAATTGCGGATGAATCTCCAGATAAAAGACCAAGAAAACCATTTGAAGATATAATTGAATTCAGGTAGATGAGAGATTTCTCAGTTTAAGAAGTTTATGGGGTCTGTCTCCAAGACACGCCAATTTGAATTGTTTATTTTCATAAAATGTGTTACAATCAAGTTAGTCGTAACTAATTATATTGTAAAAAAGGTAAATGTATGAGTGAAAGAATAAAACCTACTATCAGTGGCAGTGCTGAGACAATGCTCCAGAGCTTTTATGCCAGAGCCCAATATTCCAAAAGTAAACATAACAAATTCTATGATGCAAAGGCGGTAGAATTAGTCGACAAAATTGATTATGATTTTTCTACAGCGGCTAGGGATTCTACGATGGGGAAAGGGGTAATTGCCAGAACGGTAGTTTTTGATGAATTAGTAAAGAATTTTATAGAGAAAAATCCTGATTGTACGGTGGTTAATATTGCCTGTGGTCTGGATACGAGATTTTATCGTATGGATAATGGTAAAATTACATGGTACAATCTGGACCTTCCAGAAACGATAGCAATCCGCAATCAGATTTTTGAGGAATCAGGACGTGTTTCTACGATAGGAATTTCTGCACTTGACCCTGCATGGTCAAAAGAAGTAAAAGTGCGTGGGAAAATGCTTTTTATCATTGAAGGATTATCAATGTATCTGACAGCAGAAGAAAACGGTAAGATATTAAAAATAATAAAGGACAACTTTGATAATGCCTGTATTCTTATGGAATGTCTGGCAAAGGTATGGGTAAAGAAAGAAGGAATAGAAAAATCCATACAGCAAACAGGCTCAAAATTTGTCTTCGGTGCAGATCATTTTGAAGACCTTGGGAATATGACAACAGGGTATCATAAAATAAAAGATGATAATATTCTTCGTGGCATGGAGTTATTTTCATCTGCATACAGACTTTTGGCGTTATTACCGATTGCAAAAAAGGTTACGCAGAAGATTCTGATATTTGAAAAGGACGAACAAAGCATGTGAAAGAGTCTTTATACGTGAATGTAAAACCAAACGTCTGATGTTAAAACTTGAATTTGACGGAGTAATAGATATGAAAATCCGAGAAGTGAATGAGAATAAAAAGCAATTTATAGCATTATTGTTATTAGCTGATGAGCAGGAAAATATGATTGATCACTATCTTGAAAAAGGTACTATGTATGTACTTGAAGATGGTAATGTAAAAGCTGAATGTGTCGTTACTGATGAAGATAATGGAATACTTGAAATTAAAAATATTGCAGTTGATCCTCAGAATCAAGGACAGGGCTATGGGAAAGCATTGATTGACTTCCTTGTAAGTAAATATGCAGATGAATATTCTATTTTGCAGGTTGGAACAGGTGACAGCCCATTGACCGTACCGTTTTATGAAAAATGCGGATTTGTCCGATCTCACAATATTCCGAATTTCTTTACGGACAATTATGACCACCCAATTTATGAGTGTGGTGTACAGTTAATAGATATGGTATATTTGCAAAGATGTTTATAACTTCCAGTTTACCAAGCCCTTTGAGAGAGGAGAAATCCTTTTCTCAAAGGGCTTTTTAATTTTACCGACATTCGTAAACTACAAGTAAAAGCCAAAACCTCATATACTCTAATCACAGAGGAAGTGGAGGTTTTGATATGAGTAACAGCTTAGCGGAAGTACATCCCGAATTGATTGCCGATTGGTCGGAAAAGAATTTGCCGTTGACTGTTGTTTAGCACATTAAATGTTACTCCATTCCTCATATTAAATGTGGTAAATATTGTCTAAGTAAGAGAAGCTATGTCACTTTCGTCCTAAATTATCCTGAAGTTATCCGGCTTTTTATATGCGGGTTCATTCCCCAGCTCCTTAACAAGTTAAAACGGTAATGTTTTTCTTGTGTACAGTAGAGCACTATAGTATAATGAAACCAGTTTTTTTGCATAAGTTTAAAAGCTATAATAAGGAAATCGGCAAACCAGATGAAAGTCTGGGACGCAAAGCTACAGGGCCTTTAAAATGGCAGCCAGTTGCATAAAATGACGTGCACTGTCTGTTTGACAGTGCTTTTTTTACGGAGTTATTTCACAGACGTAACAATAATGATTTTATCAGGAAAGAAATATGTAAAGTATGAAAAAGGCAAAACGTTGTCTGATAGCAGTGGTGTCAGTATTCCATGGATCTTGGTGAAGACTGGTCTAATAATGAAATCATCCAGGCTGTGGCAATCGGTGAGTTTACAAACCTGGATGGTATTGAATGGCGAAACGGTGCAGAGACTGCAGCAGATGAATTTTTGATGCGTTTACCCGTGCGGAAAGTTCCATTACAAACAAAATACAGGGAACCGGACTTGGTATGGCTATTACTAAGAATCTGGTTGAGGCAATGGGAGGTACCATTGATGTGGACAGTGAACAGTGACAAATGGATTTGATGCGGCAGTGCAATTTTATTAAACCAGGAGGTTGACAAGGAGATGTATAGAGAAATATATTTGACAGACAGGAGATTTAATATGATTTCGAGAGCAAAGAAATATGTGGCAGTATTACTGGCTTTTGTATGCGTGTGTATGATATTTTCTCCACAGACTGCATATGCAGCCGAGGACAGTTCGCAGCATGAAACTGTCAAAGTCGGTTTCTTTGCCATGGATGGTTATCATGTGATGGATGAAGAAGGCAACCGCAGCGGGTATGGCTATGATTTTCTTCGGCTGATGGCCCGTTATTGGGATGTAGATTACGAATATGTCGGATATGATAAGAGCTGGGATGATACGCAGCAGATGCTTGAAGATGGCGAGATTGATATGGTAACATCTCCCAGCAAAACACCGGAAAGAGAAGAAAAGTTTGATTTTTCACGTCCGATCGGAACCAATAATGGGATTCTGACCGTCCGCAGTGACAACAGCACGATTGTGGATGGCAATTACAGTACTTACAACGGTATGCGTGTGGCACTTTTTAATGGAAGCTCCGAGATAAAGAGTTTTGCGGATTTTGCAGGCAACAAAGGATTTACATATGATCCATTTTATTTTGATACGACAGCAGAGATGGAGGAAGCTCTTCAGAGTGGAAATGTTGATGCTATTGCTGCTAGTTCTCTGAGAAAAACAAACAATGAGCGTATCGTGGATAAATTTGACAGCAGCGATTTCTATGTCATGGTTAAAAAAGGTAATACAGAATTGCTGAATGAGATCAATTATGCAATCGACCAGATGAATGCAGTTGAGGGCGACTGGAAAACGACACTTTATAATAAAAATTATGAAAGCATAGAAACTAAGAATCTGGAATATACCAAGAAAGAAAAAAGTATTATTTCACAGTATTCCAAGGACAATCCGCTTCATGTTCTGTGTGATCCGACCCGTTATCCATATTCTTATAATGAAAATGGTGAGATGAAGGGTATTATCCCGGATTACTTCCGGAAAATTGCAGACTATGCCGGGATTTCCTATGAGTTTCTTACACCTGCCACCAGAGATGAGTATATTGCCTATCAGAAAAATAAGGATATTACAGATATTAGCATCGATGCACGCCTGGAAACAGATAACTATGCTGAGACGAAAAAATGGGGGATTACTGCACCTTTCATTACGATGCAGCTGGCAAGGGTGACACGGCGTGACTTTGATGGAAAAATTAATGCTGTTGCTACTGTTGACCAGACAGTAGCAAATTCAATTGCAGATGCAATGGCACCCGATGCAGAAAAACTGATGTGCAGTACCCGACAGGAAATGATGAAAGCTGTCCGTAAGGGTAAAGCAGATGCTGCCTTCGTCTACTATTACATGGCACAGGCGTTTGTGAACAGTGACACTACGGGCACCATGACATATACTATGCTGGAACAGCCTACATTCACCTACCGTATGGTAATTTCATCAAATGAGAACCATGCGCTGGCTGGTATTCTGACGAAAGCAATGTATGCCATGCCCCAAAATCTTGTTGAAGATCTTGCAGCACAGTATACCACATACAAAGCAACAGATCTGACATTTGTTGACTGGATCCGTCTGTATCCTGTTGTTACTGTTTTGGTTCTTCTTATTTTTGGATTGCTGCTGACTACTATGGCTGTGACAATGGTGCATCTTAGTGCAAGAAAAAAAGCTCAGAAGGCGGAACAGAAGAAAACTGAGGAAATGGCGGAACATGCACAGGCTGCAAACAAGGCAAAAACAGCATTTCTGTCACATATGTCCCATGATATGAGGACACCGATGAATGCAATCATAGGATTTACCGGTATTGCAATGAAAAACAATCCGTCAGACGAAGTGAAAAATTGTCTGGAAAAGATTGACGAAAGCTCAGAGCATTTATTGTCGCTGATCAATGATATATTAGATCTGACCAGCATCGAAAGTGGAAAAGTGAATTACAATCCGGTACCGGCGGATGTGAAAAACATTACAGATTCTGCATTGGATATATAAATATGCGTTACCGCATTTCGGATACTGGTATTGGCATGAGTGAGGAATTTACAAAAGAAGTTTTTGAGGAATTTGCACAGGAAGATTCCGATGTGAGAACGCAGTACCATGGAGTTGGACTGGGGATGGCTATCGTAAAGAAGTATATATGATGGGTGGAACCATTTCCGTGCAGAGTAAAAAGCATAAGGGAACTACATTTACTGTCGATATTCCTTTGAAAATTACAGATAAGGAATGTAATAAGTCAGACACAGGTTTTTCTGAAAAGGTAAATCTTACAGGTGTGAATGTCCTTCTTGCAGAGGATAATGAACTGAATGCAGAGATTGCTACCGTGCAGTTGGAAGAGTTCGGGATGAATGTAGAAAGAGCTGTGGATGGAAAGAATGCCGTTGAGATTTTCAGAAATCATCCGGAAGGCACATTTGATGTAATCCTGATGGATATCATGATGCCTGAAATGAATGGTTATGAAGCTGTAAAAGTAATCAGGGCAATGAATGACAGACCAGATGGAAAAAACATTCCTATTATAGCAATGACAGCTAATTCATTTGCAGAAGATGTTCAGGCATCACTGGATGCAGGAATGAATGCACATTTGTCAAAGCCGATTGTGATTGATGAAGTTATAAAAACGATTTTAAGGTATGTAGATACTTCCACTTTTGGAACAAGAAATAAGTAGTAGTTAGGAGATAGAGAATTGGTAAGACAATACAGCGATAACGATATAGACGCAGTGATGCAGATATGGCTTGATACGAATATTCAAGCACATCATTTCATACTGTCCGATTACTGGCGTACTAACTGCAACATGGTAAGAGAAATGCTTCCTCACGCAGAAATATATGTACATGAGGATGACTGTACAAAGCAGATAGATGGCTTCATTGGATTGAATGATGACTATATCGAAGGTGTTTTTGTAAAAGAAACAATGCAATCAAAAGGTATCGGAAAACAACTTCTAAATCATGCAAAGGAATTCAAATCAAAATTAAAATTAAGTGTCTATCAGGAAAATGAGAAAGCAATCAAATTTTATCTACGTGAGAAATTTAGTATTCAATCCGAAAGTGTAGACGATAACACAGGCGAAAAGGAATTTATAATGGTATGGAATCGGTAGATTCATATTTGTCTGACTCACAATAATTTAATAAAGTAAACCTCCAAACTGATGTAAGATAAAATTAATCAGTTTATTGGCCACATAACGGTTTACAGATGAATCAATAGCGCCAGCCCCTAAACCATATGGAACTGCAAAATGGTTTTGGTTACAGAATGCTTGCTGAGGCAATCAAAGCAGACCTGCAATATCGTATCAGTTGTCCGGTACTTCTTATCTGTGGCGAAAAGTATAAAGCGGGTTCAGCAAAAAGATATAATAGAAAATGGCATCAGAGGTTTCATTTCCGGCATTATTGCAGTTATATCGGTATTGGTAATATTAGCAGGAACCTATATGACGTCAAGTGGAATTAAAAACTGTAAATGAATAATGTTTGCAAAGAATGTAAGTATGTCCTGGTTGATTGTAACTAGTATATGAGAGGTATATGATAATATTTTACAATGATTTTAGTTGACAGTCAGAAAATGAGATTATACAATTAATTCGACAAATGTTAAGAGTATATATTGGGTATATTAGATTGGTGTGTTCAATATATTTTCTTAATATACAATATATTAAAAGTGAGGTGACGATAATGGACGGGCATGATAGTCCTCGAATAGGGAACAATGACATAGATTATAAGCCGACAAAGCTATTGTCTGCGTTTCTTAAGGGACGTGTGCAATAGTCTGTTAAAGTCGCGTATTTTCTAATCTTAGTCATTGTTCTTGCCATAATGAAAGGAGAATAATGATGAATAAGATTCTATCAAATGTAGTTATACATAAGGATTATAGCAAGGATATTGTTAGAGTCCTTAGAAGTAGTAAATCTGATGAATTAATCCGCAGGAAGTTATCTAAATATCACGAGAATGATATAGCAGATGCAATTAAGCTTTTGGACAAAGATACAAGAATAAGGCTTTACAAGATTCTTGGTGTAGACTGGACGGCAGAGATTTTCTCATATCTGGAAGATACACCTGAATACATTGAAGAATTTATGACAGAATTATCTGTAGATGAGGCGGCAGATGTCCTTGAAAAAATGGATGCTGATGATGCTGTAGATATTCTTGATAATGTATCAGAAGAAGAAAGACAGGCACTTATATCACATATGGAAAAGGATGCCAAAGATGATGTGTGTCTGATTTATTCATATGACGATGATGAGATTGGCAGTAAGATGACTACTAATTTCATATGCATAAACAATAAGCTTACAATAAAGGAAGCTATGAAAGAGCTTGTTGCACAGGCAGAAGAAAATGATAACGTCAATACAATATATGTGGTTGATGATAATAACATATATTATGGTGCAATAGATTTAAAAGATCTTATTGTAGCAAGAGATTACCAGAAGCTTGAGGATATAATAAGTACATCATATCCATATGTATATGCTCACGAAAAGATGAGCGAATGTATCGAAGATTTAAAGGATTACAGCGAAGATTCAATTCCAGTATTAAATAAAGACAAAGAAATAATAGGTGCTATCACATCTTCTGATATCATAGAAGCGGTAGATGAAGAGATGAGCGATGATTATGCAAAGCTTGCCGGTTTGACAGAGGAGAATGACCTTACAGAGGGGCTTTTTGCAAGTATGAAGAAAAGGCTTCCATGGCTTATTCTGTTACTGTTCCTTGGTATGGGAGTATCATCTGTAGTTGGCATATTTGAAAATGTAGTGTCACAGCTTGCGATTATTGTATGCTTCCAGTCACTCATACTTGATATGGCAGGAAATGTTGGAACACAGTCACTTGCCGTTACAATCAGAGTTCTTATGGACGAAGATATATCAGCTAAGCAGAAGCTTGAATTTGTGTTAAAAGAGATGAGAATTGGTTTTGCTAATGGCTTGCTGCTTGGTTCTATGGCATTTATATTACTTGGAATATATATTACCCTTGTTAAGGGCAAGCCAGTACATTATGCATTTGCAATATCGGGTTGTGTAGGTGTATCATTACTGCTGGCAATGCTTATATCAAGTCTTATTGGTGTGCTTACACCAATGTTCTTCCATAAGATAAAGATAGACCCAGCTGTAGCTTCGGGTCCACTTATAACAACAATTAATGACCTTGTTGCGGTTGTTACATATTATGGACTGGCTGCGGTTGTGCTTATCGGTATGCTTCATATAACAGGATAAATGATATATAAATGATACCAGAATTGTGGAAGTGCGTAGCACGGAACAATTCGTAGGTATCAAAGTCGGGGTCTTTTGACCCCGACATCATATAAATATAATTATAGAAAGGAAGTCTGCTATGAGTGATATATTAGAGGTTATTAAGACAAGAAGAAGCGTAAGAAAGTATAAAAGTGATATGGTTCCTGCGGAGATTATAGATAAAATTATTGAAGCGGGAACATATGCGGCTACAGGAATGGACAGACAGTCGCCAATTATACTTGCAGTTACTGACAAGGAATTAAGAGATAAGCTTTCTAAGATGAATTCTAGAATAATGGGAAAGTCAGAAGATTTTGATCCATTTTATGGTGCACCAGTTGTGCTTGTTGTTCTTGCTGATAAGAGTATGCCTACATATATATATGATGGTACTCTGGTTATGGGGAATCTTATGCTTGAGGCACACGCACTTGGTGTGGATAGCTGCTGGATACATAGAGCTAAGGAAGAATTTGAGAGCGAAGAAGGCAGAGAGATACTTAAATCACTCGGCATAGAAGGTGATTATGAAGGAATCGGACATTGTATACTTGGTTATGTAGATGGAGAAGAACCTCAGTGTCACCCAAGAAAAGATAACTGGGTATACAGAGCATAGTTTTTAATATTTTGATGAAATTATACATTTAATAGTTTTGCAAATTGATATTTAACAGATAAAAATGCAGGAAAAAGAAATGGAAGAATAAAGAAACTGATAGAAAAGGAGATTAAGATATATGGTTAAACACGTTATATTGTGGAAGTTAAAAGAAGAACTTACTGCAGAAGAGAAGGAAAATGTAAAGGCAGGTATCAAGGAAGGTCTTGAAGGACTTGCAGGAAAAGTGCCTGGTCTTGTAGATGTAAAGGTTAATATCAATGGTTTGCCAACATCAACGGTAGATGTTATGCTTGATACAACATTTACAGATGCAGATGCTCTTAAGGCATATAGCACTAATCCGCTTCATGTTGCAGTAGCAGACGGAAAGGTACGCCCATATACGGCAGTAAGATCCTGCCTTGATTATGAAGTGTAGAATTAATTGTTGAATAAACTTCAGAAATTGAATCATAATAATTTTTTAAAATGGAAAAATAAAGTTATGGATTGACACGATTCATAAGTATATGCTATTATTAATTTATATGAATATATTAAAGACTGGGAAAGAGACTTCTTTTCATGGAACCTGACAGGAAAGTGATGCCACCGACTGAAAGCATACACAGGGAATTGTCAAGAGGAACACTCTGGAGTTGAATATCTGAATTATATCAATGCCCTTGGAATATGTTATGAAATGCGTATGCATGCAGCTGTTATAGACAGGCAGGTGATATATGTAGGTTATTACGTTGTACGCGTTAAGTACTTAAAGAGGAATGATAAGAAGCCTGAGTGGTTAAGTTATTGATGACAAGTTTCTAGATGACAGCTATTCAGAAGCGGATTTCGTTCAATGCGGGTGGTACCGCGGATAATTATGTATTATTCGTCCCGGAATGCTGGTAAGGCATTCCGGGATTTTTTGCGTGCAGATAACGATTGCCACTAAGTTATATCGTTACAGCCTTTGCAGAAAGCAGGAACAATATATTTATCAGCTGCAACAAGACACACATTAACAATATAAAGCAATCAGAAAGGAGCTATTATCAAGATGGCAAACATTTACAGAGATGTCACATTACAGAATGTAAGTGAGAACGACATTGGAAAGCAGATGAAGGTATCAGGATGGGTTGAGAACATCCGTGATCACGGTGGAGTTTCATTCATCGATTTAAGAGATATGTACGGAGTATTACAGGTAGTTATCCGTGAACCAGAACTCTTAAAGGGTATTAAGAAGGAAGAATGTATCAGTATCGATGGTATTATGGAGCAGAGAGATGAGGAAACTTACAATCCTAAAATTCCATCAGGAACTATTGAACTTGAAGCTAAGAAGATTACAGTATTAGGACAGGTTTACCAGCAGGTTCCATTTGAAATCCAGACATCTAAGGAAGTAAGAGAGGATGTAAGACTTAAGTACAGATACTTAGACTTAAGAAACCCTAAGGTTAAGGATAATATGGTATTCCGTTCAAAGGTTATCTCATTCCTTCGTCAGAAGATGACAGATATGGGCTTCCTTGAAATCCAGACACCTATTCTTTGTGCTTCATCACCAGAAGGCGCAAGAGATTATATCGTTCCATCAAGAAAATATAAGGGCAAGTTCTATGCACTTCCACAGGCACCACAGCAGTACAAGCAGCTTCTTATGGTATCTGGTTTTGATAAGTATTTCCAGATAGCTCCTTGCTTCAGAGATGAAGATGCAAGAGCTGACCGTTCACCAGGAGAATTCTATCAGCTTGACTTCGAGATGAGCTTTGCTACTCAGGAAGAAGTATTTGCAGTTGGTGAAGAAGTGCTTACAGAGACATTTGCAAAGTTTGCACCAGAGGGTTCAGTTGTAACACAGGCTCCTTATCCAATTATAAGCTACAAGCAGGCTATGCTTGAATTCGGTTCAGATAAGCCAGACCTTAGAAACCCACTTAGAATTATAGATTTGTCCGATTTCTTCAATAAATGTACATTCAAGCCATTTCAGAATAAGACTGTAAGAGCTATCAATGTTCACGCTAAGCTTTCAAAGGGCCAGCACGAGAAGCTTCTTAAGTTCGCTACAGGAATTGGTATGGGTGGACTTGGTTACCTTGAGGTTCTTGAAGACCTTTCATATAAGGGACCAATTGATAAGTTCATTCCAGAAGAACTTAAAGGCGAAATCAGGGAACTTGCAGGACTTCAGGCAGGAGATACTATTTTCTTTATCGCTGATAAGGAAGATAAGGCTGCATTCTTTGCAGGACAGATTCGTAACGAACTTGGCACACGTCTTGATTTAATAGAGAAAAATGCATACAGATTCTGTTATGTAAATGACTTCCCTATGTTTGAAAGAGACCCAGAAACTAAGAAGATTGGTTTCACACACAATCCATTCTCTATGCCACAGGGTGGTCTTGAAGCACTTAATACTATGGATCCACTTGATATTCTTGCTTATCAGTATGATATCGTATGTAATGGTGTTGAATTATCATCAGGTGCTGTGCGTAACCATGATATGCAGATTATGGTTAAGGCATTTGAAATTGCCGGATATGATGAAGAAGTACTTAAGGCTAAGTTTGGAGCACTTTACAACGCATTCCAGTTCGGTGCACCACCACATGCAGGTATGGCACCAGGTGTTGACCGTATGATTATGCTTCTTAGAAATGAAGAGAATATCCGTGAGGTTATTCCATTCCCAATGAGTGGTACAGCACAGGATCTTATGTGTGGAGCACCTAATGAGGTAACAGAACAGCAGTTAAGAGAGGTTCATATTAAGGTCAGAGACTAATGGAAAAAATCCACTAATAAAAACAAAACAAAGATTTTTTCATACAGGATTTGCGCGTGAGGGCGCAAACCTGTCTGACATAATAGAAAGGATGGTATGTTATGGCTAATGTGATTAGTGATGAAACTATCGAATATGTAGGTATTCTTGCTAAGCTTGAGCTTTCTGAGTCGGAAAAAGAGGATGCCAAGAAGGATATGGCAAGTATGCTTGATTATATAGATAAGCTTGGCGAGCTTGATACAACAGGCGTTGAGCCTATGTCACACGTATTCCCTGTTAATAATGTTATGAGGGAAGATGTTGTTACTAACGGCGATGGAAGCAAGGCTACACTTGCCAATGCACCAGAAGCTAACGAATATGGATTTATAGTTCCAAAGACTGTTGAATAAGAAAGGGAAATGCTATGAGTTTATTAGATTGTACAGCCGTTGAACTTGCTGCAAAGATTAAGGCAGGTGAAGTGACAGCGGTAGAAGCTATGCAGGCTGTTGTTGCTCAGATTGAAAAGTCTGAAGACAAGCTTAACTGCTATGTGACATTTGACAAGGAAAAAGCATTACAGGCAGCAGCTAAGGCTGACGATGATATCAAGGCTGGAAAGCTTACGGGACCTTTAGCTGGTGTACCTTTTGCTATTAAGGATAATATGTGTACAGAAGGCATGCTTACAACATGTTCTTCTAAAATACTCGGTAACTTTGTTCCAACATTTTCTTCTGAAGCAGTTATAAAACTTCAGGAGGCAGGTGCAGTTATTATCGGTAAGACTAATATGGATGAGTTCGCCATGGGCTCAACAACAGAAACAAGTGCATTCGGAGCAACTAAGAATCCAAGAAATACAGAGCACGTTCCTGGTGGTTCATCAGGTGGTTCAGCTGCAGCAGTTGCAGCAAATGAATGCTTTGCGGCACTTGGTTCAGATACAGGTGGTTCTATAAGACAACCTGCATCTTACTGTGGTGTTGTAGGTATGAAGCCTACTTATGGTACTGTCTCAAGATATGGACTTATAGCTTATGGTTCATCACTTGATCAGATAGGACCATTATGTAAGGATGTAACAGACTGTGCTACTATTATGGAGGTAATAGCAGCAAAGGATGATAAGGATTCTACATCAGTAAAGAGAGAAGATACAGCATTTACAAAGGCTTTAGTAGATGATGTTAAGGGACTTAAGATAGGTATTCCAAGAGATTACTTTGGAGATGGACTTGATCCTGAGGTTAAGGAAGCTGTTATGTCGGCAGCTAAGGTGCTTGAAGAAAAGGGTGCCATAGTTGAAGAATTCGACTTAAGCCTTGTAGAGTACGCTATACCTACTTATTATACAATAGCTGCCGCTGAGGCAAGCTCTAACCTTGAAAGATTCGATGGCGTTAAGTATGGTTACAGGACAAGTGAGTATGAAGGTCTTCACAATATGTATAAGAAGACACGTTCAGAGGGCTTTGGACCTGAGGTTAAGAGAAGAATAATGCTTGGTTCATTCGTACTCAGCTCAGGCTATTATGATGCTTACTATTTAAAAGCATTAAGAGTAAAGGCTCTTATTAAGAAAGCATTTGATGAAGCATTTGCAAAGTATGATGTAATACTTGGACCTGTTGCACCAACAACTGCACCTAAGATAGGCTCATCTTTAGCAGACCCTATCAAGATGTATCTTGGCGATATATATACAATATCAGTTAACCTTGCAGGTCTTCCAGGAATAAGTGTACCTTGTGGAAAGGACTCTAAGGGGCTTCCAATAGGTGTACAGCTTATAGGTGACTGCTTTAAGGAAAATAATATAATACGTGCTGCATACTCATATGAGCAGGCACGAGGAAGATTTGAATAAGGAGGAGGTCAGGCAATGAAAGATTATGAAGTAGTTATTGGTCTTGAAGTTCACGTTGAGCTTGCTACAAAGACTAAGATATTCTGTGGCTGCTCAACAGCATTTGGTGGAGCACCTAATACACACACATGCCCTGTTTGTACAGGTATGCCAGGCTCTCTTCCAGTTCTTAACAAGAAGGTAGTAGAGTATGCTATGGCAGTTGGTCTTGCAACTAACTGTTCTATAACAAGAGACTGCAAGTTTGATAGAAAGAATTATTTCTATCCTGATAATCCACAGAATTATCAGATATCACAGCTTTATCTGCCTATATGCCGTGATGGACATGTAGACGTAAAGCTTGAAGATGGAACAGAAAAGTCTATAAGAATCCACGAGATTCATATGGAAGAGGATGCAGGTAAGCTTATACATGATGAGTGGGAGGATGTATCCTATGTAGACTATAACCGTTCAGGTGTGCCTCTTATAGAAATCGTATCTGAGCCAGATATGAGAAATGCAGAAGAGGTTATTGCTTATCTTACTAAGTTAAGAAATACTATCCAGTATCTTGGAGCATCTGACTGCAAGTTACAGGAAGGTTCCATGAGAGCTGATGTCAATCTTTCTGTAAGAGAAAAAGGCAGCACTGAATTCGGTACAAGAACAGAAACTAAGAATCTTAACTCATTTTCAGCTATCCAGAGAGCTATTGAGGCTGAAACAGCCAGACAGATAGATATAATTGAAGCTGGTGGACAGGTTGTTCAGGAAACAAGAAGATGGAATGATGATAAGGAATATTCATATGCTATGCGTTCTAAAGAGGATGCACAGGATTACAGATATTTCCCAGACCCAGACCTTGTACCAATCCACATAAGCGAAGAATGGCTTGATACTATTAAGGAAGCACAGCCTGAGTTTAAGGATGAGAAAATGCTTCGTTATAAGGAAGAGTTCGGAATTCCTGATTATGATATCAATATGATTACAGATTCTAAGAAGCTTGCTGATATATTTGAAGAAACAACAGCCTTATGCAATAAGCCAAAGAAAGTATCTAACTGGCTTATTACAGAGACTATGCGTATTTTAAAGGAAAAGAATATGGATCCTGAGGATATCGCATTCTCACCTAAGAGTCTTGCAAGAATTATTGAGCTTGCAGATGAGGGTGCTATAAACAGTAATGTTGCTAAGGAAATATTCGAGAAGATATTTGATGAGGATATTGATCCGGATAAGTATATTGAGGAAAATGGACTTAAGCAGGTTAATGACGAAGGTGCACTTAAGGCAACAGTTGAGAAGGTTATAGCTGATAATCCACAGTCGGTAGCTGATTATAGAGCAGGTAAGGAGAAGGCTATCGGATTCCTTGTAGGCCAGACTATGAAGGCTATGCAGGGTAAGGCTAATCCGGGAATGGTTAATAAGCTTTTAAAAGAGCTGCTGTAGATTTTAGGAATATGTTTAACAAAGACGATGTGGGAAGCGGCAAGGTGCAGAGTGCGGCGGACGGCGGACGGACGATTGGAGAAATCGGCGGAAGCAACAAAGACACGTTTGCACTGAGTGTCGCTCGCAGCGGTACTAAAGCACTAAAGGACAGCGCTTAAGTGCCGGCGGCTCCCCATCGCCTTTTTATGCTTCCGC